>Ga0335083_10001310_pt1 | contig 34493 bp, 27 predicted proteins | sample Lox_Sample_42_FD_206716 | JGI IMG/M metagenome (GOLD analysis project Ga0335083, IMG submission 206716) | Soil microbial communities from Loxahatchee National Wildlife Refuge, Florida, United States - Lox_Sample_4.2 | ecosystem: Environmental > Terrestrial > Soil > Wetlands | place: USA...
GCGATGCGGCAACTCCCCACCACCAGCTTGCGCGACACCACACGAGTCGCAGCTTCTAGTCCAGCCATGTGGCGCGACATCTTTCTGGACAATCGGGAGCAGGTGCTCCCACTCATCGAGGCGCTGGCGGCGCAGGTCGAGGCTCTCCGGTCGGCGGTGGTGGCGGGCGACGGTCGCCGCGTCGAGGAGCTCCTGGAAGCGGGGAGGGTGGGCCGTGAACGGCTGGTTCCGGGTTGAACGGCTTCGCGCGCTGGCGGCGCTGGCCGCCCTGACCGCGCTGGCCGGCTGCGCCGAGACGTCGGTGCCCGCCTTCGGGACCGCCAACCCGCGCGGCTCGGCCGACGACGGCGACCTCTGGAACCTGGCGCCGGCGGCCGCCGACACCGTCGCCGAGGTCGACCTGGCCGCCATGCGCGCCTCGCCGTGGACGCGCGCCATGACCGAGAGCGGGCTCTCCGGGCAGCGCGAAGAGAGCCTGCGCGCCTACGGCTACGATCCGTTCACGGACGGCGATCGCCTGCTGGCCTTCGCGATCGAGGCGGGCGGCCCGACATCGGGCCCGGGAACCCTCAACGGGGTCCCGGACTCTCCCGCGACGGACTCCGCCGGGCGGAGCCCAGCTCCGTCCTCGCGAACCGTGACCGTCGTGCGCGGTCGGTTTGATGCCGGGCGCGTCGGCGCCGCGTTCACGGCCTCCAACCCCGGCGCCAAGTCCGGACGCTGGCGGGATAGCCCGATCTGGGAAGGGGGCGGCCGGGCGGTCGCGCTGGTGACGGCGCGGACGCTGGTCTCGGGCGCGCCGGCCGACGTGCGGACCGCGATCGACACCGCGTGGGGGATCGTTCCGGACGCGCGGTCGGGCCCGCTGGGCGAGCTGCGGCGCGCGATGGCGGCCGACCGTGACGGGCCGGCCTCGTTCGCGGCCGTGAACCTCACCGACACCATGCGCGCGCGGGCCGCCGGGTTCGCCTCGTTTCCGGCCGGGCTGCGCCGTTTCGCGGCGCGCATCGATCTGGGTCAGGACGTGAACCTGGACTTCACCGGCGTGGCCGACACCGCGGCCGACGCCAGCGCCGCCGCCAACACGATCGTGATCGCGGCGCACATGTACGCCGAGGGGACGATGGTCCGCCTGCTGGGGCTGGCCCCCGTGCTCAAGTCGGTCGCGGCGGCCGCGGAAGGGACGCGCCTGCACGGCCACGTCACCGTCCCGGCCGAGCAGCGCGAGCGCCTGGCCGACAAGCTCCTGGCCGTCATGCAGACGCTGGCCGCGAACGCACGTCATTGAAAGCGCGTCTGGGCCGTCGCGCGTGGTAGTCATGCGGGGATGTCTTCCATGCTCCGCGTTCGCACCTCGCCGCCGCTGCGCGGTGTCTGTCGCGTCCCCGGCGACAAGTCGATCTCGCACCGCGCGTTGCTCTTCGGAGCGCTGGCGGACGGCGTGGTCGAGGCGGACGGCCTGGGCCGCGGAGGCGACAACCTGTCCACCGCGGCGGCGCTCCGGGCCATGGGCGTGGCGATCGAGCTGGGGGACGGGCGAGCGCGCATCCAGGGCGTCGGCTTCAGCGGCCTGCGCCAGGCCGCCGAGGAGCTCGACTGCGGCAACTCCGGGACGACCATCCGGCTGCTGCTGGGCCTGCTGGCCGGGCGCCCCTTCGAGACCGGGCTGCGCGGCGATGCCTCGCTGACGCGCCGGCCGATGGGTCGGGTGGCCGGCCCCCTGCGCCAGATGGGCGCGCAGATCACCGGTCGCGGCGATCCGGCGCGCCCGGGAGACGTCTTCCCGCCGCTCCGGATCAAGGGCGGGTCGCTGACCGGGATTCGCCACGAATTGAAGGTGGCGAGCGCGCAGCTCAAGAGCGCCCTGATCCTGGCGGCGCTGCAGGCGCGCGGCCGCACCGAGCTGCGCGAGCCGGCCCGCTCGCGCGACCACACCGAGCGGATGCTGGGGTTCATGGGCGCGCCCATCTCCGTCGACTCGACCGGCGCCATCGTGGTCGAGCCGGACGGCTGGAACGGCCGCCTGCGAGCGACCAGGTTGACCATCCCCGGCGACCTTTCGTCGGCCACCTTCATGATCGTGGCGGCCTTGATCGTGCCCGGCAGCGACGTCACCGTCGAGGGGGTCGGGCTGAACCCCACCCGCTCGGGCGCGCTGGACGCCCTGCGCGTCATGGGCGCCGAGCTCGAGGTCGAGGTCACCGGGGACGCCATGGGCGAGCCGGTGGGGCGCGTCCGGGCGCGCGCCAGCCAGTTGCGCGGCGCCCGCATCGACGGCGAGCTCGCGTTGCGCGCGATCGACGAGATCCCCGCGCTGGCCGTGGCGGCCGCCTGCGCCGACGGCGAGACCGTGTTCGCCGACCTGGCCGAGCTGCGCATCAAGGAGTCGGACCGGATCGCCGCGCTGGCGCGCGAGCTGGGACGAGCCGGCGCCGCCGTGAGCGAGCGCCCCGACGGCTTCTCGGTGGTCGGGCTGGCCGGCCGCCCGCCGCGCGGCGGCGCCGTCATCCCCGAGCACGATCACCGGATCGCGATGTCGGGCGCGATCCTGGGCCTGCGCGCCGCCCAGGAGACGACCATCCCCGCCGCCGACATCGGCACGTCGTTCCCCCAGTTCGCCGCCACGCTGGCGGACCTGGGCGCGCCGATCGAGACCGCCTAGCTACACGGGGGCCGATTGAGGCTCTGATCGAGGGCGTAGCCTCGAGAGGACCGGACCTGAATGAACGTTTCCGGTCCCCTCTCCCTGCCTCGGTCACCGCCAATTCTGCACCGCCATGTTGCTGGCGGTCCGACGGGGCCTGGCGCTCGATCAGGCGGCGCGCGCGAGAAGGCGGAGCCGTCTGCTCAACCCGCGCAGCAGAGCTGTCCCGCGGACGGCGTAGACGGACACCTCCGTGCGCGCCAAACTGGCGGTGGCTCCCCAGCGCGCCTTCCAGAGCGCCTGCCCCGGGGGGAACTCGACGCGCGTGACCCGACGCTGGATCGCGTCTCGAATCAGGTGGGCGGTGATGACGGTCAGCGGGCTGTAGCGGTAGTACCGCTCGTCGTAGCCCGAGTAGTAGACCGAGACGCAACCGGGCATCTCGACGAACGCCTGCACCCCGACCACCTCGCCTCTGGCCTCGACGGTGCCGATCGAGACCTCGCCGCGGGCGGCGGCTCGCCGGAACCAGCGCCGGACGAAGGAGGCCTCCACCTCGCCGACGAGGTGATTGTGGTGCGGGATCCCGGTCTCGGCGCGCGCGCGGCGGCGGTGCAGGTCGATCAGCTGCTCGGTCGCGACCTCGACCTCCCGGGGCGAACGGGCGATCGCCAGGCTCCAGCTGCCGACCTCACGCGACAGGCGCCTCGGGTAGTACGCGATGTTGTCGCGCATCGACTTCGTCAGGCCGGCCAGGAACGTCTCCCAGGTCCTGGGGAGCTCGATCGCCAGCGGCGCCTCGACCTGGCGGGTGAGCGCCGCCGACTCGGACCGGGGTGAATAGCGAAACGATCGCCAGCCCGTCGCCTCGCCCGACCACTCTCCGGGAACGACGGCGATGTCCCACTTTTCAGCCCGCATGCGGCGGCCCAGATGCTGGGAGAGCGCCCGAACGGCGGCGGCTTCGCAGCCCGCCCGGAGCAGGCTCACCGGCTCGTCGGTGAGGGACTCGAGCGAGTGGGTCCGCCCGAAAGGCTGCAACGTCAGGCCCAGCCCATCCGCTCCCAGGGACTTCTCCTCGAACATCGGGAGCAGGCCGATGACCCGGCCGCTTCGCTCCTTGGCGACGACGATCTCGAACCGGCCCGTGGCGCCTCCCACCTTGCCCTGCACGAAGTGGCGGAACCACTCAGCAGCAAAGTCCCAGGTGCGGAAGGGGGAGGCGTTGCTGGCCCGCGCGTGGAGGTCGCGCCAGACCGGCTCCAGCGCGCGGAACTGCAGCTCCGAGTTGGCCGAGAATGCCTGCGCCGCGCCGATGGCCGGCGCGTTATCGATGGGCCGGGCGTCAGAGCTCTGACCCTCGCTCCCCCAAGCGATCGTCACGACCGTAGGGGTTCGACGGTTTCCGCTGGGACTTGAAGGGGAGCGCCGGCGGGCCCTGCCCGGGCGGGAGCTGCCGGGAGCTCAGCCGCGTCCGCCGTCGGCCGGCAGGTCGCAGATGGCGGTGGCGCCGCAATAGACGTCGAAGGTGACCAGCACGTCCAGAATGCTGGTGCAGCTGGTGCTCATGATCCGGCTGCGGCAGACGCTCAGCATCGACTGGTCGATCCGGCCCTCGCACTCGGCCGCGGGCCACTGGTTCGTGAACTTGGCCTTCCAGTCGGTCTGGCAGTCACTGATCGACGGGTAGCCGTTCGACCCGACCGTCGGCCCGATGTCGTTGCAGGCCTGGTAGCGGGCGCAGGTGTCGCTGGCGGCCTGGTTGAGGGCCGCGTCCCGGTCGCTCGTGACGCTGCCGCAGCCATGTCCGAAGAGGAAGCCGGCCGAGCCGACGGCCAGCAGGGCGAGGGCACCGCTCCACTTCCCGGTCTGCTTGTCTCTGGTCATCTCGCCTCCTTCGTCGCTGGTCACCAGCGCCAGCCGATCGCCGCGCCGGTGACCGGATCGGTCCCGCGCATCCGGACCACCGTGACGTACCCGCCGGTCAGGGTCAGCGCCGCGCCCGCGCCGATCAGGACACCGCCCATCGCGTTACGAGCCCGCCCCTCCGAGCAGCTGGTGCCGGTGCAGCCGCCGTCGCCGGCCAGCACCACGGCCCCCGCGGCGACCGCCAGCGCGCCCGCCATCGCCACCAGCATCGGGCCGGCCAGGTGCGGCGGGGCCGGCGGCGGCAGCGTGGGCGGCGGCGGTGGGGGCGGCGGCGGCGGCTCTTCGATGTGCGAGCGGATGGCGTCGGCCAGCTTCAACATGGTCGAGCGCGCCTCGGCCACCGTACAGACCTCGCAGCTCCTGGATTCGGTCGAGATGGGCAGGGCGGCCGGGGCCGCGCCCTCCGTCGAGAACAGCCGCACGACCCCCTTGTAGCTGTTGCCGGCCACGTCGATCTTCACCCGCACGAGGTAGCCGACGTCCAGCAGCTGGCCAATCGCCTTGAGGCAGGGGGACGAATCGCAGCGTTGCAGCTCCGGGTGGCCTTCCAGCTTGCGAGCCGTGTCGGTCGGGTCGATCACCTGCACGCCGGCCCGCACCAGGCCCAGCACGAACCCGTCCTGAAGCTGCAAGGCCAGGGCGGGTGGGGCGCCGCCTTCCAGCTGGAACTCGGGGATGGTGACGCGCGCCCGCGCCTGGGCCGCCGGCGCGCGGCCGGCCAGGATCAAGAGAGCCAGCCCGACGGCGGCGGATAGACGCATGCGCCTCCATGTTAACGCCGTTCAGCGTCGGAGCGAAAGTCGCCGCCCGGTCGCGACGCCGATCACGGACAGGACGTCGGCGCGCAGTTCGTGGGGACGGTGTGGGCGCCCAGGCCGAAGCAGTAGTGGACCGTGCTCTGGTCCGGAAGCTGCGGGCACCGGGCCGCCGCCCAGCACGACGACCGGGCCACGTCCGCCTCGCACGAGAAGACCGCCCGCGAGGGCGACGACAGGTAGTCGAGCTCGACGCGGGCGGCGCCCAGCGCCTGCGCCCCGACCAGGCCGTCCAACTGCGGCCCTTCGGGAAGGACGTCGAACTGCAGCCCCTGCAGGAAGGGATCGACGTCCGAGATGACGGCCACGGGCACGTTGCCGCCGATTTCCAGGTAGGCCGCGCTGTTCTGGGCCTCGCCCGACTGGTTGGGGTCCAGATCGCAGGGTTGCACACAGAGGTGCGTGGCCGCGGTCGGATTCATGACGGTGTCGTAGGAGACCATCTCGGTGCGGCGCGCGCGCGCCAGCTCGACGCAGGGGCCGGGGTCGTCGTTGGCGCCGGCCTCCAGGTTGACCAGCGCGTAGCGCGGAATGGCGGCCCAGGCGAGCACCTGGATCGGCGTCGGCCAGGAGGCGACCCGGAGCGGGGTGCCCGAGGGCGTCCCGGACGCGAGGACCGGCGGAAGGAGCAACGGCGGATCACGGGCCGCCGCGTTCGTGACGACGCGGTTCCAGGCGGTCGTGCTCAGCACCAGCGGCCCGATGCCCGTATCGACCAGCAGCGACAGATCGACCCCGCTCGATTGGGCCAAGGCATCCGCCGAGGTGCAACAGGCCTGCGGCGGCGGCCCGGCCGGGTCGCGTGCCGGGCTGAACGCGGTCGGAACGGCGCAGGCCCGCAAGACCACTCGAGTCGGCGGGACGGTCAGCGGCCCGCGCAGGCCCAGAAAGTCCGGAGGCCCGTCGGCGGTCACCTCGCCGCCGCCGTACTGGGTGAAGTTGAGGACCGCGAATCCGGCATCTTCCAGGAACGCCTGGGTCGCGCTGAGGTGGCTCCAGAACGTCAGTGACGGACAGGTGCCGGGCAGTTCGTCCGGGCAGGGACCGGCGAGCCGCAGCTCGACCGAGAAGGCGTGCAGGAGATCACCTCCCAGGACCCCGCCCGGCACGATGGCGCCGTCGCCGATCGGGCCGAGGGGCAGGGGCAGCACGCCCCAGCCGCGGAAGCTGGCGCGCAAGGGGGCCGGCGTCTCGTCGCTGCCGTACAGGTCGAAGTCGGTCGTGGCGGTCTGAAGCGGGGCGTCCAGGCCGCTCCCCAGGATCGTGATCGGGCTGGCCGTGTCGATGACCATCGGGAACGTCCCTGGGCCGACGGCGGGCAGAGCCGCGCGCACCAGCAGGGCTCCGCCGTCGGGCAGGGGGGCGGCATCCGCCCCGCCGTCATACCCGGCGTCCAGCGGCGGCACGCCCGAGGGGGCGCGCCCGAGGACGATCGGGAAAGAGTCGATCGTGCAGCAGTCGTCCTGACAACCGGCGGCGAACGACCCGGCAGCGATCAGCCCGGCGGCGACCGCCAAGGCGCCGGCGCCGCCAAGCCGCATCTATTCGGCTTCTTCTTTTTCGTCCAGCTTCTTCTTCATCTTCTTGAGGAGCGCGTCGAAGCCGTCGCGGTTGATGATCTTGTTGAACTCGGCCCGGTAGTTCTCGAGCATGCTCTGCTCGTCGGTGATCACGTCGTAGACCACCCAGTGCTCCTTCCAGAGCATCTTGTACTCGAGGGCCACCTTGGTCTTCTTGCCGCGGGCCACGGTGTTGAGGGTGGCGTCGACCGTCGCCTCTTCGCCGTTCTTCTCTTCCTTGTCGTACTTGATGTTGTAGTTCGGGCTGCCGTGGATCTGGCGAAGGTAGCTGCGCTCCACCAGCTCCCGCAGCGTATCGACGAACTCCTCGCGCTGCTTCGGGGTGATCTTGTCCCAGTGCTTGCCCAGCGCGCGCTTGGCCAGCTCACCGTAGTCCAGGAAGGACCCGACCAGCTTCTTGACCTCGGAGCGCTCCAGCTCGGCCTCGGGCGACCAGTTCGGCTTGTTCTTCTGCAGCACCTTGTCCAGCTGACTGTTCGACTTCTTCAGATCCGCCATGGGGCTGGACGACGGCGGCGGCTCCGAGGCGCGAACCGACCCGCCGGCCAGCAGCATGGCCACGAAGGTGACGCTCAAAGCGGACAGACGAAGGCTGAACATTGTCGACCTTTACATACCAGCCGGGAGCAGCGGGGGGAAGTTATGCACCGCACTCAGCCCCATGCTACGGTGAGAGTCGATGCCGATCCGCGATATCCCGGCGCCGGATCGTCCTGCGCCCGGTGTGCCCGCCGCCGACGGTGCGCCCGACGCGCGCCGGTCGGAGCCGTTCGACGCGCGTGACTGGCTGACGCACGCCACCGGCGAGATGCGCGAGAGCTTCGCGCGCAACCGGCGGGTGATCTCTTTCACGGAATACGTGACGCTGTTCAGCGCCGACCCGGTGCACCAGCTCCGGTCGGCGGCCCAGTACCTGCGCGACGTGTTCGACCACTTCGGGACCGAGCCGGTCCGGACGCCGCGCGGCCCGATGACCCGCTGGCGGCTGTTCGACTGCGCCTGGGACAGCGGCAAGGACGCCCTGGTCGGCCAGGAAGAGGTGCAGGGCGCCGTCTACCGGCTGGTGGCGAACTTCGCCCGCGAGGGGCGCACCAACCGCCTGGTCCTGCTGCACGGCCCGAACGGCAGCGCCAAGTCGACCTTCGTCGCTTGCATGCAGCGGGCGATGGAGCACTACTCGACGCTGGAGGACGGGGCGCTCTACAGGTTCAACTGGATCTTCCCCTCGCAGAAGCTGACCAAGGGGGGGATCGGGTTCGGCGGCGGCATCGAGTCGGGCGGGGGCCAGGAGACCTTCGCGTATCTGGAGGACGAGCTGATCGAGTCGAAGATCTCGGACGAGATGCGCGACCACCCGCTGCTGTTGCTGCCGCGGGCGCGCCGGCGCGAGCTGGTCGCCCAGCGGCTCGCGGCCGTCGGACACCCCGAGTTCCGCCCGGCGGACTATCTGCTGCGCGGCGATCTCTCGCACCGGAACCGCCAGATCTTCGAGGCGCTGCTCTCCTCGTATCACGGCGATCTGGCCAAGGTGCTGCGCCACGTGCAGGTCGAACGGTTCTTCGTCTCGCGCCGCTACAGGCAAGCGGCCGCCACCGTCGAGCCGCAACTGGCGGTCGACGCGCGCTCGCGGCAGCTGACCATGGACCGCTCGCTGGGCTCGCTGCCGCCCGCGCTGCAGTCACTCACGCTCTACGAGTACCAGGGGGAGCTCGTCGACGGGCACCGCGGGGTGATCGACTTCGCCGATCTGTTGAAGCGCCCGCTCGAGTCCTACAAGTACCTGCTGGGGACCGTCGAGCAGGGGCGCGTGTCGCTGGACGTCGCCAGCCTGGAGCTGGACACCGTGTTCATCGGTTCGTCCAACGAGAGCTACCTGGCGGCCTTCAAGGAGATCCCCGAGTTCCAGTCGTTCAAGGGGCGCATGGAGCTGGTGCGCGTCCCCTACCTGCTGGACTACCGGGTCGAGCAGCGGATCTACGAGGCGCAGATCCGCACCGCGCACAACGAGTCGGGGCGGCACGTGGCGCCGCACGTCGCCTGGGTCACCGCGCTGTGGGCGACGCTGACCCGCATGAAGAAGCCGCTGGCCGAGAAGTACGGCAAGCAGCTCTCGGACCTGGTCGCCAAGCTGGGCCCGATCGAGAAGGCGCAGCTCTACGCCGACGGCGCGACGCCGGAGGGGATCACCACCGAGCAGGCCCGCGACCTGATCGCGGGCATCGACAAGATCGCGCGCGAGTCGGACAGCTACCCGAACTACGAGGGGCGAACCGGCGCGTCGCCCCGCGAGATGAAGCTGGTGATCATGAACGCCGCGCAAAGCGCGCGATACAAGTGCCTCTCGCCCTTCGCCGTGTTCGACGAGCTGGAAGAGCTGGTCCGCGGCGTGACCGTCTACGAGTTCCTGAAGCAGGAGCCGCTGCCCGGCGGCTTCCACGAGAACCGCAAGTTCATCTTCCAGGTGCGCGACAAGCTGATCGACCGCATCGACGACGAGGTGCGCACGTCGATGGGCCTGGTCGAGGAGCGGCGCTACATCGATCAGTTCGAGCGCTACGTCTCGCACGTCTCCTTCTGGGTCAAGCGCGAGAAGGTGCCCAACCCGATCACCGGCCGCGACGAAGATCCCGACGAAGAGATGATGGCCGAGGTCGAGCGCGTCCTGCAGGTGTCGGGGCGGCGCGACGAGTTCCGCCGCGAGGTGATCAGCCGCATCGGCGCCTGGTCGATCGACCATCCCCGCCAGAAGCCCGACTACGAGCAGATCTTCCCGCGCCCGCTGGCCGAGCTGCGCGATTCCTTCTTCGAGGAGCGCAAGAAGCAGGTGCGCAAGATCAACGAGGACCTGCTGGTCTTGCTGACCGACGGCCCGGCCCGCATGCAGCCCGAGGCGGCGCTGGCAGCCCAGACGACGGTGGACACGATGAAGAGCCGCTTCGGCTACTGCGACCACTGCGCGAAAGACGCGGTTCTGGCGCTGGTCCGGAAGCGGTACAGCTGAGCAGACCCCACCCAACCCTCCCCGCGGAGCGGGGAGGGCACGGATCGCTCTCACCCTCCCCGCGGACCGGGAGGGCACGGATCGCTCTCACCCTCCCCGCGGACCGGGAGGGCACGGATCGCTCTCACCCTCCCCGCGGAGCGGGGAGGGCAGGGAGGGGTCTCAGGGGGCGCCCCGCGGACCGGGGAGGGCACAGATCACTCTCACCCTCCCCGCGGAGCGGGGAGGGCAGGGAGGGGTCTCAGGGAGCGCCCCGCGGCGGCGGAACCGGCGGCAACGGCGCGGCGGGCGTCGGTGTCTCGGCGCCGGACGCCACGGCTCCCGGGAGCGTGTCGTGGCCGGCCGAGAGCCGGTCGACCGTGTCCAGCAGGTTGCCGGCCAGGTCGTGGGCGACCGGCGCGTCGCGCGCGATGGTGCGCGAGAGCTCGCGCCCGCGCTTGCGGTCGTCGGCGGAGCCCGGGTTGGCCAGCGCCTTGCGGTAATCGATGCTGTGCAAGATCTGTAGCCGGACCGAGTCGGTGACCCGGGACAGCAGATCGCGTTCGTCGGCGCCCAGCGCCGATGGCGGCCACTCGCGCCAGCCGCCGGTGCCCGAAACCCAGAACCGCCCCGACTCGCCGAACGCGCCCTCCTTGGTGCGGTCCTCGAGCACGGCCACGCGCCGATCGTCCAGCGGGAACTGACGCCCGTAGAAGTGATAGAGCAGGGCGGTGCCGCTCGCCTCGGCCCGCATGGTGAGCCCGCCGAAGTCGAACAGCGGCAGGACGCCGGAGGTCAGCGCCGCCTCGACGCGGGCGCGATCGGCGACGCTGGGGGCGCCCGGCCCGTCCTCGGCCAGGGCGTGCGGCAGCCGCTTCTTCTTGCGCATGAAATCGATGAGCTGGTCGATCCCGACGACGACGTTCAGCGCCCCGTGCCCCTTGTAGCCGGCGTGGTAGACGCCGACCAGCTCCAGGTCGTGCGACTTGCACGAGGCCGCCAGCACCGGGCTGCCCGAGTTCCCCTCGGCCAGCAGCGCGTCGATCACGAAGTCGACGTGGTCCCACCCCTGCTCCTGATCGCGGTCGTACGGGTTCACCACCTTGCCGGTCGACACCGCCTGCATCACCCCCAGGGGGAACCCGCGCACCTCGACGGCGTTCCCCTGCCGCAGGGCCGCGCTCTTGCCGATCTTGTACGGGATGACGGTGAGCTTCTGGCTCGCCTTCAGGATCGCGGCGTCCAGCAACGGGTCGACGGCCACGCGCGTGAGCGGGGTCTGCCCCGGCTCGAAGTCGTCGCGCTCGTCGCGCACGATGCGGAGCTTGTCCTCGACCCGCTTGCACCCCTCGGGCACGCCGTCGATGCGGTGGAAGGCGTCGGTCACGTCCGGCCAGGCGGCGACGTGCTCGTTGGTGAACAGGTAGGTGTCGTTGCCGGACGACTCGTACGCGAAGGCGGTCCCCAGCTCGCTGGCCTGGATGCGGCGGCGGCGCAGCTTGCCGTCGGGGCCGAAGAACGGGCACTCGTACTTGGCGGAGCTGCGCACCAGGTAGCTGTACTGTCCGCGCGCGCCCTGCTCGGTCTCCCGGCTGTGCATCGACTGCACCTGCAGGGTGTCGGAGTACTCGCCCTGGCAGACGAACCCCGTGGTGGCCGACAGACGCGAGCGGGTCACCACGTCGAAGGCGATGCCGATCAGGATCAGCGCGCCCAGGAGCAGCGGCAGCATCCTAGGGACCATCCTTGGCGGAAGCTTCATCTGGCGCCCCAGTTCAGCGTACCATGCGCGCAAACCATGGCCAAAGCCCCCACGGCCCTGCAGGCCGACGTCATCCGCTCGGCCCTGGCGCTCGCCAGCCGTCCCAGCGTCGATCACCTCCTGTACGTCGGCGACTTGCCCCTGCCCGAGGAGCTTTTTCGGGGAAAACCGCAGGCCCGCAAGCGTCTGGTTCAAGCCGTCGTCAGCGAGAGTCAGCGCGACGTGATCGAGGCCTCGGGTGTGCCGGTGCTGCCGCTCCCGGACTACGACCTGGGCCGTCCCGAGAAGCTGAAGATCGCGCTGGTGAGCGGGATCGCCCGCGGCCTCTACAAGGAGGGCCACGTGGTGGTCGGCCTGCTCGCGGGTAAGCCGGCGTCTTACCCGGACTCGATCCTGATCGTGACCGTCGGGCCGGAACAGGAGGACGGCGCCTTCGGCTTCCTGCAGACCGAGAAGATCTCGGCGGGCGTCATGGACACCTTGCTCGAGCTGGCGGTGTCGGTCGGCGTCGAGGGGTGGGAGGGGCGCCCGATCGGGGCCCTGTTCGTGGTCGGGGACGCGAGCACCGTCATGGAGAAGTCGCGCCAGCTGACCCTGAACCCGTTCCAGGGCTACTCCGAGGACGACAAGAACATCATGAACCCGGACGTCCGGCACGCCCTGCACGCCTTCGCCGTCCTGGACGGCGCCTTCGTGGTGCGCGAGGACGGGACCGTGATCGCCGCCGGACGCTACCTGAACTTCGACGAGGAGAAAGAGCTGGAGCTGCCCCTGGGCCTGGGGGCCCGCCACATGGCCGCCGCCGGGATCTCGCGCGACACCGACGCGATCGCGATCGTCGTGTCCCAGACCTCCGGTTCGGTCCGCGTCTTCCGGCGCGGCAAAGTGGCGCTGGAGCTGGCCCCGCGGGTCCGACGGTCGTGATACGATGCGGGCCAGTGCGATTCTTCGCGGCTCGGCCAATCCCGGTGGTGGTGGCCGCTGCGGTGGCGCTCTCGGTGGCCGGCGTCGCGCGGGCCGATGACGCGGCCACCGCGCGGGAGCTGTTCACGCAGGGGAACACCTTCTTCGACCTGGGGCAGTTCGACAAGGCGATCGACGCCTGGCAGCGCGGCTACCAGCTGAAGAACGACCCCGGCTTCCTCTACAACATCGGCCAGGCCTACCGGACCATGGGCGATCCGGAGAAGGCGGCCTTCTTCTACAAGCGGTACTTGATCAACGCGCCCAAGGCCAAGAACCGGGCCGAGGTCGAGCAGAAGATCGAGGCGCTGCAGAAGCAGATCCAGGAGCGCCAGCCGCCCGCGGCCACCCCGGCCCCGGCGGCGACCACGCCGCCGCCGGCCGAGCTGCCACTCCCGAGTGCCGGCAGCCCGCCCCCCGCGGTGACCCCGACGCCGGTGGTTCCGGGCGCCGCGCCGGCCGTCGCCCCGCCGGTGACGGAGCCAGCGCCGGCATCGGCTGTCCCGCCACCGGCTCGCCGGTTCGACGTGGGCCTGGGGCTGGGCTTCGACATCTGGAGCTCGGGCCTGCGCGCCCACGCCGACCCCTCGTTCGCCTTGACCATCCAGGGCGGGTACACGTTTGGCAGCCCGCTGGCCCGCGTGCGCTTCCGGCTGGGGGTGCTGCTGGGCTACACGTTCCTCAAGGAGTCCGCCGGCACCGATACGTTCACCTCCTTCTTGCTCACGCCGACGCTGCTGGTGCGGCTGACGCCCCGGCTGCGGCTGGGGGGCGATCTGGGGCTGGGGGCCGTCTCGATCAGCGGGATGACGCCCACGTCCACCCTGCTCGTCGTCCCCAAGGACGGCAAGATGCTGAGCATCAGCGGCTCCGGGGTGGCGCGCGGCGTGGTGCGGATCGGCGTCGGCCTGGTCTACGACGTGCTGCCGCGGCTGTCGCTGTTCTTCTGGCCGGCCATCGCCAGCAGCCCCAAGACGGGCAACTTCTACGACGCGCTGACGCGGGTGGAGCTCCTGTTCGGAGCCGCGTATCGTTTCTGACAGATGCAGTGCCTCATCCTGGCCGGCGGGCTGGCCACCCGCATGCGCCCCATCACCGAGACGATCCCCAAGGCGCTGATCCCCGTGGCCGGGAAGCCGTTCGTCGACCACCAGCTGGGCTGGCTGGCGGCGCACGGCGTGACCGACGTGGTGCTGTCGATCGGCTACCTGGGGGGCGCCATCCGCGACCACGTGGGCGACGGCGCCCCGCTGGGCCTGCGGGTCCGCTACGTCGACGAGGGGACGCGGCTGCGCGGCACCGCCGGCGCCGTCCGTCTGGCCTACGACGAGGGGGTGCTGGAGCCGCGGTTCCTGGTGACCTACGGCGACTCGTTCCTGCCGATCGACTTCGCCGCCGTCTGGAACGCGTTCACGACCTCGGGCGCCCCGGCCCTGATGACGGTGTTCCACAACCAGGGCCGCTGGGACACCAGCAACGTCATCTTCGAGGGGGGAGATGGTGCCGGCCGCATCGTGCTCTACGACAAGCAGCGGCGCACGCGACCGCCGGCGTCGTTCTCGTTCATCGACTACGGCCTCTCGGCGTTCGACCGCCAGGTGATCGCCGACGGCGTGCCGGCCGGGGCCACCGCGGACCTGGCCGACCTGTTTCACGGGCTTTCGATCAAAGGCCAGCTGGCCGGGATGCAGGTCGCCGAGCGCTTCTACGAGATCGGCTCCCCGGCAGGTCTGGAGGACTTCGCGGCATGGCTGCACGCCCGGGGCTGATCGTCCTCGACCGCGACGGCGTCCTCAACCGCCTGCTGCCCAACCCCGCCGAGCCGCGCCCGGACAGCCCGATGCGGGCCAGCCAGGTGCAAGTGTTCGACTGGGTGCCGGAGGTCTTGCGAGAGCTGACGGCGGCCGGGTTCGGCCTGGTGATCGCCAGCAACCAGCCCGCCTGGGCCAAGGGGAAGACCACCCGAGCCGACCTGGACGCCGCTCACCAGGAGGTGCTGCGCCGGGCCACCGCGACCGGCGGCGTCATCCTGAGCTCGCACATCTGCTATCACCGCGCCGAGGATGGCTGCCGCTGCCGGAAGCCCGCCGTCGGCCTGCTGGAAGAGGCGTTCGCGCGGCACACGGCGTATGCGCGGGAGGCCTCGTGGATGGTCGGCGATCGGGCGCCCGACGTGCTGGCCGGAGCGGCGTTCGGCCTGCGGACGGCGCTGCTGGCCGAGGCCGACTCCCCCGAGGTCGCCGACCTGGCGGGGCGCGGCGTTCGACCTTCCTTTCACGCACACGATTTGCGAGACTTCGCCCGGTTTCTGTTGGGGCGATAGCTTTGCAAATTCGATTCCGCGTTCGGCGCCCGCCTGGCTGGCTCTGGCTCGTGTTGCTGCTGGCAGCGATCGAGCTGACCTACGTCTTCATCATCAGCGCCGGGACGTTCACGACCTGGCCGACCTGGAACGCCAACTACAACCAGCTGGCGGAAGGGTTCCGGGCCGGACACCTCTACATCCCCACGGAGCCGCAGCCGGCGCTGCTGGCCAAGGCGAACCCGGCCGACTGGTCGAACTTCGGCCTCTGGTATCTCGACGCCAGCCTCTACAAGAGGCACTACTACCTCTACTGGGGCCCGGTGCCGGCCCTGCTGTTGCTCGTGTTCAAGGTCGTGGGCCGCGTCAAGGCGGAGGTCGGCGACCAGTACCCGCTGTTCGCCTTCTACTCCGCGTTCCTGATCGCCGGCGCGATCTTGATCGAACGCATGCGGGCGCGCCTCTTCCCCGAGGCGCCGCGCGCGACCGCGCTGATCGCCACCCTGGCGTTCGCGTACACCAGCCCGACGACCTACATGTTCGCCACCCCCGGCATCTACGAGGCGGCGATCGGGGCCGCGCAGGCCTGCTTGGTCCTGGGGCTGGCGGTGGCGTTCGACCTGGTCTGGAGCGCGACGGAGACGCGGCCGCGCGTCGCGCGCATGCTGGTCGCGGGCTCTTGCTGGGCGGCGGCGGTGGGCTGCCGGATCAGCGCGGTCCTGCCGGCCGCCGGGCTGGTGTGTCTGACTGCCCTGCTGTCGTCGACCCGGCCGCGGCCCGACGGGCGCCGGCTGTTGATGCGCCTGGTCTGGCTGGGCGCTCCGGTCGCAGCCACCCTGGGCGGGCTGGCGATCTACAACCGGCTGCGGTTCGACTCGTGGACGGAGATCGGCGTCAAGTACCAGCTGAACACGTTCCCGTTCATCACGTCGGCCAAGTACGTTCCCGTGGGGATCTACAGCTACCTGCTGCGGCCGCTGGGGAAGTCCTGCCGCTTCCCGTTCCTGTCGGCGCTGTACGACATCGGCGCGCGCGGGTTCCCGCGCGGAACGACGCTCCCGTCCGGATACAGCACCCACGAGCCGCAGGCCGGCCTGTTCGTGACCTCGCCCTGGACCTGGATGGTGTTCCTGGCCGCGGGGTTCACGGTGGCAGCGGTGATACGGTGGCGCCGGGCCGGGGCGCCGTCGCCGCTGCCGGACGCGCGGGCGCGCACGCACCTGTGGTGCGTGGCCAGCTTCACCATGCTGTCGGTGCTGATGCCGCTGGTGTTCCTGCCGGCCGTCGACACCACCATGCGCTACGTGGCCGACTTCAGCACGGGGTTCGCGCTACTGGCCACCTGGGGCGCCTGGAGGGGGCTGGCCCGGCTCCCCGCCGGCTGGCCCAGGTGGTCGGGCGTGGCCGTCCTGCTGCTGCTGGCCCTCGCGACGGCCGCCATCGGGCTGCTGCTCGGCTTCCAGGGCTACGACGAGATGTTCAAGTACCACAACCCGGCGCTCTACGAGAGCCTCCGCCGGAAGCTCGCGTTTTGCTCCTGAAACGGGGCATGACCGGCGAACACCAGCATCGCCGGCAGGTCATCGCCCTGGCGATCGCCGCCGTCTGCGTCGAAGCGATCTACTGGTTCCTCTCGACCGCCGGTCACGTCACCGAGCGGCCGCACTTCTATCTGACGTTCCTCGACGACCTCGCGGAGGGATTCCGGCGCGGCCACCTGTACATGGCCTCCGCGGTGCCTGCCGAGCTGCTGCGTAAGGCGAACCCGTTCGCGGGGGAGAACCACGCCTACTGGTACTGGGACGCCAGCCTTCACGCCGGCCACTACTACCTCTACTGGGGCCCCGTCCCCGCGCTGCTGCTGGCGGTCGCCAAGACGGTCCTGCGCGTCCACACGATCGTCTATGACGAGGTCGTGGTGTTCGGGCTCGCCTCGCTTCAGCTGGCGGCCGGCACCTGGATCGTCGGCCGAGCGGCGCGCTCGTTCTTCGACGATCCGCCGATCTCGTTGCAGGTCATGGCGGTCGTGGTCATCGGGTTCGCGAACCCGACCCCCTACAACCTGGGACGCGGAGCCGTGTACGAGGCGGCCATCGTGGGCGGACAGGCCTTCCTGCTGCTGGGGATCGCCTGCGCGGCCGAAGCGCTCGCCCGCCCGCACCGGAGCCGGGGCTACCTGATCGCCGCCGGGAGCGCCTGGGCGTTCGCCCTCGGAAGCCGGGTGAGCCTGGCGCCGGCCGTGGCCCTGATGGTCGCCGCCACCGCGTGGGTGCAGGCCGGCCCCGGTAAGGGCTGGGGCTCCCGGCTGCGAGGCTGGGTCCGGGCAGCGCTGCCGGCCGGACTCCCGCTGGCGGCAGCCCTGTTCGGGCTGCTGCTCTACAACCGGCTGCGCTTCGACGCCTGGCTCGAGTTCGGGCGTCGCTATCAGTTGACCTGGATCGCCGCCCCCACGAGCTGGCGATACCTGCTCCCCAGTCTCTATTCCTTCCTTCTGCGAGATCCCACGCTCTCTTGCCGGTTCCCGTTCGTGTTCGCGATCCCGGACCTGGGGGCGCGCGCGTTCCCGGCCTGGTGGCACCTGCCCGACGGGTACTTCGTCTACGAGCAGGTCGCCGGCGTGCTGGTCGCCTCCCCGTGGAGCTGGCTGGTGCCGGCGGCGGTCCTCGCCTTCGCCCGCGACAGCCGCCCGGGCGCGAGCTGGGCCGTGGCCATCGCGACCCTGGGCGCCACCGCCGCGCTGTTCCCCGCGATGACCGTCGCGTCGGCCACCAACCGCTACCTGGGTGACGCGGTCGGCGGCCTGTCGCTGCTGGGAGCGTTCGCCGCATTCGGGCTCTACCATCGCCTCCGCGGTCGGACGGCGCTGCGTCGAGCGGCGCTGGCGGGAACGCTCGCGCTGGGCGTCCTCACCGCCTGGTCGGGGTTGGCGCTGGGATTCCTTGGCCAGTATGCCCACTTCCCCAGCAACAACCCGGCGCTCGCCAACAAGCTCGTGCAGAAGCTGTCGCTCTGCGGCGGCCCGCCGGCGCCGCTGCCAAAATGACTTTGGCTTTCGGTCTGACGATTTGCGACACTCGACGCCTCTTATCCCGAGGACCCAGACATGCCTAAGAACAGCTCGCTGGACCGCATCAAGATCTTCGCCGACGGCGCGTCGCTCCCATCGATGCTCGAGTCCGCGCGCGACCCGCGGATCGCCGGGTTCACCACGAACCCCACGCTGATGCGCAAGGCGGGCATCTCGGATTACCGCGCCTTCGCCAAGGAGGTGCTGGCGGTCATCAAGGACAAGCCGATCTCGTTCGAGGTCTTCGCGGACGACGTGCCGGAGATGCGGCGCCAGGCGCGCGAGATCGCCACCTGGGGCGCCAACGTGTACGTCAAGATCCCCGTCACCAACACCCGCCGGGAATCGATGGAGGGGCTGGTGAAAGAGCTGAGCTCGGCGGGCGTGAAGCTGAACGTCACCGCCATCTGCACGCTGGAGCAGGTGCGCGACGTGGCCCGGGCGCTGGCCGGGGGAGCTCCCTCGGTGGTCTCGGTGTTCGCCGGCCGCATCGCCGACACCGGTCGCGACCCCATCCCGTTGATGAAGGAAGCCCTTCAGATCTGCCGGGCCAGCGCCCCCAGCGCCGAGCTGCTGTGGGCCAGCCCGCGCGAGCTGCTGAACATCGTGCAAGCCGCCGAGATCGGCTGCGACATCATCACGGTCACGCCCGACCTCTTGAAGAAGCTGGAGCTGGTCGGCAAGGATCTGGCCGACTTCAGCCTCGAGACCGTGCAGATGTTCTTCAAGGACGCGCAGGCCGCGGGGTTCGTGCTGTGAGCCTCGAAGGCCGTGGCTTCGTCGATCTCTTCCTGCAAGAGACGATCAAGGCCGTCCGCGAGCTGGACGCCGCCGCCATCGACGCGACCGCCGTCGGTCTGGGGCGGGTGCGGGACGCGGGCGGGCGCCTGTTCATCCTGGGCGTGGGCGGCTCGGCCGGGCACGCCAGCCACGCCGTCAACGACTTCCGCAAGATCTGCGGCTTCGAGTCCTACGCCCCCACCGACAACGTCTCCGAGCTGACCGCGCGCGTGAACGACGAAGGGTGGGACACCAGCTTCTCCGAGTGGCTGAAGGTTTCGCGGCTGGACAAGCGCGACGCGCTGCTGATCTTCTCGGTCGGTGGTGGCAACAAGGAAAAGAACGTCTCGATGAACCTGGTCCGCGCCATCGACCTGGCCCGGGAGCGCGGCGCGGCCATCTTCGGCGTGGTCGGGAAAGACGGCGGCGCCACCAAGCAGGCGGCCGAAGCCTGCGTGGTGGTCCCGACCGTGTCCCCGGACCGGATCACGCCGCACACCGAAGGGCTGGCGGCCGTGGTCTGGCACCTGCTGGTCACCCACCCGGCGCTGAAGCGGGCGGCGACGAAGTGGGAGTCGACGCGCTAGGAGGGCGTCGCCGTCAGGCGACGGTGAGCGCCAGCGAACCATGCCCGACGACGTGCCGCCGAAGGCGGCCTAGCCTCCTTTGTCCGCTAGATCCACGACGACCAGCCGTCCATCGTCGTAGAGGCGGCGCCGGCTTTGCGCCAGATGATCCACCACGTCGAACGTGGCCAGGTAAATGACCGTGGCGGCCTGCCAGATCGGCGCCCCGGACCTCATCCCCTGCCAGTGCGATCGACTGTAGAGCGGGATCACCGACCGGTCCGGCCGCGTGAACGCGAAGTAGCGGGTCCCTCGGGCCAGCAGATACGAGGCCGTCGCTTCGCTGCCGTCCATCAGCGGGATGCCCGGCGCCGGGCTGGATGCTCCCGGCTGGTCCAGGAGCTGGATGGGGTTGCGCGCGAAATCGAGCAGGTAGGGGCGCTCGATGAGGACCAGCATCCGCTCGCCGGGGGGAACGGCGGCCTGCAGGCGGCGCTCGACCTCGCGCCCCCCGAGCACCGCGTTGATGCTCCTGTCGATCGCGCCGATCCGATCGAGCGACTGGTTCAGCGTCTTGAGCAGCGCGCCCTGATTCGCGTGGAGCTGAAGCGCCAGCGCGATCACCACCAGCCCCAGCGCCGCGGCCCGCTTGCCGGACAGCGGCAGCTCGTCCGCGCTGCTGGCGGCGGCCAGGCCGGCCACGATCACCAGCGCGACGGCGTAGCCGAGATCGTAGCGCGCGATCGTGTACGTGTCGGAGTCGGGCAGGGACCAGGCCAGGAGGGCGAAGGCCCCCATCGTCCCCAGCCAGAGGCCCAGCGCCGCGCGCCGGCCGGCCCCGACCGCCGCGGCCGGCACGGCGATCAGGATCAACGGCATGGTGTGAACGGGCTCGCCGTGCAGGGCGTCGGCGAAGATGACCTTGAGGTGCTCGTCCCACGAGGCCGGGCGACTGATCCCCGCGTGCGTCGGATCGTAGTTGCCGTGCCAGAACGGAAACAGGAAGGTGTGGTTCGAGCGCAGCGCCTGCAGCGCCCAGGGAGCCAGGCAGACCGCGAAGGCGAGGGCGGCGCGCCCCATGGTCCGCCGGCGGGCCGGCCAATCGCCGCCGCTGCCGCCCGCCACCAGCAGCGACAGCAGCACGCAGCCAACCACCGGCAGCTCGTTCTGGCGCAGCGTCGCGACCCCGGCGGTCACCAGGCCGATCAGCCAGGCCGCCGGGCGTTCCAGGGGGCGGCCGTCGTCCAGCAGAGCCATGGTGCGCCAGACCGCGACGAACCCGGCCACGACCGAGATCTCGCCCGCGCTGTTGGCGCGGTTGTCGGGCAGCATGAGCGGCACGCAGGCCGCCAGGAGCAGGATCGTCCGCGAGGCGCCGCGCGCGATCCGGGCCAGGCCGAAGATCAGGCCCACCAGCAGGATCAGGCAGATGCCGCCGTCGAACAGCTGGATCTGCGTGTCGCGCGCGACGATCAGCAGGAACGCCTGCAGCAGCGTCTGCCCGCCGTAGCTGGCCATCCGGCGCACGCTGAACGGCTCGATCACCGTGCCGGTCTGCAGCAGCTTGTGCACGAAGGGGAGGTAGGCCGGCCAGTCGTCGGAGGGGTTGGGAAATCCCTCGCCGGCGGCGCCGAGCGCCACGAACAGGGTGACCAGGCCCAGCCCGGCGGCCAGCAGGCCATTCCAGCTGAAGCGTCTGGGGAGCACCTGACGCAGATGGCCGCCTCCGCGCAAGGCGGCGGAAGCGGCCCAGGCGAGGCCGCCCGCGGTCCAGACGATCAGCACCGGGCGGCGGGCCAGGCCCAGCAGCGCGAGGAGCCCGCCGGCGGCCAACGTGACGGCCAGCCCCCAGGCGGCGCGCAAGGGCCAGTCCACGTCGCGGCCCGGCGCCAGCCAGCGCGCCGCGGCGTCACCCCAACCGGCGAACGAGAGCAGCAGGAGCACCGACCAGAGCGCGGCGCCCGCCGTCAGGCCGGTCCGCGAAAGCGGCGCTGGCGCCGCCACCGTCAGGCCGAACACCAGCGCGACCGTCATCACGCGCGGCCACGGCAGCCGGTGAGACCAGACGCGAGGCATCGGCCCGCAGTGGTCCACACCTACCGGCACAAAGCAAGAGGCCGGAAGGACGGTTTGGATTAGGATGCACGCCCCGTGAGCCAGCCTCTACCCCTCTCTCGCCAGCGCTTCTTCATCGTGGGCGGCGCCGGTTTCATCGGCAGCCACTTCTGCGATCAGCTGCTCGGCCCGGCCGGCGCGGCCGCGGTCACCATCTACGACAACTACTCGTCGGGACGGACCTGGCACCACGCCGCGCACGATCGAGACGCGCGCTTCCGGGTGGTGCGCGGCGCGGTCGAGGACACGACGGCGCTGGCCGCGGCCATGGACGGTCACGATGTGGTCATCCACCTGGCCTCCAACCCCGACATCGCGCGCGCCGCCCGCGAGCCCACCATCGACTTCACCCAGGGGACGGCGCTCACCCAGAGCGTGGTCGAGGCCATGCGCGTGACCAGCGCGAAGCGCATCCTCTACGCGTCGGGCAGCGGGGTGTACGGCGAGCTCGGGACGGTGGAGGCCCAGGAGGACCACGGGCCGCTCATCACCGTCTCGACCTACGGCGCCAGCAAGCTGGCCGGCGAGGCGCTGATCGCCAGCTACGCCTACATGTTCGACCTGCGCGGCTGCGGCTTCCGGTTCGGCAACGTGGTCGGCCCGCGCCAGACGCACGGGGTCGGCTTCGACTTCGCGCGCCGCCTGCTGGCCTCGGCGGCAGCCGGCCAGGCCAGCGACGGCGACCCGATCGTCCTCAAGATCCTGGGCGACGGCACGCAGTCCAAGTCGTACGTCCACGTCAGCGACATCGTGCGCGCCGTCTTGACCGCGCACGAGAAGACCACCGCGCCGTTCGCCGCCTACAACGTCGCGACCGGCGACTACATCACGGTGAGCGAGATCGCGGCGCTGGCGGTGGAGTGCGTGGGCCTGCGCGCCGAGCAGGTTCGCTTCGAGTACAGCGGCGGCGATCGCGGCTGGAAGGGGGACGTGCCGATCGTCCGCCTGGACACGGCGCGCATCCGCGAGCTCGGCTGGCGCTGCGAGGCGTCGTCGCGTGAGGCGCTGCGGCGATCCATGCTGGCGATGATTCCGGACATGAAAGCGGGGCGGATGTGAGCAACCCGGCGGTCAACTTGCAGTCCATTCCCGGCGGCGACCCCGAGGTCGAGCTGCTGCTGCCGTCCAACGACGTGGCCGAGCCCGAGCTGTCGATCGTGATCCCCGCGCTGAACGAGCAGCTGACGATCGCGGACTTCGTGGCCTGGTGTCACGAGGGCATGAAGAAGGCCGGCATCGTCGGCGAGATCCTGATCATCGACAGCGGCAAGGACCGCACGACCGAGCTCGCGCTGGCCGGCGGCGCCCGCGTCCTGCGCACGCCCAAGCGCGGGCTGGGACGCGCTTACATCGACGCGCTCCCGTATATCCGCGGCAAGTACGTGCTGATGGGCGACTGCGACTGCACCTACGACTTCCGCGAGCTGGCGCCCTTCGTCGAGAAGTTCCGGGGCGGGGCCGAGTTCGTCATGGGGTCGCGGTTCCGCGGCTACATCGAGCCCGGGTCGATGCCGCCGCTCCACCGCTACCTGGGGACGCCGGTGACGACCTGGATCCTCAACATCATCTTCGGCAGCCGCTTCTCGGACATCCACTGCGGGATGCGCGGCATCACCAAGGACGGGCTGGCGCGGATGGACCTGCGCTCGCAGTCCTGGGAATACGCGTCGGAGATGGTGCTGAAGTCGGTGCACATGGGGCTGCGCACCGAGGAGGTGCCGATCCGGTTCCTCAAGGACCGCGAGGGGCGGCTCAGCCACCACAAGCGCTCGGGCTGGTTCTCGCCCTGGGCGGCGGCCTGGATCAACCTGCGCGCCATGTTCGTCTACGGGGCGGACTTCTTCCTGTTCAAGCCGGGGATCGTGCTGCTGGTCCTGGGGCTGATGCTGACGTTGCCGCTGTCGTTCGGCACGATCACGGTCGGGCCGGTCACCTTCGACCTGCACTGGATGTTGCTGGGGCTCTCGCTGTCGATCCTGGGGCTGCAGTGCATCTACATGGGGATCCTCTCTCAGATCTTCTTCGACTGGTCGGGCGAGACGACCGCGCGCTGGTTCCGCCGCTTCCCCTACACGCGCACGGTGTTCATATCGGTCGGCCTGGTCGTGACCGGCCTGGTCTGCGGGGCACTTCTGACCTGGACTTACGTCCGCAACGGCCTGCGTCTGACGGCCGGCGCCGCCGTGAACAACCTGGGGGCGACCGGCCTGCTGCTGGCGATCCTGGGCTTCATGACCTTCACCTTCACGCTCATGCTCCACTCGACGGCCGTCTCGGTGAGGCGCAAGTGACCACGGCGCGCCAGGAGGCGTTTCTGCAGAGCAGCCGGGGCACGCCCGTCGATCGGTTCGGCGTCTGGCTGTCGGGCCGCCAGATTCGACGGTACGTCCCCGCCTTCGCGGGCAAGCGGATCGGCGACTTCGGCTGCGGCTACCAGGCCGCGTTCGCGCGCACCGTGCTGGACGAGGTCGAGCAGGCCGTGCTGATCGACGTGGCGCTGGCCGACGATCTGAAGCGGCACCCGCGGGTGCGGGCGATCGAGGGGGTGCTTCCCGACGCGCTGGCGGCGCTCCCGTCGGGCTCGCTGGATCTGGTGATGATCGTGTCGGTGCTGGAGCACGTGACCGAGCCGCAGCGCCTCCTCGCCGAGGCGCGGCGCCTGCTGGGCCCGAACGGCGTGGCGCTGGTGAACGTTCCCTCCTGGCGCGGAAAGAAGCTGCTGGAGCTGTCGGCCTTCCGCCTGCGCCTGAGCCCGGCCGCAGAGATGGACGACCACAAGATGTACTACGACGTGAAGGATCTCTGGCCGATGCTCGTCGCGGCGGGGTTTCGCCCCAGCCGCATCAGCTGCTTCCCCCACAAGTTCGGCCTGAACACCTTCGCCGTCTGTCGGGCCGAACCCTAGGGACGCAGCAGCTCGAGGGGGCCGCGGCCGCCGATACGGCGCGGGCCGGGTGTCCAGGTCCCCGTGAGGACGTCGGTGCCGGGGCGCTTCCGGTAGACCGCTTGCAGGCTGTAGATCTCGCCGGGCCGCCAGAGCGAGGTGGGCCAGGTTGGCGAGCCGGCGATCTCCAGGTCCTCGGGCGCGGCCGGCAGCGTCGAGAAGGCCGGCGGCGCCAGCACGCGTGCGTGCACCGAGAACCGCGCGTCGCCCGGGAAGGCGCCGGCGACGAAGAACATCGTCAGGCTGCGGCGGGCGCCCCGGCGCGCGATCTCACCGATCAGCGAGGTCCCCCCCTCGTAAGCGGCGGTGACGTGAACGTTCAGCTGGGCCATCAGCTGGGCGCGCAGCCGGGCGGCGCCCGCGGCGTCGCCCCGGCGCAGGGCCGCGTTGTGGGCGATCCGGAGCTCGTCCGGGCTGGCGGGCGTGCCGGCGGGCTCGGCCGCCGGTTGCCCCATCATCGTGCGCCACTCCCAGGTCACCCACGGGCTGGGCCGCACGCTGCGGATCGGTTCGGTCGGACCCAGCCACCAGCGCTGCCAGAACGAGGGCTCGCGCTCGTCCAGCTCGTACCCGTCCAGCGGCGCGGGCGGCTGCTTGCGATCGAAGACCCACAGGTACCCGACGGCGTGGACCTGGTACTGCGCGGCGGCCTGCCGGATCTCGCCCAGCGACGCCAGGCGCGTGTCGAGGATGTAGACCCGCGTCGACTCCGACACGCCGCCCGCCACCGGCTGGTTGGCCGCCGACAACCGGGGCCGCAGCTCCCATTGCAACGCCCAGCCGTCGTGGATCGCGCCGTGATAGGCGACGCCGGCGCCGGGCGGCATGCGAGCCAGGAACCAGCGCAGCACCGCCTCCTTGTCCAGGTCGGTGTCCAGGTTGGCTTCGGCGAAGCGGCCGCCCGTCTCGCGGGCCAGCCGCCCGATCGAGAGCCCGTCCTTCAGCACCAGCAGCACCGGCAGCCCGACCACCGCGGCGGCCACCCATGGGACCCAGGCGCTCCAGGCACGCCCCGGACGTCGCGCCTCCAACCGGCGCGCCAGCCAGCCCGCCCCGTCGGTCGCCGACGCAACCAGCGCGCCGATCCCCAGCGCGAAGTAGGTCGCGAAGTAGTGCGGCCAAAAGATGTGGACGTCGGCCCCCTGCTTGAACGCCACGTACTGGACCAGCGCGCAGAAGAACAGCGGAAGCGGCAGAAGCTCCAGGTGGCTGCGGCCCCGCCAGGCCCGGAACACGATCACCGGCAGGGCCAGCTTCCCCAGCGCGATGCCCAGCCCGGTGAACATCAGCTCGATTCGATATCTGCGCGCCGCCAGCACCGCCGACAGCGGCGTGTCGGCGCCGGCGGAGCGGAGCATGTAAGACGACAGCACGTCCGAGATCCGCGTGCTGGCCGCCAGCACCCCGATCTCGATCGCCAGCGCCAGCACGGCCGCCAGGCACATGAAGGCCCAGTAGCGCGCGACCGAACGGTCGCGCAGCTCGGCGCGCCGGCCCGGCGGGATCAGGAACAGATAGACGAACAGCAGGCCCAGGAAGGCCGCGCCCCACATGTACGCCGGCCAGTCGTGGTTGAGCGCGTAGAAGAAACCCAGCACGCTGGCCACCGCATACCGCTCGCGCCAGGTCCGCACGTAGCGGACGTAGCCCCAGGTCGCGAGCACGGTGCCGAACATGACCGGCTGCTCGAGGTCGTGGTAATTCGCGAAGCCGAGCGTGATGGGCAGCGCGACGTAGGCCAGCGCGCAGAGGCCGCCCGCCAGCTGGCCCCACAGCTCGCGCCCGATCTTCGCCAGCAGCCAGGTCGTGACCGGCAGGTAGATCAGCGGCGGCAGGCGCAGCACCCAGTCGTGAAACCCGAACAGCCGGGAAAAGAACCAGATGACCCAGTACATCCCCAGCGGGTGGTGCACGTAGTAGGTCGACGGCCCCGGAAAGCGCTCGCTGTAGACCTGGACCGGCAGCCAGGTGTCCCAGCGACGCATGTTGAAGACGGCCGTGCCGATCACGGACGTCGACGCGTAGTGCCCGTCCGGGAACGGCCCCCCGATCCCGCGAAACGAAACCGCCAGCCCGATCAGCACACCGGCCCAGGCCAGCCCGCGCCCGACGCGCTCTTCCCAAGACGCGCGGGCCCACCAAGACCTCATCGAGCTAGCCGGCGACGATCTTCGTGCCTTCGTAGTCGAAGCCCAGGGTCACCTCGACCAGCCCCTCGGCGCGCAGCGCGTGGCGCAGCCGGGCCTTCTGCTCGGTGTAGAAGAGCAGGAAGCCGCCGCCCCCCGCGCCGATCAGCTTGCCGCCCAGCGCCCCGTTCTCCATCGCCAGCGCGTACCAGCGGTCGATGTCGGGGTTGGACATCGACTTCGAACGCTTCTTCTTGTGCGTCCAGTGCTCGTCCATGATGCGGCCGAGGTCGGTCAGGTTGCCGCTCTCGATCGCCTCCAGGCTGCGCTGCCCCAGCTCCTTGACGTAGTGCAGGTTGGCGACCATCGACGGGTCGGCCGACTTGGTCTTCTCGTCCTGCTCCTTCAGCACCTGGCCGGCGGATCGGTAAAAGCCGGTCGACACCATGATCAGGCTGTCCTCGAGCAGGTCCAGCGTGTCGGCGCTGGCCCGCACGGGGCGCGCCGACACGGTGTCGTCGCGGTTGAACTCGAACACCGTCACGCCGCCGAAGGCCGCGATGTACTGGTCCTGCTTGCCGATCGGCTCTTTCAGGACGTCGATCTCGATGTGGCAGGCCATCTCGGCCAGCTCGCGCGGCTGGATGTTTTGCCGCTTGAACCGGTGCAGCACCTTGAGCAGACAGGTCGCGAAGCTCCCCGAGGACCCCAGCCCGGTCCCCGCGGGGATGTCGGCCATGCTGGTGATCTCGAGGTTGGGCCCCCGGATGTCGGTCAGCTTCAGCGCCTCGCGCAGGATCGGGTGGCGAATCTCCGAGACCTCCTTCACGCGCTCGATCTGCGAGTAGCGGAGGAGCATCTCCTTGAGCGGCGTCTCGTGCATCGAGACGTAGACGTACTTGGTCATGGCGGCGGCGATCAGGAACCCTCCGTGCTCGCGGTAGTAGGAGGGAAGATCGGTGCCGCCTCCGCCCAGAGAGACGCGCAGGGGGCTGCGGCCGATGATCAAAGTCGGCAAATCTTGCCAGCGCCCGGCCAGCCCGACAAGGGGACAGTCGACAGGACGCTCGACATTTTGGTCGCGAGCGTAAGAAAGTGCCGCCGTGCTTCCCTCGCACCCTGCGACGGACCGCCGGGACTGGCTGGCGGTCATACCGGTTCTGCTGCTGGCGCTCTGGGTCTTCGCGCCGTTCTTCAGCGACGTGGGGACGATGGGCTTTCAGGACTGGGACTCGCAGGCGGCTTACCGCTACGTGACGGTCCTGGCGCTGCGACACGGCCAGCCGCCCTGGTGGAACCCGTGGTTCTGCGGCGGGTTCACGGCCTGGGGGTACGCCGAAGGGGCGACCAACCTGGTGTCGCCCTTCGCGCCGCTCTATCTGCTGTTCTCGTTCCCGCTGGCGCTGCGGCTGGAGGCCGTCGCCGCGACGATCGTGGCGGTGCTGGGCGCGTTCCTGCTGGCCGGCCGGTTCACCCGCAGCCCGGCCTGGCGGTCCCTGGTCGCGACGATCTGGGTGCTGAACAGCCGCTGGGCGCTGCAGATCGCCTCGGGCCACATGTGGCACCTGGCCTACGCCTGGACGCCGTTCGTCTTCTACTTCTACGACCGGGCGGTCGCCGAGCGCCGTTACGCGCTGGGCGGAGCCGCCGGCGCGTTCCTGGCGCTGATGATCTACGTCGGGGGAATCTACCCGTACCCGCAGACCATCCTGGTGCTCTGGCTGTTCGCGATCGGGCTGGCGGTCGGCGCGCGCAGCCCGCGTCCGCTGCGCACCATGGTGGTGACCGCCTTCACGTCGTTCGGGCTGGCGGCGCCCAAATTCCTGCCGGTGCTGGCGACGATGCGGCGGTTCCCGCGGCTCATCGAATCGGACGAGCCGGTCTCGCTGGCGTCGGTCTGGGTCATGCTGACCGCTCACCAGCAGGGCTTCGACTATTACCCGCACCTGCCGCTGCGTGTGTTCTGGGTCTGGTGGGAGTGGGGCGCCTACGTCGGCGTGCTCGGCGCGCTGGCGCTGGTGGCCGCGCTGGCCGTGGGGTGGAAGCCCCGCCTGATCGCGCTGAAGGTCGCGGCGCTGATCTGCGTCGTGCTGGCGCTGGGGCAGGGGATCTGGCAGGCGCTGCACCACCTGCCGGTGTTCAGCTCGCAGCACCTTCCGGCCCGCGTCCTGTTCCTGGCCATCTTGCTGCTGGCGCTGGTGCTGGTGGCCGCGGTCGACCGGCCCTGGGCCCGCTGGCGCGAGCGCCACCGCTGGGCCGAGGCTGTGGCCCTGGCCCTGGTGTGCCTCTACGGGCTGGATCTGGCCGCGGTGTCGCGCCAGGCGACCAGCGCGCCGTTTCGCCTGCGCGTCCCCGCGGTCCCACCGGCGGGCGAGTTCCGGCAGGAGCGCGCGCAGCACCACGCTTACGGCAAGCCGGACGTCTCGCCGGCGCTGCGCGACCGGTACGAGTGGCCGGCCAAGATCATCTACCCGTCGATGCTCGCCAACACCGGGATGATCACCTGCTACGGCGTCCCGCCCGAGTTCAAGAGCGGCGCGATCGGCAGCGACCAGCCCGGCTACCGCGGCCTGGTCTTCCTGGAGGGGGCCGGGCAGGCGACCATCGAAGGCTGGGCGCCGAACAGCGCGCGCGTCCGGGTCACGGGGGCAGGGCCCGGCGCGCGCCTCGTCTACGACATGAGCTTCGACCCCGGCTGGCGGGTCGGCGGCCACCCGGCCGAGAGCTGGCGCGGCCTCGTCTCCGGCCCCGTCGCTCCCGGCGACTCGACGGTGGAGCTGCGCTACCGGCCGGTCGGTCTCGCCCCGGGGCTGCTGCTCTTCGCCGTCACGCTGGGAGCGTGGGGGTTCGTGCTCGCCCGCCAGCGCCGATCGCGCCTCAGCGCTGCAGCCAGTGACCCGCGTGGCAGACCTTGAGCACGTGGCTCCCCATGCCGCCGGTGTACGTGCAGAGGTCGATGTTCCAGTAGTGCCAGACGCTCATGACCAGCCAGATCGCCAGGACGGCCGGGCGTGGGCGCATGACCGCCGCCATCGCGAAGAACAGCGGGAACGCCAGCAGCAGGTAGCGGCTCATCCCGGCCAGCGCGATCGGGAGCATCCCCGCGGTGGCGATGCCGATCGTCCCCCAGAACGTCACGTCCCAGAAGGCCCGCTGCGACGATGACAGCCGCGCCAGGACGTCGCGCCGGCCCAGCAGGTACCAGAACAGCGCGGCCGCCCACCAGAGCGCCTCGTGCAGCGGGTAGTCGATCGCCTCGACGAACCACTCGGGCTCGGGCCAGAGCAGCGCGCCCAGGCTGGGACTGTGCTTGAACGCGGCGCCGTGCGCGTGGATGTAGGCCAGCGGGTCGCCGAACCGAACCGTGTGCACGGCCATCAACACCAGCTGGCCCCACCCGCAGAGCAAGCCCAGCAGGGCCAGCCGCAGCCAGGCCTTGCGCGGCCGCGGCCGCTCCTGCTGCAGCAGCTCCACCAGCAAGCCGATCGCGTAGGCGGCGCCAACGGCCACGCCGGTGACCCGGATCCCGCTGGTGGCCCCGGCAAGCAGCGCGCCCAGGAGGTGCCGCCGCCGCGCGAACGCCACGTACGAACCGAGCGCCAACGCCAGCGTGAGCGGCTCGGTCTGGATCGTCACCAGGCAGTAGCCGGTCGTGTACGTGTTCAGCAGCAGCAGCGCCAGGTAGGTCTCGCCCACCCCCAGCCGCCCGGTCAGGTCCGGGCCGGTCCACAGGAACAGGAAGATGAACGACGCGACCAGCGAGATCGCCAGCAGCGAGAAGTCGATGGCCAGCCCGGTCAGCCGCGAGACCAGCCCGCCCAGCATCCCGTAGGTCGGATAGAACTCCAGGTTGCAGTTGAACGACCCTATCGCGGCGCCGCGTTCCGGGCAGTATCTGTACCCGCGGAGGCCGAGCTCGATGTACTGGCCCGAGTCCCAGCGCGAGACCACCAGCCGGTTCCAGTTGGTGGGGACCCGCTCATGCGCAGGGTCATGGAACCCGGGGGGTCGCCCCGGCGCCACGTTGAAGGGGACGCCGAACCGGTCGCCCGACCGGACCGCGACGAAGAACTGAATCGCCAGGACGACCAGCGCGGTCGCCAGCCGGAAAGAGCGGGTGGTCGCCCGCTGCGCCAGTGCGGTACCCAACCGCCTCAACGGAGTTTCGCTTGACACTTGCGACGGGAACCGTAACGTACGCGGGTTCGTTGGCCCCGGAACAAGCAAACGATACCCAGGCACGTAGCTCAGTGGAAGAGCACTACCTTGACACGGTAGGGGTCGGCGGTTCAATCCCGCCCGTGCCTACCCGCACCGCTCCCGGTTAGAATTCGGGCCGTGAACCAGCAGAAAGTGATCCGGCCCAGGGACAAGGGGGACGTCCCCGATGATCCCCTGTCGCGCATGCGGCACTCCGCATCGCACGTGATGGCGGACGCCGTGAGGCGCCTGCGCCCCAACGCCAAGGTGGCGATCGGTCCGTCGATCGAGACCGGCTTCTACTACGACTTCGACACCGAGCCGTTCGAGCCCGAGGACGTGGCCCGCATCGAGGCCGAGATGCGCAAGATCGTCGCCGAGAACCTGCCGTTCGTGCGGCACGTGGTCTCGCGCGCCGAGGCGATCGAACGGTTCCGGTCGCGCGGCGAGAAGTACAAGGTCGAGATCATCGAATCGATCCCCGAGGGGGAAGAGGTCTCGTACTTCCAGCACGGGGACTTCATCGATCTCTGCCGTGGGCCGCACGTCGAACGGACGGGCGACATCAAGGCCTTCAAGGTGCTGTCGTTCGCGGGCGCCTACTGGCGCGGCGACGAGCGCAACCCGCAGCTCCAGCGCGTGTACGGCACAGCGTTCCCGTCGCAGGACGAGCTGGACGCGCATCTTCACCGGCTCGAGGAGGCCAAGAAGCGCGACCACCGGGTCCTGGGCCGCGAGCTGGACCTGTTCTCGTTCGACGAGCTGGTCGGCCCGGGCTTTCCGCTGTGGCACCCCAAGGGGGCCCTGGTGCGGCAGCAGCTCGAGACGCTCCTCCGGGGCGAGCTGCAGCGCCGCGGTTACCAGGCGGTCTACACGCCGCACGTGGCGCGCGAGCAGCTGCTCGAGACCTCGGGGCACCTGGCCCACTACAAGGACAACCTGTTCGGCGGCATGGAGCTCGAGGGGCAGCGCTACCTCGTGAAGCCGATGAACTGCCCGTTCCACATCGCGATCTACCGGTCGCAGATGCGGTCCTATCGCGATCTGCCCATCCGGTACTCCGAGTTCGGGACGGTCTATCGGTACGAGCGCTCGGGCGTGCTCCACGGCCTGCTGCGCGTGCGTGGCTTCACCCAGGACGACGGCCACCTCTTCGTTCGCGAGGACCAGATCGGGGCAGAGATGGGGGGCTGCGTGAAGTTCGCGCTGGCCATCCTCGACCTGTTCGGCTTCAAGGACATCAAGCTGTTCCTGTCGACCCGCCCGGAGAGCTTCATGGGCGAGCCGGCCCTGTGGGATCGCGCCGAGGCCGAGATCCGGGGCGTGCTCGAGGCCACCGGCCGGCCCTTCGAGGTCGACCAGGGGGGCGGGGCGTTCTACGGCCCCAAGATCGACCTCAAGATCCGCGACGCGCTCGGCCGCGATTGGCAGTGCGGCACCTTCCAGCTGGACCTGCAGCTCCCCCAGGCGTTCAAGCTGGAGTACGTGGCCCAAGACGGGACCCGGCAGCGGCCGGTGATGATTCACCGGGCCCTGTTCGGCTCGATCGAGCGGTTCATGGCGGTGCTGATCGAGCACTTCGCCGGGGCGTTCCCGGTCTGGCTGGCCCCCCTTCACGCCCGAGTCCTGACGGTCAGCGAGAAGGCGGCCGCCTACGCAGCTCAGGTCACGGCCAAGGCGACGGCCCAGGGGCTGCGCGTCGAGTCCGACCTCTCGGCCGACAAGCTGGGCGCGAAGATTCGACGGGCCCAGCTGGAAAAGGTCCCTTACATGCTCGTGGTAGGCGAAAAGGACATGGCGGCAGGTGTAGTCTCTCCTCGCACCCGCGAAGGGGCGCAACTACCCGCCACGCCGGTCGATGAGTTCCTTGCGCGCCTGACCCAGGAAGCAAAAATTCCGGTTCTCGACGAGTCCTAGGGGCCTTCGCCGGCATTACAATTGGAGTTCGCCTGACTTAACGACCACCGAAAAGGAGAAAGATCATCCCAAGGCCATTCAATCAAGCACCCCCAAGCGCGACGGACAACTACCGCGTAGGCCGTCGCATCCGCGTGCCCGAGGTCCGCGTCATCGGCGCTGACGGTGCGCAGGTCGGCGTCATTCCGACCCAGGAAGCGCTCAAGCTGGCCGAAGAGGCCGGGCTGGAGCTGGTCGAAGTCAATCCGCGGGCCGTTCCGCCGGTCTGCAAGATCATGGACTTCGGGAAGTTCAAGTACGAGACGTCGAAGAAGGAGAAGGCCTCGCGCCGCCACCAGTCGACCATCGTGCTCAAGGAGATCAAGCTCCGCCCGAAGACCGACGAGCACGACTTCGACTTCAAGGTGAAGCACATCCGGCGTTTCCTGGCAGAGGGAAACAAGTGCAAGCTGGTGATCGTCTTCCGCGGGCGCGAGATCGTGCACCCGGAGACCGGCCAGGCGATGCTGGATCAGGTCGTGAAGGCCTGCGGCGACGTCGCGATGGTCGAGCAGCGGCCGATGATGGAAGGCCGCCGCATGGTCATGATCATCGGTCCGCGCGTGGGCGTGATTCGCAGCCAGCCCGCGCAGGGGACGGCTCCCGCGCCGTCGCCGGCATCGGCACCGGCGGCCAGCCCGACCACCCCGCCGCCGAACATCCCGCGCCCCACCACCGTGGCGACGGGTCCCGCGCCGAAGCCCAGCCCGGCCCCCCCCGCCGTAGCCGCCAAAGGCTGATCCGCGACACCGACCAGATCGGGTCGGCGGAGCTGGGCTTTGCCCGGCGCAGCCGTCGCGGGAGGTTGCAGGAACCCCGCCGGGGTTCCTGATCTAAGATGCAGGCCTCGATGAGGGGCGGCGTCTATCTCGCGGCCGTCGTGTTGGTCGGCGGCGCGTTGACGGCGACGGGCTGCCAGAAGGACGGCTGTGTCGGCGGCGACGACGGCGTCTGTCTGCCCCCGGCGGGGTGCCCGGCGCTTCCCACGCCAACCTGCAGCGCGCCGATGCTGTCGGTCGCCCTGATCGACGACGAGCCCGAGCGCGTGCTGGGCCCGAAGTCGCTGGCGGCCCGTGGCGACTACCTGCTCAAGAACGATCAGATTCGCCTGGTGCTGGACGCGCCCGACCACCCGCACTACCTGGGGCCGAGCGGCGGAGCCATCCTGGACCTGGCGCCGCTCGACCCGACCAGCGGCGACCAGACCAACACCATCTACCAGTCCGCGGGGCTGCTCCCGCGCGACGCGGTCCACTACGACACCGCCCAGATCCTGAGCCCGCCCGGACAGCTGGCGTCGGATCCCGGCGCATACGTCGCGGTGGTGTTTCGGGGCCGACTGGAAGGCGACTCGCGCGTGACCGTGGTGACCCGCTACGAGCTGCGTCCCTGCGAGACCGGGGTCCGCGTTCGCTCGGACCTCTACAACGGCGCGCCCACGCCCAACACGCTCTACCTGACCGACGGATTCTTCTGGGGCGACAACGGCCTGGCGCCCTTCGTCCCGGGCGAGGGCCTGGGCTTCATCGAGCCGAACCTGGACCTGCTCCACATCGACCAGGCCTGGCGGCAATGGCCCTTTCTGGCGGCGCGCTCGCAGTCGACGCCCCAGGTGGCCTACTCCGCGGTGTCGTGCGATCGCGACCAGGCGGCCGGATTCAACAGCACGACGCTGTCGGCCGCGGGGGTGCCGCTGGGCGTGACCGATCCGGGCGACGGCTTTCATTTCGAGCGGTTCATCGCGGTGGCGCCGGGGGCCGGGCT
>Ga0335083_10001311_pt1 | contig 34471 bp, 32 predicted proteins | sample Lox_Sample_42_FD_206716 | JGI IMG/M metagenome (GOLD analysis project Ga0335083, IMG submission 206716) | Soil microbial communities from Loxahatchee National Wildlife Refuge, Florida, United States - Lox_Sample_4.2 | ecosystem: Environmental > Terrestrial > Soil > Wetlands | place: USA...
TGGGCGAGTTCAAGTCGCGCCACAAGTTGCTGGATGTGCGCATCGACTATCGCTGTCTGGTCATTGCCGGTTCCCAAACGCAGCTGCGCCACCTCACCACGGAACTGCGCAACTTCGTTCAACGCGTTTCGCGCATCAGCCTTCAGCGGCGCGTGATGGATCGGCTGGCGCCGAGGGATGCCTCCACACCATCGGACGCAGACCATGCGGCGGCCGTTCGCGACGTGAACATGGTGGCGCACATGCCGGGCATCGCTGCCATTCTCGAAGCGGTATCGCGGGAGACAGGCATGCGTTTCGCCACGGTGGCCCGCGTCACCGATACGCGCTGGACCGCTTGCGCGGTGTACGACACGATCAACTTCGGATTGCACGCCGGGCAGGATCTGGCCCTGGAAACCACCATCTGCAACGAGATCCGCCAGCACGGCCGCACCGTGGTGTTCAACCACGCGAGTACCCATCCCGTCTATTCGCGCCATCCCACGCCCGCGCTGTATGGCTTTGAAAGCTACATCTCGGTGCCGATCTATCGGGCCAACGGCCAGTTGTTCGGCACGCTGTGCGCGGTGGACCCGGAACCACGGCAGCTGGACCCGGCCACCGTGCAGAGCCTCGAAAAGTTTGCGCGCGCGATAGGCGAGGAGATCGATCGCGCCGACGTGCCGTGGCACGCCTGAGCCGGCCTGTTCATTCGTTCCGCTTCGTCTCGCGCGTGGAAACCGGACGCAGGAAGGCATCCGCCATGACGTCGGCGGACGTTGGAAAAGCGGTGCGGGAGCGAGTGCAGGGTCGTGGCCCCGCCCATGAAAAAGGCCCCCTTGCGGGGGCCAGTGAGCCGGATCTAGGGGGTGACCGGTCCGGGTGTCGGCGTTCGTGGAAACGGTCGACGGGGGTAGGCTGCCGGAGCTCTTGAGTTTGCGGTGTAAGCCGAAACCTACGAGCGGGGTAGGTTCGCGGAGCGCTGCGTGTCAGCTCGCGAAGGCTTCACGGACACGCAGCGGCAGCCTCAGACATTGACCATGCGCATCATGGATTCGACGTAGCGTGCACCGGCGACAGCATCGGCCGGGAACACGGCGTCGATGGCTTCCAGCTCGTCGCTGCTCAGCGTCACGTCCATGGCGACCAGGTTTTCGTCCAGTCGGTCGCGGCGCTTGGTGCCGGGAATGCCGATGACTTCCTTGCCCTGCGCCAGCACCCAGGCCAGGGCGAGCTGAGCCGGCGTGCAGCCCTTTTCGGCGGCAATCGACTGTACCTTCTGCACCAGCTCCAGGTTGCGGTAGAAGTTGTCGCCCTGGAATCGCGGGCTTTGACGGCGATAGTCGTCGGCGTCGAAGTCCTCTGGGCTGGCGAAGGCGCCGGTAAGGAAGCCACGACCCAGCGGCGAGTAGGCCACCAGGCTCACACCGAGCCGGCGGCAGGCTTCGGCCATGCCGTTTTCCTGCGGATCGCGTGTCCACAGCGAAAACTCCACCTGCAGTGCCGCGATGGGGTGCACTTTCACGGCGCGCTCCAGCGTGGCCGCCGACGCTTCGGACAGGCCGAGGTGGCGCACCTTGCCTTCCTTCACCAACTCGGCCATGGCGCCCACGGTGTCCTCGATCGGCACGTTGGGGTCCACGCGGTGCTGGTAGTACAGGTCGATGTGGTCGGTGCCCAGGCGCTTGAGGCTGGCTTCGCAGGAGGCGCGTACGTAGGCCGGGCTGCCGTTGACGCCGCGGCGGGCAGGGTCGTTGGGGTCGCGCACGATGCCGAACTTGGTGGCGAGAAACGCCTGGTCGCGGCGATCGCGGATGGCCTTGCCCACCAGCACTTCGTTGATGTGCGGGCCGTACACGTCCGCCGTATCCAGCAGGTTGATGCCGCGTTCCAGCGCGTGGTGGATGGTGGCGATGGATTCGGCGTCGTCGCGCGAGCCATAGAAGTCGCTCATGCCCATGCAGCCGAGGCCGAGGGCGGAAACGGAGGGGCCGTGCTTGCCGAGCTGTCGCATTTGCATCGGGAGTTCCTTGGCGAGGGGAGAGGAGGTAGACGTGTATTCTTCGGCATGACGGCCTGCCGATAAATGCTCAATAATCGCCATGTCTGTTGTTGAAATGCCCAACAATGGAGCGGCTTGGCCAGCCAAGGAACCCCTGATGGATCGTCTGCAAGCCATGCGGGTATTCACGCGGATCGTCGAGCTGGGCAGCTTCACGCGCGCCGCCGACGACCTCAGCCTGCCGCGCGCCACGCTCACCCACACCATCAAGCGGCTGGAGGAGCGCGTGGGTGCGCACCTGCTGCAGCGGACCACGCGGCGCGTGCGTCCCACGCGCGACGGCGAGGTGTACTACAACCATTGCGTGCGGCTGCTGGCCGATCTCGATGCGGTGGAAGCCGATTTCCGCGAGGCGGCCGTGGTGCCCAAGGGGCGCCTGCGCATCGACCTGGCGTCGTCGCTGGCGCGCAAGGTGTTGATTCCCGCGTTGCCGGACTTCTTTGCCCGCTATCCGCAGATCGAGCTGGACATCGGCACCAGCGACCGTTTCATCGACCTGGTGCAGGAAGGCGTTGATTGCGTGCTGCGCGCGGGTGACCTGCCCGATTCGACCATGGTCGGTCGCCGCGTCGCCAACCTGTCCCAGGCCACCGTCGCCAGCGCGGACTACGTGCGCCGCCACGGCAACCCGCAAACGCTGGCGGACCTGCACAACGGTCACGTGGCGGTGAACTGGGCCTCGCCCACCACGCGCCGGATCACGCCGCTGGAGTTCGTGGTGGGCCGGCGCGTGCGCGAGGTGGTGTTGCCTTCGCCGGTGACGGTGAGCGGCACCGAGGCGTATGTCGGCTGCTGCGAAGCAGGGCTGGGCATCGCGCAGTTCCCGCGCTATCGCGTGGAGGAAGCATTGGCGAACGGCCAACTGGTCGAGCTGTTGCCGTCGATGCCGCCGCCGTCGTTCCCGGTCAGCGTGCTCTATCAGTCGCAACGACAGCTGCCGCTGCGCCTGCGCGTGTTCATCGACTGGGTGGCCGAGGTCATCGGCGCGATCCGCTAGCGGATCAAAGGCCCAGCTGCGACAACGCTTCGCGCATCGGTGCCACCGACACGCGCACGATGCCGGTCAACGGCGTATCCATTTCGAGGATCACGAAGATCGCGCCGGCTGCCGACAACGCGCAAAGCAGGAAAAAAAACACCACCGTCCCGTTGTGCGGCGCGAACAGGCCGAACGTGCCGAAGATGACGCACAGCCACGCACTGAGCACCAGCAGCAGCGGCATGGGAATGGTGCCGCGCTTCTGCATCAGGGCCAGCCAGCGCGCCGCGAACACCTCGTCGGTGATGTCGATGGCCCGTTCGCGCAGTTGCCGCTGCGCTTCCGTGCTGGCCGGCAGAGCGGCTAGTTGCTGCTGGAACTCGCTGACACGATGCAGCACCTGCGGACTGTCCAGCGAGGCCAGGGCATTGCCGCCGCCCGAATCGAGCAGATCGATCCAGCTGGCATAGTTGTGCTTGAGCTGCACGCGCAACGGCTGTGCCTCGGGGCCGTATTGCGCCAGCGAACGATCGAGCCTCAGCAGGTTGACCGCGTTGCGCTCCAGATCGCCGCTGACGGCATCGAAGGACGTCTTGGCCGAGGAGATCAGCAGGCCCAGCACCAGCGCGGCGATGGTGGCGATCAGGCCCGCCGCCAGCTTGATCGACGTGGCCGAATCCTCCGCCAGGTGATGCGCGGGAAGCCGCGTGCTGGCGAACATGCCGGCCAGCGCGCAACCGGACACGCTGACGAAGATGAGCAGGCAAGCCAGCAGGTGCGACATCGTTGGTCTCCCGTCGTGGTTGCCTGCGCCGCTCGCGAGCCCCGGCCGGCGCAGGTAGCCACCATTGTGCGACGAGCAGCCGTCGCTGGCATCCGGTCCGGTGTCGTCGCGCCCGCGATGCATCCTTGACGCTGCTTCAACGCCCGCGGACGGCAGACTGGTCGCGCACGGATTCCGGAGGCATGCCGTGGGTCCCGCACAACCGGCTGTGTTGATCGTGGGCGCCGGCCCGACCGGGCTGGCCGCGGCGCTGTTCCTGGCGCGCCGCGACATCGCCGTACGCATCATCGATGCACAGCCTGAACCCTCCAGCTATTCGCGCGCGCTGGCCGTCAACAGCCGCACGCTGGAGCTGCTGCGCGACACCGGCGTGGCCGATCGCATCATGGTGGAGGGCTGGTCGGTGAAGGGCGCGACCGTGCACGAACAGGGCAACGAGGTATTGGTGCTGGACCTGCCCGCTTCGCTGGGCGCGCGGCAGGCGATGACCGTGCTGCCGCAGGCGCGTACCGAAGCACTGCTCGCCGACGCGCTGCAGGCCCAGGGTGTCGCGGTGGAACGTGGCGTGCTGTGCCGCTCGGTGACCCAGGATGCATCGGAGGTCACGGCCGTGCTGTCGCACGGCGAGGGAAGGCATGAGCAGGTGCATTGTGCGCTGCTGTTTGCCGCCGATGGCGCACGCAGCGTCACGCGCCATGCACTGGGCCTGGGCTTTGATGGAAGCAGTCTTCCGGAGCCGTGGATGCTCTGGGACATCGAGATGCAGACGCCGCTGGATCGCTGGCGAGCCCACCTGCTGTTCGAACCCGATGGCTTCGTCTTTGTGTTGCGCCTGGCGGGCGAGGTGTGGCGCGTGATCGGCAACGGGGCCGATCCTCTGGCGGCGATGCGCCGCTACGCCACGCTGGGCAGCACGAGCTGGCATTCGCAGTTCCACATTGCCCATCGTGTCGCCGCGAAAGCGGCAGAAGGGCGCGTGGCCCTGGGTGGCGATGCGGCGCATGTGCATTCGCCCATCGGTGCACGCGGGATGAACCTGGGCATCGAAGATGCCTATGTCTACGCCGACTGCGCCGCGGACGCGCTGGCCGGCGACCTCTCGCGCCTGCACGAATACGCCACGCTGAGGCATGCGGTGCATGTGTCGGTGGTGCGCCGCATTGGAGCCGCCACGCGGCTGGTGCACGGGCGTCCCCAGTGGTTGCGCTGGGTTCGCGACGAAGTGGTGCCGGTGGCCGGGCATCTTGGTTTCGTGCGGCAGCTGATGATGCGAACGGTCGGCGGCCTCGACCATCAGGTGAAGACCCATGCATGAATCGCCTCAAGTTGCCGTCATCGCTGCCGATAGCCGGGGAAGCGCGCCGCCTGTCCGCGGGATACCGGCACGCTTTCGGTCCGGCATGCCGGCGCCGTCGTTGCACCTGTCTGATGGGAAGTCGTTAGCCGCATGACCGCTCACAAGCCTCACTCCAAGGGAAACGTGGACTGGAGCGATCCACGCCTGGCCGACCTGCTGCGCCGTTCGGAAAGCTGGAAGCTGGACAACCGTGGCCACTACGCGCCCAAGGTCGTGCAGATCCACCTCGGCTGGGGCGCGACCACCGCACGTCCCGCGATCCTGGTGTGGGAACGCGATCAGGTGATGATGCTGGAAACCCAGTTCGCCATCCCCACGGGCGAGCACGTGCGCGTGGACGAGCCGCGCGGCGAGACCTTGCGCAGCCTGTGGGGCATCGTGGCGGAAACCCGTGAAGGTTTCCGCGCCGAAGACCGCGAGAACGGCATCCACCTGCACTGGCTGCATCTGCGCTGAAACACGAGAGCGCCCCCCTGTAGAGGCGCACTGCATCTGTGCCTGAGGCGGTACAAACCCGCTCCCCTGTAGGAGCGCACCCAGTGCGCGAAAAGCCAACAGCGCGATGAAGCCGTGCATTCCCAACTTCGCGATGGAATTCCTCAGGCCACCGGCAACGCCGGCACCGTGGCGGGCGCGCCGTTGGAATCGAGCGCCACCATCACGAAGCGCCCCGTCGTGCACACGCGTCGATCGCCGGTGAGCGGGTCTTCGGCGGTCAGTTCCACTTCCACCGTCATCGAGCTGTGACCCACCTGGACGATGCGCGCCACCAACTCCGCGAGCTGGCCCTTGCGTACCGGTGTGCGGAAATTCACCTCTTCCGAGCGCGCCGTCACCACGGTGCGACGGGCATGCCGAGAGGCCACGATGAAGGCGGCCTTGTCCATCCAGGCCAGCGCCTGGCCGCCGAACAGCGTGCCCAGGTGGTTGGTGTGATCGGGGAAAACCATCTCCAGCATCCGTGCTTCGGGAAGTGGGAGGGCGGTGTCGGCAGTCGCTTGGTTCATGGCGTGGTCGGCAGGGAGGCGGTTACGATCTGACCGGGGGCGCGGGAAGAGGAGATCCACATGCGCTACTGGCTGTTCATGGTTGCCGCCATTGTCACCGAAGTCATCGGTACGTTGGCGATGAAATACGGTGCCCATCACGCGTCGCATGCGATGGGCCTGGCGGTGATGTACGTGATGCTGGTGGTGTCCTATACCAGCCTCGCGCTGGCGGTGAAGCGCATTCCGCTGGCGGTGGCCTATGGCGCCTGGGAAAGCCTGGGCCTGGTGCTCATCACGCTGTGCAGCGCATGGTTGTTTGCCGAAGACCTCAGGCCCACCAAGCTCATCGCCATCGCACTCATCATCGCCGGCATCGTGCTGCTGGAGCGTGGCACCGACGAGGGCGAACACGGAGGCGGCCATGCTTCCTGAGTTCGAGCCCATCCATCTGCTCTATCTTGCCATCGCCATCGTGCTGGAGATCGCCGCCAACGTGCTGATGAAGCAATCGCATGGCTTCGCGCACAAGCGACCCGCGCTGTCGGCCATTGTTTGCGCGCTGCTGGCGTTCACTGCATTGAGCTACGCCATCAAGGGCATCCAGCTGTCCGTGGCCTACGGCATCTGGGGCGGCGTGGGTCTCATCGCCACCACCCTGCTGGGCATGACCCTGTTCGGCGAGCACCTGCGTGCCTCCGGCTGGGCCGGCCTGGCGCTCATCACGGCCGGCGTTTGCCTGCTGAAGTTCGCCTGAGGCTGGAGGGATACGGGACCAATGGCAGGGGTCCGTACCGGCCGCCGTCAGTAGGATGAAAGGTTGAACGCGGCGCCCACGACGGCGTCCGTCACAAGCAGCAGACTGGGGAGAACGCATGGTTCCGATGAAACACGGGTCGCGCCTGCTGGGCGCGCTGGTGCTGGGTGCACTTTCGACAGGCGCGGCCGCACAGGGTCGCACGCTCACCAATGACGACTACGCCAAGGCCGAGCGCTACGTGGGCTACAACGCCACGCCGCTGGTCGATCACGCCGTCACCAGCGTGATGTGGCTGGACAACGGCCACTTCTGGTATCGCGACCACGACGCCAAGGGCGATCACTACCTGCGTTACGACGCAGCCACCGGCAAGGCCACGCCGCTGTTCGACCAGGCGCGCCTCGCGGCGGCGCTGGGCAAGGCGCTGGGCAAGCCGGTCAAGGCCGACAAGCTGGGCATCACCGGCTACAGCGAAACCGCCGACGGTCATTTCGATGTTGCCATCCGCGGCAAGCACTACCTGTGCGATGCCAAGGCCGCCGCGTGCACCGTAGGCAAGGACGAGAATGCCGAAGCCGTGGGCAGCGAGCCCGGCGAACTGTCGCCCGACAAGCGCAGCGAAGCCTTCGTGCGCAACTGGAACCTGTGGGTACGTGACATCGCCACCGGCAAGGAAACCCAGCTCACCACCGACGGCATCGAGAACTACGGCTACGCTACCGATAACGCGGGCTGGAAGCACACCAACAAGGCCATCCTGGTGTGGTCGCCCGATTCGAAGCAGATCGCCACGTTCCAGCAGGACCAGCGCAAGACCGGTGACATGGTGATCGTCGGCACCAACGTCGGCCACCCGAAGGTGGAGAAGTGGAAGTATCCGCTGGTGGGCGACAAGGACGTGACGATGATCGAACGCGTCATCGTCGACGTCGGCAGCCACAAGACGCTGCGCCTGAAGATGGAACCCGACCAGCACCGTTCCACCCTGTGCGACGACGTCAGCTGCGGCCGCGACGGCGGCTGGGATGACGTGCAGTGGGCGCCGGATGCCAGCTCGCTGGCCTTCGTGTCGTCCTCGCGCGATCACAAGCAGGCCCGGTTCCGCGTGGCCGACGTGCACACCGGCGCCGTGCGCACCGTGTTCGACGAAAGCGTGCCCACCTACTACGAGAGTGGCAACGGCAAGGTCAACTGGCAGTACCTGCCCCAAAGCCACGAAGTGGTGTGGTTCAGCGAGCGCAACAACTGGGGCAACCTGTACCTCTACGACCTCGACAGCGGCAAGCTCAAGCACGCCATCACCACCGGCGAAGGCAACGTTACCGAAGTACTCAAGGTCGATGCGAAGTCGCGCACGGCGTGGTTCCGTGGCGTGGGTCGCGAGCATGGCGTCGATCCGTATTACCAGCAGTTCTACAAGGTGAGCCTGGACGGCGGCGCAACCACGCTGCTGGCGCCGGAAGCGGCCGACCACACCATCAGCCTGTCGCCGGATGGACGTCTGTTTGCCGATGCGTATTCCACGCCGACCACCGCGCCGGTGACGGTGCTGCGCAGCGCCGACGACGGCCACGTGGTTGGCAGCATCGCCAAGGCCGACATCTCGCGCCTGCTCGCCACCGGCTGGAAGGCGCCCGAGCCGTTCACGGTGAAGGGTCGCGACGGCAAGACGGACATCTACGGCCTGATGTTCAAGCCGACGAACTTCGATCCGTCGAAGAAGTATCCGATCGTCGACTACATCTACCCGGGCCCGCAGACCGGCTCGGTGGGCTCGCGCAGCTTCGCCGCCGCGCGTGTCGATCACCAGGCGCTGGCGGAGCTGGGCTTCATCGTGGTGGCGATGGACGGCATGGGCACGCCGTGGCGTTCCAAGGCCTTCCATGACGCCTATTTCGGCAACATCGGCGACAACACGTTGCCCGACCAGGTCGCAGGCCTGAAGGAACTGGGCAAGCGCAATCCATGGATCGACATGGATCGCGTGGGCATCTGGGGCCACTCCGGCGGCGGCAACGCCACGGGTACGGCGATGTTCCGCTATGCGGACATCTTCAAGGTCGGCATCGCCGAGAGCGGCAACCACGACAACCGCAACTACGAAGACGACTGGGCCGAGAAGTGGCAGGGCCTGTTGACCACCGACAAGGACGGCAAGGGCAACTACGACGACCAGGCCAACCAGAGCCACGCCGCCGGCCTCAAGGGCCATCTGCTGCTGGCTCACGGCACCATGGACGACAACGTGCCGCCGTACGAAACCTTGCTGGTGGTCGATGCGCTGATCAAGGCCAACAAGGACTTCGACCTGCTGTTGATCCCCAATGCGCACCACGGCTATGGCTCGGCCAGCAACTACATGATGCGCAAGCGCTGGGACTACTTCGTGCGCAACCTCGCCGGCGACACGCCGCCGAAGGAGTACACGATGACGCCGCCGAAGGATTGAGGCCCCAAAGCCTCTCTCCTTTCAGGGTTGCCGCAACGAGCCCCTCTCCCTTTGGGAGAGGGGTGGTGGCAATGCGTTTACGGTGGTGAGGGTGCGCACTTGTGGCACGTCCGAGGAAAGCGCTCCCAAGGGTGCCTGGTCCGCCTGCCGGCACCTTCTCTCCCACAGGGACTACCTTCGGGTCGCCGGAGGGAGAAGGCTTTCCGAGATCAAGCCTTGAGGCTTGGCCCCTCTACCCCGACCGCGTCGCCACCACCGGCGGCACCGAAGCCGCGCGACGCGCCGGCCCCAGCACTGCCAGCTGACCAAGCAGCCATAGCGCGACGGCTCCCAGCGGCAGATAGAACACCGGCAGTCGCTGCAACGCATAGTGCTGCATCAGCAGCACATTGAGCGCATAGGCCAGCACCACGCCGATCGCGATGCCGCCGCTTACGATCATGAAATTCTCGGTCTGCACGTAACGCAGGATGTCACGCCGCGTCGCACCCACCGCTCGACGAATGCCGATCGAGCGCCGGCGCTGCTGCACCCAGAAGCTCGCCAATCCCGCGATGCCCGCGGCCGTCACCAGCAGCAAGCCCAGGGCGGCGGCGAGCAGCAGGCTGATCATGGTGCGGTCACGGCGGAAATAGTCCTCGCGCAGCTGCATGAACGTCTGCGGCCGTCGCAACACGCGGTTGCCGTCCAGCTGCGCCAGGCGCGCCATCGCCTGCTGCAGCACGCGCTCGCGATCCTGCGGTGCCGTGCGCATCACGTAGGTCACGCTGCTGCCATCCGGCAGCATGGGAAATACCGTGGCGTATTCGTTGCCCGCGGATTCATCCAGCATAGGGCGCAGCAGGTGGCCGACGACGCCCACGATGCGCACCGGCCCGTCGCCGGGATAGATCACCTTGCCCAGCGGATCCTGGCCCGGAAACAGCTGCTGCGCGAGCGCACGCGTGACGATGGTGGCCGGAACCTTGTTGATGCCGTCCCAATCGCGCGTGCTGCCCACGGGCAGATATTCGTCGGGAAGAAAGTCTCGACCGGCGACCAGGCGCAGGCCTAGCGTGTCGAGCTCACCTCGCGTGCCGTTGAATGCCGTGGCCACCGCGCGCATGTCGCCCTTGGGTTCCAGCGCGATGCCGTTGCTCCAGTTGTTGCTGTTGAACGGCAGTGCATCGATGGCCGCCGCCGAACGCACGCCGGTCAACTGGCGCAAGGCGGCGAGGTCGGTATCGTGACGGACGAGCGGGTCCGAGCTTGCATCGACGTTGATGCTTTCCAGCATCACCAGTTCGTCTTCCGCCACGCCGCTGGGCAAGCCCAGTTGCGCGACGCGATGGCCCAGGATGGCCGCCACGTTGCAGACGATCGCGCAGGTGAGCGCCACCTGCATCACCATCAGCAGCACGGTGAGCTTGTGGCGCCCCAGGCTGGCGAGCAGAGGCGAATGCGGCATGGCGATCCTCACTGGGTCTTTAGTTGCAGGGCTGGGGCGATGCGGCACGCACGCCACGCGGGCAGCAGGCCCGCCAGTGCGCCGGCTGCCAGCGCGAGCGTGAAGGTGGCCAGCAACATCCCCGCATCCATGTGCGCCAGCTGCGCGTAGCCATCCGGTCGCTGGCGCACGCTCCACAGACCGAGCATCGCCACCAGTACGCCGAGCAGTCCTCCGGCGAAGCCGATCACCGACGACTCCACGCCCAGCTGCAGGAAGATGTCCCGCCGCCGCGCACCGAGCGCGCGGCGCACGCTGATTTCACCGCTGCGACGCAGGAACGTCGCCAGCAGGAGACCCATCACGTTGAGCATGCATACCAGCAGGAAGCCGACCGATAGCGACAGCTGCAGGCGCAGGTCATCGGGTATCGCGTGCTGGTGCGCCAGCCAGTCCATCAGCCCGTAGAGCTGCACATCGACCGGCCGCGGCAGTCGACCATGCGCCTGCTGCTCGCGCCAGTAGGCGGTGAGGAAGGCGCGGTACGCATCGACCTTGGCCGCGTTGTCCAATTGCACCCAGAACTGCAGCCAGCTGCATTGATCGCTGGTGCGCCCGTCACCGCTATCGCCCCAGCACGAAAGCCTGCCGGCGAAATCCAGCTTGAGGTCCATCGCCGTCTGCAGCGGCAGGAAGAACTGGTCGCTGCGGCCGAAGATGCGGCTATCCATCTGCGCATAGAACTGCGGCTGCGGCTCCCATGTGTCGAGCACGCCCACCACGCGGAAATCGGCGTCCTTCAGGCGCACCGTGCGGCCCACGGCATTGGTTTCGCCAAACAGCTTGCGGCTGAGCTCGCGGCCGAGCACCACCACATGCGCACGCTGTGCATCGTCCTGTGCCGTCCATCCGCTGCCACTGAGAAAAGGCGTGTCGAACATCGCGAAGAAGTCGGCGGTGGTGTAGCGGCCCGTCTCGTAGAACGGCAGGCCGCCACCTTGCGTCGGTCGCAGCGGCACCGCGCCCCCGGCCATCGCGGCCTGCCGGCCGGCTCGCGCTGCGCGCAGCAGGTTCATCGCGTCGGGCCAGGTGAAGCTTCCATCCTGCTGCGGCGCGCTGGCGGACTGGCCGCGGTCGAGCGGGCGTGGATCGATCACCGGTACGAACAGCTTGCCGCTGCGTCCAGGCAGCGGGTCGCTCGCCAGCACATGGAACACGGTAATCATGGTCATGCTGGCACCGATGCCCAGCCCGATCACCAGCACCATCAGCGCCGCCAGCGCCTTGTTCCTGCGGAAGCTGGACGCGGCGATCGTCGCGTAATAGCCGAGCATCGCTGTTCCTCGTCGATACGGTGGACGGATCGGGCGCGAAAGCTCTCCTCCCGCGGTCCCGGGTTGTGCATGGTGAACGTATGTGATGCCTCGCGCCGCCATCGGGGCGGCGCGTCACGCGGTGTGCTTCAGCGCAGGCTGATGGGCTTGGCCGTGCCCTTGGCGATGGCTTCTTCGAGCAGCTTTTCCATCTGGCTGTCGGCCTTGCTGCTTTCGCTGCGCTCGCGCACTGCCAGTGCACGTTGCTGACGCTCCAGCTCCTCCTGCTGACGGGCCAGCTCTTCCTGCTCGCGCTGGAATTCGCGATCCTGGGCCGGATCTCGTTCGCGTTCGGTCAGGGAGCGGATCTGGTTGTCGATCGCGCGGACCTGCGCGTCCATCACGCGAAGATCCTCGCCCGTGACACCTGGCTTGGACGCCAGTTCCTCGCGTTGCGACTGCAGTTCCTCGCGCTGCGATTCCAGCGTGACATGGCGTGCCGCAATTTCGCCCGCCTGCGAGGCCAGTTCGCCCTGGCGGCTGGCCATGCGGCTCTGGATGCTGGCAATGCGCGCCTCCTGTCCAGCGATGCGGCCTTCCATCGAAGCAAGCTCGTGCATCGGTGCATAAGCGGTGCGTGCACGTTCGATGGTAGAGGTGTCGCGCACGACATAGGCCTGGTTGCCGCGGCGGAACCACAGCAGCGGTTCGGAACCTTTGCGCTCACGCTTCGCGGCTTCCACATCACGATCGGTGCCGCTGACGAGGATGGTGCTGGCCTTGTCGTCGAACAGCGCAAAACCGTTCTCTGCATCGCTGTCGATATCGATATCGACGTGGTGACCACTCATGCCGACTGCTGGTGCAGGCGGTGCCGGAGGCGCCGGCGGTGGCGGCAGCGGCGCTGCGGGCCGTGGCGCCGCAGGTGTCGGTGGCGTGGGGGGCGTCGGCGGCGTGATCGGCGTGGCAGGTGTCGGCGGTGTCGCCGGCACTGGCGGCGGTGCCCAGCCATAGGACGACTGGCCGGCAGCCGCAGCCTTCGACGCAGGCGCTGCCTTGGCGGCAGGCGTCGGCGTCGCTGCGACCGCGGGTGCGGCACTGACCGCTGGCGTTGCCTTGGCTGCGGGCGCAGCCTGCACCACCGGCTTTGCCGCCGGCGTCGCGACGGACGCCGCCGGCGCGGGTGCCGATGCATCCACGGCTGCCTCTGTCACGCGGTAAGGCAACACGCCGGCACAGGCGACCACCGCGATGAGCAGCGCACTGCGCAGGCGCGAGGTGGCGCCCTGCGAAACACCCTGCAGCATGCTCAGGCGACGCTTGAGGTTGAGGAAGGTAGGCGATGCGCCGGCCAGGCCCGCATGCAACGGATGCGCTACGCCCAGGCGCAGCAGCAGGCGGCCGTAATCCTGCGGTGCGGCGTGATGCTGCTGCATGACCTGTGCGTCACAGGCGGCTTCGCGATTGAGTGCGTACTCGCGCATCGCCCACGCCACCAGTGGATGGAAGAAGAACACGCGTTGCGCGACGGCCGGCACCCAGCCGAGCCAGAGATCGCCGCGGCGCAGATGAGCGAGCTCGTGCGCCAGCGCCAAAGCGGTTTCTTCGTCCGTCAGCGCATGATCGGCGGGCAGCAACACGACCGGCCGCCACCAGCCGCTGACCTGCGGCGAGCGGATGTCGTGCGACACGCGCAGCGACGGACAGCGGCGCAGGCCCATGGCACGCGCCTGTGTGCGGCAGGCTTCCTGCAGCGCCGGGTCATCGAGCACGTCCGATGCGCGCAGCACGGCACGTGCCTCGCGCCAATGGCGGGCCGCCATCACCAGCTGCACCAGCACGCCGGCCATCCATAGGGAGAGCAGGATGTTCTGCCAGGGCAAGCCGCCGCCGGAAGGGCTCGCTTCCTGCAGCAGCGAAACCATCACGGCGTCATCGTAGGTTGCGGCTGGCGCGGAAGATCCGCCGCCGAAGCTGCCGATGCGGTGTTCTCTCGGCGCAACGTACGTCGGCGTGAACGACTGGGCCACCGGCAGCGCGGCGGAAGGCGGCGAAAGCAGCGGCAATGCCACCGGCGTCGGCAGCGCCAGGCCGGTCAGCACCTGCAGGCCCACCAGCCACCACAGCAGCGAACGCGTCGCGGCGGACAGGCGCGGGAGCTTGCGGCAGATGAGCCAGATGACGCCGATCAGCAGCGCCGCCTGCAGCGATGTCCAGCCGAGGCGGACGAGCAACGTGTCCATCAGCGAGGGCAGGGCACTCATCTCAATTCTCCTCGCGCTGCGACTGCAGCCGTGCAACCAGCGCTTGAAGTTCGGCCAGCTCGGTGTCGCTTACCTTGCCGCGTTCGGACATCCACGCGACGAACGGCGACACCGAGCCGCTCAGTGTTTTCTCCACGAACTGGCCCACGGCGCTGCGCATCACCTCGCCCGGACCGGTGGCCGGACTGTAGCGGTACACGCCGGCCACCTGGCGGCGTCGCAGGTACGACTTGCCCCGCAGTCGCTCCATCATGGTCAGCACGGTGGAACGCGCCAGGCCGCGCGGTTCGCCATAGCCGGTGGCCACTTCCCCCACCGACGCGTTGCTGTATTGGGCGATGTACTGCAGGAGCGCCAGCTCCTGGTCGCCGATGGTTGCCTTGCCCATTGCACGATCCTTGGTGACTACATCTGTAGTCACGCTACCCCTTGACTACAGATGTAGTCAATAGGTCGTTGGGCAGTTTTTTGCGGCCAACTCGCTTGTTGCAATGCACAAAAAGCGGAGTAGACTGCGCGCCGTCCTCACCCAGATATGCGCACCGGAGTGCGCCCATGAAGACTCTCTCCTTCGCTTTCGTGAACCTGCCTGGCCTCGCAAGGCCACCTCGGCAACTCGCGACCTAGCGAACCTGGATGCCATGCCCGCAGCCGATGCGCACCGTTGCGCCTCGATGATCGTGCGGACGCCTGGACGTCCAAACCGGCACTCGCCGCTGACCTGAAACCCACGGGGAAAACCATGAAGACGCTTGTCGACTGGCTGGCGCATCGGCTGTGGCCGTTCGTCGTCTGCCTGCTGCTGTACGTCGGTTTTATCGGACCGGAACTCATCTCCGCCTCCAGCACGATGGCCGTGCTTGCAGGCCTGCTGATTCCGGCGTTGCTGGTGGCCTGGGGCATCGTGCTCCTGCGCCGCGGTTTCACCCACAAGGAATGACTTGCCATGAAACGCGTATTGACGTTGTCGCTCTCGCTCGCGGCGCTGCTGCTGGCGTCCTGCTCCAAGGTGCCGGCGGGCAATGTCGGTGTGAAGTTCCAGATGTATGGCGACGACAAAGGCTCGCTGCAGGAACTGCCGCCGGGACGCTACTGGGTGGGCTGGGGTTATGAGATGTACACCTTCCCTACGTTCACTCAGACCTACACGTTCACGCGCTCCGCATCCGAAGGCCGGCCGGTGGACGAATCCATCAGCTTCCAGACGGCGCAGGGCCTGACCGTGAATGCCGACGTGGGCATCACGTACCACATCGATCCGACCAAGGTGACGCTCATCTTCCAGAAATACCGCAAGGGCATCGACGAAATCACGGATGTGTACCTGCGCAACATGGTGCGCGACGCGCTGGTGAAGGAGACGGCGAGCCTGGACATCGAGTCGGTGTACGGCAAGGGCAAGGCCAACCTTATCGAAACCGTGCAGCGCGATGTGAGCAATGAGGTCGCTCCCGTAGGCATAGTGATTGAAAAGGTCTACTGGATCGGCGAGCTTCGCTTGCCCGAAAACGTGGTGCAGTCGATCAACGCCAAGATCCAGGCCACGCAGATGGCCGAGCAGCGGCAGAACGAAGTGGCTCAGGCGCAGGCCGAGGCGCAGAAGGTGGAGGCCGAAGCGCAGGGCCAGGCGCAGGCGCGCATCACCATCGCCGAGGCGGAAGCCAAGGCTATCGCGCTCAAGGGCGATGCATTGCGCCAGAACCCGAACGTGGTGCAGATGTCCGCCATCGAGAAATGGGATGGCCGCCTGCCAACCTACAGCGGTGGGGCACTGCCCTTCCTGCATCTCAACGCACCTGATGCCAGCAAGTGAGCAGTACGCCGGCCGTGCCTCGCCCGCACGGCCGGCGTTCATCGCGCGGCATAGTGCCGCTATGGCAAACCACGGCGGATTTGATTGACCAAGGTCAGGCCGCCACCGAAAAAAATGGCCGCCAATAGCCAGACCACTGCACAAGGGAGAGTGCGATATGGCCTATATGGTCTGGCAAGATGATCTGAACACCGGCATCAAGGTCATCGACAACCAGCACAAACGCATCGTGGAAATGATCAACCACCTGCACGATGCCATGGATCACCACGATCGACACGAACTCAGCGACATCCTCGATGAGCTGGTCGATTACACGCTGTCCCACTTCACCTTCGAGGAATCGTTGATGGAGGACGCGGGCTACGAGTTCACCCGTGCGCACAAGCGCGTGCACGAAGTGTTCGTCAAGCGCGTGTCCGAATACCGTCTGCGCTTCCGCGCCGGCGAGGACATCGGCAGCGAGCTTTTGCACACCCTGTCACACTGGTTGTTCAATCACATCCGCAACGACGACAAGGCCATCGTGGATGCGGTGCGACGCCACCTGCATCAGGTTGGCGCGGAGGAACACGAAGGCGGTTGGCTGTCACGATCGCTGCGTCGGGTTTTTGGTGTGAGGGTCTGATACCAGGCCCTGTTTCAACGCCTGCCTACGCCCCGCAACCGAGCGGGTGATGCCGGGCCCAGCCATACCACCCACAGAAGCAAGGGGCATGGCGCCACGCACGTCGCCGCGCGGCGTGGGCGATCAGAACGCCATGTCGAAGGCGACTTCGCCCTGCACGCCCACCTGGTAGGCGGAGACGCGCCGCTCGAAGAAGTTAGTCACTTCCTGCACGTCCTGCAGATCCATGAAGTCGAACGGATTCTTGGCGCCGTACTTCTTCGGAAGGTCTAGCTGGGCAAGGCGCTGGTCGGCGCAGTATTCCAGATACTGGCGCATGTCCTTCACCGACAGGCCGGCCACGCCGCCGGAAAGCACGTCCTCGGCGAACTGCGTTTCGCAGGCGATGGCGTCCTCCAGCATTTCCTCGATCTGCGCGCGCATATCTTCGTCGAACAGGTCGGGCTCCTCGGCGCGTACCGTACGCACCACGTCAAAGGCGAATGCCATGTGGCAGCTCTCGTCGCGAAACACCCAGTTGGTGCCCGACGCCAGGCCGTGCAGCAGGCCTCGCGAACGCAGAAAGTACACGTAGGCGAACGCGGCAAAGAAGAACAGGCCTTCGATGCATGCGGCAAAGCAGATCAGGTTGAGCAGGAACTGGCGCCGATGCTCGCGCGTTTCCAGCTTCTGCAGGTTCTGGATGGAGTCAATCCACTTGAAGCAGAACTCGCCCTTCTGGCGAATCGACGGAATGTTCTGGATCGCCGCGAACGCCCTGTTGCGCTCGTTCGGGTCGGGAATATAAGTGTCGAGAAGCGTGAGATAGAACTGCACATGCAGCGCTTCCTCGTACAGCTGGCGCGATAGGTACATGCGCGCCTCGGGCGCATTGATGTGCTGGTACAGGTTGAGCACCAGGTTGTTCGCCACGATAGTGTCGCCGGTGGCGAAGAACGCGACCAGGCGATGGATCAGGTGGCGATCCGCGTCGGACATCTTGGACTTCAGGTCGGTGACGTCCAGCGAAAAATCCACCTCTTCCACGGTCCAGGTGTTCTTGATCGCGTTGCGGTACATCTCATAGAACTCGGGATAGCGCATCGGGCGCAGGGTGAGTTCGAAGCCGGGATCGAGAATGTGCTGGTTGCGTTCGGGTTGGGCGGACATGGTGTTCCTCAAAAGATAACGGTGGTGCATCGCTCCCTCCCCTGCGTGTAGCAGGGGAGGGCTGGGGAGGGGTAACGCCGCGCCTAAGAGCGACCCCCTCCCAGCTTCCCCCTGCCAGCAGGGGGAAGCTGGGCGTTACTGGCACGCCTCGCAATACTCCGGATTCTCCAGCGAACAGAACACCGCTGCCGTCGCCTGTTCCTGCTCCGGCACCGGCGGCGCAGTCTTGGTTGCCGGCACCGCCGAGACCGTGGTCTTGGTGATCTTGGTGGCCGGACGCGAACGCAGGTAATACGTGGTCTTGATGCCGGACTTCCACGCGTACATGTACATGGAGCTGAGCTGGCCGATGTTCGGGTTCTCCATGAACAGGTTCAGCGACTGGCTCTGGTCGATGTAGGCACCGCGCGCGGCGCCCAGGTCGATCAAGGCTTTCTGCGGCAGCTCCCACACCGTGCGGTAGATGGTGCGCAGGCGTTCGGGAATCGCACTGATGCCCTGGATGGAACCCTCGGCCAGCTTGATCGCGTCGCGCACTTCAGCCGTCCAAAGTCCCAGCGTCTTGAGCTCTTCCACCAGGTAGCGATTCACCACCAGGAAATCACCCGACAGCGTCTCGCGCTTGAACAGGTTGCTCACCTGCGGCTCGATGCATTCGTAGCAGCCGGCAATGGAAGCGATGGTGGCGGTCGGCGCAATGGCGATCAGCAGCGAGTTGCGCAGGCCCTTGATCTTGATCGATTCGCGCAGTTCGTCCCAGCGAGCCTTGTCGTTGGGTTGCGCGTTCGACCAGTAGTCGAACTGCAACTCGCCGTTGGCGGCACGGCTTTCGGCAAAGCCCGGGTGGGCACCGAACTGCGCGGCCAGTTCGTTCGACTGCGACAGTGCGTTGAAGTAGATCTCCTCGGCGATGCGGGTGGACAGCGCCAGCGCCTCGGCCGAGTCGAAGGCCAGGCGCAGCTTGAAGAACACGTCCTGCAGGCCCATCACGCCCAGTCCGACCGGGCGCCACTTGTTGTTGGCGACCTTGGCGGTGTCGATCGGATAGAAGTTGAGATCAATCACGCGGTCCAGCTGGCGCACCGCGGTACGCACGGTGGCGGCAAGCTTGTCGAAATCGAATCGACCGTCCACCACGTGGCGCGACAGGTTCACCGAACCCAGGTTGCACACCGCTGTCTCGTCGGCATTGGTGACTTCCAGGATCTCAGTGCACAGGTTGGACAGGTGGATGACGTTCTCGGCCTTGGCCGTCTGGTTGCTGGTGGCGTTGCTGCGATCCTTGAAGGTCATCCAGCCGTTGCCGGTCTGCGCCAGCGTGCGCAGCATGCGGGCGTACAGTTCGCGGGCCTTTACCTTCTTCACGGCGAGGCCGGCGGCTTCCGCCTCGCGGTAAGCCTTTTCGAACGTCTCGCCCCAGCTGTCGACGAAGTGCGGCACCACCTTGGGATCGAACAGCGACCATTCGCCGTCAATTTCCACGCGGCGCATGAATTCGTCGGGAATCCAGTTGGCGAGGTTGAGGTTGTGCGTGCGGCGCGCTTCGTCGCCGGTGTTGTCGCGCAGTTCGAGGAATTCCTCGATGTCGCCGTGCCATGGTTCCAGGTACACGCAGGCCGCGCCCTTGCGCTTGCCGCCCTGGTTCACCGCCGCGACCGACGCGTCGAGCGTCTTCAGCCACGGCACCAGGCCGTTGGAGTGGCCGTTGGTGCCCTTGATCAGCGATCCACGCGAACGCACGCGCGAGTAAGCCAGGCCGATGCCGCCGGCAAACTTGCTGAGCTTGGCCACATCGCCGTACTTCTCGTAGATTGATTCCAGCGAATCAGCCGGCGAGTCGAGCAGGAAGCAGGAACTGAGCTGTTCGTGCGCGGTGCCGGCGTTGAACAGCGTCGGCGAGCTGGCGATGTATTCCAGCGACGATAGCAGGCGATACAGCTCCAGCGTCTCGCCGATCTCGCTGCCGCCCAGTGCGCAGGCAATGCGCATGAAGAAGTGCTGCGGCGTCTCGATCACCAGGCGCTTCTGCGGATGGCGCAGCAGGTAGCGGTCGTACACCGTGCGCAGGCCGAAGTATTCGAAGCGGCGCGTGGCGAGCGGATCGACCGCGTCGTTGAGCTTGCGCGCATTGGTGGCCACGAAGTCGCGCAGGCGATCGTTGAGGATGCCCAGTTCCGCGCCGCGCGCGATCGACTGCGAGAAGCTCTGGATTTCCTGGCCGCTCACTTCCTTGTCGATGAATGCACCAAGCAGGCGCGCGGCGAGCTGACCGTATTCGGGCTCCTCCGCGGTAAGTGCCGCGGCAGTGCGGATCGACAGCTGATCCAGTTCCTGCGTGGTGGCGCCGTCGTACAGTCCGCCAATGGTCTTGAGTGCCACGCGCATCGGGTCGACTGCATGCAGGCCTTCGCTGCTGCGGGTCACGGCGCGCACGATCTTGTTGACGTCCACCACTTCCTGGCGACCGCTGCGCTTGGTCACGCGCATCTGGCCCGGGTTGTGCGGCGGCGTCAGGGCGAACGGCGTGTCCGCACGGGGAGCCTCAGCCACAGCGGCATCGGCGGGAAAGGCGGCATCCGCACGATCGTCTTCACGTTCGCGCGCGGTGGTATCGATAGGTTGCATGGCGACTTCGCTCCAAGCGTGGTCATCAACCGCCTGCTCCCGCGCGCAGGGCTGAAGGGTGCGAATTCCACGGACGGTCGATCGGCAGGGCTGCTGCCCCGCGCATCGACGCGCCTCCCCGCGGAAGCCGTCACCACTCACCGCGGCGCTATGGCCACGATGTGTCGGCAGGTCTTCGGACTTGCGGACTTGGGTCTTGCGACCCGGCCTACTCGCTCCCGCTTCCCAGCCGCTGAGGGCCAGTGCGTTGTTGGCTTTCGTTTCCGCTTACCGCTGCGGGGCAGCTCCGGAATTTCACCGGATTCCCTCAAGCCAGCCTCAGATGGTTAGTCTGAGAGTGGCACCGACGGGGCACAACATATCGGGCTGATCCGGGTGGGTCAACCCAATAACTTGTGGATGGGGCGTGGATAACTGGAAAAAGGCGAGGCGGCTGGGAGGTTTATCTCGCCTTGGGAATTTTGCTCGCGAGGGCCGCCCAAGGCCGGGTGGCTCGCGGACCGGGCCGACGCGCCGGACAGCAGCGTTGCGGCGCGTTCCGTCGCCATGCAAGCTGCCGGTTCGTCTCGCGGGGAAGGGATGGGTTGATGGGGCATCCGCTGTTGCTCGTCCAGCTGCTGGTGATCGTGGTGGCCTCGCGGCTGCTGGCTTGGCTGTTGCGCTGGCTGGGCCAACCGGCCGTGGTGGGAGAAATGCTGGCGGGACTGGCGCTGGGGCCGCTGCTGTTCGGCATGCTGGCGCCGTCGTGGCAGGCGCGCCTGTTTCCGGCCGCCAGCCTTGGCGCCCTGCAGAGCCTGAGCACACTGGGCCTGGTGTTGTTCATGACGGTGGTGGGCGCCGAGCTGCGCGTGCCGCGGGGCAGTCGCCTGCTGCGACCAGCCATGTGGGTCGGCGGGCTGGCCTTCGTGCTGCCCGGCCTGCTGGCGCTTGGCGTTTCACCGTGGTTGTTCCGCGGCTATGCGCCTGTCGGCGTGTCATATGGGCCGTTTGCGATGTTCATGGCCACGGCTTGCGCGATCACGGCGCTGCCGGTGATGGCGCGCGTCGTGAAAGAGCGCGGGCTCACAGACAGTCTTCCGGGTCGCCTGGGCATCGCCGCTGCTGCCGTGGCCGATGTACTGGCCTGGGTGGCGCTGGCCCTGGTGGTGGCGTTGATCAGCGCGCACGGCGACTGGCTGCCGTTCTGGCGAACCATCGCTGGGCTGGTGCTGCTGCTCGGCGTTGCCTGGGTCGTGTTGCGTCCGTCGTGCGCATGGCTGCTCTCGAGGCATGCGCCCGATGGGCATGCGAATGGCGCAGTGCTCGCGTTCCTGTTGGCCGGCGCGATCGGTTGCGCGGCGATCACCGAATGGCTGGGCTTGCACGCCGTGTTCGGCGCATTCCTGTTCGGCCTGTGCCTGCCGCGCGATGACCGTTTGCTGCAGGGCCTGATCGAGCGCGTGGAGCACGTCACGCTGGCGACCCTGGTACCGGTGTTCTTTGTGCTCGCAGGGTTAAGCACTACCGCGCAGCTGTTGAGTGCGGACGCCGGCTTGGCCTTGGGCCTCGTGCTCACTGTTTCCATCCTCGGCAAGCTCATCGGGGGCACCCTCGGCGCGCGCGTTTCCGGGCAAGGCTGGCGCGACAGCCTGGCCATCGGCTCGCTGATGAACGCGCGCGGCATGATGGAACTCATTGTGATCAAGGTGGGCCTCGACGCCGGCGTGATCACGCCGGCGATGTTCACCATCCTGCTGGTGATGGCCATTGTGACGACGATGATGACAACGCCGATGGTGGTGGCTTTCCATCGTGATAGCACGGCGCCGGAAAAACGCGGCGACCTGTCGGGCTAGAGGGAATCAGGCGCCTTGCAGGAGCGGCGGTACGTCCGCGGAGGACGAGCGCAGCAACGGTGGCGGCAACCCAAGGGTTGCCGCCCTGTCATCCATGCGAGACGTCACCAGATCCGCACCCGCTCCTTCGGATCGAGATAGAGCTTGTCGCCCTGCTGCACGCCAAACGCCTGATACCACGCGTCGATATTGCGCACCGGACCATTCACGCGGAAGGCGCGGGGCGAGTGCGGGTCGCTGGCGACCTGGCGGCGGATGGCGTCGTCGGTGAGCTTGCCGCGCCAGGCCTGGGCCCAGCCGAGGAACACGCGCTGGTCGCCGCTGAGACCGTCGATGACTGGCGCGGGCTGGCCGTGCAGCGAGGCGTGGTAGGCATCGAGCGCCAGCGTGAGGCCGCCGAGGTCGGCGATGTTCTCGCCCATGGTGAGGCTGCCGTTGATGTGCACGCCAGGTAGCGGTTCGAACGCGTCGTACTGCGCGCCGAGTTTTTTAGCCCGCTCGTCAAAGGCCTTGGCGTCGGCCGCTGTCCACCAGTCGCGCAGGTTGCCGTCGGCGTCGAACTTGCGGCCTTCGTCATCGAAGCCATGCGTGAGTTCGTGGCCGATCACGCCGCCGATGGCGCCGTAGTTGATGGCCGGGTCGGCGTTGGGATCGAAGATCGGCGCCTGCAGGATGGCCGCGGGAAACACGATGTCGCGCAGCGAGCCGTTGTAGGCATCGTTGGTCTGCGGCGTCATCGACCAGTCGCTGCGATCGACCGGGCCGTTGAGTCGGTCGACGTAGAACGACCAGTCCGCCTGCGCGGCGCGCAGCACGTTGCCGGCGAGGTCGTCATTGCGCAGCTCGACTTTCGAGTAATCGCGCGGATGATCCGGGTAGCCCACCTTGATGGTGTAGGTGTCCAGTTTGCGCAGCGCTTCTTCGCGCGTCTTCGGACTCATCCAGTCGAGCTTCTCGATGCGCGCGCGGTAAGCCGTCTTGAGGTTGCCGACCAGTTCCTCGATCTTGGCCTTGGACGAGGCGGGGAAGTAGGTGGTGGTGTAGAGCTGGCCCACGCCCCAGCCAAGATTGCCGAAGCAGTCCAGCCGTTCGCCCACGCCGCAATCGCCTCCGGACACCGCATGCACGCCGCGCTTCCATCGCACCTGCTGTTGCTGCTGGCCGGTGAGCGTCTTGCCGCGCATGCCGAAGTACGCATCCTGGAACGGCTTGGACAGGTAGTACGCCGCGTTGTCCGCGATGTGTGCTGCCTGCCATGCCTGCAGCGTGGCGACCGGCGTGTGCGCATACAGCGAGGTGAGTTTCGGAAACGCGGTTTTTTCCGCCACCACGATGCGCTTGAGATCACCCAGCTGTGCAGACTTCAGGAATGCCGGCCAGTCGAAGCCCGGCGCCAGCTTCTGCAGCTCAGCGATGCTCACGGGGTTGTACATTGCCACCGGATCGCGCTGCTGCACCTTGGTCCAGCTTTCCTGCGCAATGGCGGTTTCGAAGGCGACCACGTCCTTGGCCGCGGCGGCCGGCTGCGGCCAGTTCACCAGAGTGAGCAACTGCTCGACATACGCCTGGTACGCAGCCTTCTGCTTGGCGAATTCCGGCTTGAGGTAGTAATCGCGGTCGGGCAAACCCAGGCCGGCCTGCGTGAGGTACACGGCGTAGCGCTTGGTGTCCTTGAGATCGGTATCCAGCACGAAGTTGAACAGCGTGCCTTCGAAGTCGATGTTGGTGCGCCCCATCAGGCCTGCCAGCGAATCGCGCGTGGTGGCCTTGCGCACGGCATCCAGCTGCGGCTCGATCGGCTTGGCGCCCAGCGCGTCGATGCGCGCTTCGTCCATGTACGACTGGTAGAACGCGCCGACCTTGCCTTCCAGCGTATCGATGGCTGCGTGCTTTTTCGCCGCCGACTCCATGATGTCGTGCAGGTGCTGCTCGGTGAGGTCGGACATCGCCAGGCGCAGGCTCACGGCCGGTTTGTCGGGCGGTATCGGCGTGTGCTCCAGCCACGTGCCGTTGGCGTAGCGGAAGAAATTGTCGCCGGGCTTTACCGATGTATCGGCGCCTGCCCGGTCAAATCCCCACGTGCCGTACTGCGGCTTGCCGGAGGCAGGGTCGGCGGCGTGCGCCGTTCCCCAGGCCAATGCACCGATACAAGCGACTGCCAGGATCCTGCTGACCATAGCCCCTCCCGCAAGGTTTGAGTGCCGGCATGGTCGCATGCGCGGCGGCGCTCGCCAGTGCTGAAAGGGGTAGGGTGGCGATTTTGGCCATCCATGGCCATGCGCGTGGCTTGCCGGCGTGAATCAGCCGTCGGTGCGCTGCTTGTGGATGTGCTTGCTGTCCTTGTTCAGGGACTTGTTGAGGTTCTTCTGTTCCTGCCTGGTGAGATGCCCGCCATGTTCGGCTTCGTCGCGGCTTTCGCGTGCGGCGATGTTGGAGTCGTGCTTCTCGTCGCGCGCGGCCTGCTTGGCGTTGATCTGGCCATCGGCGACACCGTTCTGGATGCGATCCTGCTGGTTGTCCAAGCGCTGGTTCACCTCGCTGACGCGCGGATGGCCGGGGATGTTGTCCGGTGACGTGGACTGGGCCATGGCTCCGGCGCTGGCGAGCGTGGCGAGCATGGAAAAGGCGATCAGGGCGAAGCGCGATGTCGTGGTGTTCTTCATGGCTCGTGTCCCTCGGGTCCTCAGGTTGGCGTGGGCGACCATGCGCGGCGTGGCCGGGCAGGTGGCGATGGATCGTGTTACCCCTGGCCACCCGCGACGGATGGCTTGGACCGGGAAACGAGGACCGAAAGCGTCGGTTGACGCTGCCGACGCTGCCTGCGGCGGGATCGTTCAGCTGCAGGCAGGTCAAGGAAGACAGCGCGCAAGCCACATGTCAGTTATGCGGCATGTTCGCGACTGCCGTTGCGCTTGAGTGGCGCTCAGGTCGTGCCTTCCGCCATGGCGCGAAGGTTCACCAAGCCTTCCTCGAAATCCCTGCCGACCATGTGATCGATGTTCATCACGAGGCCCATCAGCTTGCTGGTGAAAGGGGAGCGCCCATGCATCGCCCAGGTGACCTTGGTGCCATCGCCACGCGGTTCCAGCAGGAACTCGGCGGTGTTGCTGGCCTTGAACGGCGCGAAGAAGTCGAGCTTGATCTCGATGCGCGAAGACGGGGTGGACTCGGTGATCTCCATCCGGCCGCTGCCGATGTTCTTGTTGCCGTTCCAGCCGTACACCGCGCCTTCGCCGGCACACGCGCCTTCGTAGCTGCGCTGCATGGCCGGGTCTTTCTTTTCGTAGGGCGACCACGACTGCCAGCGATGCAGGTCGTTGATGAAGGGAAAAACGCGTTCGGGCGATGCATCGATGGTGGCTTCGCGCTGGATGCGGAACTGGTCGGGACGGCGTGCGGCGATCACCAGCACGACACCGATGGCAAGCAGGAAAATGATGAGTGCAGTAAGCATGTGTGGCTCCATGGTTCAGGCGTGCGCCGCTTCGCGCGGCACGAGATGCATGTAGGGCTGGGCTTCGGCCAGCACGCGCGAAAACGCCGGGCGCTGCATGAGGCGAAGCAGATAGGCGGCCAGACGCGGGTGCGCGTCTTCCAGCGGAATGACCAGGTTGGCGTAGAACAACGCGGGTGAGGCTGCGCAATCGGCCATGCTGAAGGCATCGCCCACCATCCACGTGCGTCCTTCCATGTCGCGTTCGAGCACGTCGTAGGCTACGCGCAGCCGGTCGCGCGCCTCGGCCACGCCGTAGTGGTCATGCTGGCCTGAAGGACGCAGGCGATCGGTGACCACCTTCTGCATCGTCTCGTTGACGTAGATGTCGAAGAAGCGGTCGCGCAGGCGCACCTCGCGGGCGAGATCAGGGTCGTCGGGAATCAGCGTCACCGGGCCCCGGTAACGCTGGTCGAGATACTCGATGATGATGCTGGATTCGGGCACCAGGCAGTCGCGCGTGGCGTCATGCAGCAGCGGAAAGCGACCGATGGGCCAGAGCTTGTAGAACGCCGCGCGTTCCTGCGCATTGCCGAGATCGACCTGGTGCGCGCGAAACGGCGTGCCGTTCTCATACAACGCGATGAGCGGCTTGTGGCAGAACGATGCGAGTGGATGCATGTAGAGCGTGAGTGACATGGTTCTCTCCGGTGCCGTCAGCGGGACGCGGCGGCGCTTGCCGCCTTGCCGCCGCCGTTGTCGTCGATCAGCGCCTCGACCTGGATGCGCAGCGCGACGTCCATGCTGAAACCATACGCCTTGCCGGCTTCCATGCCGAAGGCGTCGCGCTGGAAGGTGGCGCTGGCATCGGCACCGCAAAGTTCGCGCTTGAGCATCGGGTGCGGCATGCACTTGAACGAACGGATGGCCAGGTCGAGCGGGCGCGTCACGCCGTGCAGGGTGAGTTCGCCGGTGACCTTGGTGGGCGCGTCGTTGACGAAGCCGCCGAGCTTGCCCTTGTAGGTGGCGGTGGGGTACTTCGCCACGTCGAACAGTTCGTTGCTGCGCGCCGCCTCGTTCATCTTGTCCAGGCCGAAATCCACGCTGGATGCATCCACCGTGATATCCACGCTGCCGGTGCCGGCGGCCTTGTCCAGCGTGACCTTGCCGCTGGTGCTGTTGAACTTGCCGCGCCAGGTGGACAGGCCACCCAGATGGTCGGCCTCGAAACTGGGATAGGTGTGGGCGGGGTCGATGGTGTAGGTAGCGTTTGCGGCGTGTACCGAGCCGCCAAGGGCTGACGCCATGAGAAGGCTCGCCAGCGCGGCGTGGCGGGTTGCGGTGGACAAAGCGGTCATCGTCGACTCCTGAGGTGAGGGGCAGGCACGGCCGCTCCAGCGGCGCACTCATCTCAATGACGAACGGGCAGGGCGGCTTTCGACATCGTCGCCGCAGATCATCTCCCGAGCCGCGCCGCCGGGCAGGGCGGCGGGTCACGGCTCGGCAGTTGCCCCGCGCCCGCGCAGTATCAAGCCTGGCTCAGTCGACAACGAAGAGCCGGGCACCCGTGGGCGTGGAGGAACGGTGCGCCGCGTCGCCAAAGTCGGAAACCTGATAGCTCATGCCGGGCGTGAGCACGAAGCGCCGGCCGTCCTTCAGTTCGGAATGCAGCTCGCCTTCCAGCACGTAGAGCACGTGGCCGCGATCGCACCAGTGATCGGCGATATAGCCCGGGCTGTATTCCACCATGCGCACGCGCAGGTCGCCGGCGGTGAAGGTTCGCCAACGCGCCTCGCCCGCCTTGCCGGGATGGTGCGTGACGGGTACGTCGTTCCAGTCGGTCAGGGTGAGCGGCAGCGCGGGAATCTTCACAAGGATGCGTCCGGGAGCGTTGGATGGCTATTCGACCGGATACGGTCCGTCGGCAAACGCTTCGGCGTGATAGCCCTTGGCGCCCACCAGGCGCGCCAGCGGGCTGCGTATGTCGTCGCCCGCATCCAGCCGATCGATCAGGGAGGCGAAGTCGTGGCGCGGCTGCCAGCCCAGTTCGTTCCGCGCGCGCTCGTTGACGTAGACGCGGTCGATGCCCGGCGCCATGGTCCATTTCAGCCGTGTGTATGTCGCCGCGTAGGCCGGCACGCGATGCTGCAGGACGTCAGGCACCTTCGTGCGTAGCGCCGCCATGTCGTCCGGCTGGAACGGGGTGGTGGCGCTGATGATGTAACGGCGAAAGCCCAACGCGGTCGCCCGTTGTGCGGCCAGCAGGTGCGCGCTCACCACGTCCTCGATGTCCACGCGACGATGCAGGTACTCGTTCACCTTCAGGTTGTCGTCGCTGTAGCGGGCACGCACATCGCGATCGTCGTCTTCCTCGGGAAAGAAGCGCGAGGTGCGCAACACCATGCAAGCAAGCCCCTGGTTGCGCTGGAACAGCTGGCAAAGATCTTCTGCGGCGGCCTTGGTCACGCCGTAGATGTTCTTGGGGAGCGGCACGATATCCTCGGTAATCCACGCAGCAGGCTCGCCCGTCGGTGGCACCAGCGCATCGCCGAACACGCTGGTGGTGCTGGTGTAGACGAACGATGCCACACCGGCTGACACGGCCTCTTCCAGCACGTTCAGCGTGCCGGTGAGGTTCACATCGATAAAGGCCTGCCTGACGTGCGTTGCCACGTGCGGCTTGTGCAGCGTGGCCGGATGGAACACGTGGTGCACGCCGGCCATGCAGCGCTTCACGGTGGCGCGATCGACGATGGAGCCGAGCGACGTCGTGAACGGACCTTCGACCACGTCCAGCCCGATCACTTCGTGGCCCAGATCGCGCAGCGTGCGTGCGAGTGCTTCGCCGAGATGACCGGAGCTTCCCGTGACGAGCATGCGCATGGACAAGAATCCCTGCCGACGTAGGAGCGCGATCCTAGCATCGCGCGGGCGCGCGAGATCCGGTGCCACATGTCATGTCTCGGCCTTGAATGTCTTGCCCAGGGCGCGCCCGCGGCCGACGTAATGGCGGAACAGATAGAACAGCGGCTGGTAACGTCGCGGGTCGATGTGGTTCGAGCCGGGCACCGTGACGTCGTCATGGGCATGCACGCGCAGCACTTTCAGCTCCGCCATGACATAGCCGCCCGCACTGTTTCGCCATGTCTGCAGGGGGCGTTCGATCGCCATCAGCAAGCGCGCTTCCAATTGCAGCGGACATTCCGCGATGCGTGGCGCATCGACCGTCACCGAGGGCGCCGTGTGCAATCCGGCCAGGCCGAACTTGTCCGCTTCATGGCGATAGCCGGCGTCGCGCTTCCACGCGGGCACGATAGGCCTGCCTGTCGTGGGCGCCATCCGCTCCACTGCGTCGCATAGCTGCTCGCTGGCAAGGTTAAGCACGCACTCGCCTTCGCGCTGCAGGTTGGCAAGGCCTTGGCCGCCGCCGGACAGGCCGATCACCACGCGATCGGCAAGTGCCCATGCCGACGACATCGGCGTGATGTTGGTCGATCCGTTGGGATTGCGCGTGGTGATGAGTACCACCGGCGTGCCGAAGTAGAGGATGGAGGGATGGATGATGCGTGTGTCGGGTGCGCGATAGATGTCCATACGGACAGTCTGTGGCGTGGCAGGGCGCCATGTTTCGTTGTGCAACGAAGTATCCGGTGTCGGTGCGGCGCTAGACTCCAGGCATGAACGATACCGTTTCCCCGAGCCGCTACCAGCTTGCCGAAATCGGCGCGCTGCTTGCCGAGCCCGCGCGAGCAGCCATGTTGCTGGCGCTGATCGACGGCACCGCGAGGCCCGCGGGCGAACTGGCACGCGCCGCGGGCGTGGGCGCGGCCACGGCGAGTTCCCATCTCAAGCGCCTGCTGGACGGCGGCCTGCTCGCCGTGCACGTGCAGGGACGCCATCGCTATTACCGGCTCGCCGGCGAAGAAGTCTCGGCCTTGCTTGAGGCAATGGCGCTGCCGCGTACGCCTTCCGTGTTGCCGGAACCGGCAAGGGGCGATCGCGCGCTGCGCCTTGCACGCACCTGTTACCGACATCTGGCGGGCAGGCTGGGCGTGAGCCTGTGCGATGCGTTGCTCATGCAGGGTCATCTGCAGACGGAGAGTGAAGGCTTGCGGCTGCAACCTGCGGGCGTCGAGGCGCTGGTGAACGCAGGACTGCCCATTGCCGCGGCGACGCCGCTGCTCGCGCTCACCGGCCGTGGTTGTCTGGACTGGACCGAACGCCGCCTGCACGTGGGTGGCCCGTTGGGCGTGTCGCTCACCGACGCCTTGCTTGAGGCCGGCTGGCTGCGCCGGCGCACCGGCACGCGTGCGTTGCAGCCGAGCGACGATGGCCTGCGTCGGCTCATCGCACTCGGCGTGCGCATCGACGCCGGCTGAGCGCTAAGGCTGCGAGAACAGGCTGCGCAAGGCCATGTCGCTGCCCAGTGGCGGCAGCGTAAGCAGGTTGTCGAGCAGGGCGATCTCGCGGCGGCACGTCTGTGCATGGACGTCCGCGCCGGGCCGCGCCGGTGACGATTGCGCCACCACGCTGCGTGCCAGCGACAGCTCCCGCGTACCCAGTGCTGCATCGACGGTCATCTTGTGCGAGGGATCGTTGTCGACCAGCAGGTTGGCGTAGCTGTCGCCATTGGCCATGAAGATCGCATTGGCCTGCTTGCCCGCGTCGAAGCCCTGGCCATCGAGATAGCGCCCGCAGGTATCCGGCGACAGTCGCTGGCTGATCATGCGCAGAAGGTCGCGCCGCGCGATGGCGAAGGCGCGTACATGGTCGGCCGTAACGGTCTGCATCGCTGCACGCCTGGCACCATGCAATGCCGTCCACAGGGATATGGCATACGCATGGTCGGTCTCGTCACTTTCGGGCTTGCCGGCGATGGCGAGGTCGCGCTTTACCCATGCGTCGTAAATCGCCGGCCATTGCACGCGGACCAGCGCCAGCGCATCACCGATGCGCCGTGTATGCGGCAGCATGCGCAGCGAATAGAGAAACTGTTCCCGCTGCCATTGCCCGGCGTCGAGCGCGTGGCCGTCCACCAGCAGGCCAGTGATGATGTGGTTGGCGAACAGCTCGTCGGCGTGCGGCATGTACACGTCGTCGCCCTGCTTGGCAAAGGCCAGTCGGATGAAGTCCGGCGAGGCGCCCAGCTGCGACAGCAGCGACTTGTACTTTTCCTGGATGTTTCCCGTGTAGTCCCTCGAGGTGCGGCTGTCGATGATCGACCGCATCTGGTGAAAGCCGAACGTGGCGTGCGTCGAAGCAAGGCGCTGACCGCCTCCGATGAAGGCCAGTGTGCAGGCGCTGGCGCAAAGGTGGTCCACTTCCACGGTGATGTCGCGATGCGCCGCCAGGAAGTCATGCAATTGCATGCCGTTGTCGACGTCGCCGCCCACACTGTCGATCACCAGGCGACGGATCGAAGGATGGCTGGCGAAAGCCCCCGCGACGGCATCCGCATAGCCCAGGCCCATGGTGCCCTTGGCGACAATGGCGTTACCGTCCGCATCCGGCGCGACCGTGTATTGGTCGTAGCGTCGCTGTTCGGACGCGCCGGCCGCGAGTTTCTGCAGCGCGCTCCATTCCGTCGGCAGGGCGGCCAGCGTGGCGAGGATGGCGAACACCATCAGGATGTTCACCACCACGGCCCATCGACTGCCGCTCAGCGCCGCCGCGCGCAGTATGCCGACCACCTGCCACACCGATATGGCCAGCCGCAGCACGGCATAGCTGGCAACGCCGACCAGCAAGTGCGTGAGGGAAGGGTGCGCATCCGCCAGCCACGCCAGCAGCAGCGTTTGGAAGAGCCGCAATCCCAGGCCCACCAGCACGCCGTTGCACCAATACGATTGCGCCAGTGAGAGCTCGCCGCGCCAGTGGGCAAGGAAGTAGTTGCCGCTCCGTCTCGGCGGCAGCGGTGGCGGCCGGCGATCCTGGAGTTCCAGTGGCAGCGTGCCGTCCCAGGTGGGCGGCAGGCGCTCGTTGCGACGATACGGCGAATCGGGAAAAGCCATCGGACAACCCTCGTGTGGCGACCGCAACGACTTCCAGCAGAAAAAACCACGGCGCCGTCGGGCAGCGCCATGATCAGGTGACAGCTCAGGCCTGCTTGCGCTTGAACAGGCGGGACAGCGCGCCACCCACCGCCGCAATACCCAGCACGACGAACTTCTTGAACGCGAGCAACATCAAGCCGAGCTTGGCGAACAACCCGGCCTTGGCGGCGATGCCGCCGGCCACCAGCGCCGCGATGCCGTAGGCGGCCGCTTTGTCGGTGCTTGCGTTGTAGTCGGTATAGCGCTGGCCCGGATCGAAATCGGCCATTTCCACCACGGCGGGCATATCCGCGCGCACCTGCGCGAGCTCCCCGATCGGCGCCACCGCGTTGAGCGATAGATAGCCCTTTCGACCCAGCACGCGGATTGCGTAGTTCAGCGTGCGTCCTTCTTCTTCGCCGTTGGCCTTGGAGAACTTGAGGTCGCGCGCCCAGTACAACTTGTGCGTCGCGGCGTCATAGTGGGGCGGCTCGGCCCAGCCCATCAGTTCGACGGCGGAATAGCCTTCCTTCAGGCGTTCGGCGTTTTCATCCTTCGCGGCGTCCTGCATGTCCTTCAGCATGTCGTTATAGTCGATCTTGGCCGCGTCCCCGTCGGACACGTAGCCTTCGTCGACGAACGTCACCACCACTGCCCAGTTGTTTTCCTCGAGCACGACGTGCGGATCGGTGCCGGGCAGGATCATGCCCAGCACGTCGGCGTCCGGTGGATTGCCCCACAGCTGGGTAAGCACCCGCTGCGCGTCGGTGGCGCGCAGGAAACTGTAGCCGTCGGCCAGTTTGAGCTTGGCCTGCGCCCCGGGAATGTCCACCGTGCCCGTCACCGGATGCAGCGATTGGACGAGCTGTGCTTCGGAGGCGTGGGCGGCGTCTTCGGCCCGCGCGGGCGAAGTACAGGCCAAGGCGGCCAGCAGCAGCGCCGGCAGCAGTGTTTTGCGAACCATGTTTGTCCCCTGGGTATCGTCCGTTGATGCGCATCGATCGATGCGGCCGCGGCTCCCCCTCAGGCGCCGCGGCGTCACGATCTTACGGCGTGCAGGGCACGCTGGCGATAACCCGGGCGGCCGAGTCGCTCAGGGCGACTTGGGCGCCGGTGAGCGCTGGAAGCTGCCGGCGTCGCCGGGGAATACGACGGGGCTCTCGTAACCCTCGGCCGACAGCGCCGACACGCCGAAGAACCAGTCGTCGATCACCACGTCCTTGATCACCGCCTGGTCGACGTCGCCCACCACGCGGCTGTACTGCCACTGCGGCGCGATGGTGTCGCGCCAGTGCACCACGTAGCCGGCAGCACCCGGCACCTTCTTCCAGTGCACGGTGGTGTCGGTGGCGAGCGCACCTTCGATGCTCACGCCGCTGGGCGGGGCGGGCGCGCGGCTCATGGCGGCCATGGTGAGCGTGTTGAGTGCGGTGACGCGGGCGAGATAGCGGAAGTCGACGCCATCGATGGTGTCGCCGAACTTGATGCCCTTCTCGGTGCGAAGGTCCTGGTGCTGTCGGGTGTAATCCTCGTGGCCTTCACTCACGCGCACGGCGGGATAGCCGGCCTCGAGGAACGGCACCTGGTCGCCGCCACGGCTGTAGCGGTCGGTGCGATAGACCATGCGCACGCGAAAGTCGGGCAGGTAGGTCGACGCGATCTGTTCCATGTAACGCGCCACATTGCGCGAGGGCGAATCCACCTCGCCGCCGTGATAGGCACGGTACTTCGCCTGCTCGGGTGTCTCGTTGGTCTTGGTGCCCTCGGAGAACACGCGCACCGTGAGGTTGTCGAGCACGCCGTTCTGGCCGCGGCTGTTGCCCACGATGTCGTTGTTGAGATCGGCCTGCACCTGCCAGCCTTGCTGCACGGCGTAGTCAGCCAGCACCTTGCCGCCATACAGGCCCTGTTCCTCACCGGACAGCGCGGCGAACACCAAGGTGGCGTCGTTGTCCTGACTGGACAGGATGCGTGCCGCTTCCATCAGCGCGGCCACGCCGGAGGCATCATCGTTCGCGCCCGGTGCATCGCTGGTGGTGTTCATCACGTCGGTGACGCGTGAATCCAGGTGGCCGGTCATCACGATCACGCGCTGCGGATCGCCCTTGCCGCGCTTGATCGCCACCACGTCCATCACTTCGGTCGGCTTGGGAACGCGCTTGCCGGTGAACACCTGCGACGGCGTCACCACTTCGATGCACCCGCCGCAATCTTTCGATATCTGCTCGAAGCGCGACTTCACCCAGCGGCGCGCGGCACCGATGCCACGCTTGTCCGACGTGGTATCGGACAGTGTATGCCGCGTGCCGAAGCCGACCAGCTTCTCGATGGTGGCGTGCAGCTCAGACTCGCTCGGTTGCGTGGACAACACCTGCAACGACGGCTGCTGTCGCGGTTGCATCGGTGCGTCATCGGCAAACGCGGTGGAGACGGCCACGCTGAGTGCCAAGGGCAGCAAGACGGGAAGGGGACGCATCGAAAGCTCCGGGCAAGGCAACGTGTCACTTTAGCGTCGCGTGCGGGAAGCGTCCCCCTGCCGAATGGCACGGGTCGCGGTGCATGGTGGTGCGGGTGAGCGTCGCCGCAACAAGAAC
>Ga0335083_10001313_pt1 | contig 34389 bp, 36 predicted proteins | sample Lox_Sample_42_FD_206716 | JGI IMG/M metagenome (GOLD analysis project Ga0335083, IMG submission 206716) | Soil microbial communities from Loxahatchee National Wildlife Refuge, Florida, United States - Lox_Sample_4.2 | ecosystem: Environmental > Terrestrial > Soil > Wetlands | place: USA...
AGGACGCCGCACCCGGCCGGTTCAAATATGCGGACGTCGACCACGATGGCGCGATCACTTCGAATGACCGGACTTTCTTTGGAAACCCCAACCCCAAATTCAGTCTTGGCATCAACCTTTCGGTCACGTATCTGAATTGGGATTTCTATACTTTCCTTTATGCTTCCATCGGTAACGATATCCTCAATGATGTCAAATCTTCCACGGATTTCCCGCAAACCTTCGGGAATCAGATCAGCAAAGCAGTCGCGCTCAATTCCGCCCGGCTGATCGGATCGAATGGGCAGGCCACCAATATAAACGATTCTTCCGCCCAGGTCGCCAACCCGGGAACAAAGATCCCGATGCTGGAACAAAGCGCCAACTTCAGCAACTCCGGCGCGTTCAATTCCTACATCATGGAGAACGGATCTTTTCTACGGATGCGTAATCTGACCGTTGGCTACAATATCGTGTCTCCCGGCCTAAAACGGCTCCACTTCGATAAGTTGAGGATCTACGCGCAGGTTTTGAACCTGTTCACGATCACCAAATACTCCGGTCTCGACCCCGAGCTGAATCCCGGCAGCAATACCGTATTCGGCGTGGACGGCGGAGTATATCCCAATAACCAAAAGACCTACAATCTCGGTGTCAGTCTGACCGTACATTGATTCACCATGAAAAAAAGAATGTATATGCCAAAGTCAATAAAATGGATAGCGCCCGCGATGGCCGGGTTGCCGGCACTCATCATATTTGCCTGTAATAACAAATTGGATCTTCAACCGCAGGGCGCCTTGCTCTCGTCCAACGTCACCAACAATTCAGGAGTGCAGGGGCTGCTGATCGGCGCGTATGCGCTGCTGTCAGGGGAGAATGTTCCGGGTCAAAACCTCGGTAACGGCAGCGCCGCCTCCAACTATGTTTACGGCAGCGAATGCGCGGATGATTCCTATAAAGGCTCAACTCCGTCCGATCAGCCCGATTGCATCCCGCTGATGACCTGGTCGCTGGCGCAGGCCGGAACAAGCTCCTATCTCGACGAGAAATGGGTCGTATTGTATACCGGGATCCAGCGGTCGAACGATGTGATCCGCACGCTTCGCCAGTCAACCGGCATTTCGCCGGCCGATACGATCGAGTATGAAGCCGAGGCCCGGTTCCTGCGAGGCTACTATCATTTCGAAGGCAAAAAGCTCTGGAACAATTTTCCGTATGTCGACGAGTCGGTCGACTATGTGAATAACAACCTCGACGTCCCGAATTTCAACAGCGGCGGTTTTATCAATATCTGGCCGCAGATCGTCGCCGACATGACCTATGCCGCCAACAACCTGCCGGGAACCCAGCCGAATGTCGGCCGCGTCAACAAATGGGCGGCGATGGCGTTCCTGGCAAAATGTTATATGTATCAACATGAGTACGACAGCGCCCTGACGGTCCTCAACCAGGTGATCGCCAGCGGGACGACCGCCAACGGCACTCCCTACGGGCTCGAACCGATCTATGAGAGCAATTTCAACCCGGCGCAAAAGAACGGTTCAGAGAGCGTTTTCGCCTGCCAGGCATCCGTCAACGACGGCTCGGCCACCGCTACCAACGGCGGCAACGGCGATACCGGAGACGAATTGAATTTTCCGTATAACCATGGCCCCGGGTGCTGCGGATTCAACAATCCTTCCTGGAACCTTGTCCAGGCTTACAAAACAGACGGGAGCGGCCTGCCTTACCTCGACGGCAGCTACAATAACACCCCGCTCGTCAGCGATCCCACGAATCCCTGGACAGGCACGGTAGACCCACGGCTTGACTGGGCAGTCGGCCGGCCGGGCGAGCCGTACTTCGACTGGGGGACAGTCGATTCCACCTGGATCCGCGACGTCAATGACGACGGGTTGTTCGTCCCCAAAAAGAACTCTTATGCCAAGAGCCAGCAAGGGAAGTATTCTTCCACCGAAACCGTTTTCTGGGGCGCCGCGGAAGTCGATGCCAACAACGTCAACCTCTGCCGCTACTCCGACGTCCTCCTGTGGGCGGCGGAATGCGAAGCGCAGGTAGGCAGCCTCGATAAGGCGGAGACCTATGTCAACCAGGTACGCGCGCGCGCCGCCAACCCCAACGGCTGGGTATATCTGAACGCAACCTACAACGCGACCACCAGCACATACTCCCCCCAGACGACCCCCGGGGCCAACTACAACGTAGGCCAATACCCCGCCGGCGCCTTCACCGCTAACGGCCAGGCCTATGCTATCAATGCCATCCAGATGGAGCGCCGGCTCGAACTTGCCATGGAAGGTCAGCGGTTCTTCGATCTCGCGCGGTGGGATAATGGCACCGGTACCATGGCGGCTACGCTTAACAGCTACGTCAATGTGGAAAAGAACCGAAGCGGCTTCTACCGCGTCAACAGCGGCGCCAATTTCACAAAAGGCGTAAACGAATATTTCGCCATCCCGCTCAACGAGATCGATGCAGAGAACGCAAAAGGCACTGTCAACCTCAAACAAAATCCCGGCTATCAATAATGTGGATGGCCGGCCTCTCCGGGCCTGCGCAGCAGGCGCAGGCCCTTTTTTCGCCGCTTCGCGGCCAGCTCACCCGTAAAAAGACCCATTTTCACCGCGGCTTTTGGAAAAGTCGTGGTTTTTCGTAATTTGAACGGCATGTCCGCAAAGACGAACTGGTCAGTAGCTATCCGGCCCTTGCTAAAAAAGTACAAGGGAAAGCAACATCCGCTGGAGTACAAGAACCTTTACCAGCTGGTTGTTATGGTCGTGCTCGCGGCCCAGGCTACCGATAACGTCATTAATGCCAAGGCGCCGGGATTGTTTAACGTCTATCCGGATATGTCCGCACTCGCCAAGGTGAAGTCATCGAGGGACTTATTCCCGTACCTGCAGGGCATCCGCAACTTTGCGCATAAAGCGGACTGGCTGACCAAAATTGCCGCGACGGTCAAGGCGGACAGCCATATCCCCATGACAATGGATCAACTAACCGCCCTGCCCGGTATCGGCAGGAAGTCGGCTAATGTCATTCTCCGGGAAGCCGGCCGACCGCCGGAAGGGATCATCGTCGACCTCCACGTGATGCGTGTAGCGCCCAGGCTGGGGATCGCCGATGGAAAAGACCCGAAGGAAGTCGAGGAGCAGTTGATGGAAATACTGCCGAAAAAAGAGTGGGACGCCGGCATGGCCATGTCCTTCCTCGGAAGGGAAACCTGCCGCCCGACCAGGCCGGATTGCCCGCACTGCGTGATGAATCCCGTTTGTGCTTTCTATAGGGAAAATAATTGAGATAAACCCACGCCCTGAACCATGAGGCATCCTGAACCGGAAGCTGTAGCGTCGCTGTTGACCGCGCTCAGCCAACTTTATCCTTTGAGCCCCGGAGCACAGCAATATCTCCGGGGCCATGTCCGCTCCTGCACGGTAGCCAAACGCAAGCTCCTCCTGAAGGAAGGAATGGTCTGCGAGCACATTTATTTTGTTATTAAAGGGGCGCTCAGAGGGTTTACGCGCGAAGGTTCAAAAGATATCACGACCTGGATTGTCGCGGAGAATGAGTTGGTCTCGTCCATCCTGAGCCTTGACGAATCCGCGAAATCCATCGAAAACATCCAGGCCCTGGAAAAATGCGAGCTGCTGTCACTGACGCTCGCGGAACTGGAGCTGATGTACGAAAACTTCCCCGAAGCCAATATCCTTGCCCGGAAGATCCTTCAACGCTATTACGCCGATGCGGAGCGAAGGGCATTCATCGCCAGACTGACAAAAGCTGAAAATAAGTACCGGCATTTTCTGATGGGGAATCAGGGGCTGTCCAACCGCATCCCGTTGAAATATGTAGCTTCCTATCTCGGGGTCACGCTTGAAACGCTCAGCCGTATCCGTAAAAAATTTATGCGTTCAGGCCCAGCCTCCGGGAAATATTAGAATTGAAGACATTTGCCGGATCGTATTTGCGTTTGATCGCCAGCCACTCCGTATGCTGCGGATACATTGCCTTGAACATGTTTTCTTCCAGCAGGGCATCCTTCCCGAGATACAGCCGTCCGCCGGCTGCGAGCACTTTTGCGTCCAGTTTTGGCGTAAAACTCAGCAACTGCTTTGTAACCGGGAAATCGATCGCCAGCGTATAGCCGGAGAAGGGGAAGGATAAAATTCCCTGCGCCTCGCCCATGCGCTTAAAAACATTCAGAAAAGGAGTACATCCGCTCCCCGCTATCATTTCCAGGATCTCCGTGAGGTTCTTTTTACCATTCTCCTCCGGGATGACGAACTGGTATTGGATAAACCCGCGTTTGCCGTAGCCCCTGTTCCAATTGTTGATCGCGTCAAGCGGGAAAAAGAACTTCTCATAGTGTACAAACTGCTTCGGCGAATTCTGGACGAAAGCGATCACCCGGTTCAGGATGCGGACAGTAAGGCCGTTCAATGTAAACGAAGGAAAAAAGAAAGGCACCGACAGTTTGCCGGTCGAATGCAGTTTTAAGGGATTGGCCTTAAGCTTCTCCGGAAGCTCGTCCAGTCTGGCCGCATTTCCCAGCGTCAGCACGCCGCTCCCCAGCTTGCCGCCTTTCGCCAGGGCGTCGATCCATGCCACGGAATAGTTGTAGTCATGATCGTATTTTTCAAGCGCTTCCAGCATGTGGTCCAGGTTTTTGATGACCATCGACTTCTGCTTGAAGTATGTCGTCTCCACCTTCCTCAGCCGGATCCTGGCTTTCAGGATCACACCCAGCAGACCCAGGCCGCCGAAATTTGCCCAGAAGAGATCGCTATTCTCCGTCCGCGAGGCCTCAACCGTCGAGCCGTCCGCCAGGAGAATGGAGAAGGACAGCACACAATTGACAAAGGAACCGTCGATATGATGCGCTTTCCCGTGAATATCGTTTGCAATGGCTCCGCCGATCGTGACGAATTTGGTGCCGGGACAGATCATCGGTAGCCATCCCTTTGGGCCAAAAACCGTGATGATCTCCTCGAGGCTCACCCCGGCCTCGCATTCGAGTATCCCTTCCTTCTCATCAAAATGGAGAAAATGGTTCAATTTGGTGCAGATGGCCACATAACGGTCATCATTGATAGCCTGGTCCCCGTAGCTTCTGCCCAACCCACGCGCAATCAGCGGTGTTTTTTTCAGTTCGCTTTTCAGGTCTTCTTCGATTCGCGGAAACAATGGAATGGATTCGCTCAAAGGGTAGTTGCCCCAACCCGCTAGCTTCTCTTTCCGCTCGGCTGCCATGGTGATTTACGTTTCGATTGCAAACCAGGCGCTGCCCGGTTTTGGTTCGTTAAGGGCCCGAAAGTAAGGCAAAAAGTCATATCTTGCGCCCGGCCTCTTCTTTAACCTTTTATTAACCGTAAGGACGATACTTTTGTCAACCGGAACATTGAATTTACCCACAAGTGACATTATGAAGAAATACGTTTTAACTGCCTTGGTAACGTTCGCCACAACTGCTGTTTTCGCTCAACAAAAGCCAACCAATCCGCCTCCCGCAACCGATACCACAGCCGCCAAACGTCCCGTAACCCAGCCGCAACCCGCTCCGCCTCACACGAATACAAAACAGAAAGACTGGAGTAAGGTTAAATTGGACCCCAGACGTCCCCAGGATCATTTTATGTTCGAGCTAGGATACGACAATTGGGTAGGTTCGACGGACAGTATGAATATCAAAGGGTTTAACCACAGCGAGAATTTTTACTTCATGTATGCGTGGCCGTTCAAGACGGACGCCCGCTTCGCCGTAGCCGCCGGGATTGGTCTGGGCTCCAGCAATATTTATTTCGCCCACCAGGAAGTACTGGTAGCAGCCTACCAGAATCAGACCCTTGCTTTTCCTGATGAAGAGGGGGCCAACCATTATAAGAAGTACAAGCTAACGACCACCTATCTTGAAGTCCCTGTCGAGCTTCGGTTTTCACTCGATCCCGAACACATGGACCACAGTTGGAAATTCGCGGTGGGCACGAAGATCGGCTTAATGATGAGCGCGTATACCAAAGGCAGGACCCTGGTGAGCGCCACCGGTCAGACCCTTGGAGTTTTTACGGTAAAAAATAGCTCCAAGCAGTTCTTCAGCACGGCGGAGTTCACCCCGACCTTTCGGGTTAGCAAAGGCTTTATCGGTTTCTTTGCACAGATCCATGTCAACCCGCTGATCAAACCCGCTGCCGGTCCATCTGTGTTTCCCGTTTCCGGCGGGATCGTCATCAGTGGATTGTAGGGCGCATTTACCGGCATTTTTCTCTCCCTATTCCGCGAGGCAATGCGTACTTTTGCACCTCAGCAGAAAAATCACCGCGTTTGTTAGAAAAGAAATACAACATTGAGAAGGAAGAACGGGCGGTCCTGGTCGGTGTAGTGGATAGGGACCAGACGGAAGAACAAGTCCAGGAGTACCTGGATGAATTGGCTTTTCTGGCCGAGACCGCCGGCGCAGTCACCGTCAAACGGTTTACACAGAAATTAGGGCACCGGGACAGCAAGACCTTTATCGGGAAAGGTAAATTGGAAGAGATCAAAGCCTATATTGCCGCGCGCGACATCCGGGTTGTCATTTTTGACGACGAATTGAGCGGTTCCCAGATCTCCAACATCGAACAGATCCTCGACACCAAAACCATTGACCGGTCCGACCTGATCCTCGACATATTTGCAAGCCGCGCGAAGACGGCCCAGGCGAAACTGCAGGTCGAACTTGCTCAGTATCAATATATTTTGCCACGACTTCGGGGGATGTGGAAACACCTTGAACGGTTGGGCGGCGGCATCGGCACCCGGGGTCCCGGTGAATCGGAAATCGAAACCGACCGCCGGATCGCCCGCGACAAGATTGCGTTGTTGCGCCGGCGGCTGCAGGAGATCGACAAACAGGCTTTCACGCAGCGCAAAGACCGGGGTGAATTTATCCGGGTTGCGCTCGTCGGATATACGAATGTCGGCAAGTCGACGATCATGAATCTTCTTAGCAAGTCCGAGGTGTTTGCCGAGAACAAGTTGTTTGCGACCCTCGACACCACTACCCGCAAGGTTGTTTTTGAGAATACGCCGTTCCTGTTGAGCGACACCGTCGGGTTCATCCGGAAACTGCCGCATCACCTCGTTGAAAGTTTTAAGAGCACGCTGGATGAGGTGCGGGAAGCAGACATCCTCTTGCATGTCGTCGATGTCGCACATCCCCGGTACGAGGAGCAGCTGGGCGTTGTCAATAAAACCCTCCAGGAGTTGAATGCTTTTGACAAACCCATGCTGACGATCTTTAACAAGATCGATCTTTATGAGACCCGCAACTTCGATCCCTGGCTGGAGGCGGGCGTCAAAGAAGAGTTACTCAGCGAACTCCGCGAGCGTTGGGAAAGGGAAACCACCGGCAACTGCGTTATCGTTTCGGCTACCGAACGCCGCAATCTTGACGAATTGCGCAAGACCATCCTCGAAAAAGTCAGGACGCTTTATAAGGTAAGATATCCTTACAAATCCGAATTCCTTTATTAGCTAACGATGGCGTTTTCAAAGTACAAGTGGCACAAGTTCGCCGATTCCGCGGCTGACCTCCGATGGACTCCCGGGTCGGTGGCTGAAGTTACGGTGGATGGCAAGACGCTTTGTGTTGCGCGCGATGGGGATCAATGGTTTGGCTTCGCGCATAGCTGCCCGCATGCCGGGGCGCCGCTTACCGACGGCTATCTTGACCGGTCGTGCAATGTTGTCTGCCCGGTTCATAACTTGCGGTTCAGCCTCCGGACCGGACGGGATACGCTTGGCGAGGGGTACCGGCTCAGGACTTATCCCGTGGAGGTGCGGCCGGACGGGCTTTTTATCGGGATCGACGAAGGGGGGTTTTTAAAAAAATGGTTTTAGGGGGCGACATTTTCACCCGGAATCCCTATTTTTGCAACCCCTTTTGGGGGGGGCGGCCGGGCGGGTTTCCCGGAGACATATTCCTCCTTAGCTCAGTTGGTTAGAGCATCTGACTGTTAATCAGAGGGTCGTTGGTTCAAGTCCAACAGGGGGAGCGGATAATCAGGCACTTATATGGCATACTGCAGTAGGTGCTTTTTTATTTGATACATGTTTTGATACATGTTTTCTGGTTATCCATCGTCGACGATAATTTTTATCTTTGACATCATGGCAAGATGCACGGCACCAATTAAGGGTCATCGCACAGCAAGCGGGCGAGCGGCGTGCCCTGTACACGGCGGCGGCTACGGTGACAACAGGTCATTCTCGTACTCGTCCTACCCATCGTCAGGGAGCAGCGCCGGTGGTCGAAGCAGCGTAGGCGGATCGGGGAGCGGTTCAAGGCCGCGCTGGTCGCGAGCCGGTTCATCCGTGGTATACACGCCTGCCGAAATACGGACACTCACACCGTTCCGCGAAACCGTTGAAAGACGGACGACGCTGCCTGAACTTTGGGATGTTTTTCTTTGCCATGCATGGGATGATCGGGGCAAGGCCGCTAAGGAACTGCACGATTTGCTCGTGTCACGCGGCGTCTCAGTTTGGTTCAGCGAGAAGGACGTCGCCCTCGGCACGCCACTGCTCCGCGAAATCGACAGGGGACTAGCGAAGTCGCGTGTCGGGATCGTGCTGGTAACTCCTGCGCTGCTACGCCGCATTCAAGATCAGGGCATCGCCGACAAAGAGCTGTCCGTACTCCTCGCGCGTGACCAGCTCGTCCCCATCGTGCACGAGACAACCTATGAAGCTCTCCGCGAAGTCAGCCCCATGCTCGCTTCACGAAGTGGGCTGAGTACTGCAGAAAATCCGATGGTAGATGTCGCGGCCAAACTCGCCGAGCTAGTCGCCCTCTAGGAGGAATCGACATCCTCGCAAGTCACCAAAGACATCCAATTTCCCAGAAATCGATGCGTGTGTAGGTCAATAATTTCTCCTTGCGCAAGAGCTTTTTCAAAATTGCCAATTATGGAACTTGCTCAAAAGGAAATCCACAGGCTTTTTTACCATTTACCTCTCGCGACGGTATTATCTTAACGAGGTAATTGATCGGCAATATCGCAGCAGTTTTCTATATTTAACTGATGAAGACATTCGCTCTTATGCATTTTATATGTATCTGTATATTGTCATACGGCCAAAATTCAGATTCGTTGAATAAGGCAAAAATTATTGGAAGGTGGGTTTCCGAGGAGGATAAGAGATCTGAGGTGACCTTTACCAAATTACGTAAATTTGATTACTATGATAAGAAGCTGGAAAGTAGTGAGCGATATCGGATACAAAATGATTCTTTAATAACAATTGATAAGTTGACTGGCGATCATTTCATTTATTCTCTCGAAGGTGTTTCAGAAAAGTATTTATCATTGATGTATTTACCAAGCGGCCATTTGTTGCTTTTTAGGAGGGAAAAAGCAAAGCAAACCAACTGAGGTACGTCTATTATCTATTTCAAAATCAAATCTTTACCTAAATAGTATGTATTTTTCAGTGTGTGTGCATCTGAAATAGTGAACCAACTGCCCCCTCATGAACAAATCGCTAATCCTAACTCTTTTTTCTCTCTTTCTTTCAGAAATTCTACTTGCTCAGGTCAACTTAACCAGCGTTAAAAAAGAAAGCTGGCAGGTGTTTGCCTATAAAATCAAGGCCGCCGATGCCGAAAAATATATTTTGAAGGATAGCATCGATATTGATCGGTTCCTTTCATATAGCCCGGTTGCTATCTTTCCCAGCGACAGTGTGGACGAGAAGAAATTACCTACAGGGCAATATGTGTTGATCGCCATTAAGGACAATCGAGTTCATGCCAATCTTATTGGCGTATCGAACTTGCTCGTCTATCCCATCAACAATCAGCAACGAGTCCAATTGCTTCTGAAGGATAGAAACGACCATTTTATCGATGCGGCGAAAATTTGGGTAAACGGGAAGGAGGCAAAATACCGAAAAGATGCTCAAAGTTACCGGGTAATGCAAAAGTATCCGGACAAGGCACTTGTAAAAGTGTATGCCCCAAATGACACTCTTTTTACCTCTCTTTCCGCTAAAGACGAATTGGACCGTTCCGTGGCCGAACAAAAATGGATCAATTTAAAGAAAACCTGGCCGGTGAGGACGCTATCCTGGTTACCTGAAAAGATCGAGCATTTGATAAAACCTGCGCACCGCTATCCTTCTTCCGGCGCGGGTACCACCGGGATGATTGTTTTTGATCAACCAAAATACAAGCCAGCCGATACCGTGAAATGGAAGGCCTATGTGTTCTCCAAAAGGTGGAAGCAGTACAACAAACCCGTCGATGTATTTTTGGAGTATTACTTCGCAGGGAACAGTAGGAAAGTCTTCCTAAAGACCATCCAGGCGTCTTCACCGGGGTCCTATGTCTTCCAATTCTCGATTTCCGATACCTTAAAGTCAGATCTGAGTTACACCGTTGTTCTAAAGAACAAGGACGGCAAGAGGATCCTGGCGAAAAGTTTTCGGATCGAGGACTATCTTCTGGATGAAATATCCAGTTATCAGGCCCGCGCTGAAAAGGACAGTTATTATTTCGGCGATACTATGCATTTTTATGCCTCGGCTAATAATTCGAATGGACAACCCTTGTTGGACGGCCGGGTTAAACTCATCTTAACGACGAGTAACATCAACCAATTTTATAAAGACTCCATATATATCCCGGACACCTTATTTGTACAGGAAAAGGCATTGCAAACGAACGGGGAAACACAGTTTGATCTTGATACGCACCAACTGCCCGATGCCAACCTGGAAATAAAGGCTCTTGTTGAATTCAAGAACAGTAATAACGAGTTACAGGACAAAGAAATAGAAATATCTTATCGACCGCATGAAATTGAATTCACTTCCTTTGTCAAAGGAGATTCCGTTATTGCCGTTTACAAGGAAAATGGCAAAATTGTTCCCGCAGAAGGCACCTTGCGTTTATTTGATGACAAATTCGAGACCAAGCCCGTGCGGTATCCTTTTAGTCTAAAATTAAATGGGCTGGTCGACGAGTATACCTTTTATCTTTTCAAAGGTGAAAAGGTAGCAGACTCTGTTAAGACGGTCATCACGGACGACTATGATGTAACCCTCAGCCGGGTGAGCAGAGGGGATACGCTCGGCTTTATCCTCAGCAATCCTAATAAGATACCGGTATCGTTCACTGTGTTCGACGGGAATAAAATAGTAGGTCTGGGAGAAAGCAGTGATGATCAAATATCCTGGGCAACACAACACACCAACAAACAGCGAGCTTATATTGTCAATTGGCAATATTATTGGAAGGGAGAAGAGAAAGCAAAGGAGCAAACGATAGCCTTACTATATAAAATCCTCACCATTGATGTTAAGGGCAGCGAAAAGGTGTTTCCAGGGCAAAAGGATTCCATTGAAATACAGGTTAAGGACTACCATCAAAAACCAGTGGCTGGGGTGAATCTTACCGCGATGAGTTACAACAGCCAGTTCAGCAAAGACATTCGGGTGCAAGAACCTCCCTATCTGGTAAGATACAAAATCAGGCCAAGGATAAAAAGAGATAAGTTTAAAGAAGACGATGGGGATATATATGAGAAATATCCTTTAGGGGCTCACCCTGCCTGGATAAAGAAATTTGGTTTGGACAGCATGCCATACTACCAAATGCTTTTTCCGCAAAAACCGGTGCTCGATATAGTAACTCCTATCAGCGATTTTATACCCGAACTGAGTGTACATCTGGTGGTCAAGGGCGAAAGGCAGGAGATCTACCTGCTATATTTGAACCGGAGACTAGTTTATTACAATGGTGTTACAGACAAAATGAAAGATGCCTACCAAGCCTATTTGGGATACAGTCAAATTGGTATCCGCCTTTTAAATAAGTTCGTGGAAATTGATAGTGTTTATTTGCAGCCGTTTTACAAGCATGACCTTTTCTTCGATTTGGACCACCTTCCCGAACATGCCAAAGTGAAAGCATTGTCCGACACTCTTTCTAACGACGAGAAATCACTTTTGGAGAATAGCCTGTGGCGCCTGGACAATAATAGCCATACAAACAATGGTTACATTTGGCAACAGGAAAGACTTGTGAAGCTTTCCGGGGATTACCCCCATGTAGCCGGACCTTTCGTCAGAGGCGATAGTCTCCATTATTTTGCACCACGCGTTTTTGACATTCATTTTAAGTTTGAACCTGGGTATCAATATGATTTATCCAAAAGCATCCTCCGTTTGGAAAGGATTAAGCTATTTCCTGAGAAAAAGGAGAAAGCGCGCTTCGGTAAAATTGAATCGCCATTATGGATCTTAGGTGACACCATTCCGACTTTACCTGTCATCGACTACAAGGAACCTGTAGCGCGGAAGATCAGGTATTTGAAGACATTGGGCGAAAACAGGTCGGCATGGGCGAGAGAGGGGAGCGGTAAATTATGTTTTACGGCCGCTGCGAAGAACAGCTTGAATTATGTTATTCTATTTCCCGACGGAAAGCCAGAAGAGAAAGTTATTTTACCTGGTAGCTGGAGAACGATCTCGAATTTGACATCCGGTACTTATCATTTGATACTTGTGGACAGCCTTTGGAACAGCGTTGAGTTCAAACGAGTTGTTATTCGGGAAAATCAAACATTTTGTTTAAGAACCGATGAGACGTTGTTTGAGAGGGAAAGCGGGTTGGTAGCTCAATGGGAGGAGGAAGCTGCCAATCCTGAACCTAAAGCGGAGCTTCCGGATTTGAGACCGGCCACCGTTTCACGAGAGAACATGCCCAGTTATCAAAATGGAAGTTCGGGTATTTATGGAAAGGTTATTGACAAAATTGGCGGAAGTGGGATACCCGGGGCAAGCATTTTCCTGAAAGGAACACGGACTGGAACGAATTCGCTGGTGGACGGCAGTTTTGCGATTCAGAATATAAAGCCCGGCAAATGCACGTTAATGGTCTCCGCAATAGGTTATGTGGGAAAGGATATGCAAGTCAATGTTTCCGAAAGTGGCCAAACATATGTGGAGGTCCCGTTGTCTATTTCCACTCAACATTTGGAAGAGGTGGTAGTATCGGGGTATGGCTTTGCCAAAAGAAGAGATGTGACTGGATCTGTTATGTCCGTAAGTGGTGAGGAACTGACCAATTCGGGCTTGAAGGCGGGGGTCGTGCTAGAGGGACGAGCTGCAGGTGTTTCTATTTCAGAACAAGGCGAGCCGGGAAATGCTGAAATTGTTACCCTTCGAGGTATTTCAAGTATAGCGAGTAGCCAACAACTATTGTATGTGGTTGATGGGATCGTCTATGATGAGCTGCCAAAGAATATTTCCCCCGATATGATCGCCTCGACGAATATCCTCAAGGGAGAAGAAGCAACGGCTACTTACGGGGCAAGGGCGGCCAATGGGGTTATTGTCATTACTACCAATACAAGGAGTATCCGTAATAAATTCAGGGACTATGCTTTCTGGCAACCGGAACTATTTACAAATAAAAATGGAACGGTGAAATTCGAGGTGGAATATCCTGATAATGTGACTGGTTGGCAGACCTATGTCCTGGGAATGGACAAATATAGGAGGATGGGGAAATCTTCCAGTTTCGTAAAGTCTTTCAAGCCATTGACGGCTCAAGTCAGCTTACCCCAGTTCCTGGTGGAAGGCGATAGTGTGGAGATTGTGGGCAAAACGCTGAACTACAGCGCCGATGCGTACTCATTGGTTACTAATTTCCGGATTAATGGAAAGGACGTACAGGAATGCAACATAAACCTGCGTTCAAGAGGATCAGACATCCAGAAATTTAGCCTGGGTACGAAACAAACAGATACTGTAACGGCTGCTTATCATATTCAAAGCAAAACGGGCTTTCAAGATCTGGAAGAAAAGAAGATACCTGTTATACCTATTGGCACATTGGAAACAAAAGGCCAATTCTGGGTCCTGGCAGGAGATACTACAGTCGATTTCAGGCCACCGTTTACCAAGGGGAATATCGAATGCTACGCTGAAAACAACACGTTGGACGTCTTATTAGACGAGATAGACCACCTTAAGAAATACCCCTACTATTGCATGGAGCAAACGGCTTCGAAACTTACCGGGCTGCTGATGGAAAAAGCACTTAAGGCCTGGTTACGCGAAAGGTTTGACGGTGAAAAATCAATCCAGTATTTGATCACAAAATTGCAGAAAAACCAATCTTTTGAAGGCGGCTGGAGCTGGTGGGAGAATGGAAGACCAAATCTTTTCATTACTCAGTATGTTGTCCACGCCTTGTTACCAGTCAGATCGGAAGGGATGATTGAAACAAATATTAGAAACGGGCTGCTGTATCTTCAAAACCAGATGCCCCTACTATCAAGAGGAGATCTTCTTTCCACTCTTTCGGTGATGAGTGAGGCAAAGCACGTGATCAATTATCAAATTTGGCTGGACAAAATCGCATACGATTCCCTGGATATACATCAGCAATGGCAATACATAAAAGTCATGCAGGAACAAAAGATGGATTACGGCAACAAATTGAAAGCGCTTATGGACAAAGGCACACGAAGTCTATTAGGCGGCGTTCACTGGGGAAATGAGACCTTTTATTGGTACAATGATGAAGAAATTACTACGGTACTCGCCTTTGAAGTATTGAGAAAGGAGGGAAATGAAGAGGGAACTTTGCGTTCAATTGCTCAATACTTTCTGGAACAAAGAAGAAATGGTTATTGGCGAAACACCGTCTCCAGCGCATCCATCGTTTCGGCGTTACTACCTTATGTACTGGAGGAGAATGGAAATTTTAAAGAGCCGGCCATGATTAAGATTGCCGGTGATAGCAGTTTTGTAATAAAAGAATACCCATTCAAAGCGACCATGAAGAATACTGGGATGAATGAGATTCAAATTTCAAAATCAGGTGGTGGACTTACTTATCTTACACTTTACCAGCAGGATCGGAATAGGAACCCTAAAACGGATAGCTCCAACTTTCGTATACATAGTTATTTTGAAAGAAAAGGGCAAAGACTTAACCATTTAACTGCAGGTGAAAAAATTGAAATGGTGGTGGAAGTGGAGGCTTTGAAGGAGGCAGATTATGCAATGGTCGAAATCCCAATTCCAGCGGGGTGCACCTATGCCTCGAAAATTCAGGACAGTTGGGCTACTCACTACGAATACCTCAAAAACAAAGTGCTGCTGTTTTCGGAGGAAATCAGTAAAGGGGCACATCGTTATGTGATTGATTTGGAAACCAGATACAGCGGAGATTTCACGATCAATTCAACCAAAGTTTCATTAATGTATTTTCCGACCTTTGACGGAAACAATGCCTTAAAATCGGTCCACATTTCAAAGGAGAGCACAAATAATTAGTTCACGCGCAATGCTATTTAATATCGATTATTTTTTCTGACTAAGACCAATTTTTGGTTCAGACGTCCGTGTACAATTTCAATATTTGATCCGCCGGCAAAGCCTCCACCGGATGGGCCGAGGCAGGTGCGCGGTATTGAATTCTTCGAACAATTCCTTAACTTTCCATATACAATTTTCCAGAAACCTTATTAATGCCCAAAAGGAAATCCATAGGTTTTTTCACCATTTACCTTTCGCGGAAATATTACCTTAATGAGGTATCGGTGGACGGAAAAATCAGTAGTAAATTCCACCGTCGATTTGGACTTTGGAAACAATATATTTCCCAAATCCTTCGGACAGGCAACTGTATTTCTTTACTTAGTACGCCGTTTACCATTACGGAGGCGTCCTTTTGGAATACAAATCACTTCGAGGATTTGGTAAAATACGTTTTCTGGACCTTTAACAAAAGCTTCCTTCTGCGGCTCCTGGCGACTGTCGATGATCAAAAGCTTCCCGTTTTACTTCGCTGCCGGGAACTTCTTCTTGCGTATCCCGTTGCCTATAAAGAACCAGAGCCGGCCGATGCCAACGACGAGCTGCGGTTTTGCTATCTCAAACACGGCAGCATGAAGAAATACGAGTACTATACCGCCGTAACGGCGCTTGATGAGCAAAACCGAAGGGAATTTCTTTTGGCTGTCGAAAAGAGAATAACCGCAATAACCAACCCCCTCCCGGAAATCCCAAGAACTAAGCCAGCAGACCCTGTGCCGCCAACCATGGCGGAGTCCCCAAAGCCCAACCCGGTCACATCCACATTCCCGGAAATGCTGTGTCCAATTGATGATGATTCGGCTTTTACCCAGCGATTTATTGAGGGAAAAATGGAAGAAGCCGGATGTAGTTTCAAGCTGTTTTCACCGGTTGCCCAATTGGCGAATGGCAAAAACCCGTATGGTTTTAACGGCAGCGCAGCCGCTATGATCGACTTCTTTTATCAGCATCATTATTTCAAAAAGGAATATAATCTCGAACAAATTTTCGAAGCCTACCTGCGATACTCCGGCAACAGCATTGGGAAATTCAGGAGTTTCCTGTCTGAATTTAGGAATGACCGGCAATATAAAGTGCTTTCGTCCAAGTTGAAAGCATTGAAAATAACTAAACTACAATAGGTTTTTAGGCATTACCTAATTGTCCCTTTTTCCTTCCCTAATCGGCCTAATTTTCACCATTTCTTGATTTTAATTGCACCCAGTTGACAGCGATTAAAAACAACGGGTATGCAAACGACCAATCCTTTCGACCTAATTCTTTCCAAACTGGACCAATTACAGACGACGGTAAACGGGCTAGCCGATACAGCCCAAAACCCACCCAAAAAAAGCATTATTGATCCAGAAAGGCTTCTGGACCTGACGGAAGCTGCTGAAATCGTGAGACGTCCTGTCGGCACAGTCCGGTATTATATCCATCACCGGAACCTGCCCGCTACAAAGATTGGTAAGGGATACCTGGTTAAGCTCAGGGACCTCCTAGCCTGGGTCGATAAATTCCAAAAGCACGAAGAAAAGCCGGACCCGATGGTACGAATGCTGGAAAACCGAAAGCGGTATAAAAAGACCTGACTGATATGTATTCTTTCACAATTATAATAAACAAATTATGGCAGACTTGAAAAGAAGAACCCTGCAACTGAGCAGTGGAAAGCAAATTAAGCTCTTCGGCAATAGTGTGGCGATTAGCAAAACGCTCGAAATCGGCGAAGGGTACGCACCCAATATTTTGTCCCTGATCGAGGAACAATCCGACAGCAAAGCCCCCTCCGGACTATCAAATCCCCACAAACTAACCGTCGACGAACTCATGGATTTGGCCGATTTCAACATTCAGCTTTGGATGGATCTGAAGGCAGAGCTACGGCGGTATGGACAACTTGATCCACGGATTTTCGGCCAGGAATTGACTAAAACATCCAACACTGGGTCGGAGAAACCAGAAACAGGACGAAAGCGAAAGAGGGCAGTTGAGGAAGGGCAATAGCAGCCTTTAGCCTCACTTTAATATCCGGGTTCTCGAGCGCATGGATACTGACAGAGACTCGGAGTTTAAGGTAGCCAGCTATGTTTCGGTATAACCGAAACGCTGGCCCCCTTCATGCTTCGCATTCAGGGGGGAGACTTTCCTCATGGTTCGCATTCGGAAAACGCGGCAGACAGCACCATGGACCAGCATGCCAACAATAGGAAGAAGAAAGGCGGTCGACCCAAAAAGGCGGTGAAAATGGATCAGCTCCTGGGGGTGAAGTGTTCCCTAATCGAGCGGAAAGCTATCGAAGCAAGGGCCAAGTCCGTAAATCTTTCCGTGTCTGAATACCTCCGAAAAATGGGACTGACCGGGAAAATTGACCGGAATGACAAAATTCTTCCAAGAGAAGTTTTACAAATGACCGGTACCTTAAATCACCTGGCTGCCAACATGAACCAAGTAGCCTACAAGCGAAACCGGCAGGATGAACTCAATGCCATCGAACGTGCCGAGTTGCTGCATGACGCCTCTAGAATCCGCCAGCTGGCAAAAGATATTAAAAGTTACTTACAATGATCGGGAAGGTTATGATCGGGAAGTCTTTTTACCACTGTCTCAGTTATTGCTTGGAGGATAAGCGATCCTTGTCCGAAGAACAGAAGATAGAACTTTCCCAAGAGGAACAGGTCCAGCATAAAAATCGCGCCGAAGTGCTAGAATGCAATCTTTGTTTTGGTGACAAGCGCGAGCTTTACGAGCAATTTAAAGACGTCCGCCAGCTAAACAGGAAAGTCGAAAAGCCGGTATTTCACCTGGCGATCCGCCTGGCCCCAGGAGATCAGCTATCCAATGAGCAGTGGCGAGGGGTCGCACAAGCGGCAGCCAAGGAATTTCAGTTTGAAAATAATCAATACGTCTGTATTCTTCACAAAGACACCCAACAACCTCACGTTCACATTGTGGCCAATCGAGTAGGCTTTGATGGGAAAACCGTCAGTGACTCCAATAGCTACCGGCGGGTAGCCGATTTGTGCCGCCGGATGGAGAAGCAGTACGAGCTCCGGCAAGTACTAAGTCCCCGGCAGTTTCTTTCAGCTAAGGAGCGGCAAATTCCCCGCCATGACCAGAGAAAAGAGCAGCTCAGAGAAATTATTCGGCAGTCGCTCAAAGGCACCCGCGCGTACCCTGAATTTGAACGTAAAATCCAGGAAAAAGGTTATCGGGTCGACAAGGGGAGGGGAATTGCTTTCGAAGATGAGAAAAAAGTCCGGATCAAGGGAAGCGAAGTCGGCTATTCCCTGGCTACCATCGAGCAAACATTGGCTAAAAACCAGCAAGCTTCCCTCCGCAAAATGTCTGAAAATTGGCAAAAACGTGAAGAACAAACCGGACTTGCCCGTGATAAAGTGGCCGCTGGGCTCGGACGCCGGTCAACACAGGTAAAAACCCGCCAACTCAAAAAATCGGCTCATCCGGCAACTGGTCAAGGCCTCGGGCGCATGATTAAGATTGCTTTTGAGCCGGTTAAAGGAGCTGGCGGAGGTTTAACTATGATCCATGGGAGGAGGAAGAACGCCGCCGGCGAAAGAAAAAAAAGCGCTTACGTCATTAGTAAAAGAAATGCAATATGGAACTAGAGGTACTGGTAACAGCGGTGACCGAATTGGCCAATGATCAAAAAGACGCTGGCAAGCAAATATCGGACTTGGGGAAAGAGATTAGAGAAATCAAAGAGAAGGTAGACGTGTTTAGCGATAAATTAGCCAACCTCCAGGTGGTTGCACCCGCTCTCGATACTCGCCCAATAGTTGCAAAACTTTCTGAATTTTTGCAAAAAGTAACAGATGTTTTAGAGAAGCAACCGAAGAATGTGGTGCGCCAGGTCCGGTTTCTATTGTTTCCAGCGGATAATGCCGACCACTATTACCGGATCATTTTCGGGCGCCTATTCGGCTGGGGCGTCTTGATCCTAGGGTGCACCTACCTGTTCGGCCTGGGGCAACAATATATCCAAACTTCTTCAGCTACCAGCAGTCGCCGATATAATTACGAGGTCTATCAGGACGCCTGGAACCGCCTTGATACGCTTCTTGGGCCAACTGGCCGCAAGAAAATGCAGCAGGCCCTGCAACAAGCCGAAAAAGATCAGTGAGGACCTGGCCAAGTGCAGGCAGCCGCAGCCGATCAGCGATAGAATAAAGCCGGGCTACCGGTCCGGCTTTGGCGCTTCGGCGGCGGGGTATTTTGCCTAGCATTAGCCTTTGCCTCGCCCGCATTTCATGGGATAAGCATGTAGAAGTACTATCTACTTCACTCCGAAAAAATACCCCGTCTCCGAAGGTTGTTCTCAACATCCTTCCTAACCTCTTAGATTAATGCTCGGTTTGGCGGAATTGTCTGCAATGTCCAGATAAACCACCTCCATCACACATTCCAGTTCGTGCATAAAGTGCAGAAGATCCTCTCGCTCGCTACCTTCGGAAAACTCATCTTCATGTGTTAATGCGGCTTCCGCTAGTCTCCAAAGCCAATACCGAAAATCATATAATTTATAATCCTCCGTAAATCTCTTTATCACAGTTTTTGGATTACAGCCTGCTGGAAGTGCAATAAATCCATCGAAAGCGGGGTTTGGACAATATCTAAGCATATAACATATTTTAAAGGGTTAATCAGTGCTTGTATAAATCGTTGATCAATATATCGACTGCAATCCCTGCCAGGTTGGTTAGCTTGCCCTGAAGCGTAAGCGCCATGGAATGAAGTCTATCCAAATCCACATATGAGTTTTGGGGTTGGGGAGCAGTCCTTTTGGAGCTGGGGCGTTGCATTTCAAGATCAGCGTGCGCCTTCGCCGCCCATGCGTGGACAATGACCACGCACAATTTCGACACGTCGACCGCCACATCATTTATTCCTTTTACTAGGTTTGACACCCGTATGTCGAAATTTTTTACTGGTGCTTTCAACTTCGGCAGGATTTCTTTCTTTACCTCATTTGCGAGGGGAACGAACCAGTCCTGCAAATAGGAGGCTGCCTCCAGAAGGCGAATCAACTTCTCATTGTAGGACAATAGATTTGAGCGACTCTCGGCCTTGCCAAAAACGCCATCATCTGTAGTGAGGCAAACTTTCTGTATTTGGTCTTGGATATCCCGGAGCTCGCTCAGCCGATAATCGGCGAAGAAGCCCTTGACTACCTCCATTGGAGATTGTTTGTCCGTTTCAGACAAGCAAATAGGATGATCGTAAAAGCTGGGATGATCCTTAAAGCGGGACATAAGACGTCGGTTTTAAGCATTCACGCAGCAACATTTCCTGCTGGGTAACAAGTCTGCTCCGACGCCAAAAGAAAAAGGGTTGGAACCTACCTGTCTCTTGTCCGACGGGTCCTGACAAGACCCCCACCTTTCGATGGCCAAACACAAAGACATAAGTAGGCCCAACCCTATTGCAATATAGAGATTGGGCGCTAACCTATTCTCGCGTTTGGTGAATTTGTCAGGTTCGTCGGGCGAGATTCTCAAGCGCCACCATTAAGGAAGCGCTGGTATTTATCGGTTACTGCCTATAAATTAAGTTTATGATCCAAATATAGGAAGAAAATCTAAATAATGGTACCTGTACCATTGATAATTTTAGTTCAAAATGGTCACTTGCCGTACTTAATCCAGGCAAATGACCAAAATCGAGCAATATGTAATTGATCGGGTAAGGGAGAAAAGAAAAGAGGCAGGTCTTTCACAGATCGAGCTTTCACAGAAACTAGGAATGAGCGATAGCTTTGTGTCTCACATTGAGACGCCAAATAGGAGGGCGAAGTATAATATTAATCACTTAAATGCTTTAGCTAAGGTTTTCAAATGCTCTCCGCAAGAATTTTGGCCTGAAAAACCTCTTTAAAGGCAATGCATCTGTTGACCTTGAATACAACTAATGAAAATTCTTCTTCGTTTGAGTAAAATTCAACACTCATATTCCTAAATCTTATTAAATGAAAGCGATCTCCAGCATTTCTGCCCTTGCGTCGATTATTGGATTTTTGATCCCTTATTTCTCAAACGGTGCTTCATATACCAGCGCCTTTCAGTTCTCCTGTCTACTAGTTTTCTCAGCAGCGTCAATAGTGATAATTTGGAACAGCGTGAAGGAAGGCGCCAAAAGATATAAATCTGAAACCGACATTAACAATTACATGTACAATTGGATTTCAAATATTGGCAGGATCGCCATTTTTACTAGAGATATGTCATGGACCAACGATTCTCAAATTAAGGCTCGGTTGATAGAGAAAGCCGAAAAAAGTGAACTTATCGTTTGTATGCCCATTGCAAACGATTTTGCTCAGGAACTAAGGCAAAAAGGGGCCCTTATTCTGGAGTATAGTAACTTGGGATATGAGCCACAGTCCCGCTTTACAATTGTCCAATTTGGTAGGAATGATGCACGAATTGCTATAGGAAAGACAATCAAAGGCACGCACAAAATTGAGGAATTTGATTCCGCCGACCATCCTCTTTTTTTCGTTGCTAATGATTTAGTAAACATTTTATTGAGGCTAAACGGTCACAATGGAGAAGTATAGTCTAATCGCACATGAATGGGACAATATCGCAGAACAAAGGCTAAAAGACCTGACAGCGGGAATTGATAAGTCATATTCCGAACTATTAATTCCAAACATGCTAGACTGTTTAAAGAACTGCAATTTGGAATTTACACTAGATCTTGGGTGTGGGGTTGGTGTATTTACGAGAGCCGTTGCAGAATTTGCTGGTAAAATTTTAGCCATAGATCTAAGTTGCAAATCAATTGAACTGGCAAAATCGCAGTCACAAGCGGCAAATATAGAATATCGTTGCCAAAATTTCCTCGACCTTGAGGTTGCAGGAATGTTCACAACCATTTTCTCTAACATGTCGTTGATGACAACTCCAGACTTAATAGCTATTATCCGCCGTGCAAGTCATTTACTCACTATTAACGGCAGCTTCCTCTTTTGCATAACTCATCCATCATTTTGGCCTATTTATTGGAATTATGCAAACGATAAATTTGATTATGCATCTGAGACAGAAATCGTAAGGGAATTCAGGATTACAAATAAAGTATATGGGAGCCTACAGACTCGCCATTACCATAGACCAATTTCCTATTACATCAATTTGATTATCTCGAGTGGGTTCCGCCTCAAAGAATTCAGAGAATTGAAAGATCAGGACAATAGATTTTGGTATCCGAGATTTCTTCTTATCGAGTGTATTAAGCCAGCATCAATTTAAAAAGAAACGCCTTTCTATCTCTTTATAGTCAGTTATCGCAAGGTCATCAAAGGCGGTATGTAACAAAATGTCATGTAGCGCATAACTTGCGGCTTGTGTTATCCAGTGCTGCTTTTTTATGTCATCTGCGATATCTGAATCAGGATAGGACTTGACTTTTTCCCGGACTATTTTAGAATTTGACCCTGTTTCGCGCGCTTCAATATCCAGAAGCCTGAATTCTGCGTGCCAGTAATTCAGACGGGATGCGACGTGCTTTATAATTGAAGCGCCATAGAGTTTTATATCGTCGCCCTCTTTTTGAGGGGTGATATTTAAAGCTTTCAACATTTTGGCAACATCTTTGTCATTCTTTCTATGATAGGGGAAAGTCTGATTATGCAAATTCTCTAGTAGAAAGTAGATGGGTATGGAAGGTTTTTGATAGGTCACCCATTTTATATATTTCCGCCACAATTGGGTTTCCAGGCCATCCCATTCCTTGCCGGCATCCTTTGTTACGAGAAAGCATATATGTTTGGTGAGAAACGTGCCGCCAAGTAAATTCAGGGAAAGACCAGGGACATCCTTTTTATGTGAGATAAGCGCATCTTCTCTAACTCTGCCGAATTTATCAAATGTATCTTCTTTGGTTAGTTTCAATGAGCGCCTTACAAGCCCTATTGGGCCTATTTCAGAAAGACTTTGAATACTAATTTCTCGTGTAAAACCCTTAGCAGGAATTAACTTTATTGGATAAGAAACTATTGCGATACAATTCGCGATCTTATTTCGAATCCAAGTATTCATTAATACCTTTTACCAGGTCCACAATGTTTTTTGCATCGCTTATAAGACATCTTTTTCCTTGAAAAATTCCAAAAATGACTTCTTCAGGACCCAAGTCATCAACCTCACCAAATGGCTTTGTGATGACCAATAATTTGTTGTCAGGAAGAAGAAGTTTGATCTTAAAGGAATTCGTCGGAGTGAGTTCGACCGAGCTGTCTGTAAAATTTATTTTGGCTGCTTCAGTTGCGATCTTCTTAAATAAATAGATCGCTATAGTATTATCTGCAAGAATATAAAACCCAAATTTTTTTATTTCCGCGTCAAACGCTTTTGTCAGAATGTCTATCCTGTTGGAAATTTCCTTTTGCTTGTCCGTAGCCTTGTTAAATTTTATTGAGGAAAACACACCAGACATTTTATCAAAATACTGATGAACTAAGGAGTAAGAATAGGACTTTTTCCCCAGGTATGTAACAAAGGAAGAACTATTGTTTTCGGCAAAGATCGATTCGTATCCACTGTGTAGGAAAGAGGTATTATGATCAAAGCAATCAAAATCATACCGCTTTATTAGGTTAGAGGCGTTATAGACGAATAGTGCAAATAGACTAATATGGTCTTCCGAATCAAAAGAGTAGACGCCGCTTTGCGTTGCGGCAGTATTTGGAATGTTTATTTCAACGCCTTCCATAATTATTCGTAGGTTACTTGAAGTGAATTGAGAAAATCTTGCTTTAATAAATGCTGAAATAAATCTTTTTCTTCACTGTGCAAATCATCGATTACCCGTGCAACGTCTTCGTTTATGGCAGCTGGCAGATTAGAATCCCTAGAAGCGTCGATATCGATGTACAAGCCGCTTAAGGTTTCTTCACTTTTTTTAATGATGGCGTTTTGAGCCAACTGTAGATTTAGCTGTATACCTGCTCTTTTCAATTCAGCTCTGAAATACTCAGTGCCTTGCGAATATCCAGGATAGCCAACGGATAAATTGAAGCTTATTACTTCGCTTATACTTTTAGTGGTATTGAATACACTAGCATATCTCACACCAATTCTCAGAATTGAATTGACAATATTTAGCGTTTTCAAAGTCTCCAAGTTTGCCTTGATAATTTTGAAATAGTTGGGCCAAAGGGCATATCCACCAACGTTTTCAAAAACAACGACATTATTCGAAAAGGAAATCAAGTTACTGTCATTGCTTAGGATATAATCCGCTGCGAAACGTAAGTTGGGGTCCTGATTTTTTATTTGAGTCGGAATTCCCTTTTCTTTAATCTTAGGATACTCCTTTCCGAACGCCCCATAGAAAATACTCAGGGTCTCTTCGCTCTTTAGTGAAGAATTGAATCTTATTTCAACCGTTGAAGAAAGTACTGGGTTCGGTCTAATTTCTTTAATTCTTTTTGACATATTCCGTTAAGATACAAACTGTAAAACTAAGCAAAGCCCCAAACCCTATTATGAAATCTTAACAAACGACTTTCTGAATTGTTTCCCAGCGTGATCGTTAAACTATTGATTGTCAAATTAACAGTTAGTTACAGATAAAAACAAGAGTGAAAACACGGTTTTTGCTAACTCGTGTGGACAAAATTGTAACATATTGATAATTAGGATTATAGGTTTGTTAATTCTTATTCGCTTATTGGATATTTGGATTGCCCAGGCCCCAAGGGTCAGAATTTAACCAAAGCTTTCGCATATTCAGCCTGAGCCTCCGATTCAAAACCTGCAAAATACTTCTGTGTAGTAATTACATTCGAATGACCCAAACTTTGACTTGCAAAAGAGATCGGCGCACCGCTCCGCAAAAGGATAGTGGCGAACGAATGCCGCGCCACATAGGTTGTCAAGGCAAGATCAAACCCCAAGTCTTCGCCCAGTATCTTCATCCATTTATTGACCAACTTAGTGAATTGTTGAATTTTGGCGCGAGCGATTTTTGTGGAGTCGTTGGGTCGGATAATGGGAAAAACGTTGGCATCAGGCAATGGGTTCTTAATTCCCCATTTGTCAAGGATCTCGTTTATATGCTTATTTCTGGCCGCAGTTATTATTAGCTGATTGCCTTTCTTAGTCCGTTTGGTTTTCTCCCGGATAAAGCGAATAGAATTAGTGTCGATATCTATCCACCTAAGCCGGGCAATATCCATCATGTTAATGCCATTGCATAAGTAGGTAAATATCCAGAAATCCTTTGCCATCTCAAGAGAGCTTCCTGGTTTTGTTGGATAGTCAAAAATCTTCTTTATCTGCTGGATACTTAGGGCCTTTTTGACGTTCCTTCCCGTTGGGATGACATATTTTCTTTTGCCGAAAGGATAAGCATCTTTTCGAAACGATCCATTGTCGATGGCAACGTTGATAACTGTGCGTAAGGCTCGGAGGTAGACGCCGACAGTAGTAATAGATTTGCCATCTTTAAGAGCCGATTTTTCGAATTTTTGCAAAAACTCAACGTCTATATCTTCCAATGCAATTTTAGCATTGAAGCGATGAAGCGCGTTGCAAGCAGTCCGATAGGACGACGCGGTGCCCCACTGCTCATTGGCTTCTAGCTGGGCAATTAGAGCATCGAATGCGGATTGAAGGCTTTCAAAACGAGTGCCTTTCTCAAAGAAATCATTTTCGAATTGCCTGAATGAAAAGGGTGCTATAAGCTCAGCGCATTTTTGGGCTTTTTTCTCGACCTCCGCAATATCGTTCTTTATTCGCCGGAGATTGCCCCTCACACCGGCACTATTGATGGCCTCCCATTCGTCGGCGCTAGCATCGAACCCCGTTCCATAGTATTTTCTTTCTCCTTTGTAGGTAATCCGCAGTTTAAGGGGAAATCGGCCTTCGCTTTTCGTCCTCCTATTATCCGGAAGGACCTTAGCTGATACCCTATCCTTCTTCATAAAAACAGGTTTAAATTTGATACATGTTTTGATACATGTTTCCTATAAATGACCGCAAGCGAATTTACAAAGTAATCAACACAACAAAGTGAAAATAATTTATTTAGGAAGTAACTGACAACGACCAACAGTAACTGAAATGGCGCAGGAAAGGACTGTTAATCAGAGGGTCGTTGGTTCAAGTCCAACAGGGGGAGCTAGATATCAATCGTTTAGAAGGCCGCACTCGCGGCCTTTTGTCATTTTTGCCAGTAATTTGCCAGTAAATTTTTGGCGGCGAAGTAAGAGCTGATTACAAACTAAATTTACGAATTTCATATTTAGTATAGCAGAAGAAAAATGCTTCTACCTCCCTGCATTGAAACCGTTAAATCATGTCTAGCTATCCTCTCGCAAAGAATCCGGACTTAGTCGGAACCTATCCCGCACAAGCAAAATCCGGAGGCGGGTATGTCTGGGATGATGTTCTTGAATACCGAGTGTGGTGTCATCCGGAGCGGGGAGCCCCCGATCTGGACGATGGTAACGACTATTTTTACTCCTTTGAATCCTATGAGGATGCGCTCTCATATTCGGAGGAAAATCCGGGGACTGAATCGCCGATGGCACTTGTGCTCCAGGAGGAATATATTGATGAACCCGAACTTGGGAAGTATGTACATGTCAAAGAGCAACGGATTACGGAATGGCGGGTTGAATGGCTCGGCCGCCCGAGAAGAAATGAGCATACCATCCCAGACTTTATTGCGCCGGATGCGCCGGCGAGCAGGCTGGATATTTTGCGGGGACTGGCGACGTAATTAACGGATCGGTCTTTGTGGCAAGCCCGGGCTAGTAGTCCCAATCGTCGTTTTCGTAAATCAATGCCTGGAGACCGTCGAGATGTTCAGATTTTATTTTTAGTCTTTGCAGAACAGGGGTATAAATAGGATCGGGATATTTGTGGAGTGCCACCCATATTGCAAAAGAGTGATGCATTAGTTTCCAGTCCTTTATGTACTTCAAGGCGCGCAACATAAGACCCCGGGAAATGCTGTCTTTGTATAGGGCGATATCCTGGTAAAGCACTCGGAGTTGCCAATCATTATAACTGGCGGCTGGACCGATTTGCGTTTCCTGAATTTTTTTGATGTACAGGAAAAACCCTGAATCTGGCCAATTTCTTACCGCGAACAGGCCCAGGTATTGTACTTGGGGATCGGGATCCTTAAGAAGGTTTTTGATTAGAGGAAGGACGATGGAGTCATGATATTTTGAGAGGGTGACTACGGCAATGCCGTTTTTTTCGACCGATGCTATTTCCCTGAGTCGAGGCATCCAGGATTCCTTGAATGGGAAAGTCTTTAGCAAGTCATGTTTTGCTTTGATCAGGACTCCCGGCCGAAATAGGATTAAACTATCGAGTCGCCTTTTCTCGGGTGAATTTAGGTCATTGCCTCCGAGTAGTTGCCCAGTCACCACATTATAAAAGAAGTCTCCTACGGTTTGGTGGTCGCCGACATCTCCGAGGACGATAAAAACGTTCGCGGTATCCTGTAAATGGGTCAGCAGAATTGAATCGAGCAAGGCGCTGTCCTTTTCGGAAAGTGCGAAAAAGGCGTAGCATCGGGTCGCAGGATTCCAATTGTTGGTTAGGTCGGCCAATTGTTTTATGGAAGGGGCATGGCTGAATTTCAGGTAATACTGCCCCACGGTTGAGGTTTCGCTTGCAGAATAGAACCCGCCATAGTGCTCGATGATGTCAATTGCTTTGGCTGTGTCTGCATTTGATTTAGAGGTTCCCTGGCAGTTTGCTGAAAAGACAACTGCAATAACGAGCACGAGTATAAAAAAAGTGGGCTTCATAAAGTATAGGGTTGTCGCTCGATTTGTCTTTTTTTTTGCCATCAGATTGGATTAGTCGTTCAAAAACTGCTCTAGGCTTTTTAAATTTACCAAGCCGATAAGATGACATGCCCTCAAAAACGAGTATTCCGTGATACCAATCGTTCTTTACCGAATCAATATTTAGACGATGAATTTCATTATGTATGATTCTCAAATAGGTGTAGATTTTGCAAAAGTATCGGCATACATATTTTTCACATGGAGCATGTAAAGGTGTTGCCAAGTTAGCTCAATGAATAAATTCAATTCGGTATTATCTTTTAAAGAATTTACTGTCTTAAAGTAATCAGCATATTTTTCGAAAAAGACAAAAGCGTATTCGGGGTGTATTCCGCCACTCATTTGAAATCGGGGTATACATACTCGGTTGTCAATTTACTCATTCGAGATTTCTTTGGAATCTGATATATCTACGCGGCCGGCTTCTTCTTCTTAAATAGAGTTCTACTATGATTTGCCTTTTCGTCTATTATTTGAATACCAAGCGCGATTTCCAGGTTTGATATGGTTTCAAGGGTCAGGTTTTCCTGCCCTTTTACAATTTTACTGATTTGCTGCGGAGATATGCTCATCCGTTCTGCTAACTCCTTTTGGGAAAGATTTTGAGCTTTCAGGGCATCCAATACCCGTACTGCGATAGCGGCAGATTTTCTCAACCAGTCGCGATTTTCGCGGCGGAATTGTGCCTTGGCTTTCCATTTGGAAGGCTGATCGGCTGCCAGCTTGGACAATTTTTCCCTAAGGTTATTCATTTTTATAGTCATTTAGATCTTCAGGATAGTCTATTCCATTAGTGCGGAGGAATCGCTTAGCCTGTTCCAATTTTTTCAATTCATATTCAAGATGACCTCTTTTCATATCCGGTGTCAACTTAATGGCTCCGCCGGTCACTAGGAAACAATTTTCAGCAAGCCGAATAGCATATAAGCGCAGCCATCCCTTCCTAATTCTGGCTTTACTTTTCTGATGGCGGCTGATGGCATATTCAAAATTACTCAGGGGTTTGAAAAGATGCTGTAGCGTAGTTTCGGTCCCCCGGAAACCCTGCTCCGAAAAATCAAATAACGAATTTTCCATTTCTTCCGCCTCGTCCAAGGTCCTCGAAACTGCTTCACTTAGCGGCATGCTTCCGAAAAAGCCTCCATGCAAGTCAGCCTTATTTTGATCAAAGAAATCGTGGAGCCATTCAACGTCATTCACATGATCGAAAAATTCTTCAAACTCGCTTTGAGCCGAACTCTCCAATTGAATAGACCAAAGACCTTCGTCTGAATCTTCCGCTACAAAGATAGGAACTAATTTCATAAAATCAACTTATAGGTTTAGTTTATTTACTTTACAATTGAACAGGGGATGGATAATCAATCAATTATGTAGCGTCGAACGATCCTTTCATATAGGTCCTTTGCCACATCCCGTGAAGTAATGCCAAGGGTTCCTTTGCCGAGATTTACAAACTCGCCGGTTACTCTGTCCGGTAAATAGCGCAAAACCTGATACTGAATTGCATTCATATTTTTTGGTTGAACAAATTTACCGATCATAAATCGCCAAGTCTTTATAACTGTTTATGATGGATCATCAACCACCTCCGTATATTGGCATGCCCTAATGACTCCTGGATAACTTCCGTGCTCATGCGAGAACGTTTCAGGAAAGTTGAAAAAGTGTGGCGGGCAACATAGGTCTTGTTTGCAAATCCCCTGATTTGCCGATTGTTTGCTAACAAACACCAGGTCAAACGACCTTTAGACGGATCGCGTCGAATGTTAGCCATGTCATTGTAAGTATTTGAAAGTTAAGCAGTTAAGTTAAATCAGCTTCACCTAAATCCACTCTGATTAAGGATCAGAGGGTCGTTGATTCAAGTCCAAAAGGAGAAGCACGCTCAATCAAGCATTTACATGGCAGTTTGCTGGTGGGTATGTGTTTTCCGGAGTAAAGGAAGATTATGCGCATAATCCAAAAAGATGCGCATAAATAGAGGCTTCGTTGCGGCCGCGCCGGGCAGAGCGAGCACCAAGCGGTTTATTTGCTGCATATTTGTCTATACAAACCGACTGGTTTCCATGAAACAATTCTTGTTCGCTTGTTGCCTGATCTTGTTTGGCACAGAAGGCTGGTGCAATGACACCTTGAGCGTTTGCTCACCTTTGGGTAAGATCTGCGTGAAGGTGTGGATGGAAAGGGAATTGAAGTACACTGTTTATGAAAACGGGAGGCCCGTTGTTTTGCCGTCGGATATTGACCTGGTTGTTCGCGGCAAAGCGGGTTTTTGCGGGAACAACGCCATCAGGTCATTTTCGACCCGAAAGATATCTGACCAGATCGTATCGCCAGTGCCCGAAAAGCGCAGGATCATAAGAGATGAATACAATCGATTGTCGATAAAATTCAGCCAACCATATGAGGTAGAGTTCAGGGCTTACGATGACGGGGTTGCCTATCGTTTCCTGACGAGCTTTAAGGATTCTATTGTTGTCGAAAGGGAAGTTGCGAGATTCTGTTTTCCAAACAAATCCTTCGTCTATTATCCCGGCGTACACAAACGGGATGATGCGGATATCTTCCATACCAGTTATGAGGAGCTTTTTACGCTAAGGGAAATGGGGCAGATCGGGAAGTCGGAACTGGCGTACAACCCTGTATTGGTAGCGCTTGACCAGGGAGGCAAGATCGGGATCACCGAATCCGGTCTTGAAGACTACCCGGGGATGTTCTTAGCGGGTACAGGGTCAAATGAACTGGATGGCCTTTTTGCGCCCTATCCGCTGGAGGAAAAAATGACCACGGGCGAATATCCTCAGGCCCTCGTTACAAAAAGGGCCGATTACATCGCCATAACCAGCGGACGCCGGACCTTTCCCTGGCGTGTACTGATCATTGCCGATGAAGACAGGGAATTACCGTCGAATGACATCGTCTACCGGTTGGCGCCGCCTTCCCGGATCGGAGACGCTTCCTGGGTTCATCCGGGGAAGGGAACGGATGAATGGACCATCCATGTCAATCTCTTCAATGTGCCGTTCCGTTCGGGTGTAAATACGGATTCTTATAAATATTATATCGATTTTGCGAAACGTTTCGGGTTTGATCGGATCATGATGGATGCGGGCTGGAGCGACAATTCGGATCTGTCGAAGGTCAATCCGGATATCAATATGGATACCCTGGCAGCCTATGCAAAAAAGGCCGGGATCAAGATAAGTATGTGGACCCTGGCCAATACCCTTGACAGGCAGCTGGATAGCGCGTTGGACCGGTTCAACCGGTGGGGTGTCGATTTCATCATGACGGATTTTATCGATCGGGACGATCAGAAGGCGGTACGTTTTTATTATCGGATTGCGAAAGCCTGTGCCGAGCATCATATTATGATCATGTATCATGGCGCTTATCCGCCGAAAGGCTTCAATCGCACTTTTCCAAATAATGTCACACGGGAAGGGGTGCTTGGTTCGGAATACAATATATGGAGCGATAAAGTGTCCCCTGACCATGATGTTACGCTTCCCTACACGCGGATGTTAGCGGGGTCGTTCGACTACGAGCCGTTGGTATTCAACAATGCCACCAGGAAAGGGTTTCGGGAGATCGAAGGCATGGTGATGACACAAGGCACCCGAAGTCATCAATTGGCCATGTTTGTGGTGTTCGATAACCCGATGGAAATATTCGGCGGGAATCCTTCACAGGCGTGGATGGAACCCCGGTTTACCGAACTAATGGGCGGTATCCCCACTACCTGGGATGAAACCCGCATATTAGATGGGAAAGTTGGTAAATATATTGTTACGGCAAGACAAAAAGGAACTGAATGGTTTGTCGCCGGGATGAGCAATTGGGATGAAAGAGACCTGACGGTAAAACTCGATTTCCTCGATGCCGGAGGCTATCAGGCCATTGTCTGTAAAGATGGGATCAATGCGGACCGGTATGCCGCTGACTATATATTGGCGGATACGGCGGTGAAAAAGAACGATGTGCTGAGATTTCATCTTGCGCCGGGGGGTGGATTTTTTATGCACTTGAAAAAGGCGCAGCAGCAGTAAACTGTCAGGATAAGAACGGTAAATGGTTTCATAAGGCAAATCTATCTATGACCCGCAAATCCGGGCCGAATGGCTAATAAAAATCAGTTTATGCACCCCATCGAATCGCTCCTCGACACTTACAAATCCGCCATCTATGAAAAAGACCTGCAAACATTTTGCTCCATCTTCGATGAGCGGGTAAGAGTTTTTGACATGTGGCAACAGTGGTCCTATGAAGGGCTTCCTGCGTGGCGCGAAATGGCCAGCGGCTGGTTCGCTTCATTGGGAACCGATCGGGATGTGGTCACCTTTGAGGATATTCAAATCCGGGAAGCCGGAGAGCTGGCTGTCGCTACGGGGTTTGTTCGATTTACCGCGGTATCCGCCGAAGGGGCGGCGTTGCGGTACCTCGAGGAACGCTTTACCTGGGTCGCCCGAAGAGAGGGGCAGGCCTGGAAGATCGTTCACCAGCACATGTCCGGACCGATCGATTTTTCGACAATGAAAGTGAAGTTGACGAAGTAGTGATGTGGTCCCCGCCCGCGCCACGTTATCTACACTTGATCCGGATCTTCGTTTCGACAATATCTCCCGCCGGCGTCACCCCCACGATGGCCGCCAGATACGTCGCTTGCCGGGCACCCGTGAAAAAGTCGACTTTGGCATTGCCGCGGTTGTCCGTCGGGATATTCGCATTCCAATACAATGTAGAAGTTTGTTCCGCGGCCGCCCCGGCTGCTGCTGCCGCCGCGCCCTTCTTTTTGTCATAACCCGACGCAAAGACGTCCGGTTGATTGAAATACCCTTTTGGATAAATGGTGGCGAGCCCCTGACTGTTGACCTGGGCGACGTCCCGCGTCTTATCCAGTGAATTGATCAGGATCACCCCGCCGGACCCTTGCAGCCCGTATATCGCTGTGAGCGGCCCCTTCAGCACTTCGATAAACTCGATATTGGAGGCATCCAGCGATTCGAGAAAGGATTTCAGGTCGTTGCCGGTATTGACCGGAACGCCATCAAGCAGGATATAGAATGGATCGACATTCATCGAGCCGGCGGAAGGGTTGCGGTTGATGCCGGTAGTAAGGCCCGGGACATTCGACAGCGCATTAAAGACCTCATCGACCCCGCCTTTCCTTAGTTCATCCCGGCCGATGACATCCGAGAACGGACTCGCCCGTTTCGCCTCGTCGTAGTCCGGCAATTTTTTTCTTCCTTCGACCGTCACGGGTTTCAACATCGTGCTGTCCCTGACGACCGGTTGGTCCCAAGCCGCCTGGGCGGACCTGTAACGACGGATCATTGCCAGTTCATCGCTGTTAAATCCCTTTTTCAACGCTCTCGGCGTATTGAACTGCGGATAGTCTATTTTATCAAGGATCATTTTTCCTTCCGTACCCCTTCCTTTCAGGTCGGTAAGCTTCATGTTGAACTTGGTGCCATCATCGTATTCCGACAACGGAAAGACAAAGTGACCATTCATATCCGTGGTGTCCGCGAGAAAAAACCGGTTGTCCCCGGAGACCAGGTTTACGATATGCTTTTGGAGCGGCTCATTGTTCCGATTGACCACCTTCCCGCGGATATTGAGCAGGTCGGTATCCGCAAGCGGTACCACGATCCGACCTGCGGTTGTGGCGCCTGTTCCCCAATTGCCGTATGAAGGCGGTTGTGAAAGCATCACTATATCCAGGTCTGCCGCGGAATATCCTTTTAACGAATCATCTTCTGCCGGCGACAAGCCTTCGGCGGCGGATGTGCCGCCACCGTGGTCCGCGGTGAGCCGGTCATCGGTCACCGCCAACGACAGGAACGTGGTCACGGCCGGATTCAGCGAACGGACGCCGATACTGAGGTTTACCTTGTCCCCCGGCGAATAATCCGATTTGTCCGTCGCTGCGACGATGCGGCCACTATCGGCGCCGATGTAAATGTTGCGTTGGCTGACCAATTTGTCCTGGTCGTCAAACAACAGGAAACTAGCTTTTCCCGACGGGAAATTTGCCAACGGGACATTCACCTGGTACATGTCCATCCCGACGGCGCCAAAACATAAACTGTCCCTGCTTATCCCGAGGATCTTTGATTGCTTGTGTTTTTTGTAGAGCGAGTCGCCCTGCGAGACTTGCAATTTCAGCATATGTTGGTCCCTACTGACGACCGTCAGCTGGTAGGCAAATTGAT
>Ga0335083_10001314_pt1 | contig 34383 bp, 31 predicted proteins | sample Lox_Sample_42_FD_206716 | JGI IMG/M metagenome (GOLD analysis project Ga0335083, IMG submission 206716) | Soil microbial communities from Loxahatchee National Wildlife Refuge, Florida, United States - Lox_Sample_4.2 | ecosystem: Environmental > Terrestrial > Soil > Wetlands | place: USA...
TGATTGTCTTCGTGCTGACAGCCATCGCGACTGAGGCACAGACTTTCACCGTACTCCACACCTTCACCGGCGGACAGGACGGCGGAATTCCCCAGGCCGGATTGACCCTCGATAGACAGGGAAATCTCTATGGCACCACCCAAGGCGGAGGTGGTCACAGTTATGGTGCGGTCTTCAAGCTGACGCATAAGAACTCGGCCTGGGTCTTCAGTCCGCTATACGGGTTCACTGCAGGCAATGATGGACACTTTCCCTTTTACGGAGTGGTTTTCGGCCCGAACGGCACGCTCTACGGCGCCACCGCGCAAGGCGGCGACGACAACTTCGGGACCGTTTTCAACCTGAAACCACCCGCGACATCCTGCAAGAGCATCCTCTGCCCGTGGCTGGAGACCGTGCTTTACAGTTTCACCGGAGGCAGCGACGGAGCCTCCCCGGAAGCGGGCAGCAACCTAATCTTCGATCAGGCGGGAAACATCTACGGCACGACCTACCTGGGCGGCGTCCATTACGGAACGGTTTACCAGCTCGCAAAATCGGGTAATAGCTGGACGCAGAGCGTTCTGCACACTTTCGCCGCCAGCGGAGACGGAAAGTTCCCCCTCCACAACGTGGTCTTCGACAGCGACGGAAATCTTTACGGCACCACGGAAAGTGGCGGCGCATCCAGCGCCGACAGCGGTACGGTCTATCAGTTAGTGCCCTCAGGATCAGGCTGGACCGAGAATATTCTCGTCAATTTCACGACCAGTGGAGCCGCAGGAAGTCAGCCGACAGCAGGTCTCATCGTCGATCAGTCGGGCAACCTGTACGGCGCAACCAGCACAGGCGGCCCTGGCGGCGGAGGAACGGTTTTCGAGCTGTCGCCCTCGGGCGGCGGCTGGACATTCAACGTTCTCTACAAGCTCAGCGGACACGACTGTAACCCATACAATGGCGGGCCCTATGGCAACCTTCTCATGGACAAATCGGGCGCTCTTTACGGCACCACGGTTTGCGGCGGGGCGAATTCCGCAGGTTCCGTGTTCAAGCTGACACTCTCCGGCGGCGTCTGGACCTACACCTCCCTCCACGACTTCAACGGCCTGAGCGATGGGGCGAAGCCTTTCGGTGACCTGGTCATGGACGCCAACGGCAACCTGTACGGCACTGCATCAGCAGGCGCCGGGGGCTTCGGTACCGTCTGGGAGATCACGCCGTAATGAAGCATTCGCCGGAGTTAATGAAAGGGGAGATTCTCAGCCTCGCCGGACGCGTAGCAGTCTTTCATCAATTTGGAACGATTCGATTTTTGTCACCCGTGCTTTAAAACCCGGCGCTTGCGGGTACATCACCACGTTCAGCTCTTGTGGAACGACAATGGACGGGACAAGAAACACGGGAACCGGAGGGTTCGTCGAGGCAGCGAGCGCCTCTTCCGGAGTCGCATGTGTGGTTGGAACCGTATCAGGAATCTCGATTGTCACAGCACGTAATCCAACGGGAAATTCTCGAGCGGCAGGTGTGCGAGCACTTCTGCCAGCTCCAGCGATGCCTGCTGGGCTGCGTAGATAACCGGAGTGCCTTTGTGATTGCATCTTCCGGCAGCATAGAGGCTGCCGGTACCGGCGAGGTCGTTGGCGTATTTGCTTCGCGTCAGGCGGTATGCGATCAAATGAACATGCCGTGGTCGATCCGGACTAGCTCTTCCTCAACCGCGGCAGGATCTTCGGTCAGGATCTGTAGAGGACTGCGGTTGTGGAAGATGCGATTTGGCTTGTTTAACCAAGCATTGGCGTTAGCTCGTGACCCGAAGGTATCTACGGCATGCACCAAAACCATCGCATACTCAAGAACCTGTGGATCCATTGCGGATTGGGTCTTGGGTGCGGGGGCACTTGCTCCCATCTCTAGGAGTTCTCCTTCAATGCGTTCCTTACCTACACCGCTTTCGCCCGGGTGCATTCTACTGTCCCCTATAATTAATCGTCAACTTCATAAAATTGTTGACTGTCTTCTTCACGTATTCTGACTCAGCCTGGGTAGGCGTTGTCTATGCGGTGTGCCTATCGTGTCAATTCTTTGTCAATTACGATGCCTATTGCCACTGAAGAGTTGCCTCAACCTCTTATAACGCACTGAAAACAAGATACTTAGCAAGGAAACTCCGATTAGTCCGCATTGTGCATGCGGATTCGGCGTAGCGGAGTCGGATGGACGGAACCATATCCCCCGGCTGACACAGCCGAGAGCATACGTGCCGCTCCACCGGTCTAGGAGATTGGTTCAGATGCTCAGGTTTGCCTAACCTCCCCCGCAACTCTACAATGAAACTTTCATCCCTCCGCGGAACCAAATGCCATGATCCATTTTCCTGTACCTGAGGCGCTCACCTTCGATGACGTGTTGCTGTTGCCGGCCAAGTCGGATGTCATACCGGCTGCGGCCGACACCGCAACACGCCTGACCCGCAACATCGAGCTGCGCATCCCGCTCATCAGTGCGGCTATGGACACGGTTACTGAATCGCATATGGCGATCGCTATGGCGCAGCAGGGCGGCATGGGCATCATCCACCGCAACCTCACCATCGAGCAGCAGGCTGGCGAAGTGGACAAGGTGAAGCGCTCGGAGAGCGGCATGATCGTCGATCCCATCACCATGTCGCCGGAGGATAAGATCGCCGATGCACTGGAGGTCATGCGCCGCTACCGCATCTCCGGCGTACCGATCACTAAGAACAAGAAGCTGGTTGGCATCCTCACCAACCGCGATCTTCGCTTCGAAACCCGAACCGACATCCCCATCAGCGAGGTGATGACCAAGGAAAACCTCATCACCGTTCCTGTGGGCACCACGTTGAGCGACGCCGAAGCCATTCTTCACCAGCACCGCATCGAGAAGCTGCTGGTGGTGGATGATCACTACAATTTGAAGGGGCTGATCACGGTCAAGGACATCCAAAAGCGCCTGAAGTATCCCAACGCTGCGAAGGATGCGCATGGCCGGCTCCGCGTGGCTGCGGCCGTCGGCGCCACCGGTGATTTCCTGGAGCGTGCGCAGGAAATGGTGAAGGCCAAAGTTGACCTTCTGGCAGTGGACAGCGCGCACGGACATTCCACGCGGGTTCTGGAAGCCGTAAAGGAGATCAAGTCGAAGCTGCCGGAGGTGGATCTTATCGCCGGCAACGTCGGCACCTTCGATGGTGCCTGCGAGCTGTCGAAAGCTGGAGCCGATGGAATCAAGGTCGGCATCGGACCAGGCTCGATCTGTACGACGCGCGTTGTGACCGGAGCAGGCGTGCCGCAGATCACGGCGATTGCCGAGGCCGCTCGTGCGGTACGCGACAGCGACATTCCCATCATCGCCGATGGCGGCATCAAGTATTCTGGCGACGTCACCAAAGCGATCGCCGCCGGAGCCAGTTGCGTGATGATCGGTTCGCTGCTCGCAGGCACAGAAGAGAGTCCCGGCGAGACCATCCTCTATCAGGGCCGCTCGTTCAAGGCCTACCGCGGCATGGGCTCTATCGCCGCCATGTCGCAGGGCTCCAGCGAGCGCTACTTCCAAGATAGTGGCGAGGATTCCGATTCCTCGGTCCCGGTCATTTCAGAGGATGGAAGCGAAAGCAACCGCCTCGGCAAATTGGTTCCCGAAGGCATCGAAGGACGCGTGCCGTATCGCGGCACCGTGGCGATGGTGGTGTACCAGTTGGTGGGCGGCGTCAAGAGCGGCATGGGCTATGTCGGCTGCTCCACAATTTCCGAGCTGCAGCAGAAGGCGCGCTTCGTGCGCATCAGCGGCGCCGGCCTGCGCGAAAGCCATGTGCACGACGTGATGATCACGCGCGAGGCGCCCAATTACCGTGTCGAGTAACCCCTCTGTGCGTGTCCGCCCCTCTCAGTCAGTTCCCGAGCCGCTCGTGACGCGCACCCGTCTGCTGAAACCCTCGTTGAGGGTCGTTGCGAAAAATTGGTGGCCGGCGGTGGTTTGGCTGGGGATCATCCGCCTGGAGTCCACCGACGTGGCCTCCTCGGCCAACACCTCAGGATTGCTCTATGCCGTGCTGTCGTTTCTATTTCCGCACATTAGTGCTTATTGGGTGGAGCACATTAACGAGGTTCTGCGTAAGACAGGACACTTCGCCGGATACGGAATCCTGGGCGCCCTGGTTTTCATGGCACTGCGCAACGCTAATCGCGACCTTGTCACGCCACAGCTTCTGCGACGCTGGGGAACCTATCTGCACGATTTCTGGCGAATGGAGTGGGTCTTGCTCGGCCTCGGTGTAACCGTGATTACTGCGGCGCTGGACGAGATTCACCAGTCGTTCATACCTTCGCGCACGGGGCGATGGCAGGACGTGGTGCTGGACACCGGCGGCGCGGTCGTCATCCAGATCATCATTTACGTCTTATCGCTGCGGGCGTTGGATCGCCGGCGCGACCGCCTGGGTCAGGCCAAACTGACGCCGATTTCCTGGAAATGACCTTGTAGCAGTTGACGTCGCGAAGCTCTCTGCTGTGGACTTGACTGCGTGAATCCATCGTTCGATGCCGTGGCTGGCCCCGCCAAACACCGGCTGATGCGCTACCTCTGTTACCTGCTGGTTCTGCTGGTCATTCTATTGTTTGGCCTCGTCCGCTATCGCCTGCGGTCCGTACCCCTGGAGCGCGACGAGGGCGAGTACGCTTATGCCGGCCTGTTGATGCTGCGAGGCATTCCGCCATACCAGCTTGCCTACAGCATGAAGCTGCCGGGCACGGCAGCCGCTTACTCCGTGATCCTGGCCGTCTTTGGCCAAACGCCGAGCGCGGTGCACGCCGGTCTCATCCTGGTCAACGCAGCTACGTCGCTGCTGGTCTTCCTGCTTGCGTCGCGATTGTTCGGATTCCTCGCTGGGGCTGTGGCCGGAGCTAGCTATGCACTTCTTTCCGCGAATCCGTTGGGCCTAGGCCTTGCCGGGCACGCCAGCCACTTTGTGGTGTTGCTCGCAATCGCCGGGATTCTATTGCTGCTCCATGCCATCGAGTCCAGGAAAACATGGCAATTCTTCTGCGGCGGCCTTCTGCTCGGGCTGGCGTTCGTCATGAAGCAGCCCGGAATTTTCTTCCTTCTCTTTGGTGGGGCGTATCTCCTACAGTCCAGGTTGCGCTCACCCGACCGATGGCGGGGCCTGGCTCCCAGCCTGGGCGCCTTGTCGCTGGGAGGCGTTCTTCCCTTCGCCGTTACCTGCCTGCTGATGCTCAAGGCGGGAGTCTTCCGTAACTTCTGGTTCTGGACGTTCTCCTACAGCAGCCAGTACGCATCCAGGGTGACGGTCGGCGAGGGTTTCGCGCTGCTCAAATTTATTCTTCCCCACGTTGTGGGACCTGTATTCCTCATCTGGATCATTGCAGGCGTGGGTCTGACGGCCTTCCTGTGGTGTGCTTGCGCTCGGTCGCGCGGCGCCTTCTGCGCCCTGTTTCTTCTGTTCTCCGCACTGGCCGTGTGTCCCGGTCTCTATTTTCGTGAGCATTACTTCATCCTCATGCTGCCGGTGGTATCACTTCTGATCGGACTGGCTGTGAGCTGCGCCACCGACAAGCTTTCGGCTTGGCGGCCGTCACCCGCCCTGAGCGCCATTCCCATGCTTCTCTTTCTGGCTGCATTCGTTTTCACGCTTTACGGGCAGCGCGGGATTTTCTTCCAGATGACTCCGCTGGAGGTCTGCCGGAGCCTTTACGGTGCCAATCCCTTTCCGGAGGCGCTGGACATCGCCCGCCTGGTGCGAAACCAGACGGCGCCCGGAACGCCGCTCGCTATCGTGGGCTCCGAGCCGGAGATTTTCTTCTACTCCGACCGGCCTTCTGCCACCGGCTACATCTACACCTATGAACTAATGGAGCCGCAAAAGTATGCTGCCGTGATGCAGAGCGAGATGATCGCCGAGATCGAAAGAGCCCATCCTGAACTGCTTATCTATGTCGATGCGCCACTCTCATGGCTGCCGCAGGATGGCGCCAACATGTATATCTTCGACTGGCTGCGCAACTACCTGGCACAGAATTACCGCCTCCTTGCGGTGAACCGTAGCACCCTCAACCCGCTCGGCGACACAAGGCAGGGCCTCGCAGCCCCGCTTTCGACATGGAACATCTATGTATACAAAAGCAAGGGTTAACCGCAACGGGAGCAACCGGCATTTCAGGAGCAGCAGCCATCGCTTTGGTAGGAGACGAGGCATCGTGAGATCATTTGCGGGTGGCTGGGCTGGGCAACGATTCTAAGCGCAAAGCCTCTGGCAGAGCGAACAGCGAACGGCGAAAGGCGAATGGCGAAACAGCGAAAGGCGGGATGATGGCTGACTGGGTGCACACCTTCAAGGGCGCAGTGCTGGCTTCCGAGTACGACTTCGCCAGCCACATGAATTCGCGCATGTACGTCTCGCGCTTCGACCAGGCGACGTGGTTTCTGCTGCACGCCATCGGCGTCACACCCGCCTCGATGAAACACAAGAACCTGCGCGTGGCCATCGTCCGCCAGAACTACCAGTTCCTGGAGGAGCTGCGCGGGGGCGAACTGGTGGAGATCAGAAGCGGCTTCCTTACCGTGGGCGAAAAGTACTTCCGCTTCCTGCATCAGATGTACAACGACGAGACGGGCGACATGGTTGCCACCTGCGATTCTGTTGCGGTCCAGGCCAGCCTCGAGACCGGCAAGAGCGTTCCCCTGACCGAGGCGCTGCAAGAGAAAGCCAAGCAGCATCTTGTGACGGCCAACGTGCCGCTGGAGGAGAGCATCGGATGAGGAACTTGGGGCGAAGAGAGAAGGATGGGGATGCATTGCCAAAAACACGCCGGTAACTCAATCGCCTGTTCCCTATGGACCTTCATGGTTGCGCTCGCACTGGCCATCACGACAGCGCCATCGACGCAGGCTCAAACCTTCAAGGTTCTGCACAACTTCACCAACGGAGATGACGGATCGCAGCCTCAGTCTGGTTTGGTCATGGACGGCGCAGGAAGCCTTTACGGTACTACGCCGTATGGAGGCGACACCGAGGATTGCTCCAATCGGGAGCCCGGCGGCGGGGGCGTGCCTCCCGGATGCGGGGTGGTTTACAAGGTGAAGAAAGCGGGCTCGGGCTGGATCGTGCAGTCCCTCTTCCTGTTTGGGAGTAAACAGCAAACCATTACCCCTTACGCTGGCATCCCGGCCATCGGGCCCAGCGGCGTTCTGTACGGCATGACCTACCTGGGCGGGTTTGGCAATTTTGGCAACATCTACAGCCTTGCTCCGGCCCCCAGGGCGCCGGTTTCGGTGGCTGCTCCCTGGTCTTACAAGCTGGTGTACCAGTTCACCAGCGGTACAGACAGTAACAATCCCTCGCGCCTGGCTCCGCTGCTCTTCGATACCGAGGGGGATATCTACGGCGCCGCGGCCTGGGGTGGGCTCTTCAATTACGGTACGGTCTACGAACTGATACGTTCCGGAAGTCTCTGGACGGAAAACATTCTCTACAGCTTCACCAACGGCGCCGACGGTTCCCATCCCTCAGGCATCATCTTCGGCCACGACGGCAACATCTATGGGACCGCGTTGCGTGGCGGGGGTAATCAGGACTGCGGGTTCAATTACGGCTGCGGCACCGTTTTCGAGCTCACACCGTCGGGGTCAGGCTGGACCGAAACCACCCTTCACGTCTTTCACCAGGGAACCGATGGAGGCTGGCCCGGGCCTCCAATCATGGACAAGGAAGGCAATCTTTACGGGCTGACCATAGGCTTCGGGCCGACCACCGGCGGAACCGTGTGGGAGCTGTCTCCATCGAACGGCGGCTGGAGCTTCTCCGTGCTCTATAGCTTTCCCAGCCAGACCGCGGATTACTACGGCCCGTATCCGCTCACTATGGACGCGGCCGGCAATCTTTACGGCATCACCAACTGGGGCGGCAACAATAATTACGGTTTTGCATTCAACCTCGCACCGAACGGCGACGGCACCTGGAGCTACACCGACCTGCACGACTTCGGCGCGGACGCTTGTGTTCCGCAGGGCGCGCCCGTGCTCGATAGCGCCGGCAACATTTATGGCGTCGCAGAATTCTGCGGCCCCTACGACCTGGGAGCGGTGTGGGAGATTACGCCGTAAAGCCATAAGCGCGAATCGTGACTTCCGTGGTGATAATGGCCGGCGAATGGCAAGTGGCCTGCCCAACCAGGGTGCACGTCACAGTTCGTCCGCACGCGGCATGGCGCCGGCGAGCAGAAGAACGGCGCCGCAAAACATCAGTGTGTCGGCTACGTAATTAAGGCCATTGCTGAGGCTGGCGCGTTCCACGACTCCAATCGGCACGTAGACCACCAGCTCCACGAAGAGCACGGTCAGGCCCAGCCACGTCGCCGCAGCGCGAGTTCTCCTGCCAACCAGCAACAAGATACCCGCCACTGCGTAAACCACAGCCGCCAGGTACGTCCAAATGGCGTGTCCATAAACGTAGGTGGGAGTCAGCCGGTCCAGCGGAATGCCGGGAACGTAATTGCCGTTTAGGAATTGCTCGAAGCTGAAAAACAGCACGGGGATTGCAACGAAGTATCGCGCAATCGTCGCAGGGATGCGTCTGCTGCGCTCGCGCCACGGCCCGGTGAGGCTGGCTGCCAGCGCCAGAGCACCGCCGCTGAAGGATATTTCCCGCAGTGCGACCGCCAGCGCAAATCGATTTCGCGGGTCTTGCGCCCAACCCGGTCCGTGCATCAGCACTACGAAAAGGAAGAACGTCAAGGCGAGCAGACTCGCGGCGAGACGCGCCTGAATTCCTGTTACCAGGCTCAGCGCACCTGCGATAAGGCAAGCGCCTACGAAATACACCCAAAGCTGATGCCATGGAATCCACGCCGGCATGATCGACGCAACAGCCTCCGTCACCGTGAAATGTTCGGTGCCGAAGGCCGCGATTGGCGCCGCGTAGAAAACGGGACCGAACAGAATCAGCTTGTCGAATCCGCGCGCCTTTTGCCACTCGCCACGGAGAAAAATCGTGACCAGACCGATTGCAAAGACCACTCCAAAGGCGAGATAGGACCAAGTCACCCGGCTGGGAATTGCGACAAAAGCCATCACTGCCAACGAATTGACCAGGCTGCTGCTCACGACGATTCCTTTCCGCCCCTAAGCCGAGAGGAACCCGCGTGCCTCCGGCTCCGGGTCTGTCTCTTAGACGCGAACCTGGCCGTGGCGTCCCGCAAGTTAATAGGGTGCGCAGGTCATCGTAGCCGGAACGAGCCCAGCGATCAGGCCCGAGTGCAGACACTTGGACCTGGGGCAGGGCTCTGGTAGTCGGCGGGGATAGCGCGTAGGTTATCCTTGCATCATGCAGGTCCGCGTCCTCTACCTTGGCATGCTGCGTGACATTGCCGGCCGCGACCGGGAACTCGTCTCGCTTGCCGAAGGGTCGCGAATGAGCGATCTCTACACTGAGCTGGAACGGCGCTTTCCGAAACTCAGCGGCCTTCGTAACTCGGTCGCCCTTGCCTTGAACCAGGAATACACGGCGGTAACCGCCGAGCTGCACGACAAAGATGAAGTGGCGCTGATTCCCCCGGTCAGTGGTGGTTTGGCGAACGAGGATTCGACGGCCGAAGATCCGTTACCAATGGCCTCCGAGCACGTGCGCCTGGTGAGCGAGCCCATCAGGACGCCGCCGATACTCGCCTCGCTCAAGCACCCGGAAGATGGCGCTGTAGCGATCTTCGACGGCATTGTGCGCAATCATTCGCGCGGCCGGCGTACTCTCTATCTTGACTACACCTCCTACGAGGCAATGGCATTACGCCAGATGGAGCAGCTAGCGCAGCGGGCGCTATCCAACTACGCCATCCGCGATGTGCGCCTGCTGCATCGCCTGGGAAGGTTACAGATTGGCGAAACCAGCGTCTATATTGCGGTTGCCGCGCCGCATCGTGTCGCCGCCTTTGATGCCTGCCGCTGGTTGATTGATAGCTTGAAGCAGACCGTACCCATCTGGAAAAAAGAGTACTTTGCAGATGGCGCAGTTTGGGCTGACGGCGAGCCCTTCCCCCCGGACGTTCCACTCGCCGGCGGTGGCGCGTCAAAGTAGCCGAGGCAGGGTTTCAGATTGAGGATGCCTTTCATTCGCAGAAACTTCATCCGCGCATTGCTGAGACTTTGCGCCCTGGCACTGGTGTTCGCAGTCAGTGGAACTGTGCTGCCGGCGCAGACCTGGCAGAGCACGGTCCCGCGCCCGCCCGACTCGTTGCGGCCGCCTCAGTCGAGCACCGTCCCTCGCCCTCCGGAGAAGCAGACAGCCGAAACCCAGCCAGACGAGCAGCCCGGCGCCACCATCCGGGTCAACGTCAAGCTGGTGAATGTGTTCACCAGTGTCACCGACAGCGGCGGCTCTCCTGTTTCCTCATTGAAGCAGGAGGACTTCCAGGTATTCGAAGATGGCAAGCCGCAGAAGATCGCGGTGTTCCATCGCGAATCGGAGCTGCCGCTGTCCATCGTCATCGCCATCGACACCAGTCTCAGCACGCGCAGCAACCAGAAGCTCGAGCTGGAATCGGCGCGCCGCTTCGCGCACGATATCCTGCGCCCGATCGACGGGGTCGCGATCTTCGAGTTCAGCGAAATTGTGGACCAGCTCACGCCCTTCACCGCCGACTTGCGGGTAATCGACCGCGCTATCAACCGCATTCGCCCGGGAGCCGCCACTGCGCTGTACGACACGCTGTATCTGGGTTCGGACGCGCTGCTTGACCGGCGTGGCCGCAAGGTCATGGTGGTGATTACCGATGGCGGCGATACCGTCAGCAAGACCAGCTACCAGGAGGCGGTGCGCGAAGCGCAGCAGGCTGAGGTCATCCTCTACAGCATCATCATCGTGCCCATTGAAAACAGCGCCGGCCGCGATATCGGCGGCGAGCACGCACTCATCCAGCTCTCCCGCGACACGGGTGGAAAATACTTCTACGCCAGCGGACTGGAGCAGCTCGACACAGCCTTTCGCAAGATCAGCGAGGAGCTGCGCACCCAGTACCTGATCGCCTACTACCCGAGCGCGCGCGTCGCCGACTCAGACTATCGCCGCATCGACATCAAGGTTGACCCCGCCACCAAGGACTATCCCAATCCCGCTGATTTGCAGGTCCGCCATCGCACCGGCTACTACACCATGCCCTCTAAGTAACGCTCCGCCTTTAGCCGCCGCAATGTCTCAATCGCAAACGAGCACCAAAAAATCAATCTGTCATCCCGAGCAGAGCGCCGGGCGGGCGCGTAGTCGGACCGTCCCGCATGGCGGTACGGCCTCCTCGCTCGGGATGACAGCACAATATTGCAGTCCCCTTTGATGAGTATCCTACAATGTATGGTATCCTACATTGTATGACTACCTCAAATATCAATCGCTAACTGCTAACGGCCACTTGCTGGCCGCTACTTGCTAGTTGCTTCTCCACTCTCGCCATGATCTCTTCCGCCAGCTTCAGATACGCCTCGGTCCCGCGCGCGTGGGGATCGTAGAGCAGCGCCGGCTTGCCATGGCTGGGCGCCTCGGCCAGCCGGATGTTGCGCGGGATCGTCGTCTGGCACATCACATCCCCAAAGAAATTGCGCAACTCAGCGGCCACCGATTGCGCTAGGTTGGTGCGCTCGTCCAGCATGGCCAACACCACGCCCTCAATCGCCAGCTTGGGATTCAGGTCCACACGGATGCGCTCGATCGTGTCCAGCAGCTCGGTTACTCCTTCCAGCGCGAAATACTCGGCCTGCATGGGAATGAGCACCGTGTCTGCGGCGACGAGTGCGTTGAGGGTGAGCAGGTCGAGCGCCGGCGGGCAGTCGAACACCGTGAACTGAAAGCGCGACAGGATGGGCCCGAGAGCGCGCTTCAGGCGGTATTCGCGCCCCTCCAGCGGGACGAGTTCGATGTTGGCGCCGATCAGGTTCTTGTGCGACGGGATGATGCTGAGGTTGGCGACCTCGGTCGGTTGCAGCGCGGCTTCGACGTGGACCGCGCCCAGGATGACCTGGTAGGTGCTGGGCCGCTCGGGGTCGCGCGCGAAGCCCAGCCCGCTGGAGGCATTAGACTGCGGGTCGCAATCGACCAGCAGGGTGGGCGCGCCGCGGGAGGCGAACGACGCTGCCAGGTTGATGGCGGTCGTCGTTTTGCCGACTCCGCCCTTCTGGTTCGTGACTGCGATGACGCGAGGCATGGTAGTAGCTGACATCAACTAGAGGGATTTCCGAATTGTATCCGCAAGACCTGGCAAGGCGACGCCCTCCGACAAGCTCTGTCGAAAACCAGGTCAGCGCCAGAGGTGGAAGCGCCGGGCTCTACAGGTCCCTGAAAGAGTCGCTTGGACGCACGGTTCGGGTAGAGCGGGTCTTCAGGACCGCGCCCAAGCCCTTTATTTCTGTCATCCCGAACAGGCTTCAGCCCGCGAGGCATCTGCGGTTTCGAACTTTTTTCAGCGACCTCTTTAGCCCGGCGATCACGGATCGGAAAATCCAGCCCGAACGGTTAAAATGCGGCGCCACCGGTTTCAGGACTGCCGCTTTGCGAAAGTGGAAGTACAGAAACCATCCAGTTTTGTAACTTGACATGCGCCGGGCAGAGCCATTTTGTGTCAGAAACACCGGTTTGATCTAGTGCTCCACTATAAACTCGACATCTTCGCCGCTTTATATAACTTGACAAATTGGGTTGCCCGGCCACGGGCGGCTTCCTGACAGAAGTACTTCCTCCTGCAACTCGTGCCAGTCCCTGCAGGTAAGCTTAGACTGCGCGGCGCCTCGGGGCAACGGCGGCGGCAGGCGGGGACCCAAGTTTCCGAGGAAAAACTGTGCAAGACTCGAGTGCTGCTGCGGAACGCGCTGATTTGTCACGCACTAGGCAGACGCTCGATCTGTGGGTAACTGCGGTACCTGCCGGCGTTACTGGCTCGGAGCGTTGGGCTGACCGGATCGCCACTGGCGCACCCGATCTCGCAGCATGGGACCGATGTGCAGCCACCAATCGCCCTGCCAGTCCATGGCCAGGGGAGGCTGATGTACCGATTGGTAGAAGTAATCCTGGGCGCTGGCGGCGTCCCCCATGTCGCGGTAGGCGAGGCCCATGTTCCAGAGGATTCGCCTTCTGAGGTCGGGAACGTCCACTACAGCCAGTGCCTTCTTGTAGTATTCGATCGCGACCTGCGGGTTCCCGCCTTGCTGCTCGGCGGTGGCGATGCCGAGGTACACACCTGACTCACGCTGCGTCATTTCGGCGGCCGCGCGGTAATAATGGCCAAGCGCTTCGGCTCGCTGCCCCTGAATGAGCAGCGCCGAACCCAGATATTGCTCGGCCACCCAGTTGGGCTGAGTGACCTGCAGGGTGTGTGTCCACAGCGTGATACTGTCCTTCCAATAGGTGACTTGCCGGTGGGTTACCAGGGAGAGCGCCAGCAATGCCGCAACGCTGGCAGCCGACAACATGGCCCGTGGAAGTTTGACCCGTTCCGCCAGTTCCGTAGCGCCCCAGCAGACCATCAGAAGGATCCCAATGCAGGCGATATATGCGTAACGGTCAGCCATGGCGTGGAGGTAGAAGTGAACCAGGCCGATCATCGGCAGCAAGGTTACGAGGAACCAGAGCCAACCGACAACCAGGTAACGATGGCGCCGGCCGGCGGCGACCAGTCCGCTGATTGCCAACAGGCAAAGCACAGCCAGGAGCACTTGTCCCCAACGTAGAGAGCGCAGCGGATGAAGGTACAGAATTGCAAGGTTCGTTGGCCAAAAAAACTTACCGATGTAGCGGACGTAGGACACGGCAGCGTTTCCCAGGCGAATGGGTAGTGTGTAAGGTCCTGTAGGCCCGGAGCCGGCGTGCTGCGCGATCATGGTGAGCACGGCATCCACTGCGCCGATGAAGAACAGCGGAATCTTCTCCTTCACCAGGGTGGAGAAGCTTCTTGCTGGAAAGAGCTCCAGCCCTGGCTCGCGAGCATCGGCAAACATCCGGCGCAACGGCCAGTAGTCCCAGAGCAAGAGGACAAGCGGCAGAGTGATGACTTGCGGCTTGGCCATCAGTCCCAGCCCGTAGAGGATGGCGACGACCATCATACGCCGCAGCCTGGGATCCCGGGCATACCATCGGTAGGCGCCCAAGGCGAGCAGAAAGAACGGCGTGCTGAGCACCGTCTTCCGCTCGGCGATCCAGGCCACCGACTCGACGTTGATAGGATGCACTGCGAACAGGGCAGCTACCACGAAGCTGCAGCCGACGGCGCCAGTCGCGCGCGCCAAAACCCAAAACACGAGCAGGGTGCTCAGCGCGTGCAACAGGACATTGACCTCGTGGTGGCGCCCGGCGTCGAGCCCAAACATCTGGATGTCCAGGGCGTGCGAAATCCAGGTCAGGGGATGCCAGTTGTAAAGGTAGGGATGGAGGAGTGCCCACTTCACCATTGACCAATCCAGTACCTGCTGGATGTGGGGGTTCTCGGTGACATACCGGTTGTCATCGAAGTTGATGAAGGGATAACTATGCACAGGGTAGTAAACGGCGAACGTGGTAGCGACGAGAACTAGAGACAACGCCCAGCTCCGCCAGCGGGGCTTGGGAGAGCGATCTCCGACGGCCAAGGTCGGCCTTGTCTCTGTAAGCGCCTCGAGTTGCACTCCGGAAGACGGCAAGGGTTCCTCTCTCGTCGCGGAGAGTGTAGTTACGCGTGACCCAAGGGTCTGTGACGGCTGCCACCGAGGCGTGTGACGTCGCAGTCAGCGTGCATCACATTCGGCTGGTCTTGAAGTTCGCGACGGCCGGCGACACGAGCGAGGAATGGATACATGGATGTAAATGACTAGAACATTGCGACTTAATGCAGAATGTTCCACGTGGAACATTTCCTGAGAAGCACTCCGCTTTATCTGGGTCCGAAATGGGGCTGGAGGGAAAATGAGCTTGTAAGGGGGTGTCTCTAGTATAAGATATTGGATATAAATAACTTATGCATGATTGTTCCACGTGGAACACCGATCATGGCTGATCTGGCAATTTGGATGAGGCGTCCGCCGAACGGTATCGAATCGGGGGTCGGGTATTGCTTTGCTGCCAGATAACCGCGTGTGCCCATTTGGCAAGTATCTCCCATTTACTAGTATTCCCTCGGGATAATACTTGCTTATTGTCCCACCAATAATATGACTAGATTGAAATATGGCCATAGTCATCCCACTTTTGCTCTTATGATCATTACTGTGAAGGCCGATTCGAGCGAGATTTCCAACTGTCGAAGTACTGGCGTATCATGGGGCCGAGGTGGTTCCACCAGTCCGCCTGCCAATCGAAGCCCGCTGCAGGCCGAGCGGCCACCGCAAAGCATTCACGAGCGCGCTCGGTATCACCCATTTCGCTGTACACCTGGCCCAGGTTGTTTAGTACGACAGCATTTGCCTTCTCGTCCTGCGAGACTGCGAGCACCTTCTCATAATATTGCGCGGCCTGCTGCAGATTACCTCGCTGCTGCTCGATGACGGCAATACCGAAGTTGACACCGATTTCCCGTGGCCGGTCCTCTGCGGCCCGGTACAAATGCATCAACGCCTCGTCGGGCTGTCCCTGCAGCCGCAGGGCCGTGCCGAGTCGCGAGTCAGCCACCCAGTTGCGATGTGTCACCTCCAGCGTGTGCGTCCACAAGGTGATCCGGTCACTCCAGTATCCCATCTGGCGATGAGTTACACCTGACAAGACCAGCAGAACCACTGCACTAGAGACAGGCAATACAGCCCGTGGAACGTGCCGCGTTCCCGCCCATTCGGCCAAGCCCCAGCAGACCATCAGAAACAAGCCGACGAACGACACATAGGCGTAACGGTCCGCCAAAGCCTGCACATCCGTCTGCACGATCCCGATCATGGGAACCAGGGTACCGATGAACCACAACCATCCCACGACAAGGTACCGATGCCTTCGCTCCAAGTAGACCCAAGCGCTGATGGCAATCAGGAGCAGCAGCGCCGGAACAAATTGCCACCACCGGATGGTGTATCCTGGATGCAGATACATCAGAGCTAAGTTGCTGGGCCATAGCGCTTTACCGACATACTTTGCATACGAAACCGCGGCATTTTCTAGGCGAATAAAAAACGTATATACTCCTGCCGATCCGGTCCCGGCGTGCTGGGCCACCATAGTAAGGATGGCGTCAACTATGCAGATGAAAAACAGCGGAATCTTTTCCTTCACCAGTGCGGCGAGGCTTCTGGCCGAAAAGACGTCCGTTCCCGGCGATGAGTTCGGCTGGTTCGCCAGCATTCGTCCCAGCGGCCAGTAGTCCCACAGCAGCAGCACAAAGGGCAGGGTGATCACCTGCGGTTTGGACAGCAGGCCCAGGCCGTACAGGAACGCCACGGCAACCATGCGGCGCAGCCTCGGGTCGCGCGCGTACCATCGGTAAACTCCCAGCGTGAGAAAGAAGAACAGCGTGCTGAGCATGGTCTTGCGCTCGGCAACCCAGGCCACCGACTCGACGTTGATGGGATGCACCGCAAACAGCGCGGCCACCATGAAGCTGCGGCCGGTGAATCCCGTAGCCCGCTTCAGCACCCAGAACAGCACCGCCGCGTCCAGCGCGTGCAGGATGACATTCACCTCGTGGTGGTAGCCGGCCTGCATTTCAAACAACTGGATATCCAGCGCGTGCGACAACCAGGTCAGGGGATGCCAGTTGTAGGCATAGGCATGAAGGAACGCCCACTTCACCGTAGACCAGCCTAGGATCCCCTGAATGTGCGGATTGGCCGTCACATAACGCTCATCATCAATATCGATGAAGGCATAGTTGTGGACTGGCCAGTAGAGCGCGAACGTTGCCGCCATGAGCACGAGGCCGAGCGCTACCGTCTTGAACTGCGGCCCGGCCAAGCCGCCGCGCGCGGAGCGCGCGGGCGAGACCTTTTCCGACACCTCGCTGGAAGAACCCACGCTCACTCCTGCTGCGCGAGTATAACTCCTGCTGGCGCACGTGAGTTATGGCAGGCCGGAAGTCTTGTCAAGCTATATGGAAAGGATGGAGACGAAACGGTTCGCTGGACATGAATGTGAAGCAGTTTGTGTCAAGTTATAAATTACGTTGCATCGGAAGCTACGGAACTGCCAAACGTCGCAGGGCTGTGCGGCAGCCGGGATGACGGGCACCGGCCTGGATGGAATTACAGTTAAGCCTTATCCCGGTTGCAGCTTTTGCCGCATTTTCTGCCGTACGGCAAAGCCGAGATGGAACAGCATGTTGGCGGGAACCATCAGCGAAATGTAGACGATCGGGACCATATAGACGTCAGTCCCGGGAAAGCAAAAACGCGCCACATACAGCACCACGATCACGCTGCGCATGCTGGTGGTGGTTGCCAGCACGCGGCGCGACTCGGGATCAGGGCCGCCAATCAGCCAGCCAATCAGCATCGATACCACCAGCAGCAGAAACATGGCCAGGATGGTTCCACGGCCGCGGATTGCATTGAAGGCTTCACGGCGTGCCAGGCGCGTCTCCCACATCAGGAACACAAATACCACCGTCGCCAGAATGCCCAGCGGAAGCACCAGCCGAGGAGCGATCCTGGGCGCCTGCTTCGACATCCACAATCCAGCCAGGAGAGGCAACGCGATGTAGAGGAAAATGCTGACAACCAGGTCCAGGATCGGCCGCTGGCTGCGCTGCGCGGTTTGCGGCATCACCTCGACGGCCAGCGGTGTCATGGCGATGCTCACCAGCGAGAGCACGAAGGTCATCGCTGCTGCGAAGGCCAGCCGCGTTTTAGCCATGCGGGTGAACTGTAGAGCGATGGGTGTGCCGGGAATGGCGGCAAGCAGCAGGATTCCGACGCTCACATCGGGCGTCAGGGGAAAAAGACGTACCAGCAGCAAGCCGAGCGCTGGAATGACGACGCAGTTGGCCACCAGCGTTCGCCACATCAAAGCGCGATTGCGCAAGGTGTCGAGCAGTTCTCCATGGTTGACGCGCAGCCCAATGGAGAACATCACTACCACAACAAAGAAGTTCAGCAACGGCAACGGCCGAATCAGCACGCCCGCCTCCGCGGAAAGAGCCCATCTGCTGGTGAACTCATTCAGGGTAACAAAACACGGACCATCCCTGGCAGTGGTGATGTGGCCCGGCAGGCAGAAGAGAGCAGGGAAAGCGGGTGTGGATATGTTCGGAAGGAGCGCAGCTTTGGCGGCGCCGTCGCGACACCTTATGTTTTGTCATCACGAGCCGACTTAAGTCGGTGAGGGATCTGCTTTCTTGACGGCTGTGAGACGGTGTTCACCGCGGGCTGACCAAGCTGCTGAGAACTCAGAAAGGCAGATCCCTCGCGCCCGAACTTCACCCCAACAAGCGCAAATGTGCGCTCGTTGGGGCCCCGTTCGTCCGCTCGTGATGACAATAGCGAGACGCAACGGTACACCTAAAGGTGTGCCCTTTCAAAGCAGACATCTTAAGCGCCTCCTCATGACCTGGTGAATCAAGTGTTTTGCGCCTGTTTTGCCCGCTGCTTCTCCTCGAACTTGCTCTTGCTGACGATGGCGCGCTTGATGGTGCCGTGCCCCAGCATATTCGTTCCGTCACTGGCGGTGACACGAAACGTGTAGAAGCGGCCATCGAAGTCTTCCACCACGGCCTCGCACTTCACCATCGCGCCGACGCCGGTCGCCGCGCGATGAATAATGTTGATGGCCGTGCCGACGCTGACCTCGTCGCTCTCACAGAAGGGGAGCAGCGCCTCGAAGCCCGCGGCCTCCATCCAGCCAATCATATTGGGAGTGGAAAGCACGGTAGGCAGTTCCTCGCGCCATGCAGTCAAAGTGTTCTTGAATTCGACACGCCTCTCGACTTCCGCTCGCGTGCCGATGGGGACAGGTTTGGCCATGAACTGAGACTATCGCGAGACAATCACCATGTCACGTTGGGGCGGGCACACAACAAACATCAATTCACCACGGAGGCACGGAGAGCACAGAGTTGATTTCTTTTCCCCCCGTGTCCTCAGTGTCTCCGTGGTGAATACCAACGATTAGAGGCGCGGATGCCGCCGCTTCATGTCTTCGATGAACATCTGCTCGACCGGCTTGTCGTAGGTGCGCAGCACGTGGCGCACACTGTGCCCGCTCACCAGGTGACAAACTTCCTCGGCAAGGTTCTTGGCGTGGTCTCCGGCGCGTTCCAGCGCTTGCGTCATAAACAGCACCTGGAAGCTTTCCTGGTGCGGCGCCCCTTCGTGATTTTCCAGGTGCCGCATGAAAACGAGATTGCGCAGGCGATCGAGTTCGGCGTCGGAGCGCAGCACGGCCAGAGCGCGGTCGAGGTCGCGCTGGCTGAAGGCGTCGTGGACGTCGCCCAGCATCTTCTCCAATCGTGAGGCCATCACGGTGAGATCGCGAATGTCCTGCAGGTCGATGCGGTTGCCGACGGCGGCGGCACGGTTGCTGCAGTTGAGCAGAAGATCGCCGACGCGTTCCAGGTCAATAATGAACTTCAGGCAGGCCAGCAGATCACGGGCCTGCTCCTCGTTCACCCGGGTGATGATGGAGGTCACGCCCTGGTCAATGACGCGGTCGAGAGTATCAAGTTCCTTCTCGCGCTCGCGCACACCCTCCAGCACAGACCCCACTCCGGTTGCAATGCCCTCGGCCACAATGCCGGCGGCGGCGCGGGCCACGCGGCAGGCCTGCAGCGTCTGCTCATGGAGCTGCGCACAGAGCGTGTCGGGGCTGGGAGGCGCCAGATCAGCGGTGCTCATAGTTGTCTCAAGAAGCCGCCAAAGACACCAGGACGCGTGCGGCCGGATTCGCCGATCCGGAGCCGGTACACTAAGCGCATGGACGGACAAGTACCTTCCATCTTATTTGCAGCTTATTAATTTTCCGTGAAAGAGGCGTGAACTTCACTTGAAATTCGCCCCAGGCGTACGGCGCGAACCAAGCTAGTCACACCGGGCTAGACTTCGACCGACACCGGCTGGCGAGGCAAGGTGAAATAAAACACCGAGCCATGGTTCAACTCACTCTCGGCCTTGATGATGCCGCCGTGCGCACGTACCACGTGCTTGACAATGGCCAGACCGAGGCCGGTCCCGCCCGACTCGCGGGAGCGCGCTTTATCCACGCGGTAAAACCGCTCGAACAATCGTGGCAGGTGCTCGCTGGAGATTCCTGCGCCAAAATCGCGCACGTAGAATTGCACGCCCTCGTCGGTCTCGCCCGCGCCCACCAGGATTTTCCTGCCCGTATCGCCATACTTCAGGGCGTTGTCGATCAGGTTCGACAACACCTGGTGAATCGCGTCCCGGTCCACCGAAACCGGAGATTCGGCCATGTTCATGACCGAGATCTCGACCCCCCGGCTGGCCGCGAGGTCGTGGAAGGTTTGCACCGCATCGTCCAGTAATTCCTGCGCCGTAGTGAGCTGAAAGTTGAAGTTCTGCTCGCCGGACTCGACGCGGGCCAGCACCAGCAGGTCTTCCGTGAGGCGCGCCATGCGGGTGGCGTTCTTGCGGATGATCTCGATGAACTCGCGCACGTGTTCCGGCACATTGTCGCGGTCGAGCAGGGTCTCGGAGTATCCCTGAATGGAGGTCAGAGGCGTGCGCAGCTCGTGCGAAACGTTGGCGATGAAATCGCGGCGGGTCTTCTCCACGCGCTCGATCTCGGTCTGATCGTGCAACACCGCGACGGCGCCGCCTCCCGGCATGGGAGCAGCGGTGACATCGAAGATGCGGCCGGAAAAAATCTTGGCCGCGCGCGCCACCGCCACGTCGCGGCGCTCGAGCGCGCTCTCCACGGCGTTCAGGATCTCCGGGTCGCGCAGCGATTGCACCAGCGGCGCGCCCAGGCGTATGCCACTTGGCCACAGGCGCTCCATGCGCTGGTTGGCCCAAAGCACGCGACCATCCTGCGCCACCGCCAGCACCGCCTCCTGCATGGAGTTGAGCAGCGTCTCCAGCGTCTGCCGGCTGTTGTCCAGCGCCCGGAAACCGTGCTCCAGTTTGCGAGCAGTCTTGTCCAGGGCCGAGGCGACATGGGCTATCTCGTCACCCGATTCTTCCTCGATGCGGGCCGACAGATCGCCGGCAGCTACCCGCTCGGCGAAATCCGTGATGCGCATGAGCCGGTGACCGAGAGACTGCGTCGCGATGAAGGCCAGAAGCATGGCCACCAGGGCGGCGACGGCCGAGCCTTCCAGCAGGGTGGTGCGGATATGGCTGCTGGCCTGCTGAAGGGAAGCCAGCGGATATGCCATGCGCACTGCGCCGCCCCGGATCGGCAAGGCGACATACAGCAAGTCCGTGCCGACCGTACGGCTCGTGCGCGTCGCACTTCCCGGCCTGCCCTGTAGCGCAGCCATGAACTCGGGCCGGGTGGCATGGTTCTCCATCGCGGCCGGGTCGGCCTCGGAGTCGGAGAGCACTTTGCCGCTGGAATCAATGACCGTAACCCGCGCATCGGCCGCACGAGCGGCCTGGTTGGTGATCTCGCTCAGAGATGAGGGAGGAGAGCTTTCCACCCGCGCGGCGAACATCTGCGTCTTCTCTCGCAGCGAGGTCTCAATCTGGCTGCGCAGCATGCCCTCCCAGGCATGCTCGGTGAGCAGATACAAGGTTAGCGTACAGGCGGCGATGATCAACAGGGCCGCGAGAAACAGCTTGAGGAAGATACGACTTCTCACCGTCGGCTCTTAATGTTACGTCTTGATGTTACGTCTTGGGCACCTCGAAGCGGTAGCCCGCGCCACGGACCGTCTTCAGATAGCGGGGATCGTCCGGGTTCTCTTCGATCTTCTCACGAATGCGGCGCACGTAGACGTCCACCGAACGCGGGGTGACGTAATGGGTGTCGCGCCAGACCGCGTCCAGCAACTGATCGCGGGTAAACACGCGTCCGGGATGGCGGGCCAGATACTCCAGCAGGCGGAACTCGGTGGCGGTGGTCTGAGTGAGCTGGCCGCGGACCGTCAGCGTCATGCCGCCGCTGTCAATCTCGACGTCGCCGGCTTTGACGATGGCCGGCGCGAGCGGGCGCTCGAAGCGGCGCAAAACCGCGCGTATCCGCGCCACCAACTCGCGCGGACTGAAGGGCTTGGGAATGTAGTCGTCGGCGCCCAGTTCCAGTCCGATGACGCGGTCGGACTCGCTCACCTTGGCAGTCAGGAATATGACGGGAAGCATGGCCAGTGCCGGCGTCTGGCGAATACGGCGGCAAAGCTCTAGGCCGTCGCCTCCCGGGATCATGATGTCCAGAAGAAAGAGCGCGGGGAGTTGCTTCTCGGCTTCGGCAATCACTCCGGCGGTGGCGGCAAAGGTGCGGACACCGTAACCTGCCGACTCGAGGTGATGACGAACCAGCCGTGAAATGTCGCTGTCGTCTTCCACGGCAAAAATGGTCTGTTTCACGGCTGTATTGTAGCCGAGGGTGTGCGCTGGGCTCGCGTGTGTCGGTATCACACCCTTAAGGTACACACATGTGTGTTACAGGATGATGAAACTGTTTCACAACTTCGCGCCGGGAATCTGCATCCAAGACGGCAACTTTCGTGACAGGTGTGGGGTATCACCTTGTTGCGCCCAGAGCTGCTGCCGACGCTTATCGCCGGGCGCGCAGCAGTTTGTTCTCTCCCAACGGCGAAGTGCGGTGAACGTTCACGGGAACGGGCAGCGCGGCCGCTCTCCGTTCTTACCGGCGGAATCCTGTCCTCTCTCAAGCTCCTGTGGCGCCTCGCCGATTACCCCATTGTGCAGAAGTCGGCGCTCATCTACGGCTTAATGCTGGCCATGAGCGCTGCGACACTGGCGGGAATCGGCGAATGGGCTTCCGAGGGGTCCGACAACTCTACCGTTGGATACGACAGCTCTACAACAGCGACGGATTCGTCAAGCTCCTTTCCGTCGCCCGCAGGCTATGCCAGTAATCGCCTGGCACGTCCGTTCCGGCCGCCGGCCGGCTCCCCGATTCTGAACAACGTCGCGCTCACCACCGCGCCGGGATACACCATCCGCCGCACCGTGCCCGAAGTCAGGCTCCAGTTCACCGTCGCCGACGAGCATGGCCGTCCGGTGCAGAATCTCTCGCCCGACGACGTGCGCATCTTCGACGATCAGGCGCCGGTGGCGAAATTCCAGGCCTTCGCGCGCGATGAGAACCTGCCGTTGCGACTGGGCATCATTGTGGATGTTAGCGATTCCGTCAAGCGCGTTCTGCCCGAGGAAAAAGCTGCTGCCAGCCAGTTCCTGGACCGCGTGCTGCGTCCTGAGACGGACCGTGCTTTTGTGATGGCTTTCGGCGGGAAGGCGGAGGTCCTGCAGAATGCTACCAACGACCGCCCCAGCCTGATGCAGGCCGTAAACAACGCCCGCCAGCCGGGCTGGGGTACCGTCTTGTACGATGCGTTGTACTCCGTGTGCCTCGGCGAGTTGTCCAGACGTGACGACGGCGCTCTCGTGCATCGCGCGATTGTCGTCCTCACCGATGGCGATGACACCCAAAGTCTGCGCACGCTGGCCGACGTGGTCGCCGCTGCCCAGCGGAACGAGATCCAAATTTATGCTCTGACGGTGCACAAGAAGGGCCTGCGGCCGCAAGGAGATGTGATTCTGCAGCGCCTGGCCGACGAAACCGGCGGCGAGCTCTTCGTGGCCCAGTCGGCCAAAGAACTGCAAGGCGCCTTCGCCGAAATCGAGCAGCAGATGCGCACCCAGTACTACGTGTCATTCCCGCCACAACCGACGCCGGGCTTCCACGCGCTCCAAGTCGAGGTTCGCGCTCCCCAGAACGCCCAGGTCCACGCCCGGCGCGGGTACTACGCGATGGCGCAGTAGGGTGGTCATGAGCCCAGCAATCAACAATCGGGTGCACCAACGCCGGGTGCAAGACGGCGCACTAGATTACCGTTCCTGACATCAGGCGGAGCGCCGCAGGCGCGACAAATCTTAGCCCAGCGCTACTTCGGCCGGCCCTTCGGATAACTTGTAGTGCGCGAGTCAGTGCAGACTCTTGTGCCGGGCGGAGTTCGGAGGTCTCACCAAGGTTACAAAAACGGATTCTCGATTTGCAGGTCGCCGAAGCGCTGTCCGCGTTGCAAGTCCTCACTGTAAAGGACGCCACAGCGGCCTTCGAGAGCCGCCGCGACGATCAATGAGTCATACCAGGACAACCGGTGCTGGTCTTTGAGTCGAAGGGCCTCGGAATATAAGGCTTGCGATGACTGGACGGCAAGCATTGGCCGGAACACAGCGCCCAGATATTGTTCCGCCTCGGCGACGGTCATCGGCGGCGCAAACCGTCGCAGTGCAACATTGAAGAATTCCTGCACGACCTGGTAACTCACAATGCCCTTGCGAGTTGCAACGGCTTGTCGAATGAGCTGCGTGGAACGTTTGGCCTTCGCTGCTGCACCCCGGTCGAAGGAGTATACGAAGACGTTCGTATCCAGGAAGAATCTAACGTTCATTCATTTCGTCCCGGCTGAAGTGGCGGCCAGCGTTGACATGACGAAGGCGGCGCATCACGGCATCCACCTCCTGGCCATTGCCCGACTGAGCCGTAAATTGCAGCAACCACTCCCGGAAGGCTGTATTAAGAGTCCGCCGCTGTGAGCGCGCCACCAGTCGCGCCTGCTCAATCAGGTCTTCATCGGCACTAAGGGTAATGTTTTTCATACGATTCTAGTGTACACGATATTGGTGTTAAGGCTTGGCTGATCCTTAGAGGCGACCGGAGAAGTGCCACTAACTGACGGGTCTCACCTTGACTGATGCTGATGGTTGACAGCTAACCCGCGAGCGGCGAAGAGCTCTACCGTCCTGCCGGAACGTAGACCCTGTCAGCCGCCACCAGTTCCGCGTTCGCGGCCTCGGTCGCCAACCCTACCGGCTCCAGACCAGCCTTCTTAACGGGCTCGGCAAGAAACGACAACAGGTATTGATGGTTTAGGCGATCGGCGAAGTCCCGCAGGTAAGGAGCAAAGGAAACCGCCGGGGCGTTGAAGCCGATGTAATACGCCTTGCCGCCGGTTTTCTGCGCCACCTGCGCCAGGTACGTCTGGCCTATAAATCTCCGCCAATCACCCTGACCGAAATCGCCTACGCCCGGGTTATAAATGGCAGAGACCACGACTCCCGCGCGCTGCGCCTTCTCGATGGCTTCGGCAAGATAAGGATCCAGCATGTCAGCCTCGTCATAGTAGCGGTCGATGCCATCAGAAATCATGAGCACTTCACGGCGGGTGTCGCTCTTCGGCCAGCGCTTCAGCAGGTCGGTGAGCGAGAAGTACGGACTGCCATTGGCCCCTCTGATCCCCATGGGAACGCGAAGGGCTTTTGCCGTGAGCTCATGGTCGCTGGTAGGTGTCTGCGCAATCCAGGCGATGCCGTTTCGCATGTAGGCCAGGCCAATCTTCGCTGAACTGGGCTGCTCCAGGATGAACTGGCGAATGTCGCCCAGTTGCGTGGCGAGGCTCGACGTAGAGCCATCGTCAAGGAGAATGTAGAGTTCCAGTCCCGCGTACTTTCCCTGCGCCGGCACCCAGCCAGTGACTTTGTCGCGCTGCTGCCGCTCAGAAACGATGACGTCTTCTGCGCCAATGACCGGCATCCCGGTACTCTGACTGGTTTCTTCTGTGACCACCATGCGCGCCGGCACGCCGGATCCGGCCGGAACGCTCTGAGCCGAAAGGATGCCTGTTCCCAATGCCCCGAGAGCCAACCCTGCCACTAAGTTAAGTAGAAATCGCGTCCTGTTCATGACGCCTCCTTCCAGGATTGGGGCCATGACTCCCCACACCGGTCATCAGGTCCACCTAACAATTAGACGTGCAGGGTCGCACTTCGTTCCCGAGCCGCCATGTTCTTGCCCGCGTGCCTGGGTTACCCTCCCGGAAAAAAAGGGAGCAGCTGGACGCGGCGCTGAAGCGCCGCTCTAACCGCTCCCGGCGGATCAAAGTACTTCGTAAACCGATTCAATTAGTACAGCATGGAGTCGGTCTTAGCGAAAAGCGAAAACGCGAATAGCGACAAGCGCTCAGTGTCCTGTATACGTGGACCAGGCGCGCGAGATGTAGTCGGTCATGGTGAGCGAGAACAGAATGAACAGCCAGAAGACGGAGGCAATCACAGTCACCATGGTGAGCTTGTCGCTGTAGCGGAGGTGCATGAAGAAGAGCACGACGAGGGTGCCTTTGATGGTGGCAATCAGCAGAGCGAGGACAATGTTGAAGACGCCCAGCTCGATTGTTGCCGCGAAAACAGTGATGGCCGTTCCCAACATCAGGATGGCCCAAATCACGTAGTAGATCTTGGACGGGATGATGTGCCCTACGTAGTCGTGTTCACTGTGGTTCGCCATGCGTTCCTCTTCAGAATTCCGGGCTTTAGCACGTCCAGGTAGAGCGGGCCTTCAGGCCCGCGTCGTGCCGTGCCACTCTCTTTCTGCTTCCGCCGCTGAAGTCTGTGACCTCAGCGGCGGAAGCATTCTTCTTTTCGCCAGCGGACGCGGCGCTGAAGCGCCGCTCTACCTTACAAGCCACAAATACAAAGCCGTCTAGCCGCCATGCTTTTTACTGATCAGATACAGCAGCGGAAAAAGATAAATCCACACCAGGTCCACAAAGTGCCAGTACAACCCCACATTTTCCACGGGATTGTAGTACTCGGGAGTAAACGCTCCCATCGCGCCGATAATCACGATCCACGAGACCAACCCGACGCCGATCACCATGTGCAATGCGTGTAGCCCGGTCATCGCCCAGTACAGCGAGAAGTAGATTTGCGTGTGCACGGGATCGGTCGGCGGATGCGCCGGATCGCCGGTCTCGAAGTGGAAATTCGGACCGGGGAATTCGTGGTTCGTCCAGTGCTCGTGATATTCCACCGCCTTGATGCCGAGGAAACCCAGGCCGAAGAGAATGGTGATGAGCAGCAGAACAATCATCAGCTTGGGTTTGGCCATCTGGGCAGCGCGCACGCCCAAGGCCATGGTCAACGAGCTGCAGATGAGCACCGCGGTGTTGGTGGCGCCCAGCCAGATGTTCATCTTCTGGCTGCCTTCGACGAAGGCCTGATAGTACGAGGCGCGATACACGAGATAGGCGCAGAACAACCCGCCGAAGAACATGATCTCGGTCAGCAGGAACATCCACATGCCGAAGGTGGAGGTTTCCTTCTGCTGGTCCATGTCAGCGAAGTGGTGCTGCAGCGCGTGCTCAGCGACCTGGATCTCACTCGTGGCCAACCGGGACCTCCTCTTGCGGCTGATGTTCGTAGTCGTAGGCTTCCCAGGTCACAACGGGCGTCTCATCGAAGTTGTGCGTGGGCGGCGGCGACGGAGTCATCCACTCCAGACCGACGGCGTTGTACGGATTCGGACCGGCGGGTTCTCCGTAGCGCAGCGACCACAGGAAGTAAATCATGGGCAGCACGTAGCCAACGGCCAGGATCGAGGCGCCCGCAGTGGAAAGCACGTTCAGCACCTGGAATTCCGGAGGATACGCGTGATAGCGGCGCGGCGAGCCCATGTAGCCGAGAATGAACTGCGGGAAGAACGTGGTGTTGAATCCGACAAACACCAGCAACGCCGAAAGCTTGGCCCAGGCTTCGGGATACATGCGGCCTGTCATCTTGGGCCACCAGAAATGCAATCCGGCCATGTAGGCCATCACCATGCCGCCGACCATCACATAGTGGAAGTGCGCCACCACAAAGTAGGTGTCGGTGACGTGCACATCCACGCCGAGCGAGGCCAGGAAGACGCCAGTCAAGCCGCCGATGGTAAACAGACCGATGAAGCCGAAGGCGTACAGCATCGGGGTCTCGAAGCGGATGGACCCTTTGAAGAGAGTCGCCGTCCAGTTGAAGACCTTCACCGCCGACGGGATCGCAACCAGGTAGCTCAGCAGCGAGAACACCAGCGCGGCATAAACCGAAATTCCGGCGACGAACATGTGGTGCGCCCAGACGAGGAAGCCGAGCACGGCGATGGCGATGGAGGCCAGCGCGACAAACTCGTATCCGAAGACACGCTTGCGCGAGAAGCAGGCGATGATCTCACTGATGACGCCCATTCCCGGCAGAATCATGATGTAAACCGCGGGATGGGAATAAAACCAGAACAGGTGCTGGAACAACAGCGGATCGCCACCCAACGCGGGATTGAACACGCCGATGTGGAAGGCGCGCTCAAAGGCCACCAGCAGCAGGGTGATGGCGATGACCGGTGTTCCCAGGATCATGATGAGCGCGGCGGCATAGTTCGACCAGCAGAAGAGCGGCAAGCGACGCCACGTCAGTCCGGGCGCGCGCATGCGGTGGATGGTGACGATGAAGTTCAGGCCGGTGAGAATCGAGGAGAAGCCGGTGATGAAGATGCCGACTGCAGCTCCGATCACGTGCGTGTTCGAGTAGGTGGTGCTGAAGGGCGTGTAGAAGGTCCAGCCGGTATCAACGCCGCCGGTGATCATCGCGACCAGAGCGGTGGTGCCGCCGATGATGTACAGATACCAACTGAGCAGGTTCACGCGGGGAAATGCCAGGTCTTTGGCGCCGACCATCAGCGGAACGAGAAAGTTGCCCAGCACCGCGGGCACCGACGGGATCAGGAAAAAGAAGACCATGATGATCCCGTGCATGGTGAAGAGCTTGTTGTACGTGTCAGAGGAAACCAGGTCGCCAGCCGGCGTCAGCAACTCCAGGCGGATCATCATGGCGAAGAAGCCGCCGATCCAGAACATCACCGTGATCGAGATGAGATACAAGATCGCGATGCGCTTGTGGTCGGTCGTCAGCAGCCACGACTTGATGCCGTAGTTGGAGTTCAGGTAATTCTCGCGCTCGACGGTCTGTACTGCGGTAGCCATGTCACACCCTCAGGGTTCTCGAAACCTCACTGTGCGCTCGACGTGTCGGAAGCGGGCGGCTGATTGCCAGCCGATCCCTTTTGTTGCGATTGCGACAACGATTTGACATAAGCCACAAGCGCCATCAAATTCTCTTCCGAGACCTGGCCCTGGAAGGTCGGCATGATGGGCTTGAACCCGGAGACAATCTTGGCTCCGGGGTTCAGGATCGACTCGCGGACATAGTTTTCGTCGGCAACCACGGTACGTCCGTCATCCAAGAGCACCGGCTTACCGAAAATGCCGATCAGGTTGGGGCCGCGTCCCTGAGTATCGAAACGATGACAGGTGGCGCATCCCAACTGCTGGAAGAGTTGTTCGCCATTCTGCGCCAGAGAACCGGTGCCGGTCCCGCCGCTCATCCAAGCTTGATATTCGGCGGGCTCCATCACGATCACCTGTCCGATCATCCCGGAGTGGTCCGTGCCGCAATATTCCGCACAGAACAAATGATAGGTGCCCGCTTTTGTCGGACGGAACCAGGTTTCGGTAAAGCGGCCGGGCAAGACGTCAGCTTTGATACGAAACGCCGGTACGTAGAAACTGTGGATGACATCCTGCGAACTCATGATCATCCGCACGTCGCGGCCCACCGGCACGTGAAGCTGGTTGATGTCGCGCTGCCCGCCCTCGTACTCGAACTTCCACATCCACTGCTTGGCGACGGCATACACTTCCATCGCTCCCTTGGGCGGACGTGCCTCCTGGAAGAAGATCAAGGAGCCCCAGGCGAAGAAGATCATGCAGATGCCCAGCGGTATGAGGGTCCAGGCCAATTCCAAAGGCAACGAGCCTTCGATCTGCTCAGCGTGCGGATGGGCCGAACGGCGATATTTGATGGCCAGGATGAGGATCAGGGCAAAAATCAGCACCGTGAAAAAGGCAGACACCGCCGTCAGCAAAAAGTAAAGTCCATCCACCTGCCAGGCCATTGCCGAGGCACGTTCAGGAAAGAGTGGGAAGTTCTTCCACATGTCGATTCAGGCCCGTCCTGTTCCCTGTTCCCCGCTGTGATGTTCACGGCGGTACATCACAATGAGAAAGCCGCCGAGAACCAGCGTGGTGACCGCTCCGGCCACCCGCATGATGTTTGTTACGACTGCGCCGTAGCGCCCAGTTTTAGGATCGTAGTGATAGCAATACAGCAGCACCTGGTCCACCAGGGTTCCTATCTTGTCCTGCGACGCCTCGATCAGGCCGAGACGAATGTCCTTGGGCGAGAACTCCACGCCGTAGTAGTACTGAGCAATCCTGCCCGCCGGGGTCACAACCATGATGGCCGCCGCATGGATGAACTGTCCGGTGCGCGGATCGCGCCGGTAATGGAATCCCACTGCGTCGGCAAGCTGCTTGATCGCCTCCGGCTGGCCAATGAGGAAGTGCCAGCCGTCGCCGTTGGTCTTGTGCTCCAGATGCTCGTTCATGCGCGCGATGTAAACCTGCTTTTTTTCCTCCGCATCCTTCGGAATCTCGTCGGGGTTGAAACTCACGGAAACGACTTCGTATTCGTTGCCCGGTGTGAAGCGCAACACACCCAGCGCGCTCGCCTCGCCTGCCAGTTCTTCGCCGCAAAGCATGGGGCAGGTGTAATACACCAGGTTCAGCAGAACAGGCCGTCCCGCGCGGAAGTAGTCGCCGAGCTTTACGGTCCGTCCCGCCTCGTCCTTGAACTGCAAGTCAAGCGGCACCTGCTGATTGAGCCGCTGGTCGATGCCGACGTTCGATAGGTCGGCGGGGCTGATCTGCGAAGACGGCTGCGTGCTTCTGTCCCGGAAGGCAGAGGGAGGCTGGGCGACAGCAAGCATGCACGTTGCAAGCAGCATTGCCATGCCCAAGCCCTTCGTGATGTGTATCCGCGAGATCATTCGTTGCTGCTACATCTACTAGTCAGAACTGTCATCAGCCACGCAAATGGAACTTAGACTTGTCATCCCGAGCGAGCGCCCGCCTTTCTTGTCCGACCCGCTTCGGGTTGGGCGGGCGCGAGTCGAGGGACCTGCTGTTTGCCCCTACCACCTGCATGTATCCGTCAAACCCCTGTGCCGTCCCTAGAGGGACTCTGGATCAAATTTCCGACCTACCCAGCGCTGAAGCGCTGGGCTAAGCTATTCCGCGCCTCCGGCGCTCGTTCTTTCGTGTTCGTACTTCACTGCCTTACAGGGAACGGTGACCGTGTCTCCCTCCCTGCCTCCGGCGGCGGGTTCGGACGCACCGGTAATCCCCGCTCCTCGATCAGCTTCATCGCCTGCGAGATCGGAATGTGTATCGCGCCACTCGGATCCTTGAACGGCTGCGGCGGATTCAGCAGTTCCTCTTCCGAAGTCAGAAACCTCGTCATATCGCCCGCATCGTTTACCTGCAACCTCGGTTCCGGGAAGACTCCCAGATTGACCGAAGGAGCGTTCTGGAATATGGAGCGCGAACTCGGTGGCGGTGCGGGCTGCGCAGTTGCCATTGGGTTGGTCTGCTGTGGCGGGAAGAGAACATCACTCTTCGCCATGAACCGGAACATCCCCCAAATCACCAGCTCCACGAAGATTCCGCATATCAGGAGCCCGATCAGGAACAGCAGGATGCCGCGCGGACTGAGATCAGTGCGGTCGAAGTCCACCTGCGGGTTGCGCAACGGATCGTAACTGGAGTTCTCAGTGCCCATGACCCCTCTGGTGCAGCAAGCTCGGCATTTGCGGCTCGTACGTCGGCAGCAGCGGCCGCTGCTGCAGGTTGTAGAAAAAGAACGCAAGCCACAATCCGCCCACGCCGACGGGCGCAGCGAGATACCACGGGCTCAGGTAAAAGCGTCCCTGTTCGTGAGCGAAGTTGGGCACAACGTACCAGTAGATGTCCACCAGCCGCATGAACATGAGCAGCAATGCCAGCCCAATCAGGCGGCTTCCGGCACGCTTGCGCTCGCGCGACAACAGCAGCGCAAAGGGCAGCGCGAAATGAAAGAGGATGATAATGAGCGCCACCACTCCCCATCCCCCACGTATGCGGTGCAGATACCAGCCGATTTCCTCCGGCAGGTTGCCGGCCCAGATGATGAGCCACTGCGAGAACGAGAAGTAGGCGAACAACATCACGAATGCCAGCATCAACTTGCCGATATCATGAAACTGCATCGGCTTGACGATCTCGCTATAGGGCCGATAGCGGGTGAAGATGGTCAGCAGGATGACGTTGAAGGCCAGCGCCGACAAACCCTGTCCTGCAATGAAGATCAACCCGTAAATCGTGGAGCCCCAGGTGGGATCGAGCGACATGACCCAATCCACCGCCGCGAAAGAGACGGTCATGGCGTACAGCAGCAGGCCCAGACCGCTCAGGCCTTGGAAGTGGGGCCCGGATCCGGCTGCAAGCGGACGGTCCTGCGTGTCGCCACGCTTGTTCAGGATGAGTTCGAGCCCGATCCAGATGGCGAAATAGACCACCCAGCGAATGATCCAGCCGGGAGTATTCAGATACCAGTGGTTGCGCTCGGTCAGCGCTGGATTCGTCATCCAAGTATAGAGATCGGTGCGGAAAACGAGGATCGGCAGAAACAGGATGAACATCAAAGGCAGACACTTGCTCGCCGACTCCAGCACGCGGCGAATCACCAGCCCCCAGAGGCCGCCGGACAGATATTGCACCATCAGCAGTGCCAGACAGCCAAGGCTCAGGCCTGTCCAGAACATGTAGGCGATCAGGTAACCGCGCAGGAACTGGTCCAACGAAGTGACCGCACCCGCCACACAGAGGAGCGCGCCGACCACGCCCACGATCAGGGCGCGCTTTTGCCACTGCACGGCCTCAGCGGGTAGCGGGTAGTCAGCCTGATGCCGGTACATGGTCTCGTTGCTCATGGCTTGCGCGCGCCTCCTTCTGCCGGAGCCACGACCGGCTTGGGCGGAGTGGATGCCGCGGTGGTGGCGCCCTGCGTGTCATAAGGCGGCGAAACGATTACGCCGGGAGGCGGAGCGTCGGCGATCTGCTGGCCCGGCGCAACATCACCCGGGGTGGCATTTTGGCTCAACTGCAGCGCGCGGATGTAGGCGGCAATCGCCCAGCGATCGCTTGTCGGCACTTGTTCCGCGTAATCCGGCATGGCCCCAAAGCCGTTGGTCATCACGTCGAAGAAATAACCAATCGGCGCTCTTCGCAGGCGGTCAATGTGATAGGACGGCGGATGCTTGTAGCCGCGCTGCACCACCATGCCGTTTCCGTCACCGGCCGCGCCGTGGCAGGGTGAGCAATAAATGTTGAAGCGTTGTTGTCCCTGCTGTAACACGTCCGCGGTTGCAGGGAAAGGCATGTAGTCGCCGTCGTTGCTGCCAATCTTGCCGGTATGGAAGTAGGTGTCGGCGTTCAGGTGCTCACGCGACACCGTGCCTGCGATGAGCGGCCGCGCCGAACGCTTGTCGGCGTAGAACGTGTTCTCGGTCAGGGGACGGTAGTAAGGCTGGTTCTGCATGTCCGACCGGCAACCGGTCAGCGCCAGAAACGCCCCTCCCAGCAAAATGTAGGCCGTGGTGAGGCCAAAGCACCGGTTTCGGATGCCTGGTGTTGACACATCGACCGCGGATTGTGCTGGCCGATTAATGCGGCACCTCCTCAATCGATAACGGCTTCAGGCTCTCCATGAATCGTTGCGTGTCAACCACGTCGAATTTGGGATCAGCCGCTTCCACGCACAGGAAGAACTTGTCGCGGGTTACCCGGGCAAAACGGTCCACGTTGAACAGCGGGTGATACGGCATCGGCAAGCCATTCAGGGCGAACATTCCAAAGACGCCCGAGAGCCCGGCGAACAGAATCGTCATCTCGAAGGTCGGAACGATGAACGCCGGCCAGGAGTCATACGGCTTTCCGCCAATGTTCAGCGGATAAGCGATGACATTGATCCAGTATTGCAGTCCGAAACCGGAGAGACCGCCCAGCAACCCGCCAAGCAACACCACCAGGGGCACGCGGCTCTTGTGGAAACCGATCGCTTCACTCGCCTCTTCGATGGGAAATGGACTGTAGGCATCCAGCTTGCGGTAGCCCGCCGCATACGCAGCCTGGGCTGCTTCTACCAGCTCGGTGGCAGTATCAAATTCCGCGATCAGGCCGTAGATCGGGGGTGAGAGCGCTTTATGACTCATTTGGCTTTCACCTCCGACTCAGGCAGCAGCTGGCGCATTTCGAAGATGGAAATGGCCGGCATGATGCGGATGAAGATGTACATCGCTGCCGAGAAGAAGCCGATGGTGCCGGCCAGCACCGCGTAGTCCCAGCGTGTTGCTGCGTAATGGCCCCACGACGATGGCAGGAAGTCGCGGCTCAGGCTGGTAATGATGATGACGAAGCGCTCCAGCCACATGCCGGTGAGAATGACCAGGGAAATCCCAAACAGGATTTTGGTGTTGGCCCGGAACCTGGGCACCCACAAGATCTGGGGCAGGAGGATGTTCATCAGGATGAGCATCCAGTAAAAGACTGCGTACGGTCCAAACCAGCG
>Ga0335083_10001315_pt1 | contig 34375 bp, 27 predicted proteins | sample Lox_Sample_42_FD_206716 | JGI IMG/M metagenome (GOLD analysis project Ga0335083, IMG submission 206716) | Soil microbial communities from Loxahatchee National Wildlife Refuge, Florida, United States - Lox_Sample_4.2 | ecosystem: Environmental > Terrestrial > Soil > Wetlands | place: USA...
CCCTGGCGAAGAGCCTGGGCATTGTTGTCCGCCGGAGAGCCACCGATCAACACGAAGTTTCCTTTCGGGGCCAGCCGAGCGAGCCAGGAAGCCTGCAGTTGGCCGATCAGTTCGGCGTTTGTGCCGACAAAAAAACTGATATTGCTCTTGCGGACCATACGTTCATAGCAAAGTACGGGAATGTGCCTGGCATTCGCCGTGTTCACGATGCGAGCGGCCTTGACTGAATCATGCGCGACGAGGACGAGAACTTTCGCTCCCTCATCCATCAACTTCTCAGACTGTTGGAGCTGCAGGTCGTCGTCGCCTTCCGCCGTCTCCACGAGAACTTCAGCCCCCAATTCCCTGGCGCGTTTCTGAAAACTGTCCAGATCGGTTTGCCACCGCTCGACCTTAAGAGAGTCCATGAGATAGCCGATCTTGAGAGGAGCCGCTTGTGCGGCTGGACTTTGCCCCCAGGCAAAGCGAGACGGGGAAACGAGAAGCGCGAGAGCGAAAACGAACGAAATAAAGAACGGCCTTAAACGAATCATAATTGTTCACCACCAAGTAATTAAAACCGTAGCACCGGCTGCCACTAGCCTCAATGCCAGAAGCTGGATGAGTGGACCAAGAGTTACTGGCGAGGGGGAGCATCCTGTCCATGCTAGTTAAGTTATTGAATGTAAAACAGTTACAAGCAGACGGGTTTTGGCAAAGCGGCTGCGCTCCTTAAAGAGGTAGACATTCTACATGCTTTGGGTGTAGAACATCTACATCCCGAGGTGATTATTGCAATGCGTTATCAGAACCGCATCGAACTGCTCCAGGGAACACTCGATCTGCTCATCCTGCAAACACTGCGCTGGGGGCCGCAACACGGGTATGGCATCAGCCTCTCGATCCGCAACAATTCCGGCGACATCCTGCAAGTTGATACGGGATCCCTTTACCCGGCCTTGCACCGGCTTGAGCGCCAGAAATGGATCTCCGCGGAATGGAAACTGTCCGAGAACAAGCAGCGCGTTAGGGTCTACCACTTGACGGCCAACGGCAAGAAGCAGCTCGAATCCGAGCGTTCGCGCTGGGCGCAGGTTTCGGATGCCATCGCCGGCGTGCTGAATGCCGCGAAGAAGGAGATCCAAGCATGACCTTTTCTTTCTGGAATCGTCAGAAACGTGAGCGCGAACTGGACGAAGAACTTCAGAGCCATTTGCGGATGGCAGCCAAGGACCACGCAGACCGAGGAGGAACACCAGAGGAAGCCAGCAGCGCGGCCCGGAGAGAGCTGGGTAACGTCAGTCTGATCAAGGAAGTCACGCGAGAGATGTGGGGCTGGGCATCGGTAGAGCGACTCATGCTGGATGTGCGTTTTGGATTGCGGATGCTCGCGAAGTCACCGGGATTTGCGCTGGTGTCCATACTGACTCTTGCGCTGGGCATAGGAGCGAACACAGCGCTGTTCTCGGTCGTAAACGGCGTGCTGTTCAATCCGCTGCCCTATCCGCATCCCGATCAGCTCGTCTGGGTGGCCGAAAGCAAACCGAACTTTGCGACTGGTTCGATCTCCTTTCCGAATTTTCGCGACTGGCAGAAAGATAATCACACCTTTTCTTCCATGGCCGCGTATCGACCATACTCCTACAATCTGACCGGGCTCGGAGACGCCGAACAGGTGCGAGCCATGCTTATCACCTCTGATCTTTTCACCGTGCTCGGTGTGCATCCCGTGATTGGACGGTCGTTTGTTCACGGGGAAGACGAGATTGGTGCCGCGCCGATTGCGTTGATTACAGCCGGGCTATGGAAGAGAAAATTCGGCTCCGCCCCGGATGCGGTAGGGAAAACCCTCAAACTAGATGGCAAGGGTTACACGATCGTAGGCGTGATTCCCGCCAGTTTTAACCTGGGTCTTGGAAGTTTCCAAAACGTGGACTTGTACGTTCCGCTCGGCCAGTGGAGCAATCCGCTGCTTCCCAAGCGAGGCGCCGGCCTCGGCATACATGGGATAGGACGGCTGAAGCCCGGCGTATCGATTGCGCAGGCGCGTGCGGATATGCAGGCAGTCACACAGGGACTGGCCGCGGCTTATCCTGACGCCGACAAGGGCATCGGAGCGGCTTTAATTTCCTTGAAGAAAACGATGGTCGGGGACTTGCAACTTTTTCTGCTGGTCCTGCTTGCCGCGGTCGGCTTTGTCCTGCTGATTGGTTGCGTGAATATTGCCAATCTGACGATTGCGCGTTCCACCGGACGCACACGCGAATTCGCGATCCGCGCCGCGCTCGGCGCCAGCCAGGGAAGGCTACTTCGTCAACTCCTCACGGAGAGTATTTTGCTTTCGATCGCGGGAGGGGCACTAGGCCTTCTGCTGGCGGGGTGGGGCACACAGGCGGCGCTGCGAGCCTTGCCGCGTACCCTCCCTCGCTCCGGAGAAGTTGCGCTGGACTCGCACGTTCTAATTTTTACCCTGCTTATTTCACTGGGATGCGGGATTTTTTTTGGTTTGGCTCCCGCATTCAAATCTACGCGGGCAAATGTGCATGACGCGTTGAAGGAACGCGGCCGGAGCGGCAGCGGTTCCCGCCACCGCGCGCAGGGAGCTCTGGTCGTCGCGGAGGTGGCGATGGCCCTGGTGCTGCTGGTCGCTGCAGGACTGATGATTCGCAGTCTCGGCGCTCTGTGGAGCGTGAACCCGGGCTTCGATCCCCACAATGTTCTGACGTTCGGCGTTGCTTTGCCTCCCTCAGCGAACGGCGGAGGCCCCGACGCGGCTCGCGCCGCACTGCGCCAACTGAACGACGCACTCGCGTCCGTTCCCGGAGTTACCGCGTCATCGCTATCGTGGGGGGCGATTCCTCTACAATTCGACGATGAAGATCTCTTCTGGATTGAGGGAAAGCCAAAACCGCAAAGCGAAAACGATATGAGTTGGGCGCTAAGTTACGTGGTTCAAGAAGACTACCTGAAATTGATGAAGATTCCGCTCGAGCGCGGCAGGTTCCTCACCGCCCAGGACAATGAAAAGGCCCCTCACGTCATCGTTGTTGACGACGTTTTCGCGAAACAATATTTTCCAGGGCAGGATCCTATCGGTCAGCATGTTTTTCTGCAAAACAAAGGAGGGCGCGCAGAAATCATCGGAATTGTAGGGCATGTGAAGCAGTGGGGGCTCGACACCGACGACACGGAGTCCTTGCGCGCTCAGCTCTACTTTCCTTACATGCAGCTTCCTGACGAGGCAATGGATGCATCATCGTGGAGCGGCACCGGCGCGCTGGTGCGGTTCGATCCCAATACCCCGGCTATCACGGACTCCCTGCGAGCCTCGATACGGAAGCTCAGCGGCGAGCACGTCATGTACGGGGCCGAGACGATGGACGAAGCAATTTCCGCGTCGCTCGCTACGCGCCGGGTCTCGATGATTTTGCTCGGTGTGTTTGCCGCGCTCGCGCTCGGACTGGCATCCATTGGCATCTACGGAGTGGTTTCCTACCTCGTCGGCCAGCGTACGCAGGAGATCGGCGTGCGACTGGCGCTTGGGGCGAAACGAGTGGACGTGCTGCGCCTGGTCCTGGGCGAAGGCATAAAAATGGCCTCTGTGGGTCTATCGATTGGCCTGGTGGCCGCGCTGGGTTTGACCCGCCTTATGGCGGGCCTTTTATACGGAGTAAGTGCCACCGATCCATTCACGTTTGCGGCGGTGGGGACTTTGCTGATGATGGTGGCGCTCGCGGCGACCTACATTCCCGCGAGGCGGGCCATGAGCGTCGATCCCATTGTGGCCCTTCGCTATGAATGACCGAAGGTCTCAGTAAGTCAGTTTCCGGGTGACAGCCAGGCATCGATGCGCGGGGAAATACCGCTGCAAAACTGCGCCACTACGATGGCCGCAAGCAGCCCCGTGAACACGTCCATGGTGTAATGCGCTCGCAGGATCAGGACCGCGGAAATCTCAAACAGGATGATTCCCACGGCCAGGGATGTGAGCCACCACTTTCCTAACTTTGCCAGCTCGATACTCCCAAGGACCGCGATCGCGGTGTGCCCAGAGAAGAAAAAGTCGTTGCCCACGTTGTAGGTCACAAGCAACGAGGGAAATCCAGGATAGTGCCAAATCATGTTTGGAGGCGGGGGAAGCGCGCAAATGGCTTGCATGATTTGCCGCAGACCGAGCAAGAGGACAAGTCCCAGGAACGGGCGCACGCTGGGCCCAAAGAGCCACCTGGCAAGCAGGAAAATGCCCAGCCCGTCGATCAATGCGGAACTAAGAATCAGAAGCGCGTTGGCGGCGGAGGGGGAATGATAAAAGTAGAAATTGAGGCCTGCCGTCCAGGTCTGAAGAGCATCGCCTACTCCGGAGGCAGGCACGGCCCGCTGCGCAATCAGCGATTGCGTCCAGAACCAGATTGCCAGCGCGAGTAGAGTCAGGGCAAGGCGCCAGACCAGGCGCCGCCAAGGGAATGCTGCGCCGGCGTTCATGCAGGTTTTGCGACTTCCAGCGCAAGCTCACGCGCTTTACGCAAATCCAGTTTTCCGGTGCCGAGGTAGGGTAATTTCTCCACGTGCAGAAATTGATCCGGACGAGGCCTCCAGAGCGCGGGCAAGTCACATTTCGCGAGCAGCGCAAGCACTTCATTCAACTTATCTTCCGGAAGGGTATGCAAGATCATGAGGCGTTCGCCTTTTCGCTCATCCGGAACGGCGGTCACAACAAACATCTGTTCGCTCGCTCCCGCGAGTTCGTGGAGCTTATCTTCGACTTTGATATGCGGCACCATTTCGCCGCCGATTTTGCTGAAACGGCTCAAGCGGTCGGTCACGCGCAGAAATCCGTCCTCGTCGAGCATCGCAATATCGCCGGTGTTGTACCAGCCATCGCGCAATACCGCTGCCGTTTTCTCCGGCTGGTTGAGGTAACCCTGCATGACGTTTGGCCCGCGCACGAGCAACAATCCGGGCTGATTGATTCCGAGAGGCTGCTGCGTTTCCGGATCGATGAATTTCACCGTCATTCCCGGCAGCGGGTGCCCGATGCTGCCGCGTTTAGCTCCGACCTGGCGGAAGGACGCTGCGCGAAAATCGATGGTATTCACGGTGACGGCGGGCGAGCATTCGGTGCAGCCATAGCCTTCGAGAGGGCGAATGCCGAAGCGATCCTCGAACGCCTGGGATATGCGCTCCGGCAACTTTTCCGCGCCGGCCATCACGAAGCGCAGGCTGCCGAACTGTTCCGGCTCGCAACGGCGTGTATATGCATTGAGAAAAGTCGGCGTGGCAAGAAGCATGGTCACCGCATATTTGTTGACGAGCGCGCCGATGACGCGCGAATCCAGAGGATTCGGATGGAACACGACGCCGATTCCGGTGGCCGCAGGGAGACAGAGCGTGCCCGTAAAACCGAAGGAATGAAAGAAGGGAAGGATGCCCATGATGCGGTCGTTCGAATGCAGCAGGAAGACCTGGTTGAGCTGCTCGACATTCGCAGCAACATTGTAATGTGTGAGCACCACGCCTTTGGGCTCGCCCGTCGATCCGCTGGAAAAAATAATCGTCGCGATGTCTTCGAGCTGCGTTCTGCGTGTGGATCCCGCGTATTTCTCGATACTCCCCGCTGTCAGGAAAAAAGCAAGAGCGGCGCCGAGACGCTCGGAGAATCGAGGCTTTTGCGCCAGGTCTTCGAGGAAAACCGTCTCTGCCGGCGGCTGCACGTGTACTCGCTCGAGAAACGCCCTTGCGGTGATCACCGTCTTCAGATTGCACTGCTTCGCGCAGGACTCCAGTGTTTCGTTCGAGGCCGTGTAGTTTAGATTGACGGGCACTTTTCCCATCAACATTGCCGCGAAATTCACCAAGGCGCCGGGAATCGAAGGCGGCAGCAAAACGCCGACCATCTCCTGCCCTTGCCACGTCTTGCGCAAGCGCCGCGCCAGAAAAAGCGTCCGCGCCAGCACCGCGAAAAAAGTCAACTTCGGCGTTTGCCCGTCGGCCATGGCAAAGCGAAATGGGTGTCTCCGCGCCGTATAGAGAAACGTCCGTGGCAGCGGCCGCATCTGACGCTTGCGCCGCTCAAACGCTTCCGCGCTCAAGTCCTGCACCGCCTGTCGCGCTTCCTGCGCGGTGGCAGTCGGCGGCAGCGGCGCGCCGAACGTCACGCGCACCGGATAAGGGAGATGCCGCGGAAACTTCCAGAGGAATCGCCCGCCGGAAAAGCTGAAAATCGAACCCCACACGCCATCAAGATTCACGGGAATGATCGGAACGTCCACGCCTTTTATGATTCGCTCCATTCCGCGGCGAAACGGCATCATCTGGCCGATGCGGGTCATCTGTCCTTCTGGAAAAATGCAAACCAGTTCGCCGTCCTGCAAAGCCTGCGTCGCGCGGCGCAACGAATGAATCATTTCGCGCGGGCCCTGGTCGGACGATATCGGAATCACGCCAAGAATTTTCGCGAAGGGCTTCACCAGGGGATGGTCGTAGGAGCCCTTGAACATCAGGAAGCGCACTGGCCGGTCCAGCGCGGCGAGAAGCAGCACGGCATCCGCCATCGAAACGTGGTTGGGCACCAGCAACGCGCCGCCCCGCGCCGGAACGCGCTGGCGACCTGCAACGTCCAGACGGTACAGCGTGTGCGTCAGCATCCACAGGAGGAGCCGCAGCAATGAATCGGGCAGCAGCCACAGAACATAAGCCGTAGCCGCGAGCGACATCACGGCGGTCCATATGAAGAAAGACTCCAGCCCAACATGCAAATAGTGTGTGAATCCGGAATAAATGGCGGAAGCGCCGATCACTCCGAGGAAGGAAAGGAGATTCGCAAAAGCAATGACGCTCCCTTTTTTGTCCTCGTGGGGCCGGTGCTGGATCAATGCGTTTATGGGCACGATGAAGAATCCGCCCGAGAACCCGAGCGCCGCGAGAAGCGCGAGCACTTGAATGAAAGTCAAACCATGGAGCGAAATCGCGAACGCGAAGAACGACATGCCGATCGCGCCCAGAGGAATGAGGCCATACTCGATTTTCCCCGCGGAAAGAAGGCCCGCAACGTAGCTCCCAAGGCCGATGCCTATGGCCAGCGCCGCCTGCAGGTAGCCGCCGTGTGTCTCGTCAATGTGCAAAACCTCACGGCCATAGAAGACGATCACGAACTGAAGCAGCGCGCCGAGAAACCAAAAGTAAGTATTGCCAACCACGGCGAGGTGCAGAGTGCGATCCGGGTGTACAATCTGAAATTGCTTCTTCAAATCGCTAAAAATATTGAATCGGAATTTCCTGGAGGGGTCCGCGGCTGGAACGCGCGAAATCGTGAAGCTTGCTGTTAATCCAACCAGGGTGCATGCTCCAAAAATGAAACCCGCTAGCACCTCCCGTCCGTGAAACCTTTGAGCCAGCAACGGGCCGGCCACCGCCCCGGCAATAATCGCGATAAAAGTTGTGAGTTCCAGAATCCCGTTCCCCCAAGACAGCAGTTCGTCCGGCAGAACTTCCGGGAGCAAGCCGTACTTTGCGGGGCCAAAAAACGCGGCTTGAGTGCTCGCAAGGAAAATCACCGCAAACGCCATGCGCGTGCTTCCGTGCGCGAAAGCGTAGATGGCGAAAAGCATCGCCAGAATCTCAAATAGTTTTGTGCCGATGGCCACGGTCCGCTTGCTGAAACGGTCCGCCAGATAGCCGCCTGCCATCGAAAACAGAAGGAAAGGAACAGCGAAGAGATTTCCGACGTAGAAAACGAGAAGGTCCTTCTGCGAGGCTGTCGGATTCGTTCCCAGGATCAGGAAAATGACAAAGAATTTCAGGCCGTTGTCGTTGAACGCGCCCTGAAACTGCGTGGCGATCAGGCTCCAGAAGCCCAGCCGCCACTTCTTTGCTGGCCTCTCTGTTAACGGAGTTCCGTCGTCCGTCATGCGGGCGCACCTACTCGTTTCATCGGCATCTACGGGTATAGAACGATCTTAGCAGCCAAACTTGCATGCGGGTGCTTCGCGGCAGTTGGCTGTGCCGAAAACGAGACGCCGGATTGAAAGATTACGTTGGCTGCTGCCGTGAAGCTACGGTTTCGCAGGCTCAGGCTTGGGTTTTGGCGCGGCCGGTGGTTTCCGCCCCGCGTTCAGGTGGTCGAAATTCATCGCAGCGTTGAGCAGCAGCATGAATTCTCCCTGCGTCTCTTGCCGCCACATGGGATTCGTGGCGAAGAGCACAACGTGCCCTCGGCCGACCGGGACGTCGACGATGACTGGCGCCTCCGCCAATTCTGGAGCACCCGCCAGCATCCCGCTGATCCACAGATCCTTCACATCGGCGAAGCGAAGCACTACGCGCGGGTAAAGCGAAGGCGGCGGCAAAAACGAGCTCAGATACGACCTCAGATCAGGATCGACGTAAACTTCCTGCTCTGCCCGCGTCCGGTGCACGGGCGGCTCGGGTGCCGTCCACGTACGGCCCTGTGGAATATCCGGATCGGTCAGCGATCCTCTGCCGCTGGGCCGCGAGCCGCCTCCTTCCTCACCGAAAAATCGGCCGAATCTTCCCGCAACGGAAACATTGAACACCGGCCCTTGATTGAAGTACACGCCAACAGAATCGTCATAGCCATAAACGATGGGGCTGGCCGTGTCCTCGACCGTCGCGCGCGCGATCATACCTCGCGCTTGCAGTTGGTGCGTGTCCTTGATGCTCACCGTATCCGTGATTCCCAAATCGATCGGCAAATGCGTGCTCGGTCCGATGGGTATGAACAAGCCTCCATCCTCGATGAATTTTTTCAGATGCGAGACGCCATCGTAACCCAATCCGCCGCGAATGTCGGCGGCGTGATCAATGAGACCCCAGTTTGGTGTTGTGGGAGATTTTTCCCAGGGAATCGCCCCGCCAGCTTCGCTGCCGTCCGCATTTGTCCGCGCCGGAATGCCATTCAGGATTTGCTCCAGACCGTAGAACGTGGGCGGAAACAGAATCACGTCATACCTTTCGCGTAGGTCGGGGGTGTTGCGAACCGTGATGTCCGAAATGTACGCGTACGGTACGCCAGTCTCTTCCAGTCCAAGCCGGAACCAGCCCTCGTTTTGCGTGTCCGTCCAGTTATGCATCACCGCGATTCGCGGCACGCCGACTTCATGACGCGCCACATCCGGCACGGTTTCCGCGCTCGTCACGCGAACGCCAAGCTCGCGTGCTGCTGCATTCAACCGCAAATCCAGGTCGGCCGGATTGCCTTCCACCGGAAGAATAAAAGTGCCGGGAACGAATTTCTTGCCGCCGGCCTCAAAGCTGTCTTCCGCCGCATAAAACTTCACGTCCTTCAGCCGGAACCGCAGGGTTGCAAGGCAAGGTTCGCCGGTAGCGTTGATTACATAATATTTCACCGCCGGCGCTTTGCCCTTTTCGGCGTGTGGAGGAATCACGCCCCCGCCGTCGTACCGCGCCGCTGTGTCCACCAGCGTCATCGGAGCTTTGAGGATAGCGGTGTCCGTGATCCGCACGGTCTTAACGTTGCGCAGCGGCCCGAGCGTCCAGCCGGTGTCATCGTAAGGCCGCGGGTCGCTCGTCGAGTAATACTGTGTGTCGAGCAGCATGTCCGCCATTCGGCTATAGGGCTGGTCCATGCGAATGATGTAGCTTCCCAACGGAAGTTTGGTGCCCTTCGGTTCTTCCGGCTTTTCCTCGGCCGCTTCTTCCTTGCCCTTGTGCGATTTCTTTCTTCTCGATTGTTCGCCGTCTTCCTTCTCAGGTCTGGCCTCGGCCTTTGCCTCCTCGGGTTTTGCGGCGGCGGCCTTTGCGTCCTTCAACTCGAAATCCTGCTCCAGTTTTTGCACTTCGACGCCCTGCCGCTGCAGCAGATTTGCCAGTTGCGCGGCGAGTTCAGGGCGCCGACCGTCATTTACGATCGCCCAAGCCGCCGGACCTTCCGTAGTCGCTTTCGCAACCGAGCGCTTGCTCTTTTCATAGAAATCTTTCAGCAGTTCCTGACCGTGCTGAGCCGTGTAGTCCAGCGAAAGCAGCAGACCGCTTTCTTCCAGATTGGTATTGTCGCGCAAAGACCACATCACTTTTGGCAGCGGTGGATTGGGCCGGAACCAGGTACGGCTTGTCGAGCCCGGCCCGAGTTTGGCTTCCTTGGTTTCAGGGGTGCTGTTCCCATACGTTTCGTAAAAACGCCCGATCGAGTTGTGTCCGTTCGCCACATAGAACATGTAGTTCGGTGCCCATCCATCGTAGAAGCCATGCGTCCACACGCCGACAACCCCACGCTCCGTCAGTCCCTGAATATCGTTGTACGCGAACTTCTGCCACTCGCTGATCACGATGGGATCAAGCCACGCGTTGTATGGCCCAGTTCCCGTCGAAACATAAAGGTATGGCACCGACTCGTGCAGATCGTGCAGCACCTGCGGATGCCAAAAGAAAAATGTCTGCATCATCATTTGTGAAAGCTTCAGGCCCATCGCGATGCCGTCGCGGTTGTTGTCGTGTTGGACGTAATGGCCCCAATAAACGAGATCTGGCTGCGCTTTGTCGGGATTGGTCTTCTTGAAATTCCAGGAGTCCACCATTCGGTCGTGCCCGTCCACTTCCACGATCGGCGTAATCAGGAAAATCGCATTTTTGCGGATGTTCTCGATGAATGGTGAATCCTCCACGGCCAGGCGGTACGCCAGCTCCATCAGCATTTCCGGTGAGCCGGTTTCGGGAGAGTGGATCGAACCCGATGCCCAATAGAAGGGCTTGCCAATCGAAATCAGCTGCTGGGCATCCGCGTCGCTGATTTTGCGGGGATCGGCGAGTTTTGCGGTGATGTCGCGCAGATGGTCTAGTTGCGCAATGTTGGCTTCATCGCTCACCGCCACGAGCAGGAAGTCGCGCCCCTCTTCCGATTTGCCCACGCGATAAACCTTCACGCGGGGGCTCGCTTTCGCCAACTCGTCGTAATAGCGATAGATGTCTTTCGAATACGTCAAAAAGCCCGGCGCGCCGACGATGTGACCCAGGATTTTGTCCGGCGAAGGCACCGTGGCTGAAGCAGGCAGATGGTCGACAAGCTTCGTGCTGAAAAATGGCTCGGTCGTGTATTCTCGGATCTTTTTTCCATAGTCTTCGTCGTTTGCCCCGGCGGCTTGCGCTCCAGCAATCGCAGCCGCGAAGCTTGTGAAAAGTAGAGCTGCCATCACCGGCAAACCCATTCTCGACAACAAACCACGCTTGACCGGCGCCGACCCACACGAATTCCGAGCCTGCATTTTCATCTTCGCCTCACTTTTTCATTGTTCCTGACTCGCAACCGCCCACCGCATCATGTGACGCCCCATTCTCAACAGGCGTTTCAGTCCTTTTCCAATTACCCGCGTCACAACAGAACCGGGGTAGCATAATGCTTCCGAGCCTGGGAGGAAAGAATGGCGGACGCTTTAACAAAACAGAAATCGGTGCTCATCACCGGCGCAACCGACGGTCTGGGTAGAGCGGCGGCGCTTTTGCTGGCGGAACGCGGTTATCGCGTCTTTGCCGCGGGCCGTTCAGTTGAGAAACGTGCTCAACTTGACGCGCTCGCTCGCGAAAGAGGATTGCCGCTCGAAACTTTGGAACTGGACGTCTGCGATGATGCTTCCGTCCAACGTGCCGTAGCGGGAGTTCTCGCCAAGGCCGGGACCCTGGATTTCCTGATCAACAATGCAGGGGTGAACTTTACCGCGGCCGTGGAAGATCTGCGTCTCGACGATTGGCGCCGCCAGTTCGAAACGAACTTTTTCGGCGTTCTTCGGATTACTCAGGCCGTCGTTCCACACATGCGCGGGCGCCGCGCCGGCCGCATTATTATGATGAGTTCGGTCTCCGGTTTTGTGACGGCCCCAACACAGGGCGCCTACAGCAGCAGCAAATTTGCTCTCGAAGCCCTGAGCAACGCCTTGCGTCTCGAGTTGTATCCCTTTGGCGTGCAGGTGGTCCTCATCGAGCCGGGCTATATCATCACGGGCATCCAGCAAGCAGCATTGGAACTTTCAAAGCCGTACTTGAACACAATGAATTCGGGGCCCTACGCCCCGCTCTATTCTCGATTTTTCGCCAGCGTTACGGGCGCTCGCACCAAATCGAAAACTACGCCAGAGGATTGCGCCCGGGTGATCCTGAAATCCATGGAAGCGCCAAATCCAAAAATTCGCTATCTCGTTACCGGGCTGGCGGTTGTTGCGAAATGGTGCAAGCGGCTTCTCTCAGACAAAATGGTGGATGCTGTCTTCCGCCGGAGATTCGGAATTGTCGAGATGAAATAAGCTGTGGCAAGTCTGAGCGGCGAATGCGGAGCCAGCCGCTGTTTAGGGATTCGAAATCTGGAAGGAAAGGCTGTTCTCTCGCAATTCCTGCCATTTCTTGGACCACGCCTCGTGCACCGGGCTCTCAGAGTAATCGGCGGCGGCTTCCGCGCTCGTGAATTCAATCGCATACACTCCGCTGAAATCTTTCAGTTGGTTGCGTTCCGTCTTGATCCAGATATTCTTGATTCCCGGAATTTTCCCGGCCATCTCCTTGATCCCGTTGATGGCATTCTCCCGGTCGTAATTTGAGGTCGTGTCCTTAAATTTGTAGATCACGACATGCAACACGGTCTTTGGCTGGCCGAACCGGTTCTGCGCCGCCACGCTTCGCGCATGTAAAGACCCTGCCGCGACTCCCGCGATAAACAATCCCGCACCCAAAACAATCTGTGCCAGTCGCTTGCTCGTTGATATCACGTTGTCCTCCCGATGTTCCTTCTCAGCCAGTCTATGAAATTGTTCATGCACGAATCAACTTGTCCCGCGAGTCGTCTCGCTGGACGCGCTCCAAACTGTTTGACGCACCCGCGTCGCGACCGCTACGCTCCCAGAGCGCGTTTTTCGAGGATGAAATGGATATTTCTCCGGCGGACTTGCGAGCCGATGGGCCACAGCCAGGGCAACTGCCTCCGCTCCCCCAGCTTTGGGTCGGCTACCTGCTGGGATTTGCCACCATTGTTGCGGAGTTCGTGGCCGCCTCGCTCCATCCCGAATTAGCCAAGGCCGAGTTTCCGATCCCGCCTTTGTATCTTTTTCTCGTGATGTTCGTTGGCGGCGTTTACTGGCTCGTCTGCGTATATCGCTATCACGTCGTGATGCAGCATATCCCCGGATGGAAGCACCCCATTACCCCCGCGCGTGCGGTCGGTTTTCATTTTATCCCCGTCTATAACCTCTACTGGGTTTTCAAGTGGCCGCAGGAAATCGCGCGGTTCGTCAACTGGAGATTCGGCCAGCCGTTGATGAAGCCCAAAATGGTAGGCCTCATGGTCTTCGCGGCTTTCGTGCTGCGTTTCTTGTTTGATCCCGGCCTCGGCCTGATTCTGCTTTTCATGGCTGCCTCTTATGTCTCGGGATGTCTGCGCCGGGCTTTCGCTTTGCCGGCATCGCCGCCTGCGGCGCAATAAACATCGCGGCAAAAGAGAAGGCCCGGCCAGAAAATCCTGGCCGGGCCAAATTGAATTCTTTATTTGTAAAATCTACTGGTTGGGTTTGTTTGGCGGATCGACGGCCTTCGGATCATTAGGCGCCGCCGTGCTCGCCGCGATCGGTTTGCCTGCCTCAGTTCCAAACCGCGTCAAGTAAGGCATAAATGGCGTTATTTCGAACGGCATCTTCTCCCGCTCGGCGATCACGCCGATCGGTTTGCTCTTGATCAGCTCCAGCTTATCGTTCCACGGATCCAGTTTCACTCGCCCGCCGATGGGCAGCGCCGCGATCATCTGCGGATTGTCTTTTTTATCCGGTGCGGCGGTAGTTTTGATGTCTGCGATCGACGGCACCCGGTCTCCCAGATGCGCGCTGATGAGGTTCGGAATCTCCTTCTGCCGCGTCTGCAGCGCCGTCAGGAAGAGACTCGCGTTTGCGAGCTGAGTCTTGTACGGCGAGTTGGCCAGCAGTTTCACCGCTTCCTGGTTCGCCGCATCCTCCTCGGCCGGGGTGCGTCCAAACCCAAAATGCCGGAACGTATCTTTGTCGTCGATCAACAGCTGATCGAAGAACGCAAAGTTCGAATCCATCCGATGCCCTAGAATCACGTGCCCCAATTCATGCGCGATAATCGTCGCCAGGCTCGCTTCATCAGGCAGTACGTCGATCAGCCCGCGGCTCAGAACGATGGTATGTCCCAGCGTGAATGATTCCAACGTTGAAGTCATCAGCACTCGGCAACGCACATCCGGCTCGATGTCCAGGTTGTTTGTCACCTCGAGGTTGTTGACCACCGTCTCTAGAACTTTGTCCACCTCTCCCTTTGGCGCCAGCAATCCGATGCGCTCCAAACGATCCGCAACGTTTTCCTCTGCTTGCCGGTCCCATGTCCTTTGTGCCTGCACGGGCGTCAGATCGTTCGCCGTCTTCGTCTCGTCCTGCACTGGCGTCTCGACGAGGATCTTGCTCAATTCCTGTTCCTGTTGCGCGTGGCCCAGGTTGTAGCCCCACAGCCGCGTCTGTGCCTTGAAATCCAGTTTCTTGGTCATCGCGTAATGCAAATCTTTTTCTTCGCTATAGACGAACGACGGCATCCACATCCCGGGCTGCACGTTCGTCCGCCAGCTGTCGAAATGAAAGTACCAACTCGAGTGCCCTCCGCCGCTGTACGCGCCGTTGAACCTCACGATGTTGAAATCCTGGTCCTCGACCCAGATGCGCCCCAGGAACCGTCCCTTGCCGGATTTCGGCAATGGCGTTACGTCGAACACCAGGCACCGTACTTCACCCAGAAATTCGCGGCGCACATAGTCGAACTTGTAGTGCTGCTTGTCGAATCCGTTCGTGTCGATGAAGATCATCTGCAAAAAGCCATCCGGCAGAAACTGCATCGCGAACGAAAAGAAATTTCCCACCGTGCCAAAGATCTTTTTCCCCTTGCCCTCTGCGTCGCTCAGTCCCACCAGCGCCACGCCCTTCGAGAAATCGGCGCGTCCCAGAAAATACTTATCTCCTGCTGGGACGTAGCCGAGCTCCTTGTCGGGCTTGAGGTTTTGAATGTACGTCTCCACCAGCGGCGAATACTGCCGTATCTGCTGGTCCAGACGGTTTTCGTTCGTAACCACCCGGTCGATCACTTGATCCATCGTCCGCGGCTGCTGCGGTTCTGCCGATGCAGTGCTGGCGATGACCCCGGATACACCCAAGACGATCCCGAGGACAACAGTAGCTAGCTTACGCATTTCTCTCTCCCCTCAGTAGGCCAGGCGGAACTCAATCCGCACGCGCGCCGGAAAATCTACCGGCTGGCCTTCGCGTTTTGCTGGTTTGAACTTGATTTGTTGAGCCGCTCGCACCGCAGCCTCGTCGAGGCCGTGGCCAAGTCCGCTGATGACGCGGTTCACTTTCATGGTGCCGTTCGAGAGAAACACCACGTCAAGCACCACGTCACCCTCTAACTTAAGACTACGCCCTTCCGCCGTATACTCCGGCTTGGGCTTGCTCAGGATGTCAACAGGCGTGTCGATCGGTCCCTCCGCGGCAGTTTTTTTCTTCGGCGCTTCCGCCACTGTTTGGTTTCCGAATCCCGACGCTTCTACTTTCCCTTGCCTGCCCCCGCTGGGTGGCGGATTGGCAGTCCCATTTCCAAAGCCTGTGCTCGCAACCGTTCCGCGAATCCCCTTCGCGTCGCCCGTGCCGTTTCCGTATCCTTCTCCACCAGGCAGAAATGCTTGGCCCAGCCGGTTCACGTTCGTCGCATGTTTCGGATCGCCCTTGCCGGCTATTCCTTCCGGATCGCCGAACCCGCCAGTCTGCACTTTTTCGACCGGCGCCTTCACGGTCGCCGGCGCCGCGCTCCCCGAATTCAAGTTATTCATCTTCACGTCCTCTTTCGGACGCTTCGGACCTTCTATCGTCGTTTCGATCTTCGCCGCTTCCAGGTGAGCTTGCATCTCTGGCGCCAGCGCTTCCACTTTGTGCGTCTTCGGCACCACGGCCTTAGGTATTTCGAAAATGTGCGGCTTCTTCGGATCCAGTTTCGGTGGCTCAACTTCGGCGGGCTTCGGCGGCGGCGCTTTCGCTTTCACAGCTTTCGGGGGCGGTGGCGGCGGCGCCACTGGCACCTCGGTCACCGGAGTCGGAAGAAAAACCGATTGCATGTTCAGAGCTGTTTTGATCTGGTCCGGATAAATCAGCGGAATCAGCACGCAAAAGATCAGCAAGCTCAGCTGGAATGCCGCGCTCACTCCGATTCGGTCCCATCTCGGTTTTGCGTCCGGCAGCAGCGCAAGCCTTGCGGCTATTGGCTTTGTCCCGATGGCCGATTTCCACGCCTCTGCGTTGGGATGTTGGCGCCGGTTGGCGTCCAGGCCGACGCCCAACCGCGTCGCCTTCTTTGGTGGATCTGCAAGCATGAGTGTCATCCGCGTGCCGCCTCGGGTAATTTCAAACCGATGAACTTCGAAACTCTAGGCAGGCCTAGCGTTCCCAAGTTCGCCAGTTCGGTCAAAACGTGCGCTTGTATCAGTACTAGGGTACTGGCGGGGCTGAGGGTGTCCTAATAGGACTTTCGTACTAGCGTCGCGAAGTCGCTAATGGCCCAGTAAGCGCACACTTCGAACCAGGTTCCTTAACCCGGCGAGGCGATTCTTGTTGCGGGGTTGGGCAAGCACGCAACCCGTATAGGATACCGCAATCCAGCCTCGGCGCGTCCGCACATTTGCATGCGGTCCCTCCTTTGCTGGATTAAACTCATAGATGCCCCGATCCTCCCGCACGTTGGATGGCCCGGGCCAAGAAGCACGCCGGATTTTATTTTGAAAGAAGACACCTCAACCCGCGAACAAGGCTCGAAACCCTCGGGCCACCCCGCCTCGCCGGAGTCACCGGCAATCTCTTCCGCCAAGCTAGATTGGCTCTATGCCCAGTCCAAAGCCTCCCGCTGGTATCTTTCCCGCGCCAGCTTCGCTTCTTCCCTCGAGCGCTGCGCAAGGAAAAGGATGGCCAGCGGAAACCTCCCTCCCGAAAAGCTCGAAGAATTCCTCGGGTCCCTGCATCTCGAAGATTTGGCGCTCACTTCTGCCTGCCTCGAAGATTGCGAAGCTGCTTGGGAGTTTTTCCTCGCCACTTATCGCGGCTATTTGCGTTCTGCTGCTGCGGCGATTCTTCGTTGCAGCTCCGCCTCCGCGGAAGCCGCGGAACTCGCCGATTCTCTTTTCGCCGAGCTCTACGGCCTCGCCGATGGCCCTCGCCGCGAACGCTCCCTTTTCCGCTATTTTCACGGACGCAGCTCCCTCAAGACCTGGCTCCGCGCTGTCCTCGCTCAGCGCCACATTGACGCCATTCGCGCTGGCCGCCGCTTCGAATCCCTCGAGGACGGCGACGGCGCAAAATCATCGGCCCATCAATATCCTTCTCCACCTTCTACCCAGCCCGCCGACCCTCATCGCGAACGCTACATCGCTCTTTTCGTCAGCGCCTTGCAGGCCGCGCTCTCCTCCCTCGATCCGCGCGATGAGCAGCGTCTGCGTCTTTACTACGCCAAGGAGCAGACCCTCGCCGAAATTGGCAAACAGCTCGGCGAACACGAATCCAGTGTCTCGCGCAATCTCGATCGCATTCGTCTCGCTCTTCGCCGCACCGTTGAAGAAACTCTTCGCAACGGCTGCCCAGCCGTCAACGGCTTCGCCGCGGAGCGAGGCCTCAGCGATGCGCAAATCGAGCTTTGCTTTGAATATTCCTCTGCGGATGCTTCCTTCGACCTCGAAAAGCTCCTCCAGCGCAGCAGCCGCTCCAGCCCACCCGCCGAGAGGCCCGATCCATGAACCCCCGGCCTCGAAATCCCCGATGCAAGAACCCCGTTAGGCCGCGTTCTAAGAAAGGAGACGGCTATGGCGCTTGAAGACCGCGATCGGAACTTTGAAAAAGCGCTTGCCCGTCAGCTGCGTTCCTCCGCTTCCTCAGGCGTCGAGGCCAACGCTTCCGCCGGAGCGCCGCTCGAAGCTTGTCCCGACCCTGAAATTCTCGCGGGTTACCATGAGCAATCCCTATCTCATGAAGAGTTGTCTCAATGGAAGAATCACGTTGTCTGCTGTAACAACTGCCAGTTCGTTCTCGCGCAACTCGTGGCCACAGATAAGCTCTCGCTCGATGCCGCACCGGCAAAAGATTCACCCCTCGTCACCGTACCGGCGTCCTCCAGCCGACAACCTTCTCGCGGTGCGCAGCCCGTCGATGGCCCGCGCCGCCCTCCCAGCTGGCGTTGGGTCTTATTGATTCCCGCAGGTGCCATCGCCGCTGGCCTTGTCGCTTACATCTCTTTGCAACCGCCTAAGTCGTCCGGACCCTCGCCAGTTTCTTCCGTGGAGGTCGCCGAAAATCGCCAGTCCCCTGCCATCTCACCTCCCGCACATGCTTCTCCATCTCCGCGAACCGAAGCGAAAGTAGAAGCGAAGGAAAAAGATCAATCCGCCGCGCGGTCTGCCAGTGCAATCGCCGGTGCTCCCTCGACAAAACGCGACAAATCTCTCCAATCTTTGCAGGATAGAGACCAGTTGACTCAGCAATCCCTCGACCGGCGTTCCGCCAACGCTTCCAATGGCCCCTCTATCAGCTTGCAAAAACAACAGCAGCAACAACTCGCATCGCAAGTAGCGGCGGGGGCTTCTGGTGGCGCACCTGCCATGGATCGCAAGAAGCTTGAAGCACCGCTCCCGCCCAGAATTCAGGAGAATGGCCGGCTCGCCGCCAGTTCCGCACCGCCGCCACCTCCACCTATGCCGCAGGAGCAGCCCAGCTTCGTCGCCGACGGATCCATCGCGGCCCCTTCCGCCGAAAAAGCCGCGCCTCGTGCCCCAGCATCGAACGCCGCCGCGCCAACGGCAAAATCCGCCGATGTGAGTCCGGTCGCATCTACAGCCGAATCCGTCGAAGTTACTTCCGAACCGCAAGTTGCTGCCAGGTCCCGCGCCGACGCGCACGCCATGCTTCGCGCCTCCGCCCTCCAAAATCCTCACGTCTTCTTCGCGCCAGATGGAAAGCATCTCTGGCGTCTTGGCCCAGCCGGCTCACTCGAACATTCCACGGATGGAGGCATCAAGTGGAAGCCGCAGGAGAGCGGCGTAAGTACTGATCTTCTCGCTGCCTCGGCGCCCGCTGCGAAAGTCTGCTGGGTTGTCGGCAATTCCGGAACGATCTTGCGCACTACCGACGGCGGATCGCATTGGATCAAACTGGAATCGCCGATCACGAATGACATCAGCGGCGTTCGCGCCACGGATGCCCTGCACGCCGTTATATGGTTTCTCCCGGATCAGCACACAGTTCACGTCAGGTCCTATCAAACTGAGGATGGCGGAGTGACCTGGCTGCCGGCTCCAAGCAAATAGTGCCCCACGGGAAATCGCCTCCGCCTCTTGCAAGGAATTCTCGCCACATCGTTCTAAGCTGGAACGTAAATCTTGGTCGAGGAGAACACTATGGAAAGCCACAAGTCAAAGATTCGGCGCCGCGCGCCTTGGATTTTCTCCGGCACGGCCGCCCTGCTCGCTGCCGCCGCTTTCTTCTATCCCGCGTGCCGCAGGCATCAGGTCTTCGCGGATCAGTCGCAGGAAAAAGCGGCTCCGCGCTCCACCGCTCCCGATCAGTCCACCAGCCTCGGCGACCAGACCGATCTCAACGTCACCGTCTATAATTCCAACATCGCTCTCATTCGCGATGTGCGTAATCTCTCCCTCCCGGAGGGCACGTTTCGCCTGAAGTTTATGGACATCGCCGCCACCGTCAATCCTGCAACCGTTCATTTCCGTTCGCTCACCGACCCCGATAAGCTCGGCGTCATCGAGCAAAATTACGAATACGATCTCCTCGAGCCCGCCAAACTGCTCCATAAATATGTCGGCCGCGAAATCACTCTTGTCCGCTCTTATCAAGACAACGGCACCACCAAGCGCGAAGAAATCAAGGCCACCCTTCTTTCCGACAACAACGGCCAAGTCTGGAAAATCGGCAACGACATCGTCACCGGCGCCTACGCCGAAAGCTACCGGTTCCCGGACATTCCCGCCAATCTTTACGATCGCCCCACGCTTCTCATGTCGCTCGAAAATTCCGGCCCGCGTAAACAGCAGATCGAAGCCTCCTATCTCGCCAGCAATCTCTCCTGGAATTCCGATTACGTTCTCACCGTCGCTCGCGATGATAAAGCCGCCGACCTGGATGGCTGGGTCACTCTCATCAACAACTCCGGCACCGCGTTCCATAACGCCCGCCTCCAACTTGTTGCAGGCGAACTCAACCGCATTCAGAACGCCATGAATGGCCGTGTAGCGATGGAAACATTCGCCAAATCCGCTCCCGCTGCTCCCCAATTCCAACAGGAAAGCTTCTCCGAATATCATCTCTACACGCTCGGCCGCCGCACCTCCGTAGAAGACAAGGAAACCAAGCAGATCAGCCTGCTGCAAGGCTCCGACGTCCCAGTCAAAAAAATCTTCGTTGTCAACGGCAACAACTACTACTACCGCAACCCGCAAAATCCCGGCTCGCCCATTAAAGACCCCGTCATGGTCTTCTACAAATTCAAGAATGACGAAAAAGCCGGCCTCGGCATTCCTCTTCCCGCCGGAAACGTCCGCGTCTACCAGAAGGATTCAAAAGGTGGCATTCTCTTCGTTGGCGAAGACCGCATCGACCACACTCCCAAGGACGAAGACGTCACCGTTCACATCGGCAACGCCTTTGACGTCGTCTCCGAGCGCAAGCAAACCGACTACAAGCGCATCGACACGCACACCTGGGAAATGGAATTTGAGATCACGCTGCGTAACCACAAGGACTCGCCCATCGTCGTCGAAATCAATGAGCCTATCGGCGGCGACTGGGAAATGCTCAGCTCCTCCTACAAGTACACCAAGACCGCCGCCTTCGCCGCCCAATTCCAGGTCCCCGTCGCCAAGGACGGCACCTCCGTCCTCAAGTACCGCATCCGCGCTCGCTGGTAGCCTGTTTCAAACAAAGCGCCGGCGAACCGCCGCGTCCATTGGCAACCTCTTTCTCGCAAAACTCCTCGCATCTCCGCCCGTAAGGGCACGATACATCGTGCCCCTCTTCGTTTCCCTCTCGCTCAATTGCTCTGGACTGCGGCAGCCTCGCTGCCGATTTTCCCGGCATCTCTTTCCCTTCCTGCCATTTCGATGCCCCCGCTCTGTCATCCCGATCGAAGTGGAGGGACGTCTCTTACCTCCTCTCCCTTCCTCGATCGCTCAACAAGCTCCGCTCCCCCATCGCACGCATCTCGTACAATGAAATCCTTCATCTCCGCGTCTCCCCGCGAGAACCTCCGATATCCCGCTCCACCCATGTCGCCCCCAAGCCCTTACCGCCGTCAGTCGCATTTGCCTTGGCTTTGACTTCCAAACAACCAGTGAAACTTTCGTTTCCAGGTACTCGTATGGCTTTCAGAAAGAAGCACGTTTTATTCCCTTCTGGATAATTTGGATAACCCTGTCGAAGGTTGGCCCTGTCCTCGCTAAGGAGCTTGCCCTCCTCGGTGAGGAGCAGACACGCATTTACGAGGAGACCACCAAATGAAACAGAACCTCACGTTGCCTATCGCCTCTCTGCTCTTGATCCTGTTCATGACCTTTCACCTCACGAGCGATACGATCCACGCCCGGGCCGGGACGCCCGAGGCAGGGGGTTCAACCCTGGTTAGCGTGCCCGTCCTGGCTCTCTGGTTGTACGGAACGCTGGTGCTCCCGGAGCGCCGCTCAGGGCACATCATCATGCTCGTCGGGTCGCTCCTTGCGATCGGCATGCCGGTCGCCCACGTCCTGGGCCCGGCAGGCATCTTCCGCGGCGCAATCGCCAGGTCCAGCCCAGCCTTCTTGTTCGTTTGGACGCTCCACATGCTGGGCTTGCTTGGTCTGTTCGCCTTTGTCCTCGCAGTGCGCGGTTTATGGAGCCTGCGTCGGGGCCAGCCCCGGTAGTCGGCCTCCATGGGCATGCGGTAGACGTGGGCAACTGCGGTAGACTTGGTCCTATGCTCCGCCAGATTGCGCCGGTATTTTTCACGCTCGACATTCCCGCGACGCTCGCCTATTACACAGGCAAGCTGGGCTTCGCATGTCTCGGCACGTGGCTGGATCCCCCCGTCTACGCCATCGTCGCGCGCGATCAGCAGGTGATTCATTTCCGCTGCGCCGCGCCGCCCGCCGCCAATCCGCAAAAATACGACGACGAATTGCTCGATGCCTACCTGTTCATCGAGGATGCCGACGCGCTCTACGCGGAGTACGCCGCGCGAGGCGTCGAATTCACGCGGGCTCCGGACAACATGCCCTGGCACACGCGCGAGTTCGTCGTCAAGGATTGCGATGGCCGCCTCCTGGCCTTCGGAGCGAACATTTAACTCTTATCGGGGGGAGGCCGGGGACTCAGAACGGTCAACCCCCGTCCTTGAATCTGATCTTGGAATAAATGGTCTTTCTTCGGGGAGACATCGCTTATGACAGACTGATTCGCGCGCCCCGTCCTGCACGTGACCGGCGTCGAGGCCTCGCACCACTCTTACATTAACCGACTCGGCTTCACGAGCCCCTGGCGCCACGACGAGGACGGCAGAGCGCGAGTCGAATAGGTCGACCGGCAGGGCTGCGCGCTTACCCTGGCAAACACGTGGCCGAAAAGGTTGTCAGGGGGCTGATGTTCATTTCCTTGAATGTCGAGCCGGCGACGGAAACGTGCGAAGAAATAACAATCTCGTTTTTCCGTCTTGCGAAGAATCTCCAAAGGCCCGAGATCGTCGCTCCTGTGGCCCCGCATTATTGCCCCTTTCCAGCTCAACTCCCCATTTGCCAACCGCAACCCGCTGCCCCATAACGACTTATAGTTATTACTTGACAATAAACACAAACCTGCTATAATTCATCTTGCTTCGTCGCGGAGGAGAAAGGAGTCACCGCCTTGCCTCCGCTACCCGCCCGCCCCTGCAGCCCTTCCGCTACACTTTGCCACAGTCCGCATCAGTATCATTCCACGTCACTTACGTTTCCTTTGTTTTCATACTCTTACGCACTCTTTTGCACCACCCTAAACGCTATCCTCAATCCGTTCAATACTTTGCGCACTCTTTGCCCAAAACACCCCGGGTGGCGGCACCCTTTGCTGTTTGTCCTTCCGAGTGCACCAGGTGCCTCTGCGTCCTCTCGCCCTCCGAGCGAGAAGAATCCGCTTTTCTGCTCAGAACTACTCACCACCTACTATTCACTGCTTTCACTCCGCTTCCGCCACGAAGATCATCTCCGGCGAAGCATCCACCAGCGGCGACCTGTCAAAATCCCCGTACACCGCGCTTACCCGGAATCCGCACCGGGCCAACAAGTGCTCCACCTCGTACCGGAAGAAATAGCGCAGCGTCCACGCAAACACGAGCCGCTCTTCTTTCCCCTGCGCATCCTTCACATAAAAAATCATCTCCACGTCGTTCCGTTGCTCTGCCCGGTGAAAGGCCGCCACGCGCTCCGCAACCCGCACCTGTCTCCCGTCCGCCGTCCTGTACTCCGTCACCGGCGCCTCCTTCATGTGCACAGGGTCGTGCATTCGCTCCGCGTCCGTCTGGAACACATCCAGAATCAACTGCCCGCGCCTCTCGCCGCGCCTCTCGCCGCGCCTCCGGCCTTCCGCCCAAAGATGTTTGCGCACGGATTCCAGGCACGAAATCTGTTCGTCAATTTCCAGAAGGTGTTGCAACGGTCGAAACGGAATGATCACCACGCGAAATCTTTCGCCCAGATCGAACTTGGTCATATCGCCTTGTACCAGATGTACGCGCTCGCGTGCTTCCGTCGGCAGCTTCGCCCGCTTCTGGTTGCAGCGCTCGAGCATCCGCTCGGAAATATCCAGGCCCGTCACGCGATGCCCCGCTTTCGCCAGCGCCAGCGTGATCCGGCCCGTACCGCAGCCCAACTCCAATACCGGGTCGCCATGCTCGTGCACTGCATCCAGATAAAAAGTCACGTCCCGCGTCCGCCCGCGCACGATCGGCGATTCGTCGTAATAATCCGCGATAAATCCGTCGTAAAGCGCCACGCTCATAAATCTCTTGCGCTCATCGCCACACCAATTCAGAGTCTCCGCACCAAATACGCAAGCGACTACTCACTATTCACGACCCACTATTCACTTAGAATCGCGTCTGCCTCAATTTCCACCAGCATCTCCGGTGAAATCAGCTTGCTCACTTCCACCATGCTCGTTGCCGGGCGTATCTCTCCGAAAAACTCCCCATGCGCTCGCCCAATCTTTTCCCACTCCGCAATATTCGTCACGAAAATCCGCGTCCTCACCACATCCTTCAGTCCCGCCCCCGCTTTCGCCAGCGCCGCCTCGATGTTGCGAATCGTCTGCACGGTTTGCGCGCGCGCGTCGCCAACTCCAACGATTCTTCCGTCCGCCCCCGTCGCCGTTGTCCCCGAAACCGTTATGACATTCCCGATCCGCACCGCCCTCGAATATCCGACGATCGGCTCCCACGGCGTCCCACTCGAAATATTCTCCCGTGCCAAATGCGCCTCCTCCGCCTCAGCTTGCTGTGTCGCCGCGAGGCTGCGTGCTAAACTGACAGAATTATGGCACAGCCCAGGCTCGCTACCCGCGCTGGACTGCGCGCGGGAACATCTCATGCTCTGTAACAACATCCTCGAAGCCATCGGGCGGACGCCGCTCGTGCGCTTGAATCGCATCACTCACGGCCTCAAGCCGCAGATGTACGTGAAGGCGGATTACACCAATCCGGGCGGATCGGTAAAGGACCGCATCGGCATCACGATGATTGATGACGCCGAGCAGCGGGGCTTGCTGAAGCCGGGGGGCACGATCATCGAGGGGACTTCCGGCAATACCGGCATGGGCCTCGCGCTCGTTGCGGCAGTGCGCGGCTACAAAATGGTTTTCACCATCACGGACAAGCAGTCGAAAGAAAAAGTGGATCTGCTGAAGGCGCTTGGCGCCGAGGTCATCGTGTGCCCGACGGCGGTCGAGCCCGAAGATCCGCGCAGCTACTATTCCGTCGCCAAAAAACTCGCGCGCGAAATTCCCAATTCCTATTATCCCAATCAGTATGACAACCCGATGAATCCGGAGGCGCATTTTCAAACGACCGGCCCGGAAATCTGGGAAGACAGCCAGGGCAAAATCACGCATTTCGTGTGCGGCATGGGAACCGGCGGCACGATCAGCGGCGTCGGAAAATATCTAAAGGAAAAAAATCCGAACGTTAAAATCATCGGGGTCGATCCAGTGGGCTCGCTCTACTATGATTTTCACAAGAGCGGTGAAACCGTCAGGGCCAAGACCTACGTCGTCGAGGGGATCGGCGAAGATTTTTTCCCCACGACGATGAATATGAAAATTCTGGATGACGTCATCCAGGTCAACGATGAAGAATGCTTCGTCGTGGCGCGCCGGCTCGTCAAACTGGAAGGCATTTTTACGGGCGGCTCCGGCGGCGGCTGCATGTCCGCGGCTCTGCGGCTGGCAAAAGACCTCGGGCCGGAGTCGTTTGTCGTCGCATTCATGCCGGACACCGGCATGCGCTATCTCAGCAAGGTTTATAACGACGAGTGGATGCGCGAGCGCGGCTACGTCGAGGCGGCGGTCCACATCACGGCCGCAGAGGTCGTAAACGCCAAACATCAAGCCGGAAAAGTCCGCGAACTGGTCATCGCGCGGCCGTACCAAACTGTTTTTCACGCCCTGAAAACGATGCAGGAGCAAGACATTTCGCAGATTCCGGTCTTCGAGGAAAACATTCCCATTGGGACGATTTACGAAGATCAGATCCTCACGATGGCGCTACAAGGCAAGGACCTGCGCAAACTCGTGGTGCGAGAAGTGATGAGCAAACCGCTCCCACGGATTCCCGGCACGTCCCCCGTCGAGCGAGTCACCTACATTCTGAGCCACGAAAATCCGGCAGTCTTCGTGGAAATGGACGGCGCAAGATTCGAAATTCTCACCAAGTACGATCTGATGAGCACCGTCGCCAGCCTCATGGAACAAAAGCGTTGAGCGCTGCATCCAATCTCCCATTCCCTAGGCGCAGGGCGGAAAATTCTTGAAAATTCTGGACTTCAATGAACGGTTGAAAGACTCGATTCTGATCGCGGATGGGGCGATGGGGTCGATGCTACATGAGGCCGTAGGCGCGCAGCGCTGTTTTGATGAGCTCAACGCTACAGAGCCGGAAGCCGTGTTTCGTGTGCATCAGGCGTACATCGAAGCGGGCGCGCAAATTATCGAGACGAATACGTTCGGCGCGAATCGCTTCAAGCTTGCGCCGCTTGGACTTGGGGACGAGGTGCAGCGGCTGAATTCGCGCGGCGTAAAGATTGCACGCGAGGCGCGCGAATCCGCCGCGCGCGAAGTGCTGATCGCCGGGTCCATCGGACCGCTGGGACTCGGCGTGCAGTCTCGCCACCCGGAGCCGGATGAAATTCTCGATGTCTTCCACGAGCAGGCGCTGGCCCTCGAAGAGCGCGGGGTCGATCTCTACATCCTCGAAACGTTTTCCTACATCGAGGAGATTCTTCTCGCCGTGGACGCCATCCGCTCTTTTTCCGGCTTGCCTATCGTCGCTCAGCTCACTTACTCCGAAGAAGGCACAACCTTTGGCGACCTTCGTCCTACCGGTGCTGCCGCTCAGCTCAAAGCAAAAAACGTGCAGGTGATCGGCGCTAATTGCACTCTCGGCCCCCAGTCCTTGCTCAAAATCCTGCGCGAACTCACCGAAGTGGACGATCTGCGCGTCAGTGGCATGCCCAACGCCGGTTTGCCCAAGCGCGAAGGCGACCGCATCGTGTATCCCAAATCCTCTCCGGAGTATTTTGCGCTGTTCGCACGCGAGGCGGCTGCGCTCGGCGTGCGCATTCTCGGCGGTTGTTGCGGGACGACGCCGGCGCACATTCGCGCCATGGCGGAGGCGGTCAAGTCGCTTCGCCCGGCGAAATCGCATGCTGGTTCGCACTCCGTGGAGGTCGTGGCGAAGCCGGCGCCTGTTTTGCAGCGCGACCCGGAAAGCAAGTTCTGGAAAAAACTTCGGGTCAAAGAATTCACCGTCTGCGTGGAGATCGATCCGCCGAAAGGCCTTTCGCTCGACCGCATTTTCGAGCAAGTCGACAAAATCATGGCCTCGGGCAAAGTAGATGCCATCGACATCAATAGCGGAGCCATGGCGCGCGTCGGTATGGACGCGCTGATCACCGCGGGCGCGCTTGAAGCGCGCGGCGTGGAAACCGTCCCGCATCTCACCACACGCGATTTCAACATCATCGGCTTGCAAGCCGTTTTGCTCGGAGCATGGACTGTCGGCGGCGTGCGCAATGTGCTGGCGATTACTGGCGATCCTCCTGCAGTTGGAGACTATCCAGAAACGAGCGGGGTCTACGAAGTCGATTCGGTCGGGCTTGTGAAAGTTCTCAGCCGCTTGAACCAAGGCACGGACTGGGCCGGCAAGACCCTCGGCGGCGCAACGAATTTTGCGATTGGGGTCGCCGTCAATCCCGTAGCCGACGATCTCGACAGCGAAATCGAGCGCTTTCACGCCAAAATCGAGGCGGGTGCCCATTTCGCGATGACGCAGCCGATCTTCGACCCCGAGCATTGGCACGACTTCGTCAAGAAACTCGGCGGCAAGCCCTCGATTCCCGTGCTGCTGGGAATCTGGCCGCTCAATAGTTACAAGCAGGCGCTGCGGCTCAACAATGAAGTTCCCGGCATCGTCATTCCGCAAGAGGTGCTCGCCTCACTCGAAGCCGCTGGCGTCAACGCGCGCGAACGCGGTTTCGACCTCGCCCGCCAAATGCTGTCGTGGGCACGCACCGAACTCGCCGGCGCGTACTTAATTCCGCCGTTCAAGCGCTACGAAGAAGTTCTCGATATTCTTTAGAGAGTCCCGCTCATTCGGCTCGGCTCTGTTTCTTCACCACCTGTCGCAAGACCGGAACAAGAATCAGATACAACATCATGAGAAGCAACGGCGTGAACAAACACCAAGCGACGGCGGCGTGCCAGACGGTGGTCCACAGAAGATGAGTCGCTCCCAAGAGATTCGTGCGAAACATGCCAAGGATTTGCGGAGCGGCCAGCGGCAGGTGCGGCGCGCCGAAGAGCTTTACGCCCAACCGGGAAAACGGAATGAGCAGCACGATCTGCGCGGGGTACACAAAATAGTTCACGATTTGAATCGCGGGCAAATTCAGACGCAAAATCAACGCGGCCACGGCACAGAGAGCCGTCGTGGTCCCCAGGATGGGAAAGACTCCCAGTGCGACGCCGAGGGCGATGCTGAGGGCCAGTTTTTCCGGCGTGACTCCCTGGCGCAACAACTCGACGATGGGCTGGGCAATCCGCCTATACATGAAGCTTTCTCTCACTTCGCCGTGCAGCGCCACGCAGAACGTCCTCGCTTACATCATATTCGGAAACTCCGTTTTTCCCGGCCGTTTTGCGACGAAGGGCTTGCGGAGATTGCGGGCACAACCTATGCTCCGTGATTCTGAGAAGGGAGCGAGACGATGAGGAAGAGTTATCGTTGGATTTTGGCAGGGGCCGCGCTGAGCGCGCTATTTGTGCTTGGGCTGCGCGAAGGTGAGCAAATGAAAGCGGCTGAGACGCGCGAGGCGGATCGAGCGGCGATCACCGAGGTCTTAAATGCCCAGCAAGCTGCCTGGAACCGCGGGGATGTGGATGCGTTTCTGGTGGGCTATTGGCATTCGCCGGATCTAACGTTTGAAGGGAGCAGCGGAATCGCGCGTGGATGGGACGGCGTTCTGGCCAGATACAGGAAGAACTATCCGGACCGCGCGGCCATGGGGCATCTCGATTTTTCGGAGTTGGAGTTCCGGTTTCTTGGGCGGGATGCTGCGCTGGTGCTGGGGCATTGGCATCTCACACGAGATAAAGGAGATATCGGAGGAGTCTTTTCGCTGGTGTGGCAGCGATTTCCCGATGGCTGGAAGATCATTCACGATCACACCAGTGCAGTAGAGAAGCCGGCGGACACAAGTCATTGATTTTACGATGGTTAGATGCCTTGGCTGGCCGTCCTATCGCACTGGTACTACGGGTCTATTGGAGCTTTCCAAGGTGGCGGGCAGAATGTGAGTAGAGGCACCTGAGGGATGTTCGCTGCTATGCTACTTGCGATCTCCATCGTTGCGCTTTCGCAATTCGCCCTCTACTACTGGCGGGCAGTCTTGGCTGGCGTGGCGGCGCAACCGGTTTCTGACCGGGTGTTGGCTGCGGCTAACCTCGATGCCGGTCGAATGACGGCTCAGGATTTCGAAACTTTTGCTGGCTTGCACGATCTGACCCCGGATCTGCAGACTAACGGCGGCGGGCTGACGTTAGTTCGCGCCTATTACCGGGTTCTCGAAGGACTCGGCGCATTTGCAGTCGGGCGCATGCCAGCGATGGCAGAATGGTGCGAGCGGGAACGAGTGACCTGCGCTCGTTTCGCCGCGGTACAGATCGATCGGCGGTTGCAAGCCAATCTTCAGCTTGCCGCAGCACTCCGCTCCTGCTAACGCAGCCACCGAAATTACAGCTTAACCATTCCTCGGGCTTGTCCTACTCTCACATCTTTAATCTTTAACCGATTGAGCCATTCCTATTCGCGGCTCAATCCCCTCTTCCAATAACGAAACATCCATTGATTCCGCGAGGCTCGCAAGCCGCTTGCGGGTAGGATGCGTGTGTAACCTTTTCCCCTCATGGCGGTATTCACTCAATGAAAGAGCAAGAGCGGGCCAAAACGGAAAATGACCAGGCGATGAAGTTGGCTCCGGACGAGGATCTGATGCTCGAAGTGCGCAATGGCACGGGCGAAACGCTGGGGGTGTTGTTCGACCGGTACCACCGGCCTTTGTACAACTTCTATTCGAAGTTGACGGGAGACCGGACGCTTAGCGAAGACCTGGTGCAGGAAGTCTTCTTGAGGATTTTGCGGTACCGGCAGAGCTATCAGCCGGGAACGCCGTTTCGGGCGTGGATTTACCAGATTGCGAGGAACGCACGCGTGGATCATTACCGAAAGACGCCGAGGCACATCACGTTCGAGCCGGAGATGGCGCCTCCACTGATGCCGAAAGATGCAGCGCAGCAAACGGAAGAGACGGAGCTGCTACATCGAGCACTGATGCACCTGCCGGAAGAGAAAAGAGAGATTTTGGTTTTGAGCCGGTTTCAGGAACTGAAGTACGACGAGATTGCAAAGATGCTCGGTTGCGAGCTGGGGACGGTCAAGACGCGGATCCACCGAGCGATCCAGGAGCTGCGGCAGAATTTCAAGCAGCTCGAGCGCGGGCTTGCGCCGCGAGAGGCAGGACCTCAAGCGGTGAAAAACAATCCTCCACGGAGGGCCGGAAATGAACTGTGAAGAAATTGGAGAACTGCTGCCGGATTATCTGCAGGGAAACCTGAAGGCCGGGCAAGACAAGCAGGTTGAAGAGCATCTCGCGGAGTGCGCGGATTGCCTGGGAGAAGTGGAGATCTGGAAGAAACTCTCGCTGCTGCCGGTGGAAGAGCCGAGCGCGAGTTTGCGTGAACGGTTTGAAGCGATGCTGCATGCCTACCTGACAGGCCGCGGCGACAAAGCCGCCGCCGGATTCGACCGTCCGAAACATGGCACCTTGTGGAGCTGGCTGAGGTCGCCGTTGGGGGCCGTGGCATGGAGCGCGGCGGTGCTGGCCGTTGGAATTTTCGTGGGGAATTTTTGGGGAAACAGGACGGCACCCCTCAGCACGAATCAGGACGAAATCGCGGCCATGCACACCGAGTTGACGAACATGCGGCAACTGGTGGTGCTCTCGATGTTGCAGCAACAGTCGGCGAGCGAGCGGCTGCAGGGAGTGAGCTACAGCCAGCGCGAAGGGCATCTTGATCCGCAGGTGCTGGCGGCGTTGGTCCACACACTGCGGTACGACAACAGCGTGGACGTGCGGCTGGCGGCGCTGGATGCGCTGAGCCGTCACGGCGGCCAGCCTCAGGTGCGCAAAGGGGTCGTAGAAGCGCTGCAGGAGCAACAATCGCCGCTGGTGCAAGTGGCGCTGATCGACCAGATGCTGGAATGGCGCGATCCGGATGCGGCGCAGAAGCTGCGGAGCTTTGCGCAAACACCGAATTTGAATCCGACGGTGCGGCAGCGTGCGGATTGGGCGCTGAGCAAATTGAATTAAGGAGGAGTGTGTGCGCGTGAAGAAACTTTTTGCGGTTTTGAGCGTGTACCTGGCAGCGGCGCTGCTTTTGCTCGTGCTGCCGGCGAAAAATTTGGCGGGCGCACATTCGAGGAAGAGCATTTTGCGCTCTCTGCTGGTTGCGATGTGGCCCGAAACCGTATGGGCGGAAAGCCGGGATGACGACGAGGATCTGCCGGTGCGCGACGAAGAAAAGATTCAGAAATCGTTCGCGATGCCAGCGACGGGACAGAACTCGCTGGAAATCGACAACGTATGGGGATCGATCGAGGTAGTGGCGGACGCGGCGGGCAAGGTGGAGATGTCGGTCGACAGGACGACGCGAGCGGAATCGAAGGAAAAACTGGAGCTGGCGAAGAAGGAAGTCACTCTGGACATTACGCAGCAGGAAGGGGCGCTGAAGGTGTACGTCAACGGTCCGTTCCGTTGCCAGTGCGACGACTGCCGGCATTCACGTGACGACGAGGGGTATCGCGTGAAGATGGATTTCGTGGTGCATGTGCCCCGAGAGATGGACATCAAGGTAAAGACGGTGAATGAAGGCCGCGTCGTGGTGCGCAACACCAGCGGCAATTTTCTGGTGAGGAACGTGAATGGAGACGTCGAGATGGATAACGTCTCGGGATCGGGAACGGCGAGGACCGTCAATGGGCCGATAGTTGTATCGTTCCGCCAGAATCCAAAAGAGAATTCGGACTTCAAGACGATCAACGGCAAGGTGGAGCTGAAGTTTGCGCCAGATTTGTCTGCGGACTTCCGTTTCAAAACGTTCAACGGAGGCATCTACAGCGATTTTCCCGTGACGGCGATGCCGGTGCACGCGATGGAGCAGGAACACAAAGGCAGAAAAGTGATTTACCGGGCCGACCGGTATTCCGAAGTGCGCGTGAAGTCCGGCGGCCCGCAGATTCAAGTAGAAAATCTAAATGGAGACATTCGCATTCTAGAAAACCATGAATAACCATACGAACAGAGTAAGGGGCATCTTGGCGGCAGCAGCGATGCTGGCTGCGGTAGCGATCGTACCCGGCGCTTGGGCGCAGGGGCAGACGCAGTCGGGGAGCGACCGGATCGCGGTCAATCTGGATGATCCGGCGCGGCCGGCATTTGTGAAGGCCAGCCTGGTGAATGGCGGAATCACCGTAAAGGCCTATGACGGCAAAGAAGTGATTGTTGAAGCGCGCGCGCGGAACGAGGAACGCGAGAGATCATCGGGTGGGCCGAAGCGCTTGAATATTTCGACGACTGGGCTTTCCATCGAGGAAGAGAACAATGAGGTGCGCGTGAGTACGGAGTCTTATGCGAGGACGATTGATTTGACCATTTCGGTGCCCACGCATGCTTCGCTAAAGCTGCGGGCGGTCAATGATGGAGACATCTCGGTAACAGGCGTGGATGGCGACCTGGATGTGGACGACATCAACGGGTCGGTGACGCTGAATAATGTGTCGGGCAGCGCCGTCGCGCACGCGCTGAACGGGCATGTGCATGCCACCTTCGTGAAAGTCAACCCGCAGAAGCCGATGGCGTTCAGCTCACTGAACGGGGACATCGACGTGACTTTCCCGACGGATGTGAAAGCGAACGTGAGCATTCGCTCCGACCGCGGAGACGTATTTAGCGACTTTGACGTACAGCTCCAGGCGTCCGCGCCGCAACAGGTGGTGGAGGACGGACGGGGACATGGCGGCAAATATCGGGTGAAGATTGACAAGACCGTGCACGGCACCATCAATGGCGGCGGCCCGGAATATCAGTTCACCAATTTCCAAGGACAGATCTACATTCGTAAAGCGGGCACGGCGCGATAACTTCAGGGCCTCCGTCTTCATCTAGCCTGGACAAATCACTCGGCAAGCCGTCTGCTGATTCTTCCGGCGATTCACGCGCGCCGTCCTAGAACGGAACCTAACGCAAGTTCCATCGGTGAACACAACACCCGACGCACCCCTGCTCGCGGGGCTCTTCGCGGTGAGCGGATTGACGCGGATTTTGCTACGCTGTGGCTGACAAATAGAGAGCGCGGAAGGAGAAACAGCGTGCCAGTCGTAGCCGGAGTGGACCTTGGCGGAACCGCCATCAACTATACGTTCGTAAACCAGGAAGAGCGTTTTCTGATTGAGGGCCTGTGCGAACATCCCTCGCTATCGAAGCAAGGACCGGACGTTTGCCTTCAGCAGATTTCCGATGGCCTGAAGATTGCCGCCGATCGAGTGAACGTTTCTCTTTCGAACATAGTGGCCGTGGGCCTGGATACTCCAGGGCCGGCGAGCGCAGCGGGCCAGTTCAGCGCGCGAGGATCCACAAATTTTGTTCATCCGCGGTGGGCGGGATTCGATATTCGGGATGGCTTGGCACACAAGCTCGAAAAACCGGTGACGTACCTGAACGATGGAAACGCGGCGGCGCTGTGGGGGCACTTCGCTATGTTCGGCGTCAACAGCAAGGAAACGTCGATTTCCATCATCATCGGGACGGGGAATGGCGGGGGCGTCATCATCGAAGGCAACGTCTTAAAGGGCAAGAACGGTTTCGGCGGAGAGCTGGGCCATGTGCTGCTTCCCTACCAAAGCATTGCCGGTACCGCCGGGATGAAGCCAGCCTGTAATTGCGGCCGCACAGGAGACCTCGAGTCGCTCTGTTCCCTCACCGCCATTGAAAGGAATCTGCTTCCTTATTTTTTGCCCCGGTATCCCGCGCATGATCTGGCGAAGATGGACCTCCACCAGGCCGCAAAGCAAGTTCGGGGACTTGCCGATAAGGGCGATGCCCTGTGCAAAGAGGTTTTCCGGATTCAGGCAAATGCTCTGGGGCTTTTCTTCGATGAAATGGTGAATACATTCGACCCCGACGCCTTCATCGTGGGAGGCGGCGCTTTGGAAACGAGCGAGGAATTTCAGCGCTGGTTCCTGAAGGAGATTCGCACGGGCATGCCCAATCAGCGCGAAGAGCAGGCGGGAATTCCGATCCACGTCATGCCGAACGGTGACACGGCTGGCGCGCGTGGTGCAGCTATCGAAGCGCTCAAACTAGCCAGGCAAAGCGGACTCGCATAACTCGAGCGGCCAGCGCCGCTCACACGAAGTTCCGGATTGCCTCAATACGCCCAGCGAAGCAGGACGCCGCCAGTAGTGTAGCCAGCGCCGACCGCGACGAGCAGAACGAGATCGCCCTTATGCAGGC
>Ga0335083_10001316_pt1 | contig 34369 bp, 33 predicted proteins | sample Lox_Sample_42_FD_206716 | JGI IMG/M metagenome (GOLD analysis project Ga0335083, IMG submission 206716) | Soil microbial communities from Loxahatchee National Wildlife Refuge, Florida, United States - Lox_Sample_4.2 | ecosystem: Environmental > Terrestrial > Soil > Wetlands | place: USA...
TTATGACCGGCCAGAGTTGATCAGATCGTGCGAAGAAGTATTGAACTCTGACTGACCGCGAGTCAGTCAGACTCTGTCCTTATTAATGGGGTTCAGGGCAGGGAAGTGTGCCAGTGGTGTGCCAGAAAGTCGAAAGGCGGACTGCCTCATGCCGAACTACGGTCGCAACGCAGCGGAGAGATATCCGACGGCATTGTGAACGGACACAATCTTCGCAATATTCGGGGTTGCCGAAGAGGCTAGGAACTTCAAGTGTGCAGCTTATGTCTTAGTTGGTCCTTGCATCTTTAGTCCGATTGAACTCAAAAGCGAGAATACGTGCACGCTCAGGCGTATGTGCCCGCCATCGCGCTAATCACGACCGGATGCTCTGCTGCCTTCGCATTTTTCGCAAGGTGTGCCGAAATCCGATGCGAACCTTTTTAAGACGTTGTCGGTGATTTTCGAGACGTTGTTGTCGTAGCCGTTGTAGGAAAGGCTGCCGAACCAGGCAATCGAGCCCGCGGAAAATACCGCTCCGCCATTTGGGCATTCAAAATAGACCAAATCCGAACTTACTTTCTGGTGCGCCGTAGTGGTGGGCGGAGACGCATAAACCTCTTCGAGAACATGCAGAAATGTGTCATGAAATTTCGGCTCATCGAATGTCGCAGTAGCGAGCATGAGCGCGTGGGGAGGCGTTCCCAGAGCATATTCCATCCGGTCGATTTCATCCCCGGCCGTGCCGATTCTTAGACCCAATGATTCGAAGTCGCCAATCACCTCTGTTGGACCAATTCCTTCAAAGATGAAACTAACTCTTGGGTTAAAACTGTCAGGCTGGCGCCGATAAGGCTGACCGGGTCCGCATCGCTGATTTGTCCAACCGAGGGCAACGAGCCCTATCCCGACTAATTTCTGCGGGGGTCTTCCTCGGCGGCGCCAAAGGCCTCCCATTTCTCCCGTTGTGCTCAAGTAATACTCACCGGCTGCCGCCTCCCAGCTCTCGGTGCCGGACCATTTCCTGACTTCGATAAGCTGCGGTGGTTCGGCGCGCATGGAAGTCACCCAATAGAAGCCGTTGCCCCCTAGGTACATCAGCCGACCGCCATTGCGGAGATAGTCGGTCATCCCATTCAGCATTTGGTAGGAGTAGTACTCAGGGTGCGATCCGGTAATCACCACTTTGTACGGAGCAAGCAGGGAAGACCCTTCCAGATGCAGATCCTGGTCGGTGATGACGTCATATTGATATCCCTTGGCTTCCATCCAGTCGATCAAGTAAAGATCGGCACAAAAGTGGCGGGGGTAGGGAAGTCCATTGGTCGTAAATTGCGAACAGTACTTTGGGTTGAGATCAAGGAGCGGGCGGGAATAGGACGCGTAACAAACACCACTGTCGTCGGAGTGGTGATCGTACACGCTCAACAGGCTCGGGATGTTGGTGCGAAAGTTTGCGTAAGCGAGATAGGTAAAAGTGGGAGCCAGAAAAGCGATGGGTGCGGTTGCGGTTCCCTGGAGAGGCCTGACGAAGAATGGGATGTAAGTTTCATGGTCGCCGCTGCGCAGACGTGCGGCGTAAATTGCACTTCTGAATTCAGGTGGGATTCGAAATTCGAAGGCGACTTCCCATCCCGCGTCCTCGAGGTCGTCATCATGAAAGTGGATGGCCCCGTATTCGTTTGGTGCGAGTGCGAAATTTGTCTCGATGTTTTTCCAATTGTGACCGGTCATCGCCCGTGCGGGCATGTTGACGGTGCTTCCATGCAGCGCATTGGGAGAGGTGTCTGTAACTTTCTTTGATGAAATATCTCTCGAGAAATCCCAGGCGGCTACCAACGCGTCCGCGATCCCGTCGGGAAGACCGTCGTGTTGCAATGTCTCGATTTCGGCTGCACCCAAAGCACGACTGAAGAGTTTTGGGCCATCGATCTTGCCGTTGAAGTGTCCACTTGTATCTCTCGGCTTGGCCTCTGGCTTCAGCCAATAAGCGGCAATCAAGAAGGGAAGATCGTTTGGCTTATTTGCAGATGGACTGGTCGACGTTCTGATGACCGATCCTTCATCCATTGGCCAGGTAAGAATCGGCCTTTGATAAAGGCTGATTTCTCCGTTCTCAGCATCGTACGTTGCGGCAACGAAATACCAACGCGAAGCGGTTAGTGGCTTTCCAGTCTGGAATCGCTCGTTCCCGATTCGCAGGCCCAGACCTCCGTTATCTTCGAGAAACAGACCGAAACCGCTGCTATCGTTGCTGCCCCACTTAGTGAGAATTCCTTGCTGTCCCTTCAAGGGAGTCGTGGGAAAAATCCACGCTTGCAAGGTAAAGCTTTCAATGTTTTGAAGTAAGCGATGGTTCGGGATCTTCACATAAGATCCTGTGTTCAATTCCTGCCTTTTGCCTGGATAAACTCCATTGATCGAAGTGTCGACGACTTCCTCTTTGAATCCCGGCCCATTCGGATTTGAATCCCCGTGAATCAACCGAACTACATCCATTCGGTAGGTTGGTTGCTCTGCGCTGACCATGAATCGGACGCATTCCCCGGGCTGGACACTGAGTCGATCGGCATATCCAACAAGACGGAGCGGGTTGCTCTCGTAGGGAACCGGATACTCTGCCGGCGACAAATTGGAACTCATTTGGAAGTCCTCGTTTCCGAGTCTTTTGCTTGATGCTTGAGGAGAAGCCATTGAGCGGACGGACAAAGTCAGTTTCAGCGCTCTTTCTATTTGTCTATTTGCCTACATGGGATTTGGAGGGGCCGTGTTCTGGTTCGCCGCCGCGATGACTTCCATCGCGCGAAGGCCGTCTTTCTGCGTAACAGGGAAGGGCTGGCGTTCGCGACAACACCTGACGAACTCAGCTAACTCTCGTTTGTACGCGTTCCCGAAGCGCTCGACGAACTCTGGTACATGGCGGCCATAATTGCGCATGGGATACGTCTTGAATTCGATCCGCTCCGTCCGACCGTAAGCTTCGAGGATGACCTCATTCTTATTTTGATCGAAACGTCCAACGTGGATATGACCTTCCTCTCCATAGATCCAGAATTCAACTCGATATCCTGAGACGTGATTGCGGCTCACGGTAACTTGGGCGACTAATTCGTCAGGGAACCAAAGAGATATTAGTCCGTCGTTGAAGTCTTCCGGTGTTGATGACAACTTGTGCGCATAAAGACGAGCACCGAGACTCACTACACCCGTTGGTATTTCGCCGGTAAGCCATAAAACGTCATCCAAGTTATGTATGGCCATGCCGATGAAAAGGTTGGTGCTGATGTACCCTGGCGGCACAGGGCCTGAGTCCTCGAGTGCGGCTACGATCTTGAAGGGACGTCCAATGGTTCCTTGATCAAGTAGTCGTTTGGCGTGTTGCAAAGGCTCGTCAAAACGACCTTGAAAAGCGAGCATAACGGCGTTGGGATTTTGCGAGTCAAGTTCGCCAGCCAGTTCGCGGTCCCCCGCCAAGGACCCCGTGAGCGATTTTTCTACTAGGACTCGCTTCCGTGCGCGGACGAGCGCGCGCACGTGTGGACCATGTTGTTCAGTTGGAGTACAGACCACCGCTGCATCGCAAGCGTCCGCTTCGATCAATGCTTCGACACTGGGATATGCCTCAATAGGCGAGTCCTGAATCGCCGAGAAATCTTTAGCGACTTTTTGGGCATGGTCTATCCTCGCGTCAACGAGGGCGGCTAGTTTGCAGCCACCCGTTGATATGCCCAACTCTGTCGCGTGAAGTGAATGCAGCGCACCGATTCGACCCAGGCCAACAACCGCTAGTCTTATTGGTTCAGCCATCGTTCTTTTGACCTCATTCTGAGCCAACTCATTTCCTTACTTGTGAAGTGCCGAATTGGATTTGTTGATCGTGGACACGTTCACATCTCATGAATTCAAAGCGCGGTTCATGAGTCGAGTGTGAGAGAAACCGTGGTTTGGGGATCAAATTGATTTCCTGGAACCAATCGATCGATCATTATCAAAGCAAGAGGGTGCAGAAGCCCGACGATAATGAACAAAGGTACATATGTGTGAGACTTTTGCAGAACGTAACCTGCGATGACTGCAAAAATCATCCCACCGACCGCACCGCCTGTTCCACCCAGGCCTATCACTGACGCTACACGTGCCTTAGGAAAAATGTCGGAGACCAAGGCGAAGAGGTTGGCTGACCATCCCTGATGGGCAGAAGTGGCGAGCGAGATCATGGCAAGCGCTACCCACGCCCTGGATGCAAATACTGCAACGATTGCAGCGGGCATACAGAGAGCACACACAGCCATGGCGCCCTTGCGAGCACTGCTCAGCGACCAACCGTGCTTAATCCAATAGCCTGAGAGCCAACCTCCTGCGATGCTTCCGATGTCCGCTGCCAGGAAAGGTATCCAGGCAAAATAACCAATCATCGCGAGAGAAAAACCGCGCTTCTGCTGGAGATAAGAGGGCAGCCAAAAGATATAAAACAAGAAAACGGGGTCAGTTAGAAATTTTGCCGCGGTGAACGCCCAAGTAGACCGGGAATGGAGGATTTGTGCCCAGGGGAATTTCGTTGTCAGACTATTTGCCACAGGCTCACGGTCGGCCTCAGCAACAGACGGAGGCCGATATACGAATAGCCAAACGATCAGCCAGAGAAAGCCGAGGGCTCCGGTAATCAGGAATGCTTCCTGCCAGCTCCAGCGCAATGTCAGCCAGGCGACCAGTGGAGCGGCAACCATGGCACCGACGTTAGCACCAGCGTTAAAGACTCCGGCAGCCAAGGCCCGCTCTCGAGAAGGGAACCACTCGGCCACAGCCTTGATAGCCGCTGGCGTGTTTCCTGCTTCGCCTGCTCCCAGGAAGAACCGAGCCACCCCGAAGGAGAAAGGTCCTTTTGCGAAGGTGTGACCGATGGCCGCGATGGACCACCAAGCGACAGTCAAAGTATAGCCGAACCGAGTTCCGATGCGATCGATGATGCGACCTGATACTGTCAACATGATCGCGTAGGCCACCTGGAAGGAAAAAACGATCCAGCCATAATCGCTTTCTGTCCAGTGCAGCTCGGACTGGAGCTGCCCTTTGAGCACAGAAACAGTTTGGCGATCGAGGTAATTCAGCGTGCATGCAAAAAACAAAAGTGCGCAGATATACCAGCGAAAATGAATGTTTAGCCGTCGCGGAAAATGAAGGGCAGGTTCGGCTGCGACCTCAGGTTCTGGCTCTCGCATCATCCGAATATCCGCTTAAACTCGCCAATCGAGGCACGGAATCCGTCCTCAAACGTCTTTCCCTCGGGTCGATACACGCCTTCCAAAACAGCAACCCCTGCAAATCTGTCCCGAGCAAGCGATCGGGCAATGTCATCGAAATATTTCATCATCTGCCCGTCGCCGAACCGGCAGTTGTCCACCCTTGCTTTTGGAATGTCGACACGGCAGTCCTTGAGATGAATGTGGCCCAAATATCCACGGACTGCTTCGTAGCCGTCTGGGTAGGCAGGTTCGTTGCAGTAAATACTGTTCGCGGGGTCCCACAGAATTCTTAAGTGGTCGCTACCCAGTTCATCAACCAGCTTTCTGGCCAGATAGCCAGAATTGATCATGCCATTGTTGCCGGTTTCGATGACCAGTGTGATGTTTTGCTGTTCCGCGAGTTCGATGGCTGGTGTGAGCAGAAGTTTTAATTTGTCCCACGCGCCGCGGGTTACATTCCAAATCTCGGCGCCGCAAGCACCAAAAAGAATCATCTCCTTGCGAAAGCTCATGATTCGTACCAAGCCGCAGTTGAGCGCCTTGGCCATATCGATACACCGCCTCAATGCCGACATTTGACAGGAGTGAGCTTCCTGCCCGATCTCGGTTTGGCCGAGAAGCAGGCCCGCGAAGATGTGGCGTGAGATGCAGCAGACCTGTATGCGATATTCAACGATGAGATTTTGGACGCGAGTTATTTCGGCATCGCTAAGATCCCCGACTTCCTTATCCCAGAGGTATTGCAGTTCAGCGTAGTCGAGGCCGAATTCCCGCAATTCTGTGAGCGCATACTCCAGCTCTTGGCTGATATTGCTGGTAATCGCCCCGAGTTTGATCATGGAGTCTATTTTCCCGATCCTGCGATTTGGTGAGCGGCAAGGGTCTCAAGGGCTCGGGCCATGGCGGAGTGGTCCCAACCCGCGCCTCCCTGCCCCGCGCAGGCGTTGAACAGTTCCCGGCAGTTAGCGGTATTGGGCAAACTCATCTTCAGCGAACGCGCGCCTGATAAAGCAAGGTTCAGATCTTTCTGATGGAGTTCAATGCGGAAGCCAGGATTGAAGGTGCGGTTGATCATGCGTTCGCCATGAACTTCGAGGATACGAGACGAGGCGAAACCTCCCATCAAAGCCTTGCGAACTTTTGCCGGGTCGGCGCCAGCCTTGGAGGCGAAGAGTAGCGCCTCGGCCACGGCTTCAATTGTGAGTGCGACGTTGATCTGGTTCGCGACTTTTGCAGTTTGACCGTCACCGTTCCCACCGACGAGAGTGATGTTTTTGCCCATAAGTTCGAAAAGCGGTTTCACCCGCTCGAAGGCCGTTCGTCGGCCGCCGACACAATGGTGAGCGTGCCCTGCTTGGCGCCGATTTCGCCTCCGGAGACGGGAGCGTCGAGGTAACTGCAGCCAAGCTTTTTAATCTTCGCGGCAAACTCTTTGGTGGCGAGCGGCGAGATGGAACTCATGTCGACGAGGGTCTTGCCAGAAGACAATCCGGCGGCGACGCCGTTGGTACCAAACAAAACGGTTTCGACGTTGGGCGTGTCGGGAACCATGGTGATGATGATGTCGCTGCTGGCCGCGACAATCTTGGCGGAGCGGCAGTCGTGAGCGCCTTTGTCAATCAATTCCGAAGGCGCTGGTTTGCGGCTGTGCACGAAAAGTTCGCAGCCGCCATCGAGCAGACGTCCTGCCATGGGCTGCCCCATGGTGCCTAATCCAATGAACCCTACTTTCATTGTGCCTTCCTTAGACCGAGATCAAGATGATTGAAAAATAAGGGCCGGAACGAAAACTTTTCAAAAGTTGATCCTTGTCATTCCGGGAAGCGGTGTATACAGTATACCGAATTGTGCCTTGGCACAAGTGGCGATTCGGATTTGATCGTCTGAACCCCACGATTCCTAACTCATAAGTTTGGCCCGTCGAATGAACACTACTGCAGCCGAAACCCAATCTGTTCGTGCAAGGTCCAGCGGCAATTTGTACGTATACCTGATTTCGCTGGTGGCGGCAGTCGGCGGCTTTCTCCTCACCTACAGCCGGATAGTTGGTGTTCTGACCGAACAGAACCGTACTCGACATCAACAACGCGAACACGGCAAGCGCTCACTTCATAGAGCCTCCGGGGATGAACGATATAGGATGAACCGCATTCCAAGCGGAGAACGTCTACTAGCGCCAAGTTCGTAGAAACGACTCCCACCCACGTCGGATTTTGTCCTACCATTCTTTTCGCAACCGAGCTTCAGCCACAGGGCCAATGGTGGCAGGTCAATCCCATCTATACGATTCTTGCAATGAAAAGCCGAGTCCGCCCCTCCACTAACGAAACTTCAGCCCTTCAACAACAGGGAAGGTAAAAGTCATGGCAAGCAATCGCGCAGTAGTTTACATGGGGCCTCGGACTGTCGAGGTTCAATCCATCGACTATCCCAAACTCGTAGCCCCCGACGGCAGAAAATGTAATCACGGCGTAATCGTCAAGTTGGTCTCGACGAACATCTGCGGAAGCAACCTGCACATGTATCGAGGTCGAACCTCCGCGCCAAAAGGCACGGTATTCGGCCGCGAAAATACAGGAGAGGTGATTGAAGCCAGGTCCGATGTCGAGTACATCAAGGTCGGAGACATCGTGTCGATCCCTTTCAATATCGCGTGTGGCCGATGCCGCAACTGCAAGGCTCGCTTTACCAACCTGTGCCAGAACACGAATCCCGCAGGCATCGGCGGAGCCTACGGATTCGTAGGAATGGGCGGCTGGAAAGGCGGCCAGGAGTTCGATTCCTTCCGCGCTCACCAAATCTATCAATCAGATGCAGGCCGTTTTCGAACTACCGTTCTGGCTGATGTAGACGACCTTGTAGGCGGTCACAGTGGACTGAGCCCCTAAACTGAGACACTGAAAGAATCGACACTTTTCATCCAACGGAGAGGTCGATGGAGAAAACGGCCTACCAGAACTATCCACTTCGGCAGTCATTAGTCTGCGCTGACGACTGTGGCACGCGGGAAAACCGCTCTCTTGCGCACTACTACTTGCACACCTGGCTTGGGACGGAGCGTCATCCCGGCATCCGGTTCCACCCGAAAACCGGGAACCATCTGAAATTTCCAGTTTTGTATCACTGTCGCCAAAATCAACAGCGCCTCAATCCAGGCGAACCCTTCTCCGATACAGTTTCTCGGACCCGCACCGAACGGAAAATACCGAAAAGCCATCTTGCTGGCGTTCGTATCGTCTTTCCATCGCTCTGGATCGAACCGAATCGGATCCGGAAAAAATTCGGCTTTGTGATGCATGACCCACGGGGAGAGCGTGATGAATGAGCCAGCTGGGATCAGGTACCGTCCGGCTTGATAGTCCTTAGTCGCTTGCCGGGAAATAATCCAGGCTGGAGGATATAGTCTCATGGATTCTGCGAGAACCATCTTGGCATAGCGTAAACGGGGAACATCTTCGACCGCCGGGCTGCGTTTCTCTAAAACCTCATTTATTTCATTGGCCAATTTTTCCTCGACTTCCGGATGTTGAGTTAACAGCAAAAAAGTCCACGCCAGCGCGTTAGCCGTGGTCTCGTGACCGGCCGCGAACAGCGACATACACTCGTCTCGAAGCTGCCGGCTACTCTCTTCCTGAGACCCGAAGGTTTCTTCCTCGTGAGCGGCAATTAACATCGAAAGCAAATCGCCTTTATCCTCTCTGTTTTTTCTTCCATCTTCGATGAAGCGGTAAATCATCGAATCAAGGTGACGTTGCGATGCATTGATGCTGCGCAATTGAGGAATCGGCAGTTTCAGTACGAGCTCGGGGTGTGGCACGAAGTAGAAGAACAGCGCACTTTCGATCAGTTTGGTGAAATGACGTCCGATTTCTCTTGCCTCCGATTCCATCGTCACGCTGAACAACACTTTCGCAACGATGCGGACGGTAAGTTGCATCATGTCGGCATGAAGGTCGCGCGACTCTTCTTCTTTCCACGCACCCACGAACTCTTGGGCCAGATCAGCCATCGTTCTGGCGTAGGTTTCGAGGCGTTGCTTGTGGAACGCGCGCTGCGCCAGCCGCCTTTGTTGGGTATGCAGGGGTTCCTCGCTGGTAATCAGACCTTCGCCCATGAATATTTTCGATTTCTGTAAAATCCTTCCTTTGACGAAGTCCGCATGCTTGTTGAAAAGCACGTCCTTCACGTATTCGGGACTAGTCAGCAAATAAAACTGCGGGCCCAACAGCCGGTACCGCACCACTTCACCCAAGCGCCCGCAATGATCGAGAAACTCCAAAGGATTCTTTTTGAAATTCAGAAGGGTTCGCCCGGGGATGAGCGACGATACTAGCGGAGGCTTTTGTTGGGCACCCACAGAGTACCTCGGTACACAGGTTCACTGATGGATGGGAACCGGAAAATTCGGAAATGAACCCGATGCTTTCAGGCCGCGTACTTTACCATCGACTCTGTCCTTACGCTAGTACCTTCAGCTTTGATTCAGCCCGTTTATCTTGGCCAACATAAGCCCATTCCAGCTTTGTCTGGTGAAACTAGCGATCGCGGAAATCCCGCGGTTTTCCGGGCAGCCAGGCCATTGGGCCGCGATACAGACGTCCGAAGGGCGGCAGAACCAACGTCCGGACTGAAACTTCCCTGCGTCATAATGGCGCGATGGTTAGAAAACTCCTCGAAACGAAAGCGGCCGTGGTATTTGCCCATCCCGATCGCTCCAGTTCCGCCAAATGGGAAAGGGGATTGAGCAAATGCATGGCGCTGTTCCGCAGTGCCTGACATCTCTCACTTTATGGAAGCGACCAGCGAGTCGGCGAGCCGGGGGAAAAAACAATGGCTTTATAACTTTCGGTCATAAAAAATCCTTACTGCAACCCTGCCTGCCGCGCGCTGATGTGTTAAGCTTCCGCGATATCCGGGCCTCCCAATACAACTACTGATTCCGGCTTAGAGCGATAGGGTATGGCCGAAACGATCTTTTTGACCGGTGCCACCGGATTCATCGGGCGTGAGCTGCTTTGGCGAATGCTGCGCCGTCCTGAGGTGAGCGTCTTATGTCTGTTGCGTTCCCGCCCCGGCGCCAGTATGTCGGATCGTCTAAATGAAGTTCTTGATGCTGCCCAGCCGACCCCGCTGACACAATCACAACGGTCACGCGTTACCGCTATATCCGGAGATATCACGCAGCCAAGCCTAGGACTGGCGCTTGGACAATTCGAAGAACTCGCTGCCTCTGTGATTCGCATTGTGCATGGCGCCGCTTCCGTGGCATTCCACCTTCCCCTGGAGGAGGCGCGTCGCATTAATGTTGATGGCACCCGCAGGGTTCTGGAGCTAGCTGAAGCTAGCAAATCTCTGAAACGCTTCGATTACATCAGCACCTGCTTCGTTTGTGGTCAACGTTCAGGGCTCATCGGCGAAGAAGAACTTGATCTGGCGCAGGAATTCAACAACAGCTATGAACGAAGCAAGGCGGAAGCTGAGCAGTTGATGCGCTCACGCCGAAGCGATCTTCCCATTTGCATCTTCCGGGCGCCGATGGTTGCCGGAGACTCGCGCACTGGATATGCATCGAGCTTCAAAGTAATGTACTGGCCACTCAAAATGATGTCGCGCGGATACATCCACGCGGCGCCTGGCGACCCCAAGGGCGTGGTGGATGTAGTCCCCGTGGATTATTTTTGCAATGCCCTGGAATTCATCAGCGCCGATCTAACGCAGCGAGGAAGGGCCTTTCACCTGGCGGCCGGACCGGAGTGCTCCACAACCGTCTCCGAATATCTGGATATGGCAACGGCCGCTTTCGGAAGACGACGGCCACTCCTTATCAAGCCAGTCCTCTACCGCGCTATGTTCCGCCCGGTGTTAAAGGTCTTGATCTGGGGAAGAAAACGGGACCTGCTCAACAAAGGACGCGTCTATCTTCCCTACCTTGCACATCATGCGCAATTCGATACCAGCCAGACTCGTGCCGCGTTGGCAGCCACCAACCTGCGAGTGCCTCCAATCACCAGCTATTTCCAGACCCTGATTAACTATGCGGTTCGATCGGAATGGGGGAAACAGGTTTCAACGCCCATAGCAACCAGCTCCGTAGCGTGATCGGACTAACTTGAACTTTTACGACATGGACGGCGAGGAGCAAAGACAAGCTTCGGCACAGCGCCTCTTCAAGTATTTGCGGGAATATGTTGTTCCTTATCATCCTTATCTGCGGCGTTTGTACCGCCAATCTGGCATTGACGTTCGCCGCCTGAATTCCCCTGAAGACGTGCAGAAGCTGCCGCTGATCAACAAGAGTCATCTTCAATCCGACCCTGTTGCTTTTATTCTTCATCCCACGACGCCTGGCGCCGTTCCATTGCATGATGGCTATGAGACCGAGAGCATTCGAAACAAAACACTTCTGAAATACGCCCTGCAATCATTGGTGAACGTTCCTCACGATTACTCCAATGAAGTCCGCGATCCCACTTTTCGGGAAAAAATGCGCAAGCGCGGATTATTGGAATGGCAGCCGGTCCATACGCATGTTTCCACCGGCTCCAGCGGCAAGCCTACCCCTGTCGTTTATACCCATTACGATCTTCGGAAGCTTGTACCACAACTGGCGTCGGTCATCATCCGCCCCAGAAAGGAATACGGACCTGCCGGGACTTTCGATTTTTCGGAACGCACCCTGAACATTTTCCCGGGAGCGCCGCATATGGCGTTTTTCCTACCCGTGCTCGCGAAGGCGATCGTGGGAAATTCCACATTCGAAACTTTCGGCGGATCGATTATTCCCACCGATCGGCAACTCCAGATCTTCGTCGACGGAAAGTTCGGCTGTATCCTGGCTGTTCCTTCCTACATCGTTCACTGGTTGCGTCGCGCCGCCGTTCTGCGCGAGCAGCAGAAGCTTGCTCCCCTCCGCGAACTCAAACGCATTGTGTTGGGAGCCGAACCGCTCAGCGACAGCTTGCGTGAACACATTCGGCAGCTTGCATTGGCGGTGGGAGCCCCTCCCGAAGTTCGAGTGTTGCAGACCTACGGCCTGACGGAATCGCGTTGGGGATTTCAGGAGTGTGCGGAAGGCAGCGGAATTCATCTGAATCCAAAATTTTTCTTGTGGGAACTCATCGACCCGCAGACTCACCAACCAGTAACGCCCGGCGAGCCCGGTGTGCTTGTTTTCAGCCAGATTGGCTGGCGCGGCACAGTGCTGGTCCGCTTCTCGACCGGCGATCTCGTCAAGGGCGGCATGCGTTGGGACCGGTGCCAACGATGCGGATACACGTTCCCGAGAATTTTTTCCCCAATCTGTCGCGCCGAAAAAGACTTCACGAAGCTGAAAGGCACGCGGGTCGATCTTTCCCTGCTGGTCCAGGTGGTTCGCGATACTCCCGGCGTGCGGCAGTTCCAGGTTTCCCTCGAGAGCGAGGACTCGAGCCAGTCCTTTTCGCGCGATCTCCTCGCCATTGAGCTCTGCCCAGAACAAAACGTTTCGCGACAAGAACTGAAGCGAGTGTTAATCGAAAGGATCAAGCAGCAGATCGAAGTGTCACCCGACCGAATCTTCTTCAACGACAACGAGGACGACCTGGACCACCGGTTGTTCGACAAGAACCATATCAAAGCCGAGTACCTCATCGATCGACGCGCCGGGTAAGCAATGGCATCGGCCCACTGGGATTCAGTTGCGCCGGGGAAAAAGTGTAACCTATGTGACCGGTACGACTTGTTACCTATCTGTCGAGTCGGTCGGGCGAATTCGTCAAGATGTTAAATGCCGGCACTGACACGGAAGTAGCCGGAGCCGAGAGCGGCACCTCCTTATTTCCCGCATAGATTTTGTGCCGCCCGCGCGTCTTGAACCACTCCATCGTGGTAGCGTTCATGTGCATTTTTTCTACAATTTTCCGCCAGCCGACTCCTGTGTTATAGGCACAGAAGGAGATTTCTCCCATTTGAGTGGCGTACGGAATGATGCACATTTCGGTTCGACGGAAGTCGTAATTGAACAAGTCCTGGAACCACATGCCGGCAACCAGCAAGACGCGCCATTCATGGCGAGCAGTCTTGGTCAATCCCATGTGGCGGCCGGTGTGGCCGTCGGCAACGCGGAGCATGTTCCAGAAACCGAGCCCGCGAGGCGCGTTGCCATAACGGAAGTTTCTCAGCAATGCCAGCACGCCTTGCAAGGCCATGATCGGCTTCGAACGATGCCGGTCGTTGATCACCTTCAGGTCTTCCAGGAGGCGATCGGTATTGAAGAGGCTGGCGATGGGCACAGCCTGGCGAGTTGATTGGTTGACCAACAACAACGTGCCGATGCCGCAATTAGGATGGCAACCACACTTCAAGCTACCCCAATCCGCCTGCGGTCCGCGCAACTGATCGGTGAAATCCGACAACGGCCCCGATGCCGATAACGGATACCAGTCACGCAAGGGCTCGGTGATCCCGGCCTGAGCTTTCACGTCGTGCGCAAGGTGGGAAAGCGTGTAACGCCATTCCGATCGGGTGGCAGCGTCGAGATGTTCGTCGCGGCCGGTGAAGGAGACCGGCTGAAAAGAAACGGCGTTGATCTTGTCGATGTTCTGGATGGCAAACTCAATGACCGGCCCAACTTGATCGTTGTTGATGGAATTGACGATTGTTACCACCAGCGTTATATCGATACCGGCTGCGTGCAGGTTCTCGATGGCTTTCAGTTTTACGTCGAAGAGATTTTTGACGGCGCGATGCTTGTTCTTGTCGTTACCAATCCCGTCGAATTGCAAATAAGCCAGCCGCAAGCCGGCTTGGTGTGCCTGCCGAGCAAATTCGGGCTCCTGCGCGAAACGCACGCCATTGGTGGCGCATTGCACCGAGAAATACCCAACTTGCCGCGCGTAAGCTATCGATTCCAGGAAATGAGGCGAAAGAGTCGGCTCGCCGCCGGAGAATTGCACGGTAAGCTGCCGGCGGGGCTTGATGGTGATGGCATCGTCGAGCAACTTCCTGACGTCGGCCATCGACAGCTCATGTACATAGCCGACCTGATTGGCGTCCATGAAACAGGGGTCGCACATCATGTTGCACCGATTGGTAAGGTCGATGGTGAGGACCGCGCCACGGCCGTACTGAATGGACGAAGTGCCATGACCGTGCAGTTTGTCGGGAGCCATGCGAAAGTCGCGACCGGGATAGAGCTGCTCAATTCGCCTCAGGAAGGCAGAATCCATTGCCATCAGGTCGGAGAACTTTCCGTGCCGAGCGCACTCCTTCTCCATGTAAACGCGGTTGTCCCGCTCCACGATGCGAGCTCGAATCTCCCCCGGTTGTTCGTTGACCAGGACTTCCCAATTCACCGACCCGTTAACCACCTGTTCGCGAACTTCAATGACGCATTGGGGGCAAAGGGAATCGGTTTCGCGCGGAAACCCGAGTTGTGGAAACGTGCGTTCTTTCTGCTTTTTCCAGGGTTCAGGAGCCCAGCGCGGTTGAAAAGGCTTGTCGGGTATAAAACGGTTAATAGTTTGGCAGGCATTCCAAAGCAAAGAGGCAACCGCAGAAATGCTGGTCCCGAACATTGATGCCACGTTCATGAACCCTCCAGAAAATTCATCGCGAATCGAAAGTCTTAGCACGAGGAACAATGGGCCGTGGGGATAGTTGACGGGGCCGAAATTAGAGGGAGGATCTGATCTGTCTTCGGTCACCCCTGGGGAGCCGAAACAGTTGAAGTTACAACGGATTTTGACGAAGTATTCCGCCCCTGTCAAGCGATTGCACGTTGACAGGCAATAAGGGCTGACCTACGCTCTTTGCCTCGAGTTGAATTTACGACTCCGTTTTTGAGCTTTCCGCGGAGTATTCCATGAAGCGCGCGTTTATCACTGGCGGTTCCGGTTTCCTAGGACGACACCTGATTGCGGACTTGCGCAAGCGGAACGTAGAGGTACGAGCCCTTGCACGTTCCGACGAAGCCTGCAAACGCTTCGCGGCCGCTGGGGCCCAAGCCGTGCCGGGGGACATTAGCGATGTTCGTGCGTTGCAGTCCGGCATGGAAAGCTGCGACTTGGTGTTTCACGCGGCCGCGATTGTTCGCGATTGGGGAAACCTCGCCGATTTTCAGCAGGTCAACGTTCAAGGAACGGTGAATGTCCTCGAAGCGGCAAAAGCCGCCAAGGTGAACCGTTTCGTGCACGTCAGCAGCGAGGCGGTGCTTGCAGGCACCGCGAGCCTGCAAAACATCGACGAGAAGGTGCCGCTGCCGGCCCATCCACTGGGGCCGTACGCTACGACGAAGGGGCTCGCCGAAAAAGCAGTTCTGTCTGCGAATACCGAGGGATTCGCAACCATCGTAGTGCGCCCTCGTTTTGTTTGGGGAAAGGGTGATACGTCAGTGTTGCCGCAGATCGTGGAAGCAGTCCAGAAAGGAACCTTTCGCTGGATCGCGGGAGGACGATACCTTACCTCCACCACGCACGTGGAAAACGCGACTGAGGCTTTGATACTGGCCGCAGAGAAAGGGCGCCCCGGCGAGATCTATTTCGCCACTGACGGTGCCCCGGTGGAATTTCGAGCTTTTATCAGCCAGCTGCTTAAGACGCAAGGGATTGCGCCTCCTACGAGGAGCGTGCCGCGATGGCTGGCGCGGACCAGCGCGGCAATTGTGGAATCGATCTGGCCGATTCTCGGTGCGAAGGGTGCACCGCCCGCCACAAGAATGGCGGTGAAGATGCTCGGCGAAGAAGTGACCATCAGCGATGCGAAAGCGCGCGCAGAACTCGGATACTCCAGTCACATCGATCGCGATGGAGGTTTGTCGGAAATGTCGGCAGCGCAAGCTCCTGCGTGAGAAAAACGAAAGACTATTGACTCCTCAATAGGGCTCGCATACTCTCTGCCCAATTTTCCTTCGGGTTGGGCAGGACGTTAGGAGGTCCAATGGCGGGCGGCGAAACAAAAGAAAATTCCTCCGGCTTAGGTGCTCGACTCCGATATTGGATTTTTTCCGGGGGAGTACCCACCGACACCTTGCCTCACCAGGGACCTAGCTACATGGAGGCCGTGACCGCCAAGGGCAGAGAACGGGACGACGAGTACTTCGGCCAGATTCCCGACGCGCTCCCCGGAGATGTCATTCGCGATTTATCCGTGCTCTCCCCGGCGCGAAGTGCCCTGCACATCCTATTAGGATGGGGCTATATGGTGGGCGCGATATGGCTTTGCCATCGCTTCTGGAATCCATGGCTCTATGCCGCGACAGTGCTGTTTATCGGGGCACGCATGCACGGAATGATGATGCTCATGCATGACGGATCCCATTACCGCCTCTTCCGCAACAAACAAGCCAATGACGTCATGGGAGAATTCCTGTTGAGCTGGCCATTTTTCATCTCGCTCCAGCGATACCGCGCTTTCCACTTTCTCCATCATCATCATCTGGGCGAAGAACGAGACGGCAATCGCGTCGTGTACCTGACGCACACGATGAGCGGAGAAATCACGGCAGACTGGATTTTTCCCAAGACCGGCTTGCGATTTCTACTCTTTCTGACCAAGCGATTTGTGGCTGGTCCGTTTCTCGCGGCGTATATCACCTGGCTGAACCTCAGCGAGGCCTACCTCGTTTTGACCGGACATCCGACCAAGGCGTGGTTAATCGGCCGCTATCGCAAACCGCCGGCCAAACTTTATGTGGTGTCGCAAACCCTGTTCATCGCCGCTGTCGCGACGATTCTCACTTACCGGCATTTTTGGTGGGGCTTCTTCCTCTTCTGGGTCGTGCCATGGTCGTGGCACGTCGTACTGGAACAAATCCGGATCAGCAGCGAACACTTTGCCATCGAGAATGGGCATCCGTTCTACCGGCAGACGCGCTCCATCAGAACCTCGTGGGTGGAGAGACTCCTTTATCTTCCGAACAACGGCACGTATCATCTGGAGCACCACATGTATCCGAGCGTACCTTTCTACCGATTGCCGCAACTTCATGCTCTATTGATGAAACAACCGGGATTTCGGAGTCGCGCCCAACTTACGTCTCACTTAAGCGGACTATTCCACGAACTACTGGTGAAGCGAAGGACAAAGACACAGGCGACCGCCGTCTAGCCCGGCTTGGTCGGTTTCAATCGCGGGCGCTTTCGAGCAAGATCACAAGCGGCGCGGCAAACTCGCATATTTTTCCTCAATCTTTGATTGAAGTTCCTGGTTTCTACGTTCTTGGATTTCAAACTTCTGCCGTCGTGTGCCCCGCAGTATCCGACAGTCCTGCAGCGTATGACGCCAAACGACCGTCCACCAGAGTAAGAATCCGGTCGGCGACATTGAGGATGCGGTTATCGTGGGTAACCAAAAGAATAGCGCATCCCTGGCGCCGGGCCAGTTGCTGCAATTGGTCAACAACGCCGCGTCCGCTGACGCTATCCAGGGCGGCGGTAGGTTCGTCCGCGAGAATCACCTTGGGATTCCTGACGAGCGCACGTGCGATTGCCACTCGCTGCTTTTGCCCGCCTGATAGCTTTTGGGGATAGACATCGGCGTAGTCGAGCAGACCGACCCTTTCAAGCATATCTCGGGATCGGCGGCGCGCTTCTGCGCGTGAGACCGATGGATCGAACGCCAGCGCCATCTGCACATTTTTTGTAGCGGTAAGTGAATCGAGCAAGTTGTTCGCTTGAAAGATGAAACCTACTTCGCGCCGCAAACGCACAAGAGTAGCCGTATCCGCAGAACGTAAGTCGTAGTTCAAAACCTCGAGCCGGCCTTCCTGGACCGATCGCAGGCCTCCTACCAGGGACAGCAATGTGGTTTTGCCCGAACCGGACGGTCCAGTGAAGATGACGATCTCGCCCGGTTGAATGAGCTCGTTGATGTCGAACAGAACTTGGCGTCGCAGGGTGCCGTCGCCGTAGTAGTGATTGAGTCCGCCGATGTTGACGATTGGCTTCATAGCGTCAGAAGATCTCCGCGGGATCGGCGGCTGCGAGCTTACGCATTGCAATCCCGCCGGAGATTCCGCACATGACAACCGTCATCAGGAAAACCAGAACTCCACGGCTCAGCGTCATCTCAATCGGAATGCGAGCTCGTTGCTGGGCCAGGACGTAAACGCCCTGCGCAATGACGATTCCGGGTAGATAGCCGAAGCACGAAAGCAGGAGCGCTTCCTGTAAGACGACACTGTACAGCGCTCGATCCTGATACCCCATGGCCTTCAACGTTGCATATTCCGACAAATGGTCGTTTACGTCGGTATAGAGGATCTGATAGACGATCACCATTCCGACGATTAAGCCGAGGGTGGATCCGAGGTTGAAGATGAAACCGATGGGCAGATGAAGACTCCAGTAGCTTCGCTCCGCGTCCACGAACTCGGTTCGGGTAAAAACGTGTACATCGTCGGGAAGGAGCGCCACAAGCCGCCGACGGGCCTTCTCCAGGTCGGTTCCAGGACGCAGATAAATCAACCCGATATCGACCAGACCTTGGCGCCGGCTGGGAAACAGCCGTAGGAAATTGAGATCGCTGGTGATGTAGTGAGCGTTAGCGCCAAAACTTGGTCCGAGTCGAAAAGATCCTTCGATGGTAGTGCGCCGCCCGTTGATCTCTGTGCTCACTGAGCCCGCGCGCTCCAGTGCCTGCTGAACCGGGCCGAACTCCGGTCGAGCAGCCAGATCGAACAATCCCACGTCCTCCTGTCGCAGCCGCGGCAATTGCGAATCGAACCCTGGAAAATCGAAAATGTGCGTCGTGGGGTCGATTCCAATTACCAGCAGCTTATGTTCCTGATGCTTAGTGATGTCACGGAAGGCGCCAACGCCAACGTACACAGGAGCTACCGACTGCACTTCCGGCAATGCCAGCGCGCTATACAAACGGCGTTGGGTGAATGGATGGCTGGAAAAAATGTATTCATATTGTGAACTGACAATGGCGAGGTCGCAACGAAACCGATCGTGAACCTTGGTTGCGTTCCGATAGAGCGCGTCGCGCAAACCGAGCTGCACCAGCATGAGAGTAACGGCAAAAGTAATTCCCGCGATGGCAGCGGCCAGCCGGCGCCGCTCGCGAATCAACTGCAACCATGCCAGTGGGATTCCGCGCATCAAGACGTCATCGTTTAGGACTGATCACTACATTAACCTGGGCGTGAATGAGCGACGCTGCGCGTTCACTTTCATCTTCATCCAGCCGAATCTTTGTTTCGACCACCCGGGTATCGGAAAGTGTGTCGGGATCGAGGTGAAGCACATCGTCTCTGGCCACCTTCATACCAATTTGTTCCACGGTTCCATGCAGCGCCTGGGGAAGGCTGCTGGAAGTCACGGTCGCCGAGTCGCCGACTTTGACTCGATGAACATCTTCTTCTACAACCTCCGCAAAGACATACATTGCGCCGGTCTGGCCAATTTCCATGATGCCCTGGTTTCCTACTTCTTCTCCAGGCCACGCGTGAATCTTGATGACGCGACCCTCGATGGGTGAGCGGATAATGGCGGCCTCATAGGCCGCCTGGGCGCGGCGCGCGTCGGCGGCGGAGCTGGCTACTTCGGCTTCCGCGACGCTGACGTCCACTCTGCGAACTTCCGCCAGGCTTGTCAAACGCTGTTCCGCTTCCTGCAGTTGTTGGCGCGCAGTTTCCAATTGCGTGCGATTCAGATCGAGGTCTTCGCGGGAGGTCACCCTGTCCCGGAATAACGCTTCGTGGCGGCGGTTCTCTGTCTCGGCATTTGCCAACTCGGCTTTAAGGCGGGCGATCTCCGCCTCCTGGGCATGTAGATCACCGACTTTAGCGCCAGCCTTGACCTGCTCCAGCCGCCGTTGGGAAAGCGTAACATTGGTCTCCGCTTCCCGCCATTGCGCTTCGAGTTCGTCTTTGCTGTTCAGGAACGCGACGATTTGCCCGGGATGTACCGCGTCGCCTTCTCTCGGCAGGAGGTTCGCCACTAAGGAGGGCTGGCCCGAAAGCGATCTGGCTCCTAACCGCATGACGCCATCTCGCGGTTCCACCCTGCCGAGGCAGCCGACATTAACGGGATCGGAAACTTCAACGGTCTTCGCAGCAGCAGTGTTTCCATGTTTTCCGGCAAAGATGATGATGGCAACGGCCAGCGCCCCTATCGCCAGAATGGGAATAAGGACGCGGCGGCCAATTCGAGCACGCGCGGGACTGCGGACGATATCAGCGTTTGAAAGGGACATTACTCACATTACCGTTCCGGTCAAAACCCGGCTCGGCGGAACGTTAGGGGGAGATAAACGAAGCCCACATCTGGCAGGAATTGTGATGCGGTTTTGTCCGCTGCGCAAGGGGATTGAGAAGAAAAAGAAATGACTTTCATTTCGCTCCAGAACTGAAGAGCGCCCGGCAAAGACATTGCGTTACGGTTCAAAACGGGCTAATCTTCCCAACATTTTGCGGAGAGCAAAAGGCCTTGGTCAGAGCCCCAAAATCAGCCATATGACGCCTGCCGGCGGAGTGCGATTCCACGAATTGATGAAGGGCGGTTTCACCATGGGCGAGAGCGATCCGACCGCCGGCGAGCTTAAAGGCCTGCGTTCGGGCAGCTTCCTTGCAATGGAGGCTTTCGCGGCGATCCCGAATGTCCGAGAATTTGTTGCCGATCCCGAACATAAAGGCGATTTGAAAGGAAGCGTGCACTTTCCTCCGCTCGCAAACCGGGTTCAAGCGGACCAGGGCAGTTTCAAGCTCTTTGTGCGCACGCAAGAACCACAAGCGAAGGCAATGGTGTACGTTATGCATTTTGAATCGCAGGGCGATGTTTTCTGCCTGCAAGGAGTCAAGCACGTATATCGGTCGCTGGTGCACTCGTGGAAAGACACCACCACCCTCCATTGCCACCTGCATCGAGGACAGGATGAGCAGGGTCCAGTGGTGGGAGCGGGAGTTCTGCATTTGACGGGTGTGCAACTTGCTCGACAGTTGATTTCGTTTCGGACCATGAACAGCGAATCGCTATCGGAGAAGGTCAAAGCATTGGCGGGATTCGGAGCTTTCTTCGCGCGGCAATTGATTGACTCGTATCTGGGCTGACCGTTATGGCAGGCACATTCGACGCCATCATTATCGGTAGTGGTTTCGGCGGATCGGTGACTGCATGCCGATTGAGCGAGCAAGGCCTGAAGGTGCTGGTTCTGGAGCGTGGCCGCCGATGGGATTCGACCAGTTATCCTCGAGCGCCCGGGGACCCCTGGGTGTGGGACCAACAAAATCCGGCGAAGAAAAATGGATGGCTCGATTTTCGGGTGCAGCGCGGGGTCTGCGTTGCTCAAGGCTCTGGCGTGGGAGGTGGTTCGTTAATCTACGCCAACGTACTGATCGATGCACCGAATTGGCTGTTCGATCATGACTGGCCGGCAGAAATTACCTTCGAGGGGCTGCGGCCCTACTATCGGCGGGTCGAGGAGATGCTGTGCCCATGCCCTGTTCCAGCGAACCAGTTGCCGGAGCGGCTCAAAATTGTCCGCGACGCCGCGGAGCGAACTGGCTACGGCAGCAGATTTCGCGCGTTGCCTGTCGCTATTACGTTCGATCCGGAGTGGAACAGCCAACACGAAAATGCCTATCGCTCGCAGCACTCAAGAAGCTGGGTAAACGCCAACGGGAAGAAGCAAGGGACCTGTATTCACTGCGGCAACTGCTACATCGGTTGTCCGGTCCACGCCCGGAATACTCTGGATCTGAATTACCTGGCTCGCGCGGAGACGCAGGGAGCGGAGATTCGTCCGCTACATATGGTGCGGTGCATTTCCAGGAATAACGGGCATTATCGCGTGGATTTCGACCGCATTGCAGAAGGCAAACTGATACGCAGCTCGGAAACTGCGCCGATGGTGGTGATGGCGGCAGGATCGCTGGGTTCAACCGAACTGCTTCTGCGCTGTCGTGATCAATTCAAAACATTGCCCGAATTGAGTCCGGTGCTCGGCAGATATTGGAGTGCGAATGGCGATTTTATGACCATTTCGGTTCATGAGCGGCTGGCGTTTCCAACCCAGGGTCCGACGATTACAGCAGCGATTGATTTTCTTGACGGAAGCCAGAAGAACGGCAGATTTATCGTGGAAGATGGTGGGTTTCCCGAGGTGTTTCGAGTCTTCTTCGAGGAAGGCATTCCCTTCCAAATCAAGAACCTGGGATTTAACGCGATGGTACTGGGCCTGGCTCTATTCTTGCGCCGCTTCGGCGGATTCAACCAGATGATGCCATGGTTTGCGCAGAGTATTGATGCTTCCACCGGCGAGCTCTACCTGGGACGCTCGTTGGTCAAGCCGTGGCGTAAGCGACTCAAGCTGAAATGGGATACCGAAGCTTCGCGCGAAACCATCGATGCAGTGTTCGACATGCATAAGCAATTGGCGGCGGCGACGGGTGGCAAACCACTGGTTCCATTTGCATGGACGATGTTAAAGACATTGATTACGCCCCATCCACTTGGGGGCTGCCGAATGGGCACCTCCGCGCAAAGTGGCGTGGTCGATCATGCGGGCGAGGTTTTCAATTATCGCAATTTATACGTTTCGGATGGTTCGGTTGTTCCGAGGGCGATTGGGTTGAATCCGTCGAAAACGATTGCGGCTCTTGCCGAAAGGACCGCAGAAATAATGTTGCAAAACTAACGGCTAAGCCAATGGTGGAGGCTCAGAATGTCTTCGCGCTTTCTCGATGAACGTACTTACGACTCCGGCGAAATTGTCTTTGTCGAAGGGGATCAAAGCAAGGAGATGTTCATTGTGCAGGAGGGCAAAGTAGTCGTCACCAAACAAGTGGCGGGGAATGAAGTCTTTCTGGCCACCCTCGATCGCGGCGAGTTCTTTGGAGAGATGGCATTGCTCGAGTCGCTGCCGCGCAGCGCAACCTGCCGTGCGCTTGGACCTACGCGCCTCCTGGCCATTCGTAGCGGCGAGCTGCTGATGAAAATCCGCCGCGACCCCACCTTTGCCTTCGAAATGCTTCAACACATGAGCCGTCGCATCCGGCGCCTGGATGAGGAAATGGCCACCGCCCTGGAATCGGAAAAGCTCTCTCGAGAGGAGGCTTCCCGACTGAGGATGGCCTTCGAATCTCCTGGCAAGGATCAGGGATGATCGTTGACGTTCGTGAAGAACGAATCCTAGTCACCTCGGATTCGCATTTAGGTAGCTTTTTCTGTAATGCGCGTCGCGGGCTGGTGCAATTCCTTGATTACGCGAGCACTCATGGCTACAACATCTGTATCAATGGCGATGGAATCGATGTGCTCCATACCTCCGTCGGAAAAATGGTTCGTGAAATGGGCGAACTCGTTCATGACAGCCGGGCAGTGCTCGAAAAAGCCGACATAACCATCTACTACACCATCGGCAATCATGACATCGTGCTGGAGCAATATCTGGCAGACTGGGGCCGCTTGCGCCTGGTCCCCTTCTTGAATGTAACTTCGGGCGACAAACGAATTCGCATCGAACACGGACATTTATATGATCCCTTTTTCTCCAAGCATCCCGACATGCAGGCTTCGCTGACGCGTTTCGGTGGACTGATTTGCCGAATCTACCCCCCTTGGTATCACTGGTACAAGATCTACGGAACGGTCAAATATCGTTATCTGGGATTACTGACCGGAAATAGCGCATCTCAGCAGAATTCGCTCATGAAACGAGGCGAAGGGCCGGCGTATGTCGAGGCCGCCGAGGAACTGGCGCAACGTGGGTTTGACGCCGTCATTTTTGGTCACACCCACAATCCCTGTGTGCTGCCTCTCAACAATAATCGAGCGCAATATTTCAACACCGGGAGCTGGTTCAGCCAGCCGCACTACGTCGAGATCGATCGTGGTGCAACAAGTTTGAAGAGTTGGACCTCCAAACCCTAAGAATTCGCCGATTGAGCCTGCCTTGCATCGAGCTTATTAAGGGTTACCCAGACGCCATTGCGCGGACGCAGGTTGAGCATGGGACGCAGCTCAAACGGAATCCCGGGGACGGGTCTGAATTCGTAACCCTGAAGCAAAGTGGCGAGCATCAACTCCATTTGCATCATGGCCATTCGCATTCCCACGCATCGGCGCGGTCCTGCACCGAACGGCATGAACAGGCATTCGGGACGATCTTTGGAACGCTCTTCCGTGAACCGTAAGGGGTCGAACTTTTCCGGATCTTTCCAGTATTTCGGGTGCCGATGGATGGCGTAAATACTGATGGCGACAGAAGCCTTGCGAGGAATGCGGTACCCTCCGATGAAATCGTCTTGAAGGGCCATCCTGTCCAACCCCCACGCGGGAGGCGTAAGACGCATCGTCTCCTGTAGCACCATGCGCAAATACTTCAACTGCGGCAAGTCCTGTTGCGTGGGCCGCCTGCCCTTGAGAACTGTTCCCAGTTCCTCCCTTAAGGTCTTTTCTACTTGCGGAGCTCTCGCCATCCATAGCAGCGCGTAACTCAAGGTCAGAGAGGTCGTCTCGTGTCCGGCGATGATCATCGTAAGTGCCTCATCGAGCAACTGGCGCGAGGACATTGTTGTGCCCGTGTCTTCATCGCGGCCGCTCATGATTCGCCCAAGAAGATCGTCCCCGACGACTCCGCTTTCTTTACGATGACGAATTACGTCTTCCACCATACCGCGCATCACCTGAAACGATCGGTCGAAGCGCCCGTAACCAGGCATCAGGGTCTTCAGTAACGCCCGGGGTGGATCTACCAGGTTATGCAATGCCATGGGGTTGATGTATTCGTGCGCGTTCGTCAACGCCGTCACAAAATGCGGAATCTTGTCGTCTATGGTTTCGCCGAAGAGCGCGCGCGTAAGGATGGTGAGGGAAAGGATGAAGAACTCATTGAGCATCTCCATAGACTGGCCGGTCTCGGCGGCGGTCTCCCACTTCTTCATCCGCGCTTCAGTTTGCTCCACGGCAGTCTGCGCTACTTTGACAAGACCGTCGGGATTAAACGAAGGCTGGATCCGCTGCCGTTGCGGGCGCCACTCCGGCTCGTCGCAACTCAACAGGCCGTTGCCAATGATGTCGCGAAATGCTCTCCACCGCCCGGTTTGCTTCACATAATTCTTGTAATTTCGGTACAGTACGTGCTCGATGTACTCAGGATTGAAAAGGAATACGACATATTCGAAAGGAAACTTCATGCCAACAATGTCGCCATATTCGGACCTCAACTCCTGAACGTATTCCAAGGGATGCTTGGAAAGAGCCATCAGACCCCTCAAGACCGCTCTCCCGCGAGGTCCGGGGATGGCGAAAGACTTTTCGGCCAAGGATCTGGTTTCATTCATCCTGTCCTCCACACCCTTACGCGGTTTCATTTCGTCGTTCCAATTCGGCGGAAATAAGCGGAAACACGTCCATCGCCGCTCGTTCGCCGATAAATATATCGAGATGGCCGTAGTTAGGGATGACGTGAAGAGAATGAAAGTTAGGACGCACGCGGTCGAAATATGCGAAAGTTCTTCGCTGCGATTCCGGGTAGAAGCACATATTCTTCTCGCCAGCGAAGAAGGCGAAACGCGCCTTCGTTTGTGGTTCGACCGAGATAAAGTCTTGAGGCAAGCCGGCAAAGCCTTCCATTGAAACCAAGTGCCCGGCGCGAGCGCAGCGCGCAATCTGCCGGAAAAACTTTATCGAACACTCGGCGAATTCGTGACGTATCCAATCATGCGTCGCGGGGCTAAGGTTCTCATGACTCCACAAACTGGGGAACCCGGCGCCATAAGTAAAACTGACCTGCTTGCAGACGGCGTTGTCGCACTCGTGATGAGTCAGCGAAACGATGAGCTTGATGATCTTGGCCGGCCACGTAGGGGCGAAAACTCCCCATTGCGGGTTCATGTAGTCGGAAAAGAATCGAAAGAACGGCACGCCGAAGTTAAGCTTGAAAGCCGAAAGAAACGGAATTACAGGATGCAGCGACACGGCATTGCTGACGATCACATCCACTTGAGGGACCAGTCCGGCGATAGCGGACATAATGAAACTGGTGGACCCCTGGCATTGAGTGATTGCTTTGATCGATGCAGCTCCGGTCCGCTCGATAACCATCTGGACGGCCTTGGGATGGTCGTAGAGGGCAGCTCCATCAAGGGTCCACGGGTTAGGAGCAAGATCTATGCTCGCACGCCAGTTTTCCAACCAAACGTCATATCCGGCATCGAGAAGAAAATCTACCACCGTTTGCTTGGTAGGAGGCCGAAAGATGTTGGCCCGTACACCGGCGCCGTGCACTAACAGCACGGGCCCACGCTCCGGAGCGCGGTCTCCTTCAAGATGGATGAGGTTACAGGTAAGCCCGTCTTCCGTTTCAAACGGAATTGTGCTCTCACGTACCCGCTTGTCAGATATTTGCCGTGTCGGCACACATCACCTTGTCACCGCAATCTAGCCAGAATGGAAATGCGTGAACCAGAAATGCGCCTGAAACGCAAAGAAGTGTGCTGCATTCTGCTACGCACTCTAAGGAGGTGTCAATTGATTCTTGAACCGCGCACGCTCGTGGAGTCGCCATTGACAGGTATCCCAGAGGAGTACATAGTTCTGAAACTATCGCCGTCTGCCGTCGGACGATCTGGGGTGAGGACATGGCTGAACCAGCCGGGGCTGAGCGTCCGGATGCTTCCTCATGCGAATCCGAGTTGGGTTCCGAACTCGGGCCTGAATGTCTGCGCAGAATCTTCGACCGGCTTCGAGCTCATCAATCCGCAGTGCGTGCCTGTGACGCCGAAGAGCGAATCGCGAAGCTACGGCGGCTCAAGGCGGCGATCAGCCGTCATCGGGAGCAACTGGTTGAAGCCATGCACCGGGAATTTCGCAAGCCCCGGATGGAAGTTGAGCTTTCCGAGATTCAACTGGTTTTTACGGAACTCAACTATGCCATCGATCATCTGCCGCAATGGATGAAAAGGAAAAGAGTAGGCACCCCGCTGCATTTGCTTGGAACCCGCAGCGAGATCTGGCCAGAACCAAAAGGCGTGGTACTGATCCTCGCTGCCTGGAATTATCCCTTCGCGTTGCTTTTTGCTCCCTTGGTCGCGGCGATTGCCGCGGGTAACTGTGTTGTTTTGCGCGGCTCGGAGCGCGTCCCCCATACTTGCGAGGTTGCCGCGCGCATCCTGACTGAGACCTTTTCGCCGGATGAAGTCGTACTGCTTCGCGGCAACATCGATACGGCGCGTGAGTTAGTTCGTCTTCCGTTCGATCACATCTTCTTTACCGGAACCGCTGACGTCGGCCGCGAAATTCTATCGGCTGCGGCTTCCAACCTGACTCCCGTGACTCTTGAACTGGGAGGAAAGTCTCCGGTAATCGTGGACCAAAGTGCGGATATCCCGATCGCCGCGGAGCGTATCGTCTGGGGCAAATATTTCAACGGTGGCCAAACCTGCGTGGCACCGGACTACCTGTTGGTTCACCAGTCGCGGATCGAAGAGTTGATAATCGCCATGCGCGAGAAGATCGCCGCCTTCTATAGAAAAAGTGACGACAACCTTCAGTCCAGCGCCGACTTGTGCCGAATCATCGACAAGAAGAATTTCGACCGCCTGCTCGGCTCGCTCCAAGATGCAATCCGCCGTGGGGCGAGAATTGAGATCGGAGGGATGTGGGACGAACGAGAACTTTACCTCAGCCCGACAATTCTCTCCAGCGCGAGCCCCGATTGCTTGCTAATGAAAGAGGAAATCTTCGGGCCCATCCTGCCAATCTTGAGTTTTTCCAAATTGGAACAGGCGATCGACTTCGTCAATGTTCGACCAAACCCTCTGGCTTTATATGTTTTTGCCAGAAATGAGGGGGCGGCGGAGAAGATTCTGGAACAAACGTCCGCAGGAGGTTCGGCCATCAACAATGTCGCCATGCACCTGCTAAACCCGAATCTTCCTTTCGGAGGCACAGGCTGGAGTGGAATGGGAAAGTACCATGGCCGTTACGGGTTCGCGGTTTTTTCGAACGAACGCGCCGTAATGAAGCAGGGAAAATTCAGTCCAGCACGCTGGTTTTATCCACCATATGCTCGGCTATACCAAGGGCCGATGGGATGGCTGCGCGGCAGGTTGCGCCTGTTACGCGATCGCTAAACAGAAATGACATCCTTTGTTTATGCAGTTCCTGTAGAGTTTATGCTGTCCCTGCAGCTGATGAAATTCAACTTGCCCATCTACAATTTTATATAGCGGCTTGTATAACGTTATCGTTATAAGCGCAGGTGGCGTCGGAATTTAAAACAATGCGTCAGCCCTTCGGATTCACGGGGTTCCTGGGAATCGCGAGCCTTGTCGGCGTGTGCTGTTCGACTTCATCGAAGAGGCGCATCACCGGGGTGAACAGCTACTTGAAGCGCTACTAGATGCCGGTATCGTGCGACTGCGGCCGGTGATGATCACCGTGGGGCTTCACCGCTCGGCATCGGCGGTCAAACGAAGGCTGATTGCAGCAGTTCGCCGCGTCGTTGGTGCAATTGATGCGATGGAGAAGCCCGTCGGTCCCGTTTGGTTCCCGACGCAATCCCAATCAGATTCGCGACCGGTGTATCCCAGATGCACCCGAAATCCCACTTTCTCCGCATTCAAAGCTTCGAACGGACACTGCCTAGCGTATCGGTATGGTGAACCCTTCATTCCACTTAGGCCTTTTGGTCTCCGAGCCAATGCAGTGCGCGCAGGCCGGGCAGGAAGCAATACTCGCCGCCTCGCGTGACCACAAACCGGGACAAGCCTTTCAAGCGCTTTCGCAGCGGTCGATTCGGAATGTCAAAGGTACTCTCTCCGTCATGCGCTCCCGCGATGGGATCTTTACCGACTGTCGATCCGAAGAATGTACTATCGTTCATCCACTCGGCTTGAACAAATTCGAACTGACGTCCCAAGTGGGCACCCACGAACACAAACATCAATCCCCGATCCACTCCATCATCTTCCAGTATGCCCTCTGGCAACTCGGGACCGTACGACGTTCCACGCCGAATCATGCGGTGGATGCTACAGCGAGGTTTTTGGGTGGCCCACCTGTTGTTGGGGAGGGCATTCATCCAAGCGTGAGGCAAATGTCCGAGGCTAACTTCCGAGGTGCTATCCAGACTGTGAATGGTTTGCGCCGGAGATAATCTCGCCGAGACCTGCGCAGAACGATTTTTCCACTTCCTCTTCCGTCAAGACTCGAATTTGCATACCGAATTTTGAGAGAGTCCTTGCCCAAGCCGTTGCCAGTGGAATATGGCCACTAATTAGCAGGCGAGTAATGCCGCGAAGCTGAGGTCGAAAGGCAACAAGTGCGTCTTCCAACAGTGCGCCCGTTAATTGCCAATAGGCCTGGTCGGGGGATAGGTTGTGATGCTGAGAATCCATGCGGGTTAAGAACAAGGTTCGCCCCAAGCCGTGTCGCGCGGCCCGTTCTCGACCTGTCTGCAAGGCCTCGTCGAGAACCTCCAATGGTCTCTCGTGAGGAAGATTGCCTTTGAGGATTGTTTCGCGCGAAATGGCAAGCATGAGTTCGCCGCCGGTCCCGGTGAGGCTATCAACGATCTGCGATTCCGAATTCGTGCGAATCAGTTTCCAGTGAGAACCCAGGTTAAGGAGTGCGTCTCCGGGAGAGAGAATTCCGGAGACCAGGAAGCCCATGACCAGCGTCTCTTCTCCTCGAATCGCGTCGAGAGAATCGCAGTCGCTCCCGAAGCGAATTCCAGGAACCAGGAAAAGCGGAATGGAGGGTTTCGCTGGAAATTCTCTTCGTGCCACGTGTCGCGAGAGCTCTTTCAGTCCAGCGGGGCCAGAAATATGGGACAAAGGAAAAGGCCCGAGTTCGGATGTTGCCATTCCCGCAGCCGAAACAAAATCGAGTTTGCGATCGAGACCATTACAGTCGATCTGTTTTAGACACTCGGCAATTACCTGACGGATGGCATTGAGTGCGGGGCTGCGGTTCTCGGTTGTAATCGAACCACGGATTCCCTCAAATGTCTTTGCCTGGGCGACGATCTTGCCCGATTCTAAAGCCCACGCGCGAGTCTGAGTGATTCCTACATCCAGACAAATATTGATCCCGTTCGCATGCCCAGTGTTAATCATTTTGCCTTCTTGGAAAATAGCCCTCGTAACCGTTCTTCCGCCCACTCGCCGGTAGTGTCCATTTCCGAGCCTAGTGCCACCGCCCATGCTCCGGCACTCCAATACTCGATAGCCTCAGTGGGTCTTACGCCCCCTGTCGGAACAAAGCGTGTACCCGGAAAGGGAGCTAGCAGCGAACTGATGTATTTGGGGCCACCGACGAACGCAGGGAAAATCTTGACCGCCATCGGTCCCAATTGCAGTGCTGCTTCCACTTCGGATGGCGTATAGCAACCAACGATATAGGGCACATGGTGCTTCAAGAGAAATTCTGTAAGGCCGACGTTGAAGTGGGGCGAAATTAGAAACTGGGCCCCCATATCGAGCGCCTCTTTGGCATCGGATTCTGAGCGTATCGTCCCCACACCGATCAGCAACTGACTCCCGAACTCCGAACGAAGTACGGTAAAAGAGTCGTGATACTCGTCTGCGGTCCGCGAAACCTCCACTACTCGAAGGCCGGCTCCTACAAGGCGGGGCAACGATTCCCGGATTATCCGTCGGCTCTGGCGACGTAGGATGGCGATGATCCCGGCCGTTCCAATTTTCTGGATAATTTCGTCCATGAGAAGTAGTCTCTCTGGAAAAATGCGGCTTAGGATGCTGAGATGTCAAGTCTAAAATGTTAGATTGCAGACTTCAGAATTCTGAGGTAAGCTACTCCCACAAGTTGGAGGTTACGTTCGGTGAGGATCACGAAGATTCCCAAGCAGAGGGTTGGGGACATTGTGTATCAAATGATCCGGCAGGGAATTCTCGACCAGACCTTTCGTCCTGGCGACCGGCTGGAATTAGACGAATTGGCGGAGAAACTTGACGTCAGCGTGACTCCGGTCAAAGACGCAATCAACCGCCTCGCGAATGAAGGGTTGGTTGAGATCAAGGCTCGCATCGGGACTTTTGTCTCCCGGATTTCGGTCGAAGATTTGGCCCAGACCTTGGAGATCCGCTGCGCGCTTGAAACCCATGCAGCCATCAGGGCCGCCGAACTCGCGACTGAATCGGATATTCGCCGACTACAGGACCTTTGTGACGAGATGTCGCACTCCGTTCAAAACAGTCATCAGCGGATGCAGCACGAAGAACTCAATCGCAAATTTCACCAAACGATTGTTGAGCTGAGTGCCAACTATCGCCTTATCGAGCTCTACAACGGCCTGAATGCTCATATCTCCATGGCGCGCGTTCATTACGCCAGCGAGGCGTGGCGCGACCGTTTACCGCAGGAGACATTTGAGCATCGTCGTATTGTCGATTGCCTGAAGCGGCGCGACGGGATCGCTACTGCGCAAGCGCTGCGTGAACACATACAGAGCGCGGCGGCATCCCTGGTCAAGGACATGCGGCGCAATGGGAGCTCGACGTGAAATCTTCTGTGCCGGAGCCCGACGGACAGTTCGTGGTCGATTCCGTTTCGAGTTATGTTGTGCGCATTCCACGGAATTTCGACAGAGCAGTAGGCGGAGCCGGTTCTCCCGCTGTCCTGAAAAATCCAAAGCAGAGATACAGTGCAGCACAATCGTATTCCACGGTTTATTCGCAGGAGATCGAGTGTCTGCTAGTGAAGGTTGTGGCCGGCGAATATGTCGGTTGGGGAGAAGCCCAGGCGCCGGTGGCGCCTGAAGTCTGTCACGCAATCATCGAGCACCTGGTCGGTCCGTTGGTGGTAGGACAATCCGCGGCTAGCCCTTCATCAATGTACTCGAGGCTTTATGACGCCATGCGAGTTCGCGGACATTCAGGCGGCTTCTATCTGGATGCGCTTGCGGCCATTGACATGGCGCTTTGGGATCTGCTTGGAAAAGTAACCGGCAAGCCAATCTGCGATTTGCTCGGCGGCAGGGTGAGAAAAACGATTCCTTCTTACGTCTCTGGACTGCCCGGAAAAGATCAGGAAGAGTGTCTGCACTATGCGAAAGAAAGAGCAAAGCAGGGTGCCACGGCGTTCAAGGTCTACTGGACCAATGACTTTGATTGCGAGCTGAGGCTACTGCAGAGGCTTCGCAGGGAATTGCCAGCAACGACGGACCTGTTCGTGGACACTCTTTGGCGCATGACTACCCAGCAGGCAGTCTACTATTCGCAGGCTTTAGCCGAGTTGCGAATCGGCTGGTTAGAGGCGCCACTGATCCCTGAGGATATTCGCGGGTACGCTTGGCTTTGCAGCGTGGCAAGAACGCCTATAGCTATCGGGGAGAGCTATCGCAGCACATTTGATTTCACGCGGATCGTGGATGAATCTGCGGCTCATGTTTTGCAACCGGATCTTGGCCGTTGCGGTATCACCACTACCCGATTCGTCACAGAGTTGTGTGCCAGCCGCAATCTTGGCTTTGCTCCCCATGTCAGCATCAGTCTGGGTCCGCAATTAGCTGCGGCTCTGCATGTTTCGGCTGTTGCGCCCACCTTGATTCGTGCAGAAAGCAATCCCGACGTGCTTGCGGTGGCCAGGAAGTTCTCGGACATTGGCGTCGTTCGCGAATTTGCCGAATTCCAAATTCCGGCGGGATCAGGGCTTGGAATCGAAGTTTCTGAGGAAAAGCTTCATCCATTTGTTATGGCGAGTGCAATTCTTACTTAGAGTAGCCTGGAGAATTCATGCGGCCCTTGCGCGGTGTTATACCCATTCTCAACTCGGCATTTCTAGACAACGGCGACATCGACTTATACAGCCAGCAAAAGTTAGTGGAGTTTCTTCTGGAAAGTGGGGTTGGAGGGATAGCACTATTTGGGACAGCCAGCGAAGGTTACACGTTGAGTGCAGCCGAGAGGGACTGCATCTTGAAGATGGTACTGAAAGTCGTCAACGGCAGTATTCCGATCGTAGTTAGTACCGGAGCAACTGGCACTCGATTAGCGGCGGACCAGAGCGTGGCTGCGCAAGAAGCTGGCGCTGACGCGCTAATGATCGTCCCTCCTTATTACCTCAAACCCGATGGAGCCGGAGTCAGACACTATTTCGAAACCATCGCCGCGCGCGTCACAATTCCCATAATGATTCAGGATGCGCCAGTGATGACTGGAGTGACAATGCCCGCGTCGTTACTTGCCGGGCTTTGCAAAGATGCCGAACGTATTCAATACGTGAAGATCGAGCACCCGCCGACAGCACCCAAGATCACCGCATTCGTCAACGAAGTGGGCAGCGCCGGATTTGCGTTTGGCGGGCTAAATGGTCAATTTCTGATCGAGGAAGTCAGGCGTGGCTCCATCGGCGTCATGCCGGGCTCCGATCTGGCAGATCAATTCCAGAAATTATGGCTACTATTGGAACAAAAACAGTATGAAATGGCACAAAGCTTTTTCAATATCTGTCTTCCTTTGTTGCGCTATGAGTTGCAGCCCGGGCTTGGAGTTTCGACCATGAAGACCAACCTAGTTCGGCGTGGAATCTTCAAGTCCGCAGTCGTCAGACACCCGACCTTGTCTGTAGACAAGCACGCCATTCAGGAAATTGATGCGCTATGGAATCAGATTGAGCGTTATCAACCTGCACAGGCGGCCCACAGCTGAGGAGACTCGAAATTTTTCTTGACAACAAGTAGGGATCGCAGTACAAGTAGCACCTCGTCGTGAGATTAAAAATATCAGATTTTAAATTTTAGTGCGGTTCGGCCTCTGGTGGTTCGTTTCTCCGAGGACAGCGGAGAGATGAATAGATGGGCCTCTTGCTTCAGCTGTGAATTGGGCGCAAATAACGCCAGGCGCGGGCCGAGACGCCCGTGTCTGAGGGGGTGATATGCAATCCAACGGATTGGCAAGAATTCTGCTTGGCTTCTTTTTGCTCGTTTTCACTCAAGTTCTCTGGTCTCAGGGAGTTCAAACCGCCATTACGGGTATCGTCCTCGACCAGAGCGGCGCTGCCGTCGCCGGCGCAAAAGTCACTGCCACCAATACAGCAACCAATGTGAACCGAACGGTGATATGCGATGGTGAGGGGAACTACATCATACCGTCGCTCGTGATTGGGACGTACACGGTCAAAGCCGAGAGTCCCTCCTTCAAGGCTGTGGTAGAGACCGGCATCATCGTTCAGGCGAATAAGTCGACCCGCGCTGATTTCAAC
>Ga0335083_10001317_pt1 | contig 34365 bp, 33 predicted proteins | sample Lox_Sample_42_FD_206716 | JGI IMG/M metagenome (GOLD analysis project Ga0335083, IMG submission 206716) | Soil microbial communities from Loxahatchee National Wildlife Refuge, Florida, United States - Lox_Sample_4.2 | ecosystem: Environmental > Terrestrial > Soil > Wetlands | place: USA...
GCCGACCGTGTGGTTGAACTTGCCGCTCGCGCCGATGCTCACGAGCAGCCGGGGCGCGATCGAACGCCCGGTGATACCGATCTGCCGCGAACGCGGTAGCCACCCCTTGTCGGTGACCTTGCGGGTGGCGCCGAGCTGGGCGTCGAGCAACGCGCGCAACGGTTCGAGTTCGTCGTACGCGTCCGGCGGGACACCCTGGCCCACTCCGATGACCGTATGCGCTTCGGCGAGGACGTCGAGATCGTCTTCGCGAGTCCGGGCCAGCACCCGCACGCGCCCGCCGGGCGTGACGTGGCGCGTCTCGACCGGGACAGAGTCGCCGTTGGTCGCGCGTTCGGCGAGGGTCGCCAGCACGCCCGCGCGAACCGTCGCCATCTGTACCGGCGACTCGCAGGTGATAGCCGCGACGAGCTGACCGCCGAACGCCGGCTTCCAAGCCACGAGCCGATCACCGACGCGTTCCAGCTCGACCGCGTCGCCGGTGAGGCCGGCGCCCAGGCGCGCCGCGACACGGGAAGCGACCTCGCGACCCCAAGCGGTGGACCCACAGAGGATTGCCCAGGGACTGGATTCCTCGGCCAGCTCCGCGACGGCGCGCGCGACGTCTTCCTCGATGTTCTCGGCATCCACGTGCACCAAGGCGTCGGCACCCCACGCGGCCAGCGCGTCGGCGTCAGGAGGCTCGCACGTCACCGCCAGCGTGTTGCCGGTCAGGCGCGCAGCCGCGCCGAGCAACTCCCGCGTGTCGTGCCGGCGATCGGGTTCGACGACGACGATGGTGCGCGGCTCACCCGGCCGATGCGGCGGGACCGAAGCCACGGGGGCCGAGGTGGCGCCGTGAAGCGCGCCCAGTTCGTACAACCGGCGAACTGCGGCGTGCACTTGCTCGGCGACCGGCGCGTCCGGGTTGCGGTCGCGAGCGCGCGCGACGGCCATGACCCTGACGTCACCCACGGAGGTCGGTGAGGCTGCCTGCCCCCAGGGACCCGCACCGAGATCGGCTGCGCCCAGCCGGCGAACGCGTTCGGCCGCTACGGACGCGCGGCCCGGCGAGTCGACCTTGGCCGGATCGATCAGCCGTTCGGCGCACGACAGCAGCGCGGGCAGGTGCACCTCCGCCTGCAGCCAGCCGTCGTCGTGCTCGCAGCGCGCCGACACGAGCGTGCCGTCGATCGCGAGGTGACGCACCCCGCACAGGAACGGGAGGCCGCACAGTTCCGCGAGCTCGGGTCCGACCTGACCGGTGTCGGCGTCGACGGAATTGCGGCCCGCGAGCACGACATCGAAGGGACCTTCGCGTGCCAGGACCGCCGCGAGGGCCCGCGCCGTCGCCAGTGTGTCGGAGCCGGCGAACGCGGCGTCGGTCACGAGCACGCCGTCGATGTCGACGCCGCGTTCCGTTCCCCAGGCGATCGCCTCTCGCAGCGCGTCCTCGGCCGCGGGCGGCCCGAGCGTGATCACCGTGACCTGGGACCTCGGGCGGGCCGCCGCGAGATCGACCGCCTGACTCACCGCGCGGCGACAGTACGGATTGAGCTCGAGCTCGATGCCGTCGCGGCGCAGGCGCCCGTCGGCGCCCAGCTGCATCTCCTCGAACTTCGGAATCTGCTTCACCAGCGCGGCGATCCGCATCCGGCGAGACTACGCGTCCCCGGCGAACCACCCCCGCCAACTGTCGCCCCGCCATCTGTTTGAACGCTCAGGCCTCGTGGGCGAGTACCACGCGCCAAACTGATGGGTTAGAGGAGGGCGGCGAGGGCGGCCAGTTGCTCGCGGTAGTGCGCGGGGCTGTGGTGAACGAACCGTACGTTGATACCGGTCGCACCGATGCGGGCGAAGCGGGCGACCTGTTCCGCGACCCGTTCCGGCTCGGCCAGCGGGTCGAGCGGGTGCTCGTTCTGCACGATCACGTCGATCGGCTCCGCGCGATCAGCCCACGCCTCGGTGTCGCGAGCGCGCTGCAACATCGTCGCGAGCTCTTCCGTCCGTAGCCCGAACGGCGCCCAGCCGTCGCCGAGCTCGAACGCGCGGCGCAGCGACCGGTACGTGCGACCGCCGACCCAGATCGGCACGCGCGCCTGCAGGGCACACGGCTCGACGAGGAACCCTTCGAAGTCGTAGTACGGGCCGTGGTATTCGGGCTCGCGTTGCGAGAGCGACGCCCGCAGCGCGCGCATGGCGTCGTCGGCGCGCGCGCCGCGGTCGTCGAAGGGTGCGTTCAGGAGCTCGAATTCCTCGCGCAACGAGCCGACGCCGACTCCGAGGATGACCCGCCCGCCGGTGACGACGTCGAGCGTGCCGTACCGCTTGGCAATCTCGAGTGGATGGTGATACCCGAGCACGAGCACGTGCGCGGCAAGCTTGATCGTCGACGTGTGTGCACCAAGTGCACCGAAGGTCGCGAGCGGGTCGTAGTAGCGCCCGCCGCGCACCGCCGCGACATCGACGGGAACACCGACGTGCTCGCTGCAGGTGCAGTGGTGGTAGCCGAGTGCCTCGGCTTCCCGCACGATGGCAACGATGTCGGCAAAGCCTGCGGTCTCCTCCCATTGCGCGTGGGCGCGGGGAAGGAGCGTGAGTCCGGGACTGACGATGCCGAGCTTCAAGCGCCGGATGCTACGCGAGGACCCGATCGATCGCGGTCACGAGCGCGGGAATGTGTGACGGCGCCTCGTCGAGGCGGTTCGTCTCCGCGAGGTGCACCATCGACTCGAACAAGATGCCGAACACGCCGACGGAGATAGCGGTGGCCTGCGGGCTCGACGCGGCCTGCGGGTCGGCGCGCGACCAGAGGTCGCGAATGAGATCGGCGACCTCGCGGCGTATGCGACTCCGTAACGCGTTCACCTCGGGCGACGTTCCGACGCCTTCGAGCAAGATGATGCGGGCCGCGGCCGGATCGGCGACGAGGCAGTCGACATACGCGCGAACGCCGACTTCGGTCAGGCTCGCGCCGGGCGGCGCCGAGTCGAGCTTGCCTCGCATCGTGTCGAGCAGGCAGCGAAGGCACGTCTGCAGCGCGCCGTACATCGCGTCTTCACGGTTGTCGAAAAATACGTAGAACGCCGTCCGGCTCGTGCGCGCGCTGCGCACGATGTCCTCGACCGATGTGTGGTGGTAGCCGCGCGCCGCGAACTCGTCGATCGCCGCCCGTACAAGACGCCGCCGCTGGTCGACGCGGCGCTCCTCCGCGGACAGGCCCCGGTAGCGCCGGCCGCCTTCGGGCGCCGGCACGTCTTCGATGTCCGGGTGCGGCGGACCGGGGGTAAGTGCGTGCGCGACCACGACGAAGAGGTTACCGGCGATTCCGCTCGCTAGTTTTCGGGCATGACGGACAAAACCGCGTCGCTCGCAGACGCGATCGGGCAACACGTGCGCGCGGGCGACGTGATCCATCCGATCGTGGGGCACACCCGTTGGTCCGCGGCGACGCGCGAGGTCGTCCGGCAATGGTGGGGGCGGGATCCCGGCTTCACGCTCGCGATGCTCTCGCTTTCCAGCCTCGGCGCATTGTTCTTCCGCGGAAAGCTGGTGGGCAAGGTCATCACTGGCTACTCAGGAGACACATTCCCCAACTTCACCCCCAACCCCTGGTTCGCGGGTGCGTACGAGCGCGGTGAGGTCGAGGTCGAGCACTGGTCGTTCTTGGCGTTTTCCCAGCGTCTCGAAGCCGCCGCGCGCGGGCTGCCGGCGATCGTGACGCGGTCGATCGCGGGATCGTCTATGGAACAGAACGCGGGCTTTGCCCGGGCGGACACTCCGTTCGGTGAGGTCGGCCTCTTGTCGCCGCTCGTGCCCGATGTCACTTTTCTCCACGCGCATCTCGCCGACCGCGACGGCAACGTTGCCGTCCACCCGCCCCTTCTGGAGGGGTTGTGGGGCGCGCTCGCGGCCCGACGCGGTGTGATCGTCACCGCGGAGCGGATCATCGAGGACATCAGGCCGTGGTCGCACCTCGTACGCATTCCGGCGCACCACGTGCTGGCAGTCGTCGAGTGCCCGATGGGCGCGCACCCGGGCGGCCTCTACGCGGCCGAGCTCCCCGTCGACGGCTACGGCGAGGACTACGACTTCTGGGTCGACGCGCGCGCGGCGACGCGCGCCGGCGAAGCGGAGTACGACGCGTGGATTCGGCACTGGGTCCTCGACGTCGACTCGCAGGAAAGGTGGCTCGAAAGGCTCGGCGCACCTCGCATCGCGTTGCTGCGCGCCAAGGCCGCGCCCGAATCGTGGCGCGCCGACGCCGACCTGCACCCGCCCGATCTCGGCGCGCCGGTCAATGCGTGGGAACGTGCCGCAGTCTGGGGCGCCCGTCAGCTCGCGGCGCGCGTGATCGCGACCGGCGCGAACGCGGTGCTGGCCGGTGCCGGAGTTGCGAACCTCGCCGCGTGGCTCGGCGTGCAGCTCGCGCGCGCCCAAGGCGCGGACGTGAACCTCACTGCCGAGATCGGCTTGTGGAACTACGACGCGACGCTCGGTGATCCTTTCGTTCTGAATCATCGGAACTTCCCGACCGCGACGATGCTCGCCGACGCGCAGTTCGTGCTCGGCGCGCTCGTGGGCGGGCCGGCGACGACGACGATCGGTTGCCTCGGCGGCGCGCAGATCGACCGGCACGGCAACATCAACTCGACGTGGATCCCACCGCGTCCGTTCCTGGTCGGATCGGGCGGCGGGAACGACGTCGCGAGCACCGCCGCCGAGAACGTGGTCGTCGCCACGCTCACGGCGCTGCGTACGGTCACCGAATGCGAGTATGTGACCTCGCCGGGGATCGCCGTGCAGTCTCTCGTTACCGATCTCGCGATGTTCGAGAAGCGCGACGGCGTGTTGCAGGTAACCGCGCTGGCGCCGGGCGTCTCACTCGACGACGTCCGCGCGGTCTGCGCGTGGGAGTTGGATTCGCCGGCCGACGTGACCGTACTCATCGAACCGGCCGAGGAGGAGATCGCCGCGTTGCGGCGCTGGGATCCGCGCGGCTGGTTCCTGCGGGCACGCTGATTCGGGCGACTCAGCGCGTCAGCGGGTCACGATCACGCACGCTGCGTTCGCACCACGGCCCACGGTGTGTGCGAGTCCGACCCGCGCATCCTCGACCTGGCGGGCGCCCGCTTCACCGCGGAGCTGGTGTACCAGCTCGACAACCTGCGCGACCGCCGAAGCGCCGAGCGGCTCGCCCTTCGAGAGCAACCCGCCACTCGGGTTCACCGCCGCGCCCCGCTCGGCGAGCAGCTTCGGCTGGTCGCCCGGCGCGCACAGGTCGAGCTCCTGGTATGCGAGCAACTCGCGCGCGGCGTCGGTGTCCTGGCATTCGATGACGTCGAGCTCCGTCGGATCGACTCCCGATTCCGCATAGGCGTCGCGCGCGGCGAGCGTCGATGGGGGAGTGATGTCGCGGTCGTCGATGCCGGCGAGGGGTGTTGCCTCACCCAACACGCTGCCGGGAAGGTGCGAACGCAGGCGCGCCGCGGCGAGCTGCACGCCGCCGTCGCCCTTCTGCAGGACCAAGGCGGCCGCACCTTCGTTGGGCGAGCACATCATCCAGAGGTGCAGTGGCTCGCACACGATGCGCGACGCGAGCACCTCGTCCGCGGTGACCTCTTTGCGGAACATCGCATTCGGGTTGTGCACTCCGTTGCGCCGGTTCTTGACGACGACGTCGGCGAGGTGTGTCTTCGTGAGTCCGGCCTCGCGCAGGAGTCGCTGGGCGCGTAGCGCGAAGTACGCCGGCGTCGCCGCCAGGCCCGCCTCCTCGCGCCACGGCTCGAAGAACGACGACCGGATGATGCCCTTCGGCATCTTCTCGACCCCGAACACGAGCGCGCAGTCGTATTGCCCGGCTCGGATCGCGCCGGCGGCCAACTGCAGCGCGGCCGCACCGCTCGCGCAGCCTGCTTCCACGTCGACGATCGGAACGCCCGTGAGCGCGAGCGCGCCCAGCACCTTGTGTCCGGACGCCACGCCGCCGTAGGCCGTCCCGCAGAACGCGGCCTGGAAGGTGGGATGCCCCGCTTCGGCGAGCGCGGCGCGCACGGCGTGCACGCCGAGGTCGGTCGGCGTCTTCCCTTCGAAGCGACCGAAGGGGTGCAGCCCGGTGCCGGTTACGCGAACGCCCACGTCACCACCCCGCCCGGGAGCTCCTCGGCCACGAGTGTCATCGGTTGTCCGTATTCGAGGCGACCGGGATCCGACTCGCGCAAGCGCGTGATCACTCGGAGCCGCTCGGGCGCGAGCTCCACGACCCCGAACCCGAACGGCACCTCGCCGGTATACCCGGGCGGCGCCGTCGTGACCGCGGTCCAGGCCCAGAGCGTCGCGTCGCGCGAGAGCGCGACGCGCTGCACGTCGGCGGCGCCGGAGTACGGGCACGTTTCCTGCAAGGGAAAGTGGTAGTGGCCGCTCGTGGGCGAGTACCCGCCGACGAGCGTGATCGAGCCGTCTTCGGCGAGCTCGAACAAGCCGTCGTGAATCGCGTGCACCACCGTCACACGACACCTTTGGCGCGCAGCGCATCGAGCTCGCCGGCCGGCATGCCGAGCAGCGTGGTGAGGACTTCGTCGGTGTGCTCGCCGAGCCGCGGCGCTCCCCCGGGCGCGCGGGGAACCTCGCCCGCGCGCCGGGGAAAGGGAGCCTGCTGGCGTAGGGGGCCCACGACCGGGTCGTCGACGGTCACGAGATCGTGGCGTGCCTCGAAGTGGGGGTCGGAGAAGATGTCGGCCGACGTGTACGCGGTCGCGACGGGTACGTCGTGCGCGACGCAGCGCTCCTCGATCGTCCGCGCGTCGAGCGTCGCGGTCCAGTCGGCCACGATGCCGTTGATGGTGTCGCCGTGCCGCGCCCGGTCGGCGAGGCGGGTGAATCGCGCGTCGTTGAGCAGGTCGGGGCGGTCCATCGCCCTGCAGAGGCGGGCGAAGTTCGCGTCGGAGCCGGCGACGATGCAGACGTACTTGCCGTCGCGCGTGGGGTAGTTGTCGAGCGGGGCCGAGTTCGCGAGCCGGTTGCCTTCGCGGCCGCGCACGGTGCCGAGCCGGTCGTATGCCGGCAGGGTCCATTCCAGGATCCGGAGCACGGCGCCGTAGAGCGCGGCGTCGATCACCGCGCCGGAGCCCCGCCGCGCGTCGCGCGCGTACAGCGCACTCACGGCCGCGTGGGCGGCGAAGACGCCGGTGAGATAGTCGGAGATCGTCACGCCGACGCGCACAGGCGGCCGATCCGGGTAACCGGTGAGGTTGAGCAGGCCGCCGTAGCCGATGCCGACCCGGTCGAGCCCCGGGCGCAGCGCGTAGGGGCCGTCCTGGCCGAACATCGAGATGCGCACCGTGACGAGCCGTTCCGCGAGGCGATCGGGCGCGATGTTCCACCGCTCGAGCGTGCCGGGCCGGAAGTTCTCGACGACGACGTCGGCAGTTTCCGCGAGCCGGCAGAACAGGTCCTGGCCTTCGGCCGCGCGCAGGTCGATCGTGACGCTCTTGCGCCCGCGGCCCTCGACCGCCCAGAACAGCGAGTAGCCGTCGACGAACGGCCCGATCTCGCGCATGAAGTCGCCGCCGCCCGGCTGTTCGATCTTGATCACCTCCGCGCCCTGTTCGCCGAGGAGGCCGGCACAGAACGGCGCCGCGATCCGCGTGCCGAGGTCGAGGACGCGTATGCCCTCGAGCGCACCGCTCACGAGCGGCCCTGCTCCTTCTTCACCGCGTCCATGCCGCCCGCCTTGCGCGCTTCGGCCTTCGCGAGAGCAGTCGGCGTGTTCGACACGAACTGGTGCAGCATGAAGTGGTAGCGCCACGACTCGCGCTGGCCCATCAGGTCGACCATGTGGTTGATCGACGCCTTCACCGCTTCCGCGGTGAGCGGAGGGACGAGTGCGACCTGTTCGGCCAGCTCCTGCGCGGTTTTCGCCAGGTCCGCGCGTGGTACGACCCGGTTGACGAGCCCGTAGCGCTCGGCCTCGGTGGCACCGAACTCCTGCGCGCAGAAGAGGAACTCCTTGGCTTTGCGCGGCCCGAGCTCCCACGGCTCGACCAGGAGCTCCACGCCGACTCCCGACATGCGGAGCACCGGGTTCGAAAAGCGCGCGTCGTCGGCCGCGACGATGAGGTCGCACATGCAAGCGAGCATGAGGCCGGCGGCCGAGCAGGTGCCCTGCACCGCCGCGATCGTGGGTTTGCGCAGGTCGCGGATCCGCACGAGCTTGTCGAAGTACATGACCTGCTCGTGGTGCAGCTTGCCTTCGGGGGTCGCGCGCATTGCCGCCCAGTGCTCCTCGCCGGCCAGCAGCTCCTTCAGGTCGTGACCCGCCGAGAAGTGCTTGCCTTCGGCCGCGAGCACGACGACGCGAACGGTGTCGTCGGAGTCGGCGCGGGTGAACGCCGCGTCGAGCGCCTCGATCATCTCGCTGTTCTGCGCGTTCGCGGCGCCCGGCCGGTTCAACGTGATGGTCGCGACGCCGCCGGTGGCCGTGTAGCGGATCGTGCGCGCGTCGTCGGTGTTGTCAGTTTCGGTCACGCGCCAGGATCGTAGCGGCGCGCCGCGTCAGGTGACGGTGAGCGTCCCGTGCATGAAGCTGTGGATGTTGCAGTGGAACTTGTAGGTCCCGGCTGCGGGCGCCGTGAAGGTGGCGGTCTTCCCGGCGTCGATCGTCACGTTGAAGCCGCCGCCGTCCTGGGTGACCGTATGGGTCGTCGAGCTTTCGTTCTTGACCGTGACCGTCGAGCCGGCCGTCACCGGCGTGGTCTTGAAGGTGAAGCTCGAGTCGATCGTGATCTGGGCATCCGAGCTCGACGAGCCCGATGACGACTTGTTACTCGAGCACGCGGCGAGACCGGCGGCGAGAGCCGCGATCGCGATGAAGGTGAACAGGCGTCGTTGCATGCTCTCTAATACGGAGCGACTGGTGCCGGCGGTTCACTTTCCCTCGCGGGGCAGCCCGAGCGTGCGTTCGCCGATCACATTGCGCTGGATCTCGTTGGTACCCGCCCAGATCGAGCTCGCTTGGTAATACAGCCAGGAGCGCTGCCACGCGCCGTCGCCGGGATTCCCGGCGGCGCCGCGCCACAGTGGTTGCGCCGGGCCGACGACCGCCATCGCCGTGTCGTGCAGGCGCTTGCTCATCTCGCTCCACCACAGCTTGTTGATGCTCCCGACCGGACCCGGCTCGTCGCCCTTCGCGGTGCGTGAGATCGAGCGCCAATTGTGCAGCTGGAAGATCCGGACCTCGACGAACGCCTGCGCGAGCCGGGCGGCGAGGCGCGGATCGTCGATTGCGTGGCTCTCGGAGCCGAGTCGCCACAGCTCGTCGAGCAGCTGGGAGTGCGCGACGAGCTGGCGGGGATTCACGCCGCGCTCGTGTGTCAGCGTGGAGTTCGCGACGCGCCACCCTTCGTCGAGCGGACCGACGAGCCCGTCGTCCGGCACGAACACGTCGGAGAAGAAGACCTCGTTGAACTCCGACTCGTCGGTGATCTGTCGCAGCGGCCTCACCTCGACTCCGGGCGCGTGCATGTCGACCGCCAGTGCGGAGATTCCCTTGCTCTTGGGCGCGTCGGGGTCGGTGCGCGCCAGGCACCAGCCCCAGTCGGCGAACTGCGCGTAGCTCGTCCAGACCTTCTGGCCGTTCACGAGGAAGCCGCCGTCGACTTTGGTCGCCCGGGTGGCCAGCGAGGTCAGGTCGCTGCCCGCGCCGGGCTCGCTGAACAGCTGGCACCAGATCTCGGAGGCGTCGAGGATGCGTGGCAACCATTTCGCCTTTTGCTCGGCCGTGCCGTGCGCGAGGAGCGTCGGGCCGACGAGGTTCACGCCGATGCGACCGACGAGCTCCGGCGCGCGGGCGCGCGCGAGCTCCTCGGTCACGATGTAGTGCTCGACCGGGCCGCCGCCGCGCCCGCCGTATTCCCGGGGCCACGCCACTCCGACGAGCCGACCGCTCGCCAGCTTGGCCTGCCACGCACGCCCGAATGCGACCTCGTCGCCGAGATCGTCGAAGCGGGGAGGCAATCCCTTGCCGTATTCCCAGGGGAGATTCGCGCGCAGCCACGAGCGCACTTCCTCGCGCAACGCGGCTTCTGCGGGAGTGGCGCGCAGGTCCATGGCGCGCCGACGGTATCTCAGACGCGCTGGTCGATCGGCACGTACTTGCGCTCGACCGGCCCCGTGTAGATCTGCCGTGGCCGGCCGATCTTCGTCTTCTCGTTCTCGTTGCCCTCCCACCAGTGCGCGATCCAACCGGGCAGCCGGCCAATGGCGAAGAGCACGGGGAACATGTCGGTGGGGAAGCCCATCGCGCGGTAGATGAGCCCCGAGTAGAAGTCGACGTTGGGATAGAGCTTCTTGTCGATGAAGTACTGGTCGGTGAGCGCGACCTCCTCCAGCTGCAAGGCGATGTCGAACAGGACGTCCTTCGACTTCAGCTCGCTCAGCACGCGTTCGGCCGTGCCCTTCAGGATCTTGGCGCGCGGGTCGTAGTTCTTGTAGACGCGGTGGCCGAAGCCCGACAGGCGGAACGCGTCGTGCGGGTCCTTGGCCCGGCGGACGGCTTCGCCGACGTCGCCGCCGTTGTCGCGGATGTTCTCGAGCATCTCCACGCACGCCTGGTTCGCACCGCCGTGCAGCGGGCCCCAGAGCGCGTCGATGCCGGCGGCGATCGACGCGTAGAGGTTCGCCTCCGCCGAACCGACCATCCGCACCGTCGACGTCGAACAGTTCTGCTCGTGGTCGGCGTGCAGAATGAGCAGCTGCTTGAGGGCGTGCACGATCGTCGGCGACACCTCGAACGGCTCCGACGGGACTGCGAACATCATTCGGAGAAAATTCTCGATGAGATCGAGCGAGTTGTCGGGATAGAGGAAGGGCTGGCCGATCGACTGCTTGTAGGAGTACGCCGCGATCGTGGGCAGCTTCGCCATCAGTCGCACGATCGAGAGGTGCACCTGGTCGTGGACGTGCGGGTCTTCGGAGTCCTGGTAGAAGGTCGCGAGCGCGTTCACGACCGACGCCAGGGTCGCCATCGGGTGCGCGTCCTTCGGGAAGCCGTAGTAGAAGCGCTTCACGTCCTCGTGCACGAGCGTGTGCAGTCGGATCTGTCGGCTGAATTCGTCACGCTCCGCCGCGGTTGGCAGCTCGCCGTAGATCACGAGGTACGCAGTCTCGAGGAACGAGGGGTGTTCCTGTTCGGCGAGGTCTTCGATGTCGTAGCCGCGATACCGCAAGATGCCGAGGTCGCCGTCGATGAACGTGATCGCCGACTCGGTGGAGCCCGTGTTCACATATCCGTAGTCGAGCGTGATGAGGCCCGTCTGCGCGCGAAGTTTCGAGATGTCGATCGCGCACTCGCCCTCGGTGCCGCGCACCACGGGAAGCTCGATCTCCTTGCCGTTCCATATCAGCTTGGCGGGCGCTTCCGGCATGCGAGGCTCCTTCGTCCGGGGCGCCTTGCAATCTACCGATCCGCTCCGGCATCGGCGCCTCGGTGCCCTTCGCGAGCGTCAGATTGACGAAGTTGTCACGGGGCCTGCGAGACTCACGGCGCCATGGACTTCGACCTCACCGACGACCAGCTCGCGCTGCGCGAAGGTGCCCGCGAGTTGCTCGACGACCTCGCGTCGCCGGCACGTGTGCGCGCCCACACCACCTCGACGGATCCGTTCGACACCGAGCTCTGGCGGGCGATGATCGACCAGGGCTGGCTCGGTGTCGAGCTGGAGGAGTCGCGCGGCGGCCTCGGGTTGGGCGCCGTCGAGGTTGCCGTCCTCGTCGAGGAGCTCGGCCGGCACGCGGCGCCCACGCCCTTCGTCCCGACCGTGCTCGCGCTCGACGCGTTCCTCCTGGCCGGCGACGATGCCTGGGTCGCGCGGTTGGCGTCCGGTGAGGCGATCGCGTGCGTCGGGTGGAGTCCGGACGCCCCGATTGCGTACGCGCCGTCGGCTGACGTCGCCGTCGTGCTCGCGGACGACGGTGTGTACGCGTTCGAGCCGGTCGCCCGTCCGCGCCGAGAGCCCGCGATGGATCTGACGCGCGAGTTGGGCTGGCTCCCGTTCGAACCGGCGCGGGCCCGCCAGCTCGGCGGGCTCGACGCCCGCGCCCGTCTGCTCGACCGCGGCGCGACGTTCGCGAGCGCGGATCTGCTCGGAGGCGCATCGCACGCGCTCGACCTCGCGGTCGAGTATGCGAAGGACCGAGTGCAGTTCGGCCGGCCGATCGGGTCATTCCAGGCCGTGAAGCACCGGTGCGCGGACATGCTCGTCGACGTGGAAGGCATGCGCTCGACGGTGTACTGGGCCGCGTGGTGCATCGGCGCCCGCGACGCGGACGCCTCCGTCGCGGCCTCCACCGCCAAGATCTGGTGCAGCGACGCGTCGAAACGCGTGATGGCGTCCGCGCTGCAAGTGCACGGCGGGATCGGGTTCACCTGGGAGCACGACCTCCACTTCTTCTTGAAGCGCGCGCAGCTCGACCAGCTGCAGTTCGGCGACGCGTCGATGCACCGGGCGCGGCTGACGTCGTTGCTCCGGCCGCGCGTCGAAGCGGGTGAGAGCGTTGTCTGATGCTGGCGCGTGGAACGAGCCGCCGGATGACGTCGAGTGGAACGAATGGGGTCCGCCGGTGCGCGTGCGCGTCGACGAGGCGCCTGTCGCGCTGTTCGCGCGGGCCGTCAAGGATCTGAGCCCCGTCTACCGGTCGGTCCGGGCGGCGCGCGCGGCCGGGTTCGACCGGATCCCCGTGCCGCCGACGTTCACGTTCGCGATGGCCGACTCCGGCGCGTACCCAGACCTGCAACCCGCGAGCGGGACCGGATCGATGTACGCGGCGGCCGCCGGTGGCGCGCAGTCGATGTCGCGTGAGGGGCTGTACCTGCACGGCGAGCAACATTTCACGTACCACCGGTGGGTTGCCGTCGGTGACGTGCTCGAGGGCCGGCTGCGCACCTCGAAGCCCGTCCCTCGCACGGCGCGGCGCGGGCCAATGGAAGTCACCTGGTTCCAGACCCGCTGGACCGATCTCGACGGCGTGCCCGTGGTCGACGAGCAGATCGTTTCGCTCTTCTTCCCGGCCGGGTGAGCTCCCCCGGCCGTGACCTGGCGCAGGTCACGGCCGGGGGCCGTAGCCGAGCGGGCGGGCGGGTTGCCCGTCGGCTGGGAGGCGCGTTACGAGTTGTCGCCGACCTTTGCGCCGGTGGGGCCGGCCGCGTACCACATGTCGATGATGCCTTCGCCGTTGGTGTCGCCCGGCTTGGCGTCGCCGGCGAACGTGTACAGCGGGTGCCCGGCGATCTGCATCTGGGTCATTCCGTCGGAGCGCATGAACGTCGTCACGAGCGCCGCGTCGATCCCGGGACCGACCGTGGGTTTGCCGGTGACGGTTGCAGCCGGCCAGGTCGAGGCGCATTGTCCAGCGCCGCAGTTGCTCTGGCCGGGTGTCGTGTCCCCGTCGAAGCGGTAGAGGGTCATGCCCTTCGAGTCGACGAGGACCGTACCGAGCTTCGTCATGGCGACCTTCAAGCTGGTCGTCGCCTTCGCCGCAGTGGCCGCGGGCGCAGCCGTCGTGGCCGGAGACGCGGTCGTGGCCGGTGCGGCGGTAGCGGGCGGAGCCGTCGTGGTGGCCGTCGACGAGCTCGACGACTTGCTACTGCTCCCGCACGCGGCGAGGGCGAATGCCGCGACACCCGCCAATGCGAGTGCACGAAGGTGGGAGAGACGCATGGGACCCCCTGGATACGGGATGCCGGCGGGCGCCGGTGAGGACAACGCTCGATACGGCCCCCGTCCCGATCCGGTTCGATGAACCAGTCATGAACCAACGTTTCTCGAGCGCCGTATCCTCGATCGATGGCCGAGACTCGTCCGCTGACGAGCGACGACGGTGTGCGGGCGGTCTACGCCGCGCACGGACCCGAGCTCTACCGCTTCGCGTTGCGGTCGCTCGGTGATCGGGGCCTCGCCGAGGAAGCGGTGCAGGAGACGTTCGTGCGCGCCTGGCAGGCCGCGAACCGTTTCGACGACGCATTGGGATCGCTGCGCACGTGGCTGTTCGCGATCGTACGCAACGTGGTGATCGATCTCTCCCGGGCCCGGTCCGTCCGGCCCTCGCTCGCCGCCGACGGTGCGAGCAACGAGATCGTCCTCGATGACGAGGTCGAACGCGTCATCGTCGCCTGGCAGGTCGAAGAGGCATTGCAGAAACTCAGCGGCGAGCACCGCGAGGCGCTCGTCGAGGTGCACTACAAATCGCGCCCGTATCACGACGTCGCGAGGGAGCTCGGCGTACCGGTCGGCACGATGAAGAGCCGGGTGTACTACGCCTTGAAGGCGATGCGGCTCGCGCTCGAAGAGTTGGGTTGGTCCGATGACGTCTGAGGCTTGCCGCGAATACCGCGGCACGCTCGGCGCGGTCGCGCTCGGGCGCGCCGAGCCCGACGAGAGCCTGGCCTTGCGCGCGCACATCGACGGCTGCGCGGAATGCCGGGCCGAGCTCCGCGAGCTCACCGCGGTCGCGGCCGCGCTGCCGTTCGCCGACACGACCCACGTCGCCGGAGGGCTCTCGCTCCCGTCGCCCGCGCTCGCGCGGCAGGTGCTCGGCCGGGTTGCCGTCGAGCGCAGTGCGCGCCGAACGCGGACTCGCCGCCGCATCGCGGTCGCCGCCGCCACGGCGACAGCGGTCGCGGCGGCGATCATCGCGCTGGTCCTCGTCGTGCCGGGGAACGGCTCGCCGCCGGGCGGGCAGAAAGTGGTGTTCACGACCCGGTCCGGGCTCACGGCCAACGCCACACTGCGAGCGAGTGACGCCGGTACCCAGGTCGCGTTCCACGTGTCGGGATTGCACCCGGGCGGCTACTACTGGGTGTGGCTCACCGGCGAGGACGGCGACCGCATCGCGGCCGGCACGTTCCAGGGCACCACGCAACCGAGCGACCTCCTGATGACGGCTGCTCTCCCATTGTCCGACGCCCGCCGGATCTGGGTCACCGACGACGAGAACCGGGTGGTGCTCGACCAGCGGTTGCCCGCGCCCGCGTAGACGCCGCACGCCCGCGGCGGATCGGCCACACATCAGCCGGGCTTCTAGTGTGCGGTCATGCCGCAGAAGGTTCCCGAGTTCGAGTTCTCCGACAACGCGAAGCAGGTGCGAGCGTTCGTGTTCGACCATTGGTGCGAGCACGGCCGCGGCCCGACGCTGCTCGAAGTGCACCAGAGCACCGGACTCGACCGGCGCCGGATCATCGCCGCGTACAAGGAGCTGCAGCTCGGCATCGACGTCGTCGTCAACGAGGACACGCAGAACTGCAACCTGTTGAAGGCGCCACCGTTCTCGTCGTTCCCGTCGCAGGTGCGTGCCTTCGTCGACGACGAGTTCCACTCGTTCGTCGGCTGCGCGAGCGAGGCGATCGCGTTCTCGCACATGCCGCCGTTCAAGGACAAGACCGTGCGGCTCGAATCGCACTGCGCATGTTGTTTCACACCGGTCACACTCATCTCGAGGAACTTCGAGCTGCAGTCGGTAAATCCTCCGGGAGTGTTCCTCCACATCTCGCTGTCGCCGTACGACTGGAACAACGTCGACATGAGCCGCATGTGCGACTCGATGAACTACGTGCTCGACGCCGAGCACGCGGAACGCTACGAGAAGCAGACTGCGACGCGAGGGATCCTCGTGAACCTGGATCAGGCGAAGATGTTCGTGCAGAACGTCGCCAACGAACGCATGTACAACTTCCACTGGAAGCCCGGCACGCTCAATCCGCGGGCGGTGATCAAGGGGTTCCAGATGATGGGCGTCGACACGTCGGCTTGGGAGTAGCTATTCGCCGGCGGCCGCGGAGGCCCGAGCCCGCAGCGCGGCGCGGTCGGGCTTGCCGGTTGCGAGGAGCGGCAACGCGTCGATCACGACGACCCGTTCCGGCGTCTTGAAGCGCGCGACGCCGCGCTCGGCGAACCACTGCCGGCACGCGGCGAGATCGAATCCGGGCGCGCCTTCTACGAACGCGACGACACGTTCGCCCATGAGCGCGTCGGGTTCGCCGACGGCGACCGCATGGCGGACGTCGGGATGCGCTTCCAGCACCTGCTCGACTTCCGCGGTCGAGATGTTCTCACCACCCCGGATGATCACGTCCTTGATCCGGCCGACGATCTCGATCGCGCCGTCGAGGTCGATGTCGGCGATGTCGCCGGTGCGGAACCAGCCGTCGGACGTGAACGCTTCCGAGGTCTGCTCCGGGTCGAGGTAACCGACGCACACCTCCGGACCGCGGGCGAGCAGCTCGCCGTTGTCGCCCGCCCGCAACTCGACCTCGCCGATCGTGCGGCCGTCGGTGATGACGGTCGGCACCTCGGTCGATCCGTAGGTGCGCTTGACCGTGGCCCCGAAAGCGCGGGCCGCCTCGGCGACGAACGCGCGGCCGACACCGGCGCCACCGCTCGAGATGAGTCGCAGCGACGCGACGCGACCGCGATCGAAGCCCGGCGCCTGCATCATCGAGACGAAGAACGTCGGCGGTCCGACCATGAACGTCACGCGGGCCTGTTCGATCAGCGTGAGCGCATCCTCCGGATCCCAGCGTGCCATGAACACCGTCCGGAACGGCACGACACCCGGGAGCGTGACGCCGTTCAGCAGTCCCGAGATGTGTGCGGCCGGCGCGGGCATCAGGACACAGTCGGCCGGGCCGAGCCCGTGCGCGCCGCGCATCTGGACAGCCTTGTACGCGAGCGTTTCCTGGGTGTGCAGCACGCCCTTCGGCGTGCCGCTCGAGCCCGACGTGAAGAGCACCGCGGCGAGCCGGCGCCCGTCGGGCCAGGTCTCGCCGACCGGCTCGCCGGCCGGGAGCGCGCCGACGTCGTCGACAATGCACTTCGGCCGCACGGCATCGAGCGCGGCTCGTACGTCGGTCGCTCCCATGAGGTGGTGCACCGGCGCGGCCACGGCACCGAGGCGCCAGCACGCGCGATAGAGCACACCCACCTCGTCGCGATTGGGTGACTGCCATGCCACGGCGTCGCCCGGCCCGACGCCGCGTGCCCGGAGCCCCCCGGCGACGCGTGCCACCTGGTCGGCGAGCTCCGGCGGGGCCGCCGCGGTGAGGAGAGCGTCGAGGGACGGGATATCCCACGGCCCGCCCGCGCGGCGATAGTGCCCGTTCAGCGGCGACGTGAAGGTGGGGACGAGCACGCGCGTCAGGCTCGGCGCGACTTCCAGCCGTCGCTGGCCGGCGTGGCGCCCTTCAGCACACTCGTTCCGACGAAGTTCCGTTGGATCTCGACCGTGCCCGCGCCGATGCAGAGCCCGCGGATGTCGCGATAGACGCGCTCGACGGGGTATTCGCGCGAAAAGCCGTAGCCGCCGAGCAGCTGGATCGCCTCGTCGCACACGAACTTTGCCGCGAGGTTCGCGGCGGTTTTCGCCATCGCCGTTTCGAGCGCGGGCGGCGTGCCGTGCGGGCCGGCCATGTGCACAGCTCGTTGCAGGAGGAGCCGTGCACCTTCGAGCTGCGTCGCCATGTCGGCGATCTTCCACTGCAGGCCCTGCAGGTCGGCGAGGGTGCGGTCGCCGAGCCTGCGCTCGTTCATGTAGCCCACCGCGTACTCGAGCGCGCCCTGCGCGGCGCCGATGCACATCGCGGCATTGCCGCAGCGCTCGTGATTGATGTGCGAGATCAAGGTCTTGAACGACTCGCTGTTCGCAGGATCGCCCCACAAGAGGACGTCGTCGGGCTCGATGCGTACGTCGTCGAACGCGAGCTCGGCTTCGCTCGTGGCGCGCAACCCCATCTTCACGTGGGTTCCCGCGACGGTGACGCCGGCGGATTCCAGATCGACGAGGACCGCGCCGATGCCCTTGGTGCCGGCGCTGTCGGGGAACCGGCACCAGACCAGACAGGCGCAGGCTTTGTGACCGCCGGTGACGTAGTTCTTGTAGGCATTCAGGCGGAAGCCCGCACCGTCGGGCGTGAGGCGGGCGCGCATGTGACCGACCGAGCTCCCGGCTTCGGTCTCGCTGATCCCTATGCAGAACAGCCCTTCACCCGTTGCCGCGATCGGGAGCCAGCGGTCCTTCATCGCGTCGTTGCCGAGGTGCTCGATCGCGCGCGGCGGTCCGTTGAAGATGAGCTGGGCGAGGATCGCGCTCGAGACGTCGGCCCGGGCGAGCTCCTCGAGCACGATCGCGGCTTCGACGTCGCCGAGGCCGGCGCCGCCCCACCGTTCGCCGATCGTGATCCCGAAGAGCTCGGCCTTGCGCATACCGTCCCACGCCCACTGGGGGAACTCCTCGGTCTCGTCGCCGTGGCGTGCCATTGGCGCGAGCTCGCGGTCGGCGACGTCGCGCGCGAGCCGGCGCAGCGCGGCCTGGTCCTCGGTGTCGGCGAACGGGCTCGCCGCGGTTGCGTGCGCGGGCATGTGCAGAGGGTACTTCCCGCGCTGACGGAGGCGTCAGGTACCTCAGGCGTCAGGTACCTCAGGCGTGCAGGAACACCTTCATCGCGACCTGGACGAGGTAGAGCGCGCCCGCGCCGATCAGCGCGGGCCTCGCCACGGTCGCGGGACCGATGAACCGTTCGCGCTTGCCCTTCCTGGCCACGATGCTGGAGATCGGCTCTCTTTCCGGTCACCTTGAACCTGACTACGGTGTCAGGCATGGCCGCGGAAACCCAGGACGGGCCGAGCATCGAATGGCTGATGGCCCAGCCCTACGACATGTGGGGTGAGGTCCGCCGCTCGGAGTGCCCCGTAATGGCCACCGAGGCCGACGCGATGGGTCCGGGCACCTTCTACCAGATCACCCGGTTCAAGGACGCCGACTCGGTACTGCGCGACGACAAGGGCTTCGCGTCCTCGATCAACACGCAGCACATCGGGCAGTTCATGGGCGAGCTCATCGTGGGTATGGACGGCGAGGAGCACAGGAAGTACCGCAATCTGGTCGCCAAGGCGTTCCGCGCGTCGCAGCTCGAGCGTTGGGACGAGACGCTCGTCCGGCCGACGATCCGCCGGCTGATCGACGCGATCGCGCCGCTCGGGCGCGCCGACCTCGTTGCCTCGGTCACGACCAAGTACCCGATGCAGGTCATCTGCGGGATCGTCGGCGTGCCACTCGACGACGCCGAGCAGTTCACGCAATGGGCGGAGGAGATCAACACCGGTCCGCTCGCACCCGAGCGCGGTCACAAGGCGAGCGCGGCGATGGTCGAGTACCTGCGGCCGCTCGTCGAAGCGCGCCGCGCCGAACCGAGCGGCGACTTCCTTTCCGACCTCGTGCACGCCGAGGTCGACAGCGAGCAGCTCACCGACGGGAAGCTCTACGGCTTCTTGCGCCTGCTGCTGCCGGCCGGAGGCGAGACGACGTTTCGGGTCATGGGCAACGCGCTCCTCGCGCTGCTCACCCATCCCGACGACCTCGCTCGCGTGTACGCCGACCGTGAGCTCGTCCCGGAGGTCATCGAGGAGACGTTGCGTTGGGAGACGTCCGTCACGATGGTCAGCCGGGTTGCCACGGCTGACAGCGAGGTATCGGGCTGCCCGATCGCGGCGGGCTCGCCGGTCGGAGTGCTCACCGGCTCCGCCAACCGCGACGAGACGCGCTGGGACGACGCCGACCAGTGGAAGCTGGGCCGGCCCGTGCAGCACCACCTCGCGTTCGGCACCGGCCCGCACCAGTGCCTCGGCATGCACCTGGCGCGGTTGGAGTTGCGCGTCGGCTTGATCGAGATCCTCGATCGGCTCCCCAACTTGCGCCTCGATCCCGCCGGAGTCGACTCTGCAGTTGTCGAGGGTTACGCGTTTCGCGGGCCGCGTGCCCTACCGGTGACCTTCGACGCGAGCTGACTCGTCGGGCTACGCGCCTCCGAACATCATCATCCATTGATCGCGCGTGCGCGGTCGGTAGACGATGTTCGTGCGCCGCACGTCGCGCATCGGCGCGTTCGGGTCGGCGGAATACATGTGCCCGGGATACAGCACCGTGTCGTCGGGGACGGTCGCGAGCTTCTGCGTGAGGCTCTCGTACAACGCTTCAGGGTCGCCGCCCGGGAGATCCGTGCGCCCGCAGCTGTCTAGGAACAGCGTGTCGCCGCTCACGAGCTTGCCGTCGACGTGGAAGCACTGCGACCCCGGTGTGTGCCCGGGCGTGTGGATCAGCGTGATCCGGATCGCGCCGACTTCGACGACGTCGCCGGACGCGTGGAGCTCGAGGTCGGAGTCGGAGCAGCCGGTGACGCGCTTCACGCCCCATGCTTCCTCCGACTGCACGTGGAGCTTGGCGCCGACGCCGGGCAGCGAGAGCAGCTCGGCGATCCCGGCGATCGACCAACCCCCGAGATCGCCGCCGACATGGTCGGGGTGGTAGTGCGTCACGAGCGCGCCGCACAGGCGCATGCCGTCGGCGGCGAGGAGATCGACGAGCTCGCCCGGCCCGTACGCGGGGTCGACCGCGACGGCTTCGCCCGTCTCGCGGTCGCCGATCAGATAGACGAAGTTCACCATCTGCCGGGCGATCTGGTCGTCGCGGGCGAAATCGCGTCCGGCAAGCAGTTGCCGGAAGTACAGGCGGTCGGACATCGGCCGACACCCTACGCTTCTGTTGTGCAGCGACCCCTGGCGGATGTCGATGTGGTCTGCGCGGCCACGCGGCAGGTCCTCCTCTCGCTCGACGATCTCACCGATGCGCAGGCCGCGGAACCGTCGCGGTTGCCGGGCTGGACCCGGGCCGAGGTGGTGACGCATCTTGCCCGCAACGCCGACGGCATGCGTTCGATGGTGGAGGCCGCGATCCGGGGTGAGGTCGGCCAGATGTACCCCAGTGCCGAGGCGCGCGCCGCGGGCATCGCGGCCGGGCGCGGCGCGGGCGCGGCGACGCTACGCGCCGATCTGCGCGCCGCGCACGACTCGCTCGCCGATGCCTGGCGCGCGCTTCCTGCCGACGCTTGGGAACGGACGGGCCGGGCATCGGTAACACGCTCGATGCGCGACTTCGTGTGGGTCCGCCGCCGCGAGGTCGAGGTGCATCACGTCGACCTCGATCTCGGTTACGAGCCTTCCGACTGGCCGGTCGGCTTCGTCGCCGACGCGCTGGCGGAGGTCTTGGCCGGATTGCCGCAACGCGCCGCCGCGAACCGGCCGCGGGTCGATGTCGACTACCGGGTCGTGAGCACCGATCACCAACGCGCGTGGCGCGTCGAGCTGCGCGGCACCGACGTCAACGTCGTCGAGGACGACGGACGCTCGGTCGACGGCGAGGCCGTCGGCTGGGGGTGCGACGTCGCCGCGTGGCTCTACGGCCGCGAGCCGAGCGGCGGCGGCATCACAGCTACCGGCGACCTCGGCGTCCTGCGCTTACCGCGTTGGTTCCCCTTCGGGTAGCCGCGAACGGCTATGTCGGCTCCTTGTTCAGAGCGTCGAACATCTCGTGATCGACGAGGGCGTCGTACTCGTGATGGCGTTCGATGAACCGCTCGACGAACGGGCATATCGGAACGATGCACAACCCCCGCGCCCGCACATCGTCGAGCGCGCTCGTGACGAGCTCGGTCGCCAGGCCGCGGCCGCTGTACGCGTCGTCGATCTCCGTGTGCACGAAGATGAGTCGGCCCCCGCGCATGTTGTACTGCGCGAAGCCGGCGACGTTGCCATCGGCCACGATCTCGTAGCGCATCCGTTGCTTGTTGTCGAGCACCTCGATCACGATGCAGCCTGTTCGCGGAGGGCTTGGGCGAACTGGGCCATCCCGCGCAGGTACTGGTCGCAGTTCTGGGCCTTGCCGACGACGATTTGCTTGGCGTCGATGCCGCCCGGGAAAAGGGGCGGCACGTAGTACTCGAAGCCGTCGCTCTCGATCGCGTCGGCGATGCCTGCCGCGCACATGGCCGCGGGAACCTTCTCGACGTCGATGAGCGCGGGGACGTTGCCGGGCTGGTCCCATATCTCGGTCTCGATGGGTCCGGGCAACACGAGCTTCACGTCCACGCCGGTACCCGCGAGGTCGAGCAGCATCGCTTCCGCGAAGCCGCACACCGCGTACTTCGCCGCGTTGTACGCAGCTTCATTCATGATCGGGATGCGCCCACCCATGCTCGACACGAACGTGATCTGCCCCTCGCCGCGTTCCGTCATCCGGGGCAGCACGGCCAAAGCCATCCGGACCGGCGAGTGGAAGTCGACGTCCATGAGCCGGTGTACCTCGGCAGCGGTGAGGTCGGTGACGCGGGTGCGCTTGGGGATCGCCGCGTTGTTGACGAGCACGTCGAGACCGCCGAACGCGTCCCACGCTTCGATCGCGACCGCCTCCGCGCGATCGAGGTCACCGAGATCGGCGGCCCAGAGCCGAGAGCGAGGCGCGTGCTCGCGGCACTGCTCGAGCACGCCGGCGAGGCGGTCGGCGCGCCGCGCGACGATGCCCACGGTCGCGCCGCGTTCGGCCAGTATCGGCGCCAGCGCCGCGCCGATCCCCGACGACGCGCCGGTCACCAGAATGTTCGCGCCCTCGATCCTCACGTAGCTCCCTCCGTCTTCATACGCGATTCCTGCTCGGCCCAGGAGAAGATTCCCTTCGACATCGTCGAGGCCTCTTCACGTGCCCGGGCCCCGAAGATCTCCGCTCGCGCCGCGTGCACGCCGCGGTCGTCGGGCGCGGCCTGGGCGGCGAGTTCGGCGAGATGGCCGGCGAGAGGCAGGTCTCCTTCGGCCGCGACCTCGAGGGCGCGCGCCGCAAGCCGTGAAGCGCCGCCGGCGAGATCCGCGAGCTCGCGGGCGAGATCGGCGGCCGCGGCCGGCTTGAGATGCGAGGGATCGCCGTCGTACCACCCGCCGTACAGCCGCCAGATGTTGCGGACGACGAACTCGGGCTCGTCGTAGATCGCGTGCAGGTACGGGCGCTCGAGCAGATGCGCGGGCGCCCGCACCGCGTGGACGATGTCGTCGAGTCGCGCCCCTTCGTTCATCAGCGCGAGCGTCTGTTCGACGAGCGATTCGAGGAGGTCGGCGCCTTCGGTGAGCGCGCGCTGCACCCGGTCGGCACCCACGATCGGCAACCCGTGTCCGGGTAGGAGCACCTCCGGTTCGAGCGCGACCATCTTGCGGAACGCGGCGGCCCAGTCGCGCGCATATCGCTGCACCTTCTGCGGATTGCCGCAGTTCGGCGACGCCCAGATGAACATGTCGCCCGCGAAGAGCGCGCGCCGTGCGGGCGACCACACCCAGGTCGCGTCATCGGTCTCGCCGCGGTCGTGCGCGAGCTCGAATGTCTCGCCGCCGACCTCGATCGACAATGCGTCGCGATACGTCTCGTCGGGTATCCGGTATTCGGTCGGCCAGCGCAGGCCAGGCGCCTTGAACTGGCGCTGGTTGATCACCGCGTTGTACCCGGCAGTGAAGCGGTAACGCTCGAAGCGCTCGGCGATCGCCGCATGCGCGACGACACGCGGTGCCCGCCAGCCGTTGGCGCGCGCTTCCTCCTCGTAGAGGTCCACGCCGAAGACGTGGTCGATGTGCCCGTGCGTGAACACCGCGGTGTGCAACGGGCTGGACGACCACCTGCGCATGGTCTCGTGTACCGATTTCGCGTGGAAGACGCCGCTCGTGTCGACCACGACCAGGCCGGCGGGCGTGTCGACCGCGGCCGAATTGGCGAACGCATCGACGAACGCGAGGCCGGGCTGCACCTCGGCCAGCTGCCCGCTGGACGCGAAGGGATGGTGCGCCTCGATCGGCAGCTCGCCCGTGTACAGGTGGTCGGCGAGTTCGAGCAATTCCATGTTCGGAGCGTTCCACCCGGCGTTCTTGCGGCGAAAATCGCAACGTGTTCCAATTCCGGTCGTGGCACTCATCGAACCCGACGGACCGGCGGTTCCCGAGGGCGCACTTGCGCGCAGTCAGGCGGCGCGCCGCCGGCGTGTGCTCGACGCGACACTGCAGCTCGCGGCGGAGGGCGGCTTCGAGGCGGTGCAGATGCGAGACGTCGCCGCCGCGGCCGACGTCGCGCTCGGAACGGTGTACCGCTACTTCACCTCGAAGGAGCGCCTCCTGCTCGAAGCGATGGCCGAGCAGCAGGCGGACCTGCGCGCGTATCTCGACGTGCACCCGCCCCGCGAACCCACTCCGGCGGCGCGGGTCGTCACGGTGTTGCGCCGGGCCAACCGGTCGCTGCGCGACTATCCCGACGTCACGGCGGCGATGGTGCGCTCGTTCGGTACCGCACAGAGCGAGAACGCCGACATCGTCCGCCGGGTGACCGAGATCATGACCGGCATCATCACAAGCGCCATTCACGCACCCGAGCACCTGCCGGCGACCGAGCGCGAAGTACGCGTCGCGCGCATCCTCATGCAGGTGTGGCTGTCGTCGCTGAACGGCTGGGTGTGCGGGGTCGACGGGCCTGAACGGGTCGACGAGGATCTCGCCGCCGCGACCGCCCTCCTCCTCGACTGACGGGGTCGGCGGCCCGCGCCCGCCGTCCCGTTGGCGTCTGAACTGAAACGTGTTCTATTTTCGTCGGTGATGCCTACGCGCCACTTCAACTTCGCCGACCTGTTCGAGCTCGCCGCCGACACCGTCCCCGACCGGCCGGCCTTGGTCGACGCCCGCCGCGAGGTCACCTACCGCGAACTCGACGAGCGCGCGACCCGGCTCGCGCACACGCTCGCCGAACTGGGTGTGCGCGCCGGCGACCACGTCGGCATCCTCGCGACGAACTGCATCGAGTGGGTCGAGGCGGTTTTCGCGATCTACAAGATCCGCGCCAGCGCGGTGAACATCAACTTTCGCTACGTCGAGGAGGAGCTGCGTTACCTCTTCGAGAACTCGGATGTCGTCGCATGCTTCTACCAGCGGGAGTACGGGCCACTGGTGGCCGCGGCCCGCTCGGCCCAGCCGCGCCTGCAGCACTTCGTACGCATCGAGTGGAACGACTCGACGGCCGACGACGCCGTGCTCGAGCCGATCGAGTTCGAGGCGGCCGTCGCCGCGGGCGCGCCGGAGCGCGACTTCGGCGAGCGTTCGGGCGACGACATCTACCTGCTCTACACAGGCGGCACCACCGGTATGCCCAAGGGCGTGATGTGGCGGCACGAGGACGTCTACTTCGCGCTCGGCGGGGGTATCGACGTCTTCACGAACGAGCGCGTCGCCGAACCGGAGACCGCGAGCCGCAAGATCGACACGTCACAGCCGCGCGGGCTGGTGTCGATCATCCTGCCGCCGCTGATGCACGGCGCCGGTCAGTTCTCGGTGTACCGAACGCTGTTCGAGGGCAACATGGCGATCATGCCGGCGCGCTTCGAGCCCGAGGAGGTGTGGCGCACCGTCGCGAAGTACGGCGTGAACGTCATGCAGGTCACGGGCGACGCGATGGCGCGACCGCTCGCCGACGCGCTCGAGCGGCTCGGGGACGATGTCGATGTGTCGTCGCTCGTCTCGTTCGGGAGCACGGCGGCGATCTTCTCGCAGACGGTCAAGGAACAACTCCAGGCGCTGCTTCCCGACTACCTCGTGATGACCGATTCGATCGGCTCGACGGAAACGGGGATGAACGGCATCCGCTTCGTGCAAAAGGGTGACGCCCCGAAGGAAGGCATCACCAGCGTGCAGGCCTCGGCCGATTCGGTCGTACTCGACGAGAACTTCGAGCCGGTCGAGCCGGGGTCGGGTGCGGTCGGTCTGCTGGCGCGTGGCGGCAACATCCCGCTCGGGTACTACAACGACCCCGTCAAGACGGCGGAGACCTTCGTCACCGATTCCAGCGGACGCCGTTGGTCGATCCCGGGCGACTACGCGCGTGTCGAGCGAGATGGTCGCATCACGTTGCTCGGACGCGGCTCGGTGTCGATCAACTCGGGGGGAGAGAAGATCTATCCGGAAGAGGTGGAAGGCGCGCTGAAGTCGCACGCCGACGTGTACGACGTGCTCGTCGTGGGTGTTCCCGACGAACGGTGGGGGGAGCGGGTGTGCGCACTGCTGCAGCCGCGTTCCGGACATGCTCCGGCGCTCGACGACCTCCGCGAGCACTGCCGGACCCGCATCGCGGGATACAAGATCCCGCGCCAGTTGCTGCTCGTCGACGAGGTGCCGCGGCTACCGAACGGCAAACCCGACTATCGATCTGCCAAGGAACAGGCGAGGGAGCGGGCCGGCGAGACCTGAGCAGCGGCTGTGGTTTAGCGTTGTTAACTTGCCCCCACTCAAGCCATCGACTCGGCGACCGATCGGAATGTCGCGATGACTCTCCGCAACCATCCCCGACTTGTGGTGCTCATCGCGGCGCTCTCGCTCACCGCCGTCCCGCTGGCCGGGGTCACGTCGTCGGCCACCGCCGCCGGCGCCGCGACGACGACCACCACGCATACGCCGGTCATGGGGCCGAGCCTGTTGAACGCTCAGCAACTGGCCGCCTGGTACTTCCGTAACAGCCCGGTCACTCCGCTGATCCCTGCGTTCGGCGGTCATCCGGCGGGTGATGTCGCCGCGCTCGCGCAGGTGTTCATCGATGACGGCCGCCTCGAAGGTGTGCGCGGCGACATGGCCTTCGTGCAGTCGCAGCTCGAGACGGGTTGGATGCACTTCACCGGGTCGCAGATACCGCCCGACGCTTACAACTACGCAGGCATCTACGCGTTCGACGGCCGCCCCGGGCTCGCGAACTGTGTGCACGGCGACTCGGCTCCGAGCCGGTGCATGGGGACGCCGCAGCACGGAGTGCTCGTCCAGATCCAGCTACTGCGGAGCTACGCCGATCCGACCGCGAAGACTGCGCCGAACCGATTCATCTCCGCACCGTCCGACCGCGCCGGTGACGCGCCGATCTGGGAGTACTTCGGCGGGCACAACTGCCCGTGCGGCAAGTTGATCTGGGCCTCGGCCGACGGCTACGGGCTCCGCATCATCCAGATGTATTCGCAGGCGCTCGTCGAAAGCGGCATGGCCGGCGCGTGCGTTCCGTACGCGCCCCCGCTGCCCGGCCCCAAGTCGGGGACGGGCTACTGGGACGTGACGCGCGATTCGGTCGTGCATGCGTTCGGCGACGCGAAGTTCTTCGGCGATGCGCGTCACCTCGAACTGAAAGCGCCGCTCACAGGCGGTGAATCCGTGACAGACGGCAAGGGCTACTGGTTGCTCGGCCGCGACGGCGGCATCTTCTCGTACGGCGGCGCTCACTTCTACGGATCGACCGGCGCGATGAAGCTGAACAAGCCCGTCAACGGCATGGAACGCGGGCCGGCGAGTCTCGGGTACTGGCTCGTCGCCGACGACGGCGGCATCTTCTCGTTCGGGAGCGCTCACTTCTACGGATCGACCGGCGCGATGAAGCTGAACAAGCCGGTTCTCGGGATGGAGCGCACGGCCGACGCCAAGGGGTATTGGCTCTTCGCGGCCGACGGCGGCATCTTCAGTTTCGGCGATGCCAAGTTCTACGGGTCGCTCGGCGCCACGAAGTTGGCATCACCCGTCGTCTCGATGCAGCGGACCCTCTCGGGCCACGGCTACTGGATGATGACGCAGGCCGGGCAGGTCTTCGCGTTCGGCGACGCGAAGCGCTACGGCGACATCGCCGCGTGTAGGAACTACTTCGGCGCCACGCGAATGCTCGTGTCTCCCGACGGTCGGGGCTACTGGATCGCGGCGGGGACCGGATCGATCACCGCGTTCGGCGATGCGAGGTCGCTCGGCTTCCCGGCGACCGTCGGCGGCCCGACCATCGCGTTGATGGCGAACTCGTAGGCGGCGCATGGCGCTTGCCCGGCCAGTGGTCCGGCGCAGTTGCTAGTGTCGGCGCGACAACTTCACCCACGGGGAGCTCGGGGGACACCGGGCTGAGAGGGTGGCCTGCGCGACGAGCGCCCCGCCACCGACCCCTCGAACCTGCTCCGGGTAATTCCGGCGGAGGGAGGGATGCGCGTGACACGCGCGGCGATCGTGCTCGCGGGCGGGGACCCCGTCGAGCCCGCGTTACGAACACTGCTGCCCGAAGACGCGGTCGTCATCGCCGCCGATTCGGGTGTGCACCAAGCCGAACTGCTCGACCTTCGGGTCGACTACCTCGTCGGCGACCTCGATTCGGCCGATGAAGCCGCCGTCGAGCGGGCCCGGGCGGCGGGCGCGGTGGTCGAGCGGCATCCCGTGGAGAAGGACGCGACGGATCTGGAGCTTGCGTTCGACCTGGCGCGTGACCGGGGCGTGCAGTCGGTCACGGTGGTCGGTGGTGGCGGAGGCCGCGTCGATCACTTCCTCGCCAATGTCGCGCTGCTCGCGTCGAGCCGGTTCTCGGATCTCGTCGTCGACGCGCGTATCGGTGATGCCCACGTATCGGTGGTGCAGGGCGGTCGGCCGGCGCTAGCCGTCGTCGGCGCGATCGGGTCGTTGATCACGCTGCTCGCCGTCGGCGGCGACGCGTGCGGCGTCACGACGACGGGACTGCAATACCCGCTCCACGGCGCGACCTTGCGGCCGGGTTCCTCGCGCGGCGTCAGCAACGTGCTCGTCTCGGAACGAGCGACCGTCGAGCTCGAGCAGGGCACCCTGCTCGTCATTCATGTCTTCGGAGGAACGAGATGAAGCGCGCCCGTACCGCGAGCCTCGCCTTCGCGTTGCTGATCGCGGCGGCAGCCTGCGGGAGCAGTGGCGGCCATCCGGCCGCGTCGGCGCCGGCGGGCTCGCCGACGACCGTCGCTCCCAAGATCACGACCGTTCGCCTGCTCACCCACAGCTCGTTCGCGGCGTCGAAGGATGTCCTCGCAGCGTTCACGCGCGAGACCGGCTACAAGGTCAAGCTCGTGCAGCCCGGCGACGCGGGCGTGATGGTGAACGAGGCGATCCTGCGCCGCAACGATCCGGTCGCCGACGCGCTCTTCGGCGTCGACAACACCTTCCTGACCCGGGCGCTCGACGCGGGAATCTTCGAGCCGTACGTCGCGCCCGGCCTCGGATCGGTTCCAGCCGCGCTGCGGGTCGATTCTCAGCACCGCGTCACGCCCATCGACGACAGCGACGTTTGCGTCATCGACGACAAGTCGTGGTTCGGCCACGACGGCCGTCCGCCGGCGCCGACGACGCTCGACGATCTGACCGACCCGCGCTACAAGAACCTCACCGTCGTCGAGAACGCGGCGACGTCGTCGCCCGGGCTCGCGTTCTTGCTCGAGACCATCGCGAGAAAGGGTGAGAGCGGCTGGACCGGCTACTGGCGCGCCTTGAAGCAGAACGGAGTTCATGTCGACGACGATTGGACGACGGCGTACGAGAGCGATTTCACGGCCGGCGGGGGCGGCGGTGACCGTCCGATCGTCGTGTCCTACGGCTCCGACCCCGTCGCCGACGTCGTCGGCTCCAGCCCGCACCGCGACACGCCGAAGGTGGGCGTGCTCGCGTCGACGTGCTTCCGGCAGATGGAGTTCGCGGGGGTGCTCCACGGCGCCCACAACGTCGCCGGCGCGCAGGCGCTGATCGACTTCATGTTGACGCGGCGCTTCCAGGACGACATGCCGCTCCAGATGTACGTGAATCCGATCGTCGCGGGCGCGCAGCCGCCCGCGGTGTACAGGAAGTGGGTGGTCGACCCGCCCGGCGCGAGCTCGATCGACCCTGCGGTGATCTCCGCGAAGCGCAACGACTGGATCCGGGAGTGGACGGATCTCGTCGTGCGGTGACCGGCACCGCGGCGGTAACGCGAGAGGTGCGTGGCGCGCGCCTGGCGCGAGCCGCGCAGATTGCCGTCCCGCTCGCGTTCCTCGGCGTGTTCTTCGCCTGGCCGCTGGCCGCGATCCTCGCCCGGTCGTTGCGGCCGGGCGCGATCGTCGACGTGTTCACCGACGCGTCCCTGCGGCAAGTCGTGTGGTTCACGCTTTGGCAGGCCGCGCTGTCGACTGCGCTCACGCTCGTAGCCGGTCTGCCGGCGGCCTACGTCGTGGCGCGCTACGACTTCCCGGGCCGGCGGGCGTTCCTGGCCTTCGTCACGATTCCGTTCGTGCTGCCGACCGTGGTCGTCGCCACCGCCTTCCTCGTGTTGCTCCGGTCCGGCGGTCCGTTGGCGTTCCTGCACTGGCAGCCCGGCGTCGTACCGATGTTGATCGCGCACGTCTTCTTCAACGTCGCGGTCGTGGTGCGCACCGTCGGCGGGTTCTGGGCCAATCTCGATCCGCGACGCGAGGAAGCGGCCCGCATGCTGGGCGCTTCGCGTGTCCGTACGTTCACCGCGGTGACCCTGCCCTTGCTCGCGCCCGCGATCCTCGCAGCCGCGTCGATCGTCTTTCTGTTCACCTTCACCTCGTTCGGCGTCGTGCTGTTGCTGGCCGGTCCGGCCCACTTCACGATCGAGACCGAGATCTACCGCCAGGCGTTCGCGTTCCTCGATCTGCGCACCGCGGCCGCGCTCGCACTCGTCCAGATCGTCGCGGTTCTCGTGATCGTCACCGCGCTGGCGCGACTCCAGGAACGCCGATCGGTCGCGCAGCGAATCGTCGGTGGCGCGGACGTGGCGCGGCGCCCGCGCGGTCGTGAGCGAATCGTCGTCGCGTCGATCCTCGGGATGACGACGGTGTTCCTGGCCGCGCCACTCGCCGTGCTCGTCTGGCGCTCGGTCCGGGTGGGCGGCCGGTTCACGCTCGGCTCGTATCGCGCCCTCGGCTCGAGCGCCTCCGCGTCGACACTGTTCGTGTCGCCCTGGGCCGCGGTGGCGAACTCGGTCAAGTTCGCGTTGATCGCCACCGCGATCGCGCTCGTCGTCGGCGGGCTGGCATCGGTCGCGATCGCCGCGCGCCCCGGTCGCTCCTCGCGAACGATGGACGCGTTCCTGATGCTCCCGCTCGGCACGTCGGCAGTCACGATCGGGTTCGGGTTCCTCATCGCCTATCAACATGCGCCCGGCTGGCTCGCGGATACGTGGCTGCTCGTTCCGATCGCGCACTCGATCGTTGCCATCCCGTTCGTCGTGCGCACCGTCGTGCCTGCATTGCGCCGGATCGACCCCCGCCTGCGCGACGCGGCGACGATGTTGGGCGCGGCGCCCCGGCGCGTCTGGCGCGAGATCGATCTCCCGATTACCGCGCGCGCCTTCGTGGTGGCGGCCGGCTTCTGCGCGGCAGTGTCCCTCGGCGAGTTCGGCGCGACGCTCTTCATCGCGCGGCCCGACTGGCCGACGGTTCCCATTGCAATCGACCGGTTCCTCGTCAAGCCCGGTCAGATCTATCTCGATCAGGCGCTCGCCATGTCGGTCGTTCTCATGCTGCTGACCGCGGTCGTGATCTTCGCGATCGAGCGCGTCCGCGTCCGGGATCTGGGGGAGATCTGATTGCTGACGATCGCGGGCGCGGTGGTGAAGTTCGGCGCGCGGCGAGTGCTCGACGGTGTCGATCTCGAGCTCGGCGACGGCGAGACGGTCGTGGTACTCGGCCCGAGCGGATCGGGCAAGACCACGCTCCTGCGCGCGGTCGCCGGCCTTCAGCAGCTCGACGAGGGCCGGGTGGCTTGGGACGCCGACGACCTCGCGGGCGTCGCACCGCACCGGCGCCGGTTCGGCTTGATGTTTCAGGAGTACGCGCTGTTCCCGCACCGGGATGTCGCCGGCAACGTGGAGTTCGGCCTCCGCATGGGACCCGCCGACCGCTCAGCACGCGCGCGGCGGGTTGACGAGGTCCTCGAGCTCGTCGGTCTCGCCGACCTGCGCGACCGTCGGGTCGCGTCGCTCTCGGGGGGCGAGCAACAACGGGTCGCGCTCGCGCGAGCGTTGGCGGTGTCGCCCCGCCTGCTGATGCTCGATGAACCGCTCGGCGCGCTCGATCGGGTCTGGCGGCGGCGGCTCCTGGACGAGCTCCGCGCGATTCTCGACCGTGCCGCGTTGAGTGCGCTGTATGTCACCCACGATCACGAGGAGGCCTTCGCGATCGCGCACCGCATCGCGATCATGCGAGAGGGGCGGATCGTGCAGGTCGCCGAGCCGCCGGAGATCTGGCGCGCGCCCGCCGACGCGTGGACTGCTCGGTTCCTCGGGTTCGGCCCGGTCGTTGACGGCGAGGTCTGCGGCACGCAGTTACACACGCCGTGGGGAGCGATTGCGATCACCCGCCGTCTCCCGAGCGCGGGGGCGGCCGTCGAGGTCGTGCTGCGGCCCGACGCGGTTCGTCTCGATGAGTCGGGTCCGATCGAAGCGTTGATCACGCGCGCGATGTTCGCCGGTACGCGCGTCGAGCTCACGGCCGCGCCCCTCACCGGCCCCCCGATCGAGGTCGTCGTCGCGGCCGCGGGCGCGCCGCACGTGGGTGAGCACGTGCATTTGACGATCGACCCCGCCGCAGTGCTGCTCTATCCTCGTGGGGCAGACTGACGCCCCATGGCGACCAAGGCGGCGATTGCAGACGGGGCGCGCGAGCTCGCCCGGCGTGACCGGGTGCTCAAGCAGATGCTGCGCGATCACGGTGTGCCCGACCTGCATCCGCAACGACCGCGCCGCTCGCATTTCGCGCAGCTCGCGCGGATGATCTGCTACCAGCAGCTCGCGGGGCGAGCCGCGGCTGCGATCCACGGGCGGTTCGAGGCGCTGTTCGACGGCCCGCCGACCGCCGGCGCCGTGCTCGCCTTGCCGTTCGAGACGCTGCGCGGCGTCGGGCTGTCGACCGCGAAGGCGACGTCCATCCGCGACCTCGCGGAGAAGGTCGATGCCGGACTCGTCGAGCTCGACCGCGTCGCGCGGCTGTCCGACGCGAAGGTCGTGCAGGAATTGGTGCTGGTGCGCGGGATAGGGGAGTGGACCGCGCACATGTTCCTGATGTTCCAGATGTCCCGGCTCGATGTGTGGCCGACGCTCGACTTCGGTGTGCGCAGCGGTTACCGCATCATGTACCGGCTGGAAGAGATGCCGACGCCGAAGCAACTCCAGCCACTCGGCGACCGATTCGAGCCCTACCGCTCGCTCGTCGCGTGGTACTGCTGGCGCGCGGCCGACACGACCGTCCCGGACTGAATCCTCCGCCTCGCGTCGGCGGTCGCGAGTGCTACGCCACCGCGCCCGACGACCGCAGGCGGGCGACCTCGACGAGGTCGAAGCCCCACGCGGCGAGGGTGTCGTCCGTGTGCGCGCCGGGCTTCACCGGTGCGCCCTGCACTTCGCTCGGCGTGCGGCTGAACCGCGGCGCGGGCGCAGGGTGCGGCACGCCGTCGACGTCGACGAACATCGCGCGCTCGACGTTGTGCGGATGCGTACGCGCCTCCGACATCGGCAACACCGGAGCGAAGCACACCTCGGTGCCCGCGAAGAACGTGATCCATTCGTCGCGGGTCTTGGTCCGGAACAGGGCGGAGAGGCGCTCCTTCAGCGCGGGCCAGTGGCTCATGTCCATCTGCGCGGCCGGCTCGAGGTCGTCGAAGCCGAGCGGCCCGACCAGCCGTAGAAAGTTCGCGTAGAACTTGGGCTCGTACGCCGCGAGCGACACGTAGCCGCCGTCGGCCGTCTCGTAGACGTTGTAGAAGTGCGCGCCGCCGTCGAGCAGGTTGGTTCCGCGCGGGCCCCAGCCGCCGATGGAGTCGATGCCCCAGAAGATGCTCATCAGCTGCGCGCTGCCGTCGACCATGGCGGCATCGACCACCTGGCCGGTGCCCGAGCGTGCCCGCTCGACGAGGGCGGCGAGGATCCCCATGACGACGAGTGACCCGCCCCCTCCGAAATCGGCGAGGAGATTGATCGGCGGCACGGGGGCGTGACCCTCCGGGCCGAGGTGCCACAGGACACCCGCGACCGAGAGGTAGTTCACGTCGTGGCCCACGTCGCCGGAGAGCGGGCCCGTCTGCCCCCAACCCGTCATGCGCGCGTAGACGAGCGCAGGGCTCCGCGCCCGGCACGCGTCGGGACCGACACCGAGCCGCTCCGCGACACCGGGACGGAATCCCTCGAGTAGCACGTCGGCGCGCTCGCACAGCCGCAGCACGACCTCCGCGCCCTCGGGATGCTTCAGGTCGACACCCACACTGCGACGGCCGCGGTCGATCACCGAGATCGCCGACGCGCTTCCGCCTGCCACCGTGCGGCCCGTTGCAACGTCGGTGGCGCGGTCGACGCGCAGCACCTCCGCGCCGAGATCGGACAGCAGCATGCCGGCGAACTGCACCGGTCCGATGTTCGGCAGCTCGATCACCTTGATGCCCGCCAGCGGACCCATCACCCTCCCATCAGTGGGCACCACCACACCCCGTAGAGAAGCCTGAGCGTGCCAACAGTTGGCGGTGGTTGCACGTTGAGCTACACCTTGAGTAGGCGCGCGGCGTTCTCGTAGAGGAATTTCGGCCAGACGTGATCCCGGAACGGCACGTGGGGCAGCTCGGCGAAGATGCGGTCGATGTCGAGGCCCATCGGGTAATAGCCCGCGTATATGACCTTGTCGGCGCCGCGCGTGTTCGCGAAATGGAT
>Ga0335083_10001318_pt1 | contig 34347 bp, 30 predicted proteins | sample Lox_Sample_42_FD_206716 | JGI IMG/M metagenome (GOLD analysis project Ga0335083, IMG submission 206716) | Soil microbial communities from Loxahatchee National Wildlife Refuge, Florida, United States - Lox_Sample_4.2 | ecosystem: Environmental > Terrestrial > Soil > Wetlands | place: USA...
GTGCCCGAGCCCGGCCGGACGCTGCACGAGAACACGCGGCCGCTCGGCGACTTCCTGCGCGACGTCATGCGCAACAACATGGCGAATTTCCGCGTCTTCGGACCCGATGAGACGGCCTCGAACCGCCTGCAGGCGATCTACGAGGTGAGCAAGAAGACCTGGATGGCGGAGCTGCTGCCCGAGGATGCCGACGGCGGCGAGCTCGCCCGCGACGGCCGCGTGATGGAGATGCTGTCCGAGCACACGCTCCTCGGGTGGCTCGAGGGTTACCTGCTGAGCGGCCGGCATGGCTTCTTCCATACCTACGAGGCCTTTGCGCACGTGGTCGACTCGATGTTCAACCAGCACGCCAAGTGGCTCGACACGTGCAAGAACCACGTGCGCTGGCGCGCCTCGGTGGCCTCGCAGAACATCCTGCTGTCATCGACCGTTTGGCGGCAGGACCACAACGGCTTCTCGCATCAGGACCCGGGCTTCATCGACCTGGTGACCAACAAGAGTCCCTCGGTGACGCGCGTGTATCTGCCGCCCGATGCGAACACGCTGCTGGTGGTAGCGGATCAGTGCCTGCGCTCGACCGACTGCATCAACGTCATCGTCGCGGACAAGCAGAAGCATCTGCAGTTCATGGCGATCGAGGAGGCCATCGGTCACTGCGCCAAGGGCATCGGCATCTGGCGCGCGGCGAGCAACGATCAGGACGCCGTGCCCGATGTGGTCATGGCCAGCTGCGGCGACGTCGCCACCCAGGAGGCGCTCGCCGCGACCGCGATCCTGCGCGAGCGCCTTCCGGATCTGAAGGTGCGCTTCGTCAACGTAGTGGACCTCTTCAAGCTGCAGCCCGCCAGCGAGCATCCGCACGGGTCGACGGAGCGCGAGTTCGACAGCCTGTTCACCACCGACAAGCCGGTGATCTTCAACTTTCACGGCTACCCGTGGCTGATTCACAAGCTCGCCTACCGCTTCAGGAACCACGACAACATCCACGTGCGCGGCTACAAGGAGAAGGGCAACATCAACACGCCGCTCGAGCTCGCCATACTGAACCAGGTCGATCGCTTCGACCTGGTGATCGACGTCATCGACCGTGTGCCGTCCCTGTGCAACCGGGCCGCGCACCTCAAGGAGGAGATGAAGAACGCCATCATCGAGAACCTCGCCTACGCCCACAGCGAGGGCACCGATCGGCCCGAGATCAGCGACTGGATGTGGCCGGGGTGAGACGAGTACATCCGCTGGCCGGCCAGCCGGCGCCGCCGGAGATGCTCATCGATCCGGAGGCGCTGTGCGCGGCCTACTACGCGCGTCAGCCCGACAGCGCCGATCCCGGGCAACGGGTCGCCTTCGGCACCAGCGGCCATCGCGGCTCGGCGCTCAACGGCTCGTTCAACGAGTGGCACGTGCTCGCGATCACTCAGGCCATCTGCGAGTATCGCCAGGGCCAGGGCGTCGGCGGGCCCATCTATGTGGGCAAGGACTCGCACGCGCTGTCCGAGCCCGCGCTGCGCTCGGCTCTGGAAGTGCTGGCGGCGAACGGCGTTGAGACCATGATCGATCGCGACGGCGGCTTCACGCCGACGCCCGTGGTGTCGCATGCCATCCTGGTGCACAACCGCGGACGCAGCAGCGCGCTCGCCGACGGCATCGTCATAACACCCTCACACAACCCGCCCGCCGACGGCGGCTTCAAGTACAACCCGCCGCACGGCGGCCCCGCGGACACGAGCGCGACGCGCGCCATCGAGGCACGCGCCAACGAGCTGCTCGCTGCGGGCGTCAAGGCCGTGAAGCGGCTCGACTATCAGGCGGCGCGGCGCGCCGGCACCACGCATGCGCACGACTATCTCGGCGCCTACGTCGCCGATCTCGGCGCCGTGGTGGATCTCGAGGCGATCCGCAACGCGCACCTCAGGATCGGCATCGACCCGCTCGGTGGGGCGGCGGTCGCCTACTGGGCGCCGATCGCCGAGCGCTACGGCCTCGATCTCGAGGTGGTCAACGGCGCCGTGGATCCCACCTTCCGTTTCATGCCGCTCGATTGGGACGGCAAGATCCGCATGGACTGCTCGTCGGCTTACGCGATGGCGAAGCTCATTGCGCTGCGGGAGCGGTTCGACGTGGCCTGCGGCAACGACACCGATTCCGATCGGCACGGGATCGTGACGCGCAGCGCGGGCCTGATGCCGTCCAATCACTACCTCGCGGCGGCGATCGCCTATCTGTTCACTCACCGGCCCGACTGGAGCGCCGGCGCCGCGGTCGGCAAGACCGTGGTGAGCAGCACCATCATCGATCGTGTGACGCGCCGGACGGGCAGGCGGTTGTTCGAGGTCCCGGTGGGCTTCAAGTGGTTCGTGCCGGGCCTCAGCGACGGCTCGCTCGGCTTTGGCGGCGAGGAGAGTGCGGGCGCGTCGTTCCTGCGCCGCGACGGCAGCGTCTGGACCACCGACAAGGACGGCATCATCATGGACCTGCTCGCCGCCGAGATGCTCGCCGTCACGGGGCGTGACCCTTCCGAGCTCTATGCCGATCTCGCCCGCGAGCTCGGCGCACCGGCCTACGAGCGCATCGATGCGCCGGCCACCCGCGAGCAGAAAGCGGCGCTGCTCGAGCTCTCGCCCGCCGACATCAGGGCCACCGTGCTCGCCGGCGACCCGATCGAGTCCACCCTGACGAGTGCGCCGGCCAACGGCGCCCCCATCGGGGGACTCAAGGTGATCACCGCGCAGGGCTGGTTCGCCGCCCGGCCTTCCGGCACCGAGGACGTCTACAAGCTCTACGCCGAGAGTTTTCGCGGCCCCGAGCACCTCGCGCGCATTCAGGCCGAGGCGCAGGAGCTGATCGGCGCGGCGCTCGCGCGCAGCGCCGCGCAGCGTGCTTAGGATGATCTTTCGCGACGGCTGCCCCGAGTTGCCCGCCGCCGACGGCAGTCGTTTCCTGCTCGATACCGCCACGCTGTGCGTGCTCAGTGCCTATCATGGCATCCCGGCCATCAGACGCTGGAATGCGCCGCTCGTACCCAACCCCGGCAACAACCTACGATCATGAACGCCCACCCCAAGACCCCGACTGAGAGCCGCACCGCCGACGCCACGCGCTGCGGCCTCGGCGCGGAGGCGCTGCGCCGAGCGGTGCTCGATAACCTGGTGTGCCTGCAGGCGCGCTTCCCCGACATCGCATCGCCCCATGACTGGTACATGGCGCTCGCCTACAGCGTGCGCGATCGCATGCTGGATCGCTGGGTGAAGACCGTCCGCACCTACGCGACCCAGGAGGTCAAGGTCGTCTGCTATCTGTCCGCCGAGTTTCTGATCGGGCCGCAGCTCGGCAACAACCTGGTGAGCCTCGGCATCGAGGCGAGCGCGCGCGAGGCGCTGAGCGCGCTCGGCCAGGACCTCGATGAGCTGCTCACCCTCGAGCCGGAGCCGGGACTCGGCAACGGCGGTCTCGGTCGGCTCGCGGCCTGCTATCTCGATTCGCTGGCGACCACCGAGGTGCCCTCCATCGGCTATGGCATCCGCTACGAGTTCGGCATCTTCGCCCAGCAGCTGCGTGACGGGGCGCAGGTCGAGGTGACCGACAAGTGGCTGCAGAAGGGCACCCCCTGGGAGATCGTGCGCCCCGAGGTGAGTCGCTACGTGAGCTTCGGCGGCCACACCGAGGGTGCGACCGATGAGCGGGGACAATACCGGGTGCGCTGGATTCCGGCGAGCACGGTGAAGGGCGTCGCCTGCGACTACCCGGTGCCCGGCTTTCACGTCGCGACCTGCAACACGCTGCGCCTGTGGAAGAGCGAGGCCGTGGAATCGTTCGACCTGGAGGAGTTCAACGTCGGCGACTACTACGGCGCGGTCGAGCAGAAGGTGATCTCGGAGACGCTCTCGAAGGTGCTCTATCCGAACGACGAGCCGGAGTCCGGCAAGCGGCTGCGCCTGGCGCAACAGTATTTCTTCGTGTCGTGCTCGCTGCAGGACGTACTCAACCTGCTCGAGCTCCGCGGCGAGCCGCTCGCACGTCTGCCGGAAGCGTTCGCGGTGCAGCTGAACGACACCCACCCCTCGATCGCAGTGGCCGAGCTGATGCGCCTGCTGGTGGACCAGCAGCAGCTGCCGTGGGAGGAGGCCTGGGACCTCACCCGCCGCACGCTCGCCTACACCAACCACACGCTGCTGCCCGAGGCGCTCGAGACCTGGGGTCTGCCGCTGTTCCGGAGCCTCCTGCCGCGCCCGCTCGAGATCATCTACGAGATCAATCGCCGCTTCCTCGAGGAGGTGCGCCAGCGCCACGCCGGTGATACGGCGCGCCTCGCGCGGCTCTCCCTGATCGATGAGACCGGGGAGAAGCGCGTGCGCATGGCCCACCTCGCGACCGTCGGCAGCCACGCGGTGAACGGCGTGGCGGCCCTGCATTCGCAGCTGCTGCGGCAGACGGTGTTGAAGGATTTCGCCGAGCTGTGGCCGGATCGCTTCTGCAACGTCACCAATGGCGTGACGCCGCGTCGTTTCATGGTGCTGGCGAACCCGCCACTCGCCCGGCTGCTCGACGCCGAGCTGGGCGAGCGCTGGGTCACGGATCTCGCGCGACTTCAGGAGCTCGAGTCGCGCGCCGGCGATGCCGCGTTCCAGGAGCGCTGGCGGCAGGTGAAACAGCTCAACAAGCAGGCGCTCGCCGCGCGCATCGGCCGCATCACCGGCGGCGCCGTGGATCCGCAGGCGCTGTTCGACATCCAGGTGAAGCGCATCCACGAGTACAAGCGCCAGCACCTGAACGTGCTGCACATCATCACGCTCTATAACCGGTTGCGGCGCGATCCCGGGCTCGACGTCCCCGCGCGCTGCTGCATCTTCGGCGGCAAGGCGGCGCCGGGCTACCACATGGCGAAGCTCATCATTCGCCTGGTGAACGGCGTCGCCGCGGTGGTCAACGACGAGGCGCGCCTGGCCGGACGGCTGCGGGTGGTGTTCTATCCGGACTTCAACGTGAGGAATGCGCAGGCGATCTACCCGGCGGCCGATCTGTCCGAGCAGATCTCCACCGCCGGCAAGGAGGCTTCCGGCACCGGCAACATGAAATTCATGCTGAACGGGGCGGTGACCATCGGCACGGCCGACGGCGCCAACATCGAGATCCGCGACGAGGCGGGTGCGGAGAATTTCTTCCAGTTCGGACTCGGCGTCGCGGAGGTCGAGGCGCTCAAGCGTGAGGGTTACCGCCCGGCGAGCTGCATCGCCGGCAACGAAGAGCTGCGCGAGGCGCTCGATCTGATCGCCGCCGGCGCCTTCTCGCGCGGCGATCGCGAGCTCTTCCGGCCGCTGCTCGACAACCTGCGGGACTCGGACCCCTTCCTGGTGCTGGCCGACTACGCCGACTACGTGGCCTGCCAGGAGCGGGTCGCGGCGGCCTGGCAGGATCGCAGCCGCTGGACGCGCATGTCGATCCTCAACACGGCGCGCGGCGGGCAATTCTCCTCCGACCGCTCGATTCGCGAGTACTGCGCCAGCATCTGGAACGCGCGTCCGGTGAGGGTCTCGCTTGACTGAAGGCAGCGGGGCAGGGCGCTACGCGACGCACCCCGGAGCGCGCCTGCCGCCCGGCGCGACGGTGAGCGCGCAGGGCGTCAATTTCTCGCTGTTGAGTCCGTCCGCGACCGCCGTCGAGCTGTTGCTCTACGAAAGCGCCGACAGCGCGCAGCCCTTCCAGGTGGTGACGCTCGATCCCGAGCGCAACCTCACTCACCTGGTGTGGCATGTGTTCGTCGCGGGAGTCGCGCCGGGAGTGCACTACGCCTGGCGCGTGGCGGGACCCGACGACACCGCGACCACCGGCCGCCGCTTCAACCCGCGCAAGCTCCTGCTCGACCCCTGGGCGTGCGCCGTGAGCGATGCCGGCTGGAGCCGGGCGCGCGCCGCGGACCCTGCGGATGAGAGCCCGTGCGGATTGCGCAGCGTGGTGTGCGACCCGGCGTTCGACTGGAACGGCGACCGCCCGCTCGCCCGCCCGCTCGAGGGCGCGGTGATCTACGAGATGCACGTGGGGGGCTTCACCCGCCATCCCTCGGCCGGGGTCGCCGCCCCGGGAACCTTCGCGGGCCTCATGGAGAAGATTCCCTATCTCAAGGCGCTCGGCATCACCCACGTCGAGCTGCTGCCGGTCATGGCCTTCGACGAGCAGAGCGTGCCGGCTGCGACCGCGGCCCGCGGGCTGCGCAACTACTGGGGCTACAACACCCACTCCTTCTATAGTCTCCATCCGGCCTACTGCGGCAGCGCGCGGCCGGGCCGGCAGCCGGCGGAGTTCAAGCGCCTGGTGCGCGCGCTGCACGAGGCCGGCATCCGCGTGATCCTCGACGTGGTCTTCAATCACACGGCGGAAGGGTCGGGCGAGGGGCCCTGGATCAACTTCAAGGGCATCGCCAACGAGATCGTCTATCACCTCGACTCCCGCGACCGCCGCCGCTATCTCGATTTCACCGGCTGCGGCAATACCGTCAACTGCAACCATCCGCAGGTGACCGCTTTCATCGTTCATTGCCTCGAATACTGGGTCGAGGAGATGCACGTCGACGGCTTTCGCTTCGACCTCGCGAGCGTATTTGCGCGCGGAGACGAGGGCGTGGTGCTCGCCAATCCACCGCTGCCGTGGAATATCGAGCTGTCGCGCACGCTCGCGGGTGTGCCGCTCATCGCCGAAGCCTGGGACGCCGCGGGCCTGTATCAGCTCGGCGCGTTCCCCGGCAGCTCCTGGGCGGAGTGGAACGGCTCCTATCGCGATACGATGCGCCGCTTCATCCGTGGCGACGAGGGTCTCCTCGGCGCGGTCGCGAGCCGCATCGCCGGCAGCAGCGATCTCTATGCGCGCAACGGCCGGCGGCCGTGCAACAGCATCAATTTCGTCACCTGTCACGACGGCTTCACGCTCGCCGACCTGGTGAGCTACGGGGTGAAGCACAACGAGGCCAACGGCGAGGAGAATCGCGACGGCTCGAACGACAACCTGAGCTCGAACTGCGGCGCGGAGGGCCCGACCGCAGATGCCGCGATCCTCGCGCGGCGGCACCGGCAGGCGCGCAACTTCCTCACCGTGCTCATGCTGTCGCGGGGCGTGCCGATGCTGCGCGCGGGTGATGAGCTGCTCGCAAGCCAAGGCGGCAACAACAACGCCTACTGCCAGGACAACGCGCTCTCCTGGTTCGACTGGACGCGGGTCGACTCGGAGCGCGAGATGCTGCGCTTCACGCGTGAGCTGATCGCGTTTCGCCGCCGCCACCCGAGCCTGACCGCCAACCGCTTCTACACCGGCGCCAGCGTCCCGGGGCGCGGCCTTGCCGACATCAGCTGGCACGGCGCACGGCTCAATCAGCCGGACTGGAACGGCCCCGGCGGCGGGGTGCTCGCCTTTACCGTGACGGGAATCGGGCCCGAGGAGCCGGACATTCACGCGGTTCTCAACCTGAGCGAGGCGGCCGTCGAGGCCGAGGTGCCCGCGATCCCGGGGCGCCGCTGGTACCTCGCGGTGGACACGGCGGCGGATGCTGCTCGCGCTATCGCGCCGCCCGCGGGTCAGCGCCAGCTCGACGCCTCCGTGCAGCGCGTCAGCGCGCGCAGCGTCGTGGTCCTCGAGGCGCGGGCCTGACGCGCCGTCGCCGGACGAAAGCGGCAGGAGTTTGCCGCCGCGGCGCACCGTTGCCGCCCGCGCGCCGCTTCTTGACTGTGAATCAGCGCACTTCCCACGTTAATTTTTGTAACGACGCCGTGTGTACTGCGTCAAGTTTCGCGCACTGCTACCGCTAACTGTCTTGAGAAAAAAGGTCCGGTCCCGCGTCAAGCCCGTGGCTCGCGCCGGACCGGGATACAGGCGGTGGCAGCGTGTTGCTAGGTTCATTGCGGCAAAGACACAGCGGCGGTTGGCGCGCCGGCTTCCTGCGTGGTGAGCGCGAGACCGCGCTCGCCATCGTGCGCAGCGGCCGCGGGCAGCGGCCGCTGCTGCGGCATTGCGCCGTGCACCCCGCGATCGAGATCCAGGCCGCGCACGTGCTCGCACCCTTGAGCCGTGCGCGCGAGCTCGCCGGAGCCGCGCTCAGCGCCGTCCTGAACAGCGCCGACTACCAGCTGGTCATGGTCGAGGCCCCGGAGGTGCCGGCCGAGGAGCTGCGGGCCGCGGTGCGCTGGCAGCTGCGCGACATCGTCAATTTTCCGGTCAGTGAGGCGGTGATCGACGTCTTCGAGATCCCGGAGCCCGCCCGCTACGTCGAGGCGCGCATGGTGTTTGCGGTGGCGGCGCGCGCCGCGGCCGTGAACGACATGGTGGAGCTGGTGAAGCCGCGCGCGCGCGGCTTCGACGTCATCGACATCCCCGAGCTCTGCCTGCGCAACCTGAGTGCCCTGCTGCCCGAGGACGAGCGCGGCGTGGCGCTGCTCGCCCTCGGCGAAGGCTTCGCGCAGCTGGTGATCACCTGTCAGGGCGTCCTGTACCTCGCGCGCCGCATCGATCTGCAACAGCGCTCCGAGGTGCTGTCGCTCGAGGGCAACGCCGATACCGATGCGCTCAGCATCGAGCTGCAGCGCTCCCTCGACTACTACGAGAGTCACTACGACCGCGCGCCGATCTCCGACATCATCGTGGCCTCGGGCGATGAGCGGGCGCAGCGGCTGCTCGGGCCGCTGGCTGCGGCGACCGGCCGGGCAGTCCGCACCTTCGAGGTGCAGGAGCTGTTCGAGGTGGCCGCCGGCGTCGATCCGGACACGCATTTCCTCGGGCTGGTCGCGCTCGGCGCGGCCCTGCGCAGCGAGCGCGCCGGCCCATGAAACCCGTGCGACAGCAGATCAACCTGTACCAGCCGGCCGCGCCCGTGAGCAGCGGGCCGTTCGCGGCGGCCAGCGCCTGGCGTCTCACCGCCCTGGTCGCAGCCGCTCTCCTCGTCGTGTGGGCTTACGGTCTCTACCGCGTCGCGCACCTCGAGCGTGCCATCGCCTCGCTCGAGCAGCAGCACCACCGTCAGGACGCGAGCCTCGCGGCGCTCGATGCGGCACGCGCCGGCGGCGCGACCCCGGAGCAGATGCGCGCGCGGGTCGAGGCGCTCACGGCGGAGCTCGCCGTGCGCACGCGGACGCTCGAGCTCCTGCGCAGCGGCACGGCCGGGCAGGTCGGCGGTTTCTCCGCGCGCCTCACGGCGCTGGCGCGCCGTCCGATGCAGGGACTGTGGCTCGACCACGTGGTGCTCTCCGGCATGACGGATTCCATGAGCGTCGGCGGGACGGCACTCGACCCCGACCTCGTGCCGCGCTATCTGCGCGGGCTGGCCGATGAGCACGCGCTCTCCGGTGCGCGCTTCGATGAGCTCGTCATCGAGCGGCCGCCTCCCGGGCACCCGGGCGAGCCCGGCACACCCGCAGGCCCGGCGGCGCCCGATCAGAGCTTCCGATTCCGTGCCGAGAGCGGCGCGCTGCGCGCGCCGCCCACCACGGAGAAATCCACATGAGGCTGCCGGAGCGGATGCAAGTGCTGGCCGGCCGCTTCGACCGGCTGACTGCGCGCGAGCGGCTGCTCGTCCTGGCGGCGTTGCTCGCCGTGCTGGTCGGCTCGTTCAAGTGGGCGCTGCTCGGGCCGCTCGATGCGCGCGCGGCCCGGCTGTCGCAGCAGCTCAGCGCACTCGAGACCGGAATCAGCGAGACCACGCAGGCGGCGTCCGCAGACAGCACTGCGGCTGCCTACACCCAGGCGGAGGATCTCAAGCGGCGCCTCGCCGCCGTGAATGCCGAATTGAGCTCGCACTCGGCGGGCATGATCGCGCCGGAGCGCATGGCGGAGGTCATCCACGATGTCTTGAGCCGCCAGCAGGGCGTGCGGCTCGTCAGTCTGCGCAATCTCGAGGCCATCAAGCTGCCGCTCGATGCGGCCGGCGAGAGCGCCACCAACACCGCGCGGCCGTACGAGCATACCGTGGAGATCGTGCTCGAAGGCCGTTACCTGGATGTGCTCGCCTACCTCGAGGCCCTGGAAGCGCTGCCGTGGCGCTTCTACTGGCGGCGCCTCGAGCTCACCAGCACACGCTATCCGCTCAACCGGGTACGGGTCGAGCTCGGCACCGTGAGCATGGACAGCGACTGGATCGGGCTATGAAGCTGCGCTCCCCGATTGCGGTTGTTTGCCTCCTGCCGCTGCTCCTCGCCGCCGGCGTCGTGCGTGGCAACGGACTCGTCGATCCGACCCGGCCCGTGACCGCGACCGACCCGGCGGTCGCCGCCTCCGAGCCCGGCGCCATGCACGTGCAGGCGGTCGTGATCCGCGCCGGCTCGCGGGTCGCGGTCGTCGACGGACGGCTGGTGCGCGCCGGCGACCGCCTCGCCAACGCTTTGATCGAAGAGGTGACGCCGGACGGCGTCCGCTACTCGCAGGACGGCCATAGCCGCTTCGCGCGGCTCAGGTGTCCGACACCGCTCACTGTGCGCCGCGGCGCGCAATCGCAAAGAGACGTGCCATGAGACGACGACTGACTGCCCTCACGCTGGCCTCACTGCTTGCCTGCGCCGTTTCCGGCGCGGCGCCCGCGCAGCCGGCCGGCGATCCCGCCGCGGCGGCCGAGCGCGTCTCCGCCGAGGGACGCTTCGACGTCTCGGTGGACAACGCGCCGGCGCAGCCGTTCTTCCAGGGTCTGGTCGAGGGCACGCGCTACAACATGCTGGTGCATCCGGAGGTGGGCGGCCACATCACCCTCACGCTCCGGCACGTCACCATCGAGGAGGTGCTGGAGGCGACCCGCGACCTGTACGGCTACGACTACCGGCGCACGCGCAGCGGCTTCCTGGTGCTGCCCGCCGTGCTGCAGTCGCGCGTCTTTCACCTGAACTACCTGGATCTCAAGCGCTTCGGGGTCTCCAACACCCGCATCAGCTCCGGGCAGGTGACGCAGAGCGGCAACAACTCCACCTACGGCAACACCACCAGCAGTGGCCCGGGCGTGCCCCAGACGGCCACCGACCCCGCCGGCCGGCCGCTCGATGTCACCGGCACTTCGGTCGTGACTCGGGCCGACTCGGATTTCTGGAGCGGGATCGAGGCCGATCTGCACGCGCTCGTCGGCACCAGGCCGGGACGGAGCGTGGTCATCAACCGGCAGTCGGGCCTGATCGTGGTGCACGCGATGCCGAACGAGCTGCACGACGTGAGCGAGTATCTCGAGCAGACCGCGCACACCGTGGCCCGCCAGGTGGTGCTCGAAGCCAAGATCGTCGAAGTGGATCTGAACGACGGCTACCAGGCGGGGATCAACTGGGCGAGCCTCCTGCAGCACGGCTCGAGCACCTACCTCATCGGCCAGCAGGCGCCTTCGGCCGTGGGGGTGAATCCGCTCACCACCCCGCCGGCGACCAACCCCTATCTGCCGCCGTACCCGAGCGGCGGCGTGAACGTGCAGCCGGGCATCGGCAACCCGCTCACCGGCTTCGTCGCCAACCCCATCTCGAGCGCGTTCACCATCGCGGCCAATTTCGCCGACTTCAACGCGTTCATCCAGCTCCTGAGCGTGCAGGGGCACACGCGGGTGCTGTCGAGCCCGCGCGTCTCGACGCTGCACAACCAGCAGGCGATCATCAAGGCGGGCACGGACGAGTTCTTCGTGACGGGCGTGCAGAGCAACACCGTGACGGGGACCGCCACCTCGACCAGCCAGAACGTGCAGCTGACGCCGTTCTTCTCCGGTGTGGCGCTCGATGTGACGCCGCAGATCGACGGCGACGACTCGGTCATCCTGCACATCCACCCGACGATCAGCGAGGTCACGGATGAGACCAAGACCCTCACCGTGCAGGGCTCGGTCGACACCATTCCGCTCGCGCTCAGCCAGATCCGCGAGTCCGACAGCATCGTGCGGGCGAAGAGCGGCCAGCTGGTGATCATCGGCGGCCTGATGCGCGAGGAACTGACCAAGGCCAACTACAAGACACCCATCCTCGGCGACCTGCCGGGCCTCGGCAAGCTGTTCCGCAGCGAGCAGCACCAGCGCAGCACCATCGAGCTGGTCATCCTGCTGCGCGCGATCGTGGTGGCGGAGGGCGACTGGGCGGGACTCGTCAGTGAGCCGGCCGGGAGACTTCGGGAGCTCAACCAGAGCGGCGACTTCGGTCCGCTCGACTATCCGGCGGCCGGCGCCGCCGGGCCGCACCCGTGAGCACCGAGACCCGCAAGCGGCGTGTGCGCCTCGGCGAGCTGCTGGTCGAGCAGCGCCTCATCAGCGAGGAGCAGCTGAAGGGCGCGCTCGCCGAGCAGAAGCGCACGGGTCTGAAGCTCGGCCGCGTGCTCACCGACTTAGGCCTGGTCAGCGATCAGGCCATTCACGAAGCGCTCGCGAAGCACCTGCAGATTCCGTTCGTCGACGTGCGGCACCTGCAGCTCGCAGCGGCGACCGCGCGGCTGCTGCCGGAAGTGCACGCGCGGCGCTTCCGCGCCCTGGTGCTCAAGTCCGACACCCAGGGACTCACGGTCGGCATGTCCGATCCGACCGACCTGCTGGCCTGCGACGAGCTCGCTGCGCGCCTCAAGCGCCCGATCAAGCTCGCGCTGGTGCGCGACGCCGATCTGATGAAGGTCATGGACGTCGTCTACCGGCGCACCGATGAGATAGCCTCGATCGCGCACGAGGTGGGCGAGGAGCTGCGCGAGGGCGACATCGATCTGGCACGGCTCGCGGCGGAGGAGGGCTCGCCGGATGCGCCCGTGATCCGCCTCATCCAGACGATCTTTCAGGACGCGGTGCAGATGCAGGCCTCGGACGTGCACATCGAGCCGGCCGAGAGCGTGCTGCGCGTGCGGCAGCGGGTCGACGGCAACCTGCAGGAGCAGGTCATCGACGGCCGGCGGGTCGCGAGCGCGCTGGTGAGCCGCCTGAAGCTCATGAGCGGCCTCGACATCGCCGAGAAGCGCCTGCCGCAGGACGGGCGCTTCTCCGTGAAGATCGGCGGCAAGTCGATCGACGTGCGCGTCGCGACCATGCCGACCCAGTACGGTGAGTCGATGGTGCTGCGCCTGCTCGACCAGTCGTCGAATCTCCTCAGTCTCGAGGATCTCGGCATGCCGCCCGCGATGCTCGGCCGCTTCCGCGGCCTGATCGAGCGCAGCGCCGGCATGGTGCTCGTGACCGGGCCGACCGGCAGCGGCAAGACGACCACGCTCTATTCGGCGCTGAGTCATCTCAACCGCACCGACACCAAGATCATCACGGTCGAGGACCCGGTCGAGTACCGGCTCGACCGGGTGATCCAGGTGCAGGTCAACCAGAAGATCGGCCTCGATTTCGCGCGCGTGCTGCGCACCACGCTGCGCCAGGACCCCGACGTCATCCTGATCGGTGAGATGCGCGACCGCGAGACGGTCGACATCGCATTGCGGGCCGCGATCACCGGGCACCTGGTGCTCTCGACCCTGCACACCATGGGCGCGATCCCCACCATCCACCGCCTGCTCGATATGGGGGCCGCGGGCTTCATGATCGCAGCCTCCGTGCAGGGGATCGTCGCGCAGCGGCTGCTGCGGCGGGTGTGCGAGTACTGCGCCCAGCCCGCCACGCCCGGCGAGTCCGAGCGCGCCTGGCTCGCCGCGCGCCGCGGTGCGCGCGCTGCGGCCGTGGAGCTCAAGGTCGGCGCCGGCTGCACGTATTGCAACCTCTCGGGCTACCGGGGGCGGATCGCCGTCTACGAGCTGCTCGAGATCGACCGCACGCTGGCCGAGGCGATCCGCCGCGGCGACCTGCGCGCCCTCGATGAGGCCGCGCATGCGCGGCCCGACTATGTCTCGCTCACGGCGAGCGCTCTCGAGCTCGCGATGCGCGGCGTGACGACGCTGGCGGAGGCGATGGCGGTCACCAGCGGTCTCGAGGAGGAGGAGGACCTGAGCGGCGTGACGGCGTCCTGGCGCGCGCCGTTCGCGGCGCCCGGGGGCGACACGCTGCTCGGCGATGCGCTGGATGAGGTCGCCGGCACGCCGCGCGCCGCCGAGCGCTCGTGACTGCCTATGTCTACACTGGCCGCTCCACGGGCGGTGAGTCCGTGCGCGGCATCATGGAGGCCGATTCCGCCGACGGCGTAGCGGGGCGCCTCAGCCAGGGCGGGATCATACCGATCGACATCCGTCTGGCGGACGCGGCGCGTGCGGCGAGCGGCGACCTGGGCGAGCTCGGCCGGCGCCTCGGCCTCGGCAAGCCGAGCACCGCCGACCTGATCCTGTTCACGCGTCAGATGTACACCATCACCAAGGCCGGCATTCCGCTGCTGCGCGGCCTGCGGGCCATCTCCGGCACGACTCACAACGTGGCGCTGCGGCGCGCGCTCGAGGACGTGCTCGCGAGCCTCGAGGGCGGACGCGAGCTCGCCGTGAGTCTCGCGCGCCATCCGCAGATCTTCCCGCAGCTGTACGTCGGTGTGGTGGCGGTCGGTGAGGCCACCGGTACGCTCGAGAGCTCCTTCGCGCGGCTCGGCGAGTATCTCGGCCAGGAGCAGGACATCCGCGACCGCGTGAAGAACGCCGTCCGCTACCCGCTCATCGTGCTGGTCGCGATCGCCGTTGCGATGGGCGTCATCACGGTGTTCGTCATCCCGAAGTTTGCCCCCCTGTTCCAGGCGCTCGGCGACCAGATCCCCTGGCCGACGCGCATCATCATGGGTGCCTCCCGGCTCGCCAAGACCTGGTGGCAGGTCGGCATCGCCCTGCTCGCACTGCTCGCGCTCGCCGCCAACCGTCTGGTCGCGACCGAGCGCGGCCGCTACCACTGGCACAGGCTCCAGCTGCGCATCCCCGTCATCGGCACGCTGATGCATCACGCCATCCTCGCGCGCGTGGCGCGCACGCTCGCGGTCTCGCTCAATGCCGGTATGCCGATGCTGCAGACGCTCGCCGCCATCGCGCGCAGTGCCGGCAACGACTACGTGGCGGAGCGGGTGCAGAGTCTGCGCGAGGCGGTTGAGCGTGGCGAGCCGCTGGCGCGCGCCGCGACCGTGGGCGGGCTGTTTCCGCCGCTGGTGCTGCAGATGATCGCGGTGGGTGAGGAGACCGGTGAGCTCCCCGATCTGCTCGAGGAGGCCGCGGGCTTCTACGAGCGCGAGGTCGACTATACGGTCAAGAACATGAGCGCGGCTTTCGAGCCCATCCTCATCACCTTCGTCGGCCTCATGGTGCTCATCCTGGCGCTCGGGGTGTTCCTGCCGATGTGGGATCTGATCGCCAAGGTCGGCTCCGGGCATTGACGCGTGTGACGCGCTTCACGGTCCTGAGCGAGTGATTCGGCCCGTGCAGGCAAAGACCCTGCAGAACGACGCCGATCGGCCGTTACCTTACACGGCGTAACAAGGCTTCCTAACTCCCATCAGTTTCCTGGAGACGGTTCTATGCATCGGCCAACGCAACGCGGCTTCACGCTCATCGAGCTGGTGGTTGTCATCGTCATCCTCGGCATCCTGGCGGCTTTCGCGGTGCCCCGCTTCATGGGACTCGACACCCAGGCGCGTATCGCCTCGGTCAACTCCCTGGCCGGCACCCTGCGCAGCGCCGCCTCCATGGCGCACAGCGTCTACCTGGCGCGCGGCAATCCCGCCAACCCGGTGGTGATCGATGGCCAGAACATCAATTTCACCAATGGCTATCCGGATGCGGCCACCATCGGCAACCTGCTGGCGCCGGGCACCGTGACCGCCAACAACCTGGCCGGGGCATTCACCAGCAACGCGGGCACGTTCACGCTGAACGGTGCGCCGACACCGGCGAACTGCGCCGTCACCTACACCGCGGCGGCCGCTGCCAACGCCGATCCGACCATCGCGACGGTGCCGGCCAACCTCGGCGGCGGCAACCCGCAGGTCGTCGGCGGCTGCTGAGGCCGCGGCGCGCCTGGCGCGCCCGCGAGACCACCGAGCCGCGTATGGGACCGAGCACCATGCGCGGCTTCTCCCTGATCGAGCTCATCACCTCAATCGTCATCCTCGCGATGCTGGCGGCGCTCGCCGGTCCGCGTTTCGTCGACACCCAGCCCTTCAACCAGCGCGGCTACATCGATGAGCTCGCCGCCGCGCTGCGCTATGCCGAGGGCGTCGCGGTCGCCAGTGGCTGCAACGTGCAGGTCACGGTCAATCTGGCGGGCTACACGGCGCGGCAGCGTGCCGCCGCGGCGGGCAACACCTGCGCGCTGGCGGGCGCCTACGTGACGCCGGTGGTGCGGGCCGACGGCTCGCCCCTGAGCGGCAGCCCGCCGTCCAACGCCAACGTCGCCGCCGGGGGCACGATCGTCTTTGGTCCCTCCGGGGCGGTGGTCAACGCGCCGCCCCCCGCCTTCGCCGTCGGCAGCTTCACGCTGACCGTCGACCCGGCCAGCGGCTTCGTCGCGGTGCAGTGATGGCAGACGCGCGGCAACGCGGCTTCACGCTCATCGAGCTCATCGTCGCGATCGTGGTGCTGGCGATCGCGGTGGCGGGCGTGCTGGCGGGCCTGACGGCGGTCTCGGTGGGCAGCGCCGATGCCATGGTGAGCGAGCAGGCAAACGCGATCGCCCTGGCCTACATGAACGAAGTGCTGCAGAAGCCCTTCGGCGCAAGCGACGGACAGGTACAGCGCTCGCAGCTCGACGTCGTCGACGACTACGCCGGACTCACCAATAACGGCGTGCGCGATCAGACCGGGGCGGTGGTGCCGGGCCTGAGTCAGTTCACCGTCGCCGTGGCCGTCACGCCGACCGCGCTCGGCGCGTTACCGGCCGGCGAGGCGCGCGAGGTCGACGTCACGGTGACGCATCCGAGCGGCGTCACCGTCGTGCTGAGCGGCTTTCGGACGCAGCACCCATGAGCGGCGTAGGCGCCCGCGCCGCGGGTTTCACGCTGCTCGAGCTGGTGGTCGTGATGGCGATCGCCGCCATCGTCGCGGTCTTCATGGTGTTCTTTCTCGCGGCGCCGGTAGAGTCCTATTTTGCGCAGACGCGCCGCGCCGATCTGGTCGACTCCGCCGACCGCATCCTGCGCAGCGTGGGCGCCGACGTGCGCAGCGCGCTGCCGAACAGCCTGCGCCAGAGCGCCGGCGGCGGCGTGGTCGCCCTCGAGCTGCTCGCGACGAGCGGCGTCGCGCGCTACTACGGGCCCGGGGACAAGCAGTACCTGGGCGGCGCACAGCAGCTCGCCGAGGAGCTCTCGATCGGTGCACCCGATCGGAGCTTCTACACTCTCGGCCTGTTTGCGCCGGGAGGCGCCGGCAGCTACCTCGCGATCGACAATCAGGCGCCGCCGCTCGCCTACAGCGCGGGCGCCGGCGTCATGACACCCGCGCTCACGGCGTTCCAGATCAACGCGGTGGGCGTCACCTTCGAGGATCGGGTGCAGTTCCCGGCCGCGCCCGGCATGCGCTTCGCGAGCCCCTCGCCGACGCACAGCGTCTTTGTGGTCACCGGCCCGGTGAGCTATCTGTGCGACACCGGCGCGCAGACGCTGGCGCGCTACTCGGGCTACACGCCCGCGGCCGCCCAGCCGACCGCCAGCGCGCAGCTCCTCGCCGCCGGGGCGACCGCCGCGGTGATTGCGCAGGATGTCGCCGCCTGCACCGTCACACTGGTTGCGGCGCCCGCCTCGGGCAGGTTCAACCAGCTCGTGATCCTCGACGTCACGCTCGTCAACAGCGGCGAGACGCTGCAGGTCTTCCACCAGGTCGCCACGGAGTACCTGCCGTGAGAGGCGCTGCCACCCGTTGCGGCGGTTTCGCGTTGATTGCCGCCATTTTCGTCATCCTGGTTCTCGCAGCGCTGGCGGCGTTCGCGGTGCGCGTCGGCACGACGCAGCGGCAGACGGCCGACTTTGCGCTCCTCAATGCGCGCGCCCAGCTCGCCGCCGACACCGGCATCGAGTACGGCATCAACCAGGCGCTCGTGCATGGCAGCTGTCCGGCGCCTGCCACGACGCTCAACCTCAATGCCGCCGGGCTCAAGGGCTTCACGGTGACGGTGACCTGCGCGGTGAGCAATCACCAGCTCGGCGCCGCACCCACCACCTATCACGCCTATGCGTTGAGCGCGGTCGCGCAGCTCGGAACCTTCGGAAGCTCCGCTTACGTGGCGCGCACGGCGCTGCGCACCGTGACGGATGCCCCCTGAGCCGCTAGCGGCCGGGCGCGTTCGCAGGAACGTGCGCGCCGAGGAAACTCTCGATCTCGCGCAGCAGCGTGACGCGCGCGGACTCGGCGCTCATCTGATGATCGGCGTCCTTGATCGTCACCAGCCGGTGCACCTTGCCGGCACGCGCCAGGGCCGTGTCCATGGCCTGTGACTGCTCGAGGTCGACCTGCGCGTCGAGGTCGCCGTGGATCATGAGCACCGGGACCTGGACGTCGGCGGCATGCAGGCGCGGCGAGTCGCGGCGGAGCTTCTCCTTGTCCGTGCCGAGCTGCGCGCGCGCCACTTCCGCGAGGTTCATGTAGCGGGCCTCCTCGGCGAGCAGCAGGCTCAGGTCGCTGATGCCCGCGACGCTCACCGCGCAGCGGAACAGCGCGCCGTCGCGCTGCGCACCGACCAGCGCCACGTAGCCGCCGAAGCTCCAGCCGACGATCGCGACGCGCTGCGGGTCGGCGATGCCCTGGGCGATCGCCCATTTGGCCCCGTCGACCACGTCCTCGTAGGTCTTGCCGCCCCAATCCCGGTGTGCCGCAAAGAACCACGCCGAGCCGTAGCCCTGCGAGCCGCGGAAGTTCATCTGCAGCACCGCGTAGCCGCGGCTCGCCAGGAACTGGCGCAGAAAATCGTAGTGCCAGCCGTCGCGCGCGATCGGCCCGCCGTGAGGCATGACGATGAGCGGCAGGTGGTCCCTGGCAGCGCCGCGCGGCAAGGTCAGATAGCCCGGTATCTGTACGCCGTCGCGCGCCGGATAGCTGATCGCCTGCAGCGGCGCCATCTCCTGGGCATTGAGTCCCGCCTGTGGCCCGCCGATCTTGAGCAGGTGTCCGCGGGGCACGTCGAGCAGGCTGAAGAGGTCGGGCACCAGGTCGCTCTCGGAGCTCGTGACGTACAGATCCTCGTCCTGCGTTCCTTCGACGACCGTGGTGAACAGGCCCCCGCGCGCCTTGCGCACCGTCGCCGCGATCGCCTGCGCGCGCTGATCGAGGTAGAAGATGTTGGGGTAGATGGTCTGGTAATAGACGCCCACGAGGTGCGCGTCGGGCCCGCGCACGGCATGGTCGACATCGAAAGCGGGGTCGGCGAATACCAGCAGCGGATCGGCCTGATCCTTGAGATCGATGAGCCACAGCGCAGTGCGCCCGCCGGAGTACGCCAGCGCGTAGGCCTTGTTCGGATCGTCGCGGCTGATCGCAATGGGCTCGAAGGCATTCCTGCTGTTGAAGACTTCGAATCTCGCCAGCTGCTTCCATTCCGAAGCGCCCTCCAGGCGCGCGTAAAAGGACTCCGTCGCTCCCTCCTGTCCCCAGCCGAGCCGCACCTGACCCTTGCTATCCGCGATCCAGTGGCGGATCGGGCTGCGGGGCTTCTGGCGCATGCGCAGCGAGCCGCTGACGACGTTCAGCTCGAAAACGGCCGGCAGGCCGTGCGTGCCGATGTTGCCAATGATGGTGGCGCCCGAGGCAAGCTGGTCGCTGGTGAGGCCCTCGTCGGCCTCGATCAGCACCGTGTCCGGGGGCCCCGGGTGCCAGTGCATCACGCGATCCTGGTACTGCCCCTGCGCCAACGGGGAGTTCTGCACCAGGACTCTCATGTTGCGACCGTCTGCATCGACGGCGACCAGGCGCGCCACCGGATAGACCACGCCGCGATCGCGGCCCATGGCGTGGAAGCTGCACAGGAGGCGCGTGTTGCTGGCGAACCGGCACCAGCCGATCTGGAAGTGCTCGGGCTCGCCGAGTATCCCGCGGCTGTCCTTGACTTCGCCGTTGGCGAGCTCCCGGACCAGAACACCTCCCCGGCCACCGTGCACCTCCACGGTGGCGAGATAGTGCCCGTCGGGTGAGATCGTCGCGTGCTCGATCTCCGGGCGCGCGGCGAAGGTCTCGATCGAGGGCGGAGCGGCGAGCGCGAGGGTGGTGAGGCCCGTAGCCACGAGTCCGGTCAGGTGCATGTTGTTGCGTGCGCCGCTCACCATCCGACGGCTTCGCCGTCCTTTCTGAAATCCGAGGCGCCGCGGTAGTAGCGCGCCCCCGCATCTGCCGGTACCAGTTGAATCACCTGCACGCCCCCGACATCCGCACCGTTGACGGAGCGGACCGTGTGTCCGAGCGCGCTCAGAGCCGGCCCCACGAGCTCGTAGAGCGGGGACTCGAGACTCAGCTGATTGGCGACCTCGCTGTGGCGGAAGCGTGCCATGTCCGCCGCCGCCTGCGCGTTGGCGCCGAGGTCGATGACGTCGATGAGCAGCTGCGCGTGCCCCTGCGCCTGCATGTCGCCGCCCATCAACGTCACCGTCATCAGCGGCTGGCCGGCGCGCATCAGCAGTCCTGCCGACAGTGTATTGAAGGGCCGCTTGTGAGGCGCGATCACGTTGGGGCTCTGCGGGTCGAGCGTGAAGAGCGTGCCGCGGTTGTGCAGCACGAAGCCGTAGCCGGGCACGGTGATGCCCGACCCGAACTCGCTGTAGTTGCTGTTCACCCACGACACCATGTTGCCGTCCTTGTCGGCGGTGGAGAGAACCACGGTGTCGCTCCTGAGATCGCCGCTCGCAACCGCGCCGGTCGCCGCAGCGCGGCGCGCATCGAAGCGGGCGCAGAGCGAGGCGGCGTGCGCTGCGGACGTGAGCTCCGCCACCGGGACGCTCACCCGATCGGGATCGGCGTTGTAACGGAACAGGTCCGCATACGCGAGCTTCTTGGCCTCGACGAGCATGTGCCAGTAGCGCACGTCGCGCGGGCCGAGCGAGGCGAGCGTCGCTCCCGGCGCCCACTGCGGCACGCACTGCTCGAGGATGCCGAGCATCTCCCCGGCGGCCCAGGCCTGGGACGGCGGCGGTAATTCCAGCAGCTCGTAGCCGTGATAGCGCGAGCGCGCCGGCTCGACCCATTCGCCGCGATAGTTGGCGAGGTCATCGAGGGTCATCGTGCCGCCGAGCGCCCGCGACTTCGCCACGATCGCCCGGGCAATCTCTCCTTTATAGAAGGCAGCGGCGCCTTGCGCCTGCAGCAGACGGAACGTGTGCGCGAGGTCTCGGTTCCTGAAGATCTGCCCGGGCGCGGGCGGCTGCCCGTTCACGTACCACACCTTGACCGAGTCGGGATCGAGCTGAGTGCAGCACCCCCGCAGCGGCAGCGCCCTGGGCAGGATCCAATCGCCGGCGATGCGCTCGGAGACGGGGAAGCCGTTCTGCGCATAGCCCGCTGCGGCTGCGAGCACCTCCCTGAAGGTGAGCGTGCCGAATCGCTCGAGCACCGCCTGCCAGCCCCATACCGCACCCGGCACCGTGACCGGCAGTATCCCGCCGGGCGGCATGCCCGAGGTCGGCCCCCAGTTTCTCTCGTCCCAGTGATAGCCGAGCTCGTTCAGGTGCTCGAGCGTGGCGCCGCTCGGGGCGGTGCCGCTGGCGTTGAGCACGTAGACCTTGTGTTCCTTCGCCACGTAGATGACGGCGAACAGATCCGAGGCGACGCCGACCATCATGGGCTCGGTGATGCTCAGCACGCCGGCCGTGGCGACTGCCGCATCGACGGCGTTGCCGCCGTGCATCAGCACCTGAAGGCCCGCCTGCGCTGCGAGCGGCTGGCTCGTGACCACCATGCCGTTGGCAGCCATGACTTCGGAGCGGCTCTGCGCCGGCCAACCGGAGGCACGCACGCCGCGCACGGCGCTGCAGAATGGCGCTGCGGGCTGCGGGCGGCACCAGGGATCGGCGCCTGGGGCGACCAGGGTCGGCGCGGGCTGCGCGCCTGCGGCGCGCGCCAGGCCGAGCAACGCGAGTGTCAGGCCGGCAGCGGCAAGAGCCAGCGTTCGCATGCGGTCATAATAGTGGGTGACCCGCTCCCGGCCAACGACTCGCGCCCTGGCGGATGGCCCTGTGGGAAAGGCGTTGGCTCGCGTGCAGGGGCACCTGCCCGGGATTGTGACGCGGCTCCGGGACAGGGGTCGCAGAAAGCCGGCGCGCTGGGGCGTTAGGCTTGCTGCGGTGGCAGCGACTGAGCACATCGTTCTCGAGTCGGACGCCCGCGAGGTACCGAGCCCGCGCGCGGCGCGCCGCGTTCACGCACACCTCGAGATCCGCAGCCGGCTGCGCCGCCGCGTCCTGCAGCTTCGGCTCATCGACTACTACTTCCTGGCCGTGCGCTCACGGGCGCGCTCCACCGAGCTCGAGTACGTCCTCGATCTGCGCTTCGTCTCGGGGCTTCCGCAGCTGTCGAGGCACATCGCCTGGCGATGGATCGCCGCCTCGCTGGTGCTGTCGGCTCTCGCGCTCGCCACGGCGGCATGGATCGGCTACTCGGCCACGCCCTGGTGGACGCACCCGGCGCTCGGTCCATGCGCCGCCCTGGTGGGAGCCTCGGCGCTGACGACTCTCATCGCCGCCTACCGCACGACCGGGACGATGCGTCTCCTGAGCACCCATGGCGAGGCACGCCTGCTCGAGTTCACCGGCGGTCTCGGGACGCTGCGAGCCATTCGGCGCTTCATGCCGAAGCTCGCGGCGCATTTGCATCTGGCGGCTGCGGCGCGCTGGCCCGCGAAGGCCGACCAGCTGCGCCATGAGATGCGTGAGCACCAGCGCCTGCGCCAGCTCGGGGTGTTGACCGAGGTCGATTACGAGGCGAGCAAGGGACGCATCCTGGCCCAGCACGACCGGTCCTGAATGCCAGGACCTCAGGGGCTTCGCGTAGCAGTACCCGCCTCACTGCGGCTCGCCGGCAGGCTCACGGTGAAACGCGAGCCGCGTCCGATCTCGGACTGCACGTCGAGCTCGAGAGCCAGCAGCGTGACCAGGCGCTTCACGATGGTCAGGCCCAATCCGTACCCCTGGCGCACGGGGTTGTGCGCTTCGCCCACCTGGAAGAACTCGTCGTAGATGAAGGGCAGCTGATCCGCCGGGATGCCGATGCCGCTGTCGAGCACCTCGATGCGCAAGCCCGCCGCACCGTCGCGCAGGCAGCGCAGCACCACCGAGCCCTGGCGGGTGTACTTGATGGCGTTCGAGACGAGATTGCGCAGGATCTGTCCGACCAGCATCGGATCGCTGTGTGCCACGTGTGCGCACGGCGTCACCTGCAGCTCGAGCCCCTTGCTAGCCGCCAGGACCGCGAACTCTTCGCGCAACTGGTCGAACAGAGGATTCACCGGGAAATCGCTCGGCTCCGGCCGGACCGCGCCCGACTCGAGCTTGCTGACGTCGAGGAGCGAGTTCAGCAGGCGGGTCATCGAGGCGATGGCGCGCTCCTGTTGCACGAGCGCCTCGGTCGCCTCCGGCCGGCTCACCAGCCGGCGCAGGACGCCGTTCAGGAGCGAGATGGTCTGCAGCGGCTGCCTCAGGTCGTGGCTGGCGGTGGAGAGGAATCGCCCCTTGGCCCTGTTGGCATCGTCGGCCGCCTCGCGGGCCTTCTGCGCCAGCTCGAGCTGCCAGCGCTCGGTGAGATCGCTGATGACGACGACCCAGCCGTCGACCGTAGCGTCGTCGCGCCGCGTCGGGACGCAGGAAGCGCGAATCCAGCGGCGTCCGAGTCCGGCGTATTCCACCTCGCGCTCGTACTCGACCCGTTCGCCACCCAGCGCCCGGTCGAAGTGCGGCTTCAGCGCCTGGAATGCTTCCGGCCCGATGACTTCGGAAATCCGCGCGCCGATGATCCTCTCGCGTGGCCACCCGTACCAATCCGCGAACTGCCGATTGACCCACTGATAGCGGTAGTCGCGGCTGCAGCCCGCCACGCTGACGGGCAGGAGGTCGGTGACCGCCTGCAAGTCGTTGCGGGACCCGAGCAGGTCCGGCGAGCCACCCGAGGACGGCCGCGTCCGTACAACCGAATCAGGGGCTTCCGCAGGCACTACGCACGCTCCGTTTCAGGGCTCGTTTTTGTGCAGGCCGGGGAGGGCGCCTGCCGGGACACCCTATGTACCCGAAATTCCGGGGTCATGCACCCCGCGCCGCCAGAATTCGCCCGAATCGCGCCACGCCATCACCTGAATGAGTCCGCAGAGTCTCGAGACAGGGACCGGGAGGGTGGCGACATGGCTTCCAATGATCTCGCGATCTGGCTCAACCACTTCGAGTACCACGCGCAGCATCCGCGCAGCGTTCCGGAGGGTCTGCCCGACCGGCTGACTCATGCGGAGCAGCGGCTCATCGCCAGCTCCATCGCGACCTTTCAGCTCGGTGAGCAATCCGGGGGCGCAACGCTCGAGCGGGCGGCGCAGCGTTTCGGACGCGCGCACGGCCAGCCCGCGCTCGAGCGAATCGTGGCCTTGTTCATCCGCGAGGAGCAGCGCCACGCTAGCCTGCTGCTCGCCTTCATGCAGGATCACGGCATCGCCCGCAAGAGCCACGACTGGACCGATCGGGTGTTCCGCATCACCCGGCGGCTCGCGGGCTTCGAGCTGTACCTCAACGTGCTGATCTGCGCCGAGCTGATCGGTAAGGTGTACTACCGTGCGCTCGAAGCCGCGACCGGCTGCCAGCGCCTGAAGGTGCTGTGCCGCATCCTCGTCTGCGAGGAGCTGGCGCACGTCGGCTTCGAGTCGCAGCTGCTGCTCGCGCTGCGCGCGGCGCGCTCCGTGCCGCTGCGGCTGCTGATGCGCCTGGTCCACCGGACTTTCTTCACGGGCGCCGCGGGTGTCGTGTGGCTGACGCACGGTCCGGTGTTGCGTCGCGCGGGCTACGACGCGCGCAGTTTTCTGCGCAGCTGTCTCACGCAGTACGCGTTCTATCTGGAGCCGCCCGCCGCGGCCGTCGCGCACCCGTCGGCGCGCTGAGGTGCGCTTCTCAGGATCGCGCCCGCACCACCCGCAGCCCGCCCCCCGGGGCGCGGCTAGCCGGTGATCTCCTTCGCCGCGCGCTGCGCTGCATCGATCGCCCAGTGCGCATAGGCCATCCACGCCGCGTCGGTGCCGGCAAAGTGAATGCGCCCGAGAGGCGCGCGGCTCAGGCGCGTCTCGAGCGCGGCTGTGGCAGGATCATCGAACAGCGTGTCCATGTCGTAGGCGTAGCCGTGGCCCCAGCGGTTGACCGTGATGGCCGCGATGTCGCGCTGCGCGTCGAAGCCGCCGGGACCGAGGATGCGGGTCAGTTCGTCGCGGGCCCGTGCCTCGAACTCATCGAAGGGCAGTGAGTAGGCGAGTGCCCGTGCCGCGCGCCAGGCGCTCCGCAGGTCCTTCACCGGTCCATCCGGCCATGGACAATGCAGCAGGTGCAGGAGCATCGGCCCGTCGGGGTCCTTGGGAAAGCGGTACTCGCCGAGGCTCACCGGGTAGTCGAGCTTGAGGTGGCTGTAGAAGCCCGCCGGGTTGTTGACGTAGTGCACGCCGCGATTCACCCACGAGCGCCAGCTGCGCAATGCCACATTCACGTAGATCAGGGGAGCCCGTACCTGGTCCGCGACCGCCCGACGCTGCGCTCCGCCGAGCTCCGGGCAGATGTAGGGCAGCATCGCCGAGTAGCCGGCGTAGACGAGGTGCTCCGCCGCCGCGCGGGTGCTGGTGCCGTCACGCACGTAGAGGACCTCGGCGGCACCTGCGCTATTGCCGAGCGCCACGACCGTGGACGAGAGCCGCAGCCGCACCTCGTTCGCCGGCTCGTCGAGCCGCAGGTAGTCGAAGCGGGCGCCGATGACATCCTCCATCGCGTGCCCCGGAGCGACGCCCGGGATCAGCTCGCGGACGAAGAGACGCGCGAGCGTCGCGTTGCCGTCGGGGAAGTGATGGATGTAGGGATCAGCCTCGAGGATGCCCTCGCGCGACATCTGGAGGCCCAGCCCTTCGAAGCCGGGATACTGGCACTGCCACGCGAGCAGCGCAGATACCGCGTTGGCTTTGCAGGCGAACAGGTCGAGCGTCCGGCCGTCGAACATCGCAAGCGAGCGCGCGTCCAGCCCGAAGTAGCGCTCGAGGTAGTCGTGGTATGAGGTCTTCTCGAGCAGCTTGCGCTTCGCGGCGGGAGTGAGATCGCTCAGCACGTCGCGCCGCTCGTCGTAGAGGGCGAGCAGGTGCGCCTTCTGCGCCTCGTCGACGGGGCAATCGGCGATGAACTCGCGTGCGGGGCGGCCGCGGTGCAGCTGCGACGGAACGTCCGTCGGCAGCTGCCGCACCGGATCGCCGGTCACCAGCCGGTCGACGCCGTAGGTCTCGCGCGGAAAGAACAGGCCCGACGACAGGCCGAGTCCCGGGTAGAGCGTCACGTCGAACGCGCGCTCGAGACGCTCGACGTCGACGCCGATGCTGGCCACGCACTCGCGCGCGACCTTCGACCAGCGGCGCCTGATGCCCTCGAGCGACTCGCTGCCGCCGTAGCCGAGCAGGAGGCGACCGCCGACGTTGAACTCATTGCGGCGCGCGTGTCCGCCGAAATCGTCGTGATTGTCGAGGATCAGGATGCGTGCTCGAGGACGGGCGTGACGCAGGTAATGCGCGCTGGCGAGTCCGCCGATCCCGGCGCCGATCACGATGTAGTCGTAGCGCTCGCTCACCGGCTGCGAATCGAGCGAGTACCGCCGGCCGTCCCGCACTCCGTGCGCCACCGAGAAGTCCTCCGGGCGGCTGCCCCCGTAGCCGGTGCGGGCGGGCGGGTAGGGCGCGCCGCCCTGCGCGAGGATGGGGCGCGGCGCCGCGCCGGCCACGATCGCGCAGGCGATGCCGTCGAGGAAGTCGCGGCGCGTGATGTCGTTGCTCATGGCGTGCAGTACCTCGGAACGGCTGGCGGCATGGTGATACTGTTTGATTCCGGAAGCCAGCCCAGCAGGGTGCACTCCAACATGGCGCGCACGAATCTGCCGCTCGAGCCGCTGCCTCCCGTGCTGCGCTGGCTGATATTGCTCGCCGGCTCGGTGCTGCTCTCGGCTTTGCTCATGCTGGTCGGACTCCCGGCCGCTCTGCTGCTCGGTCCCATGATCGCCGCGATCGCGGTGGAGGCGGGTGGCGGGGCGATCCGCCTGCCACGTGCGCTGCTCTATGTCTGCCAGGCGGTGATCGGCTGCATGATCGCGCGGGCGCTGACACCCGCGATCCTCGGCATCTTCGCGCAGCGCTGGCCGATCCTTCTCGGTGTGATCATCGCGGTGGTTGCGGCCGCGAGCGTGATCGGCGCTGCGATGAGCCGCGCGCGTGTTCTGCCCGGCACCACGGCGGTGTGGGGCATGGCGCCCGGGGCCGCCTCCGCCATGGTGTTCATGGCAGGCGAGTACGGCGCCGACATGCGGCTCGTCGCCTTCATGCAATACCTGCGTGTGGTGCTGGTTGCGACGCTCGCCACCGTGGTCGTGCGCCTCGCGGGCGGGCCGCATGCCTCGCCGGCCGATGTCAGCTGGTTTCCGCCGCTCCATGCGTTGCCGTTCGCGCAGACGCTGGCGATCGCCTTCCTCGGCGGCCTGGTCGGGCGGGCGGCGCGCGTGCCCGCCGGCGTCTTTCTGGTGCCGATGATCCTCGGTGCCGTGCTGCATTCGAGCGGCATCGTGCGCCTGGAGCTCCCGCCCTGGCTGCTCGGTGCGAGCTACGCGATGGTCGGCTGGAGCATCGGACTCGGGTTCAGCCGCGACATTCTCGCCCACGCGCTGCGCGCCCTGCCGCAGACGCTCGCGGCGATCATGATCCTCATCGGCTTTGCGGGCGTCCTGGCCTTCATTCTCATCGTCGCCTTCGGCATCGATCCGCTGACCGCCTATCTCGCCACGAGCCCTGGAGGTGCCGACTCGGTGGCGATCATCGCGGCATCGAGCCGCGTGGACCTGTCGTTCGTGATGGCGCTGCAGACCGTCCGTTTCATGTTCCTGCTGCTGGCCGGACCCGCCATCTCCCGCTTCGTGGCCGGGCGCATCGCGCCGCTTGCGATGGTCCGGCCGGCGCCCGAGGATGAGACACTGGCGCAGGTGCGCGAGGATGAGGGCGAGCTCGACTGAGGTGTCATATGCGAAACCCCGATGTATTGCTCGAAAGGACCGGGTCGCGGCGTGCCTGGGCACTGCTGCTGGCGGCGGCCGCGCAAGCGGCATCCGTGAGCGCCTGGGGGGCGGATGCGCCCGTCCCGCAGCCGCTCGTGGACCCGCAGGGCGCAGCCCATCTGCCGCCGGCGTCCGTACCCGTCTCGCGCTTCATGAGCCCCGAGGCACAGGCGAAGTTCATCGGGCAGTTCGCGCACCCCGCGGCGCCTGCCGCCGCTGCGCCCGCCACGCCCCCGGATATCGCCGCGATCCGCGCCGACGATGAGCGCAAGAATGCGCCGTTCGTCGCGCGCGCCGCGACGCTCTATCCGGTGCGCATCGAGGAGAGGCTGATCGGCGGAGTGCGCACCCAGGTCGTGACGCCCAAGGCCGGCGTGGCGCCGGAGAACCGCGACCGGGTGCTCATCAATCTGCACGGCGGCGGTTTCCTCTGGGGCGAGGGGAACGGCGCACGGGCCGAGTCGATTCCGATCGCCGGGCTCGGTCGCATCACCGTGATCGCGGTGGCCTACCGCATGGCGCCGGAGTTCCGCTTCCCCGCCGCGAGCGAGGATGTCGCCGCCGTCTATCGCGAGCTGCTGAAGGACCACCGGGCCGAGAACATCGGCATCTACGGCTGCTCGGCGGGCGGCATCCTCGCGGGGGAGGCGGTCGCGTGGTTCGCCAGGACGGGCTTGCCGATGCCGGGGGCGATCGGCACCTTCTGCGGCTCGCTCGCCGCGCTCGGCGGCGACTCGAGTCACGTCGCTCCGCTGCTGGTCGGCGAGCTGCCCTTCCCGGGCGCCGACAGCGGCTCCTTGAGCGGACAAGCTTACTTCGAGGGGGCGTCCGCGCAGGACCCGCTGGTCCTGCCGATCAATTCCCCGCAGCTGCTGCGCACCTTTCCTCCGACGCTCCTCATCGCGGGCTCGCGCGATTTCATGGTGAGCTCGCTATTCGCCTCTCAGGCGGCCCTCGCCGCGGCGGGCGTGGACGCGGAGCTGCACGTGTGGGACGGCATGTGGCATGCCTTCTTCTTCGATCCGGATCTGCCGGAGTCGCAACAGGTCTACCGCGTGGTCGTGAGCTTCTTCGCTCATCACCTGGGCGAGCGCCGCCGCGCCTTGAGGAGTACCTCGACCGCCTCCGGCCGATCGCCCCAGTAGTCGAGCCGCACCCGACCGTCGGGCAGCTGGCTCACGGTCGCGGGGGCTGCGCTGAAGCTGCAGTACCAGCCCGTGGGCAGCACCACGGCATTGCGCGGCCGCCCGAGCCGGCGGTCGAACACGAGCTCATCCCCGTCCAGGCGGTAGCTGACCGGCGCGGTATAGGTCTCGGTGATCCGCAGACGCAGCGTCTGCCCCTTCTCGAGCGGCGCGAACGGGATCACGACCACGCGGGCCGCCGCCGCTACCGATTCGCCGACGTTCATCTTTGCCGCCATGAGCTCTGCCCCGCTCATCTCCTTCGCCTCGAGTGTCGCGCCGGTGTCGAGGTTGATGGCGGAAGGCTTGCTCGCCACGCTCCCGGCACGCACCACGTTGGCGTAGCCGTTCACGCCGGCGCGGGTCTCGGTGTAGTCGTGATAGAGGGTGAACGCGTGAGTCTCGGGCTGCTGCAGGAAGTAGACGATCTCGCGGTCCTCATGGGCGCGCTCGGCGAGGCGCTCCTCCTCGGTGCCACCCTCGAAGGGCGACTCCCAGCTGCGCTGCGCCGTGAAGGGCTTGGGTGCGGCGACCTGCGCGCTCTTCAGCGCGCGCACCTTGAGCGGCGCCTCGCCCGCGCCGGCGTGCAGGAAGCTCACACTGATGCGCCCGTCGGGCTCGGTGCGGATCTGGGAGGGTACCGTGAGACCCGTGACCTCGTAGCCGGGTGGAAGCACGATCTTGTTGCGCTTGACGCCGAGCGGCCGGTCGAACGCGAGCGTCTGTCCGTCGAGGTAGTAGCTCTTCGGGTCCTGGTAGGTCTTGAGGATCAGGAGGCGTGCCTGGCCATGCTCGGGCACGGGAGCGGCGAGCGTCACCCGGATGTAATCCGTCGCGGGATCCGCATCGAGCATCAGCGGATCCTGGCGCGCCGCCGCGCCGCTCACCACCTCGAAGTGCAGCGGCGTCCCGAGATGGGCGTCGTAGACGCTCTCGTCGCTCGCGACGCTGCCCTTGCGGATCGGGTTGTAGAAGAACTTCGCTCCGGCGGTCGTCGCGGTCACTTCGTAGGTGATCCTGAAGCTGGCCGTCTCGGGAGCGAGCAGCTCGTAGCGGGTGTACTCGTCCGCCTCGGTCTGGGTTACGGCAGACGGGAGATAGACTCCGTCGGGATTGGGCGGCGCGCTCTGGGCGAGACTCACGGAGGAGGCGAGGAGCGCGACGCAGGCCGCGCTCGAGCAGCTGGTCACGCTCATGGCGCGGCTCCCGCGCAGCGGAACTGCGCGGCGAGCGCCGCGCCGATGAAGCTGGCCGCATCGCGCTGCTGCGAGTTTGGATCGAGCGCCACCAGCTTCTGTCTGAGGGTCGCCTCGAGCTCCTCGGCGGAGACCCCGGGCGGCACGCACGGGCGGGCCGCGCCGTTGCCCCCGGCCATGCGCATTCCTACGGCGATTCCCTGAGTGACACCCAGGATGTAGATGCGGCAGGCGTTCACGCTCACGTGATCGGAGCCCGTGCACAGCTGCGCGAGATCGCCCGCGGTCATCGCCGGCTGCGAGGACTCGGCGGCCGTCAGTAGCAGCGCGGCCATGGCCGCCACGATCGTTGCGGATGATCTCACCGGATGCTCCCCTTCGAGCTTCAGGCGCCGTAGGGTAGCAAAGCACGGGGCCGGCCGGTTCATGCTCTGACGCGGCGAACCGGCCGATCTCGAGGGGGGAGCCACGCTCGGCATTCGCTGCGCCGCGACCGGGTCATTCACTCCACGATGGAAAGAAAGGCGTAGCCGCGTTCCTGAGCACGGTTGACGGCGAGGGTGCCGGAGGCCATCAGGACGCCGCCGGGAACGAGGTTGGCCTTGAGTTCCTCTTCGAAGGTCGCGGGTACTCCACCCGTCTTGGCGAGCATCTTGGCCAATTGCGTGGTCGCCGCTTCGCACACCGCAAAGCGCGCTCCCTTGGCCGCGAGGCTGGCGAGGGTCGGCTCCGCATCTTCGCCGCCGCTGCTCTTATCCGTGGCGTCTTCCGGCATCACCGCCGACAGCAGAGGATTGGCGCGTGCTGCACGGATGGCGGTCTGGCCCGAGAGCTTGAGCTTCTCCGCGATCACGGCGCCATACTTTGACCACATCTTGTCGTTGTACCCGAACGGGGTTGAGAAGTGGCGCAGCACGATCACCACCCCCAGAGTCTCGGGACCGAGGCCGTAGCCACTCTTGTTGGCGGCGTAGAAGCCCTCGACGTATGACAACGCCGCTTCCGCCGCGGCGGCGGTCGAAGTATCAACGACCAGCCGGTGCCGCGTGCCGGGCTTGTCGAGCCACGCGTCCTGCGGCTCCCTGGCGGCTCGCCAGTCCGTGTCCTCCGCCCGGGCAAGTGCCGACGGTGGCTGCGCCGTCGTGGCAAGACCCGCAGCCAACACGCTCCCGCTGATGATTGCCCGACGGTTGTATGACTGCTGGCCCATTCGCTCATCCTCCGCTCGCTTCGCTATCGGACTGGTCTTAATTCCCGGGCAGTTGCGCGGCACACTATTATTTAACGGCCGCTTCTGCCTCCCGTTAGAATGATTCTTATGGCCGCTCCGTGGAGTCCTCGAGCGGACAGCGCGGGAGCATGCGCGCGCGAGCGTTTACGGGCAAGGACGCGCAGCCGGGTTATTCGCTTCGATCCGCTGCACAACGAGCCGCGCTTCCGGGCCATCGAGCGGTAGTTGAGGTTTCCCGACCGGGGGCGAGGAAAATGCTGCCTGACAATCGTTGGAGAGATCCGTGATGTCCACGATCCGGCGCCTATGGCCCTTCAATAAGGGCGGCGCAGCATCGTCGCAGGCCCCAGCCAAGGCGGGAGATGCGGCCGTACCGCTGCCAGGTAAGGACCTTGCGGCGCTCGAGGCGATACTGCGTTCCGCGCAGCCGGGCGCACGGATTCAGCTGGACGACATCTTTGTGGGTGGTCGCATCACTCCCACTGAGCACGAGTGGTACTACGGAGCCAGGTGCCGATGGTGTCATCGCACCGGCGCCGCTCTCCATGACCCCAATGAAGGGCAGGCGAGGCTGAGCTTTTCGGGGCGTGGGGAAATTCACTTCCACTGCCACTATTGCAACGGCCTGCTCAAAGCAACGCCCGCCCAGATCGTATGGTTCGAGTTTGATGGATAAGTGGTAGGGACGTGAGTCGTGATGCGCTGGCGGTTGTCGTCCGGGCGCCGCCTGCGGAAATCTGTGACCGGGTACCGCCCGGACGCGGTCATCCGCCACAGTCCCGGCGCGTTCCGTTGGGTAAGCTCGTGCGCGTGCGAGTCGCCTGACCCGAGGAGCGTCGGATGAAGCGCCTGAATTTCCTGCGGCCGTGGAGCTTGCTGGTCGCGCTGACCGCGCTCGGCTGCGCGGGAGCGGCGCATGCCGATCCTCTGTCGGTCGTCGAGATGCTGCGTGCCGGTGGTTGCGGCGGCATCGTGCCGGCGGCCGCGCCGCTGCGCCACAACGCCTCGCTGGACCGTGCGGCCGAGCAGTGGGCCGACGGACGTTCTCTCGAAGGCGCGGCCGAGATCGCCGGCTACCCACTCGGGAGCGCGCGCGGGTTGCGTGTCATGGGCTCGGATGAGGCGCTCATCCAGCGGCTCCGCGGCACCCGCTGCGACGGCGTCGCGAGCCGCGACCTGCGCGAAGTGGGCAGCTATCGGCGCGGTCCGATCAGTTACCTGGTACTCGCCTCTGCGACGACCGTCGCGGCGCCCGTGCCGGCCCATGCGACAGCCACGACCACGCCTCGGGCGGACGCACCCACGGCACGGCCGCCGGTGAGTGGGGCGGCGACGCCGAGCGCGGCATCCCCCGTGCTGGCGAGCCGCGCGCTCGAGCTCGTCAACGAGGCGCGCGCGCGCGGCGCGCGCTGCGGCGCGCAGTCGTTCGCGCCGGCCCCGCCGCTCAGCCTGTCCGGAACGCTCGCGGGGGTGGCGCTCGGACATGCGACCGACATGGCGGCGCACGATTACTTCGAGCACGAGGATCTCACCGGCCAGTCGCCCGCCGATCGCGTGCGCGCCGCCGGATATCACGAGAAGCTGGTGGGCGAGAACATTGCCTACGGACCGCAGTCGGTCGATGAGGCCGTCAAGGGCTGGCTCGCGAGTCCCGGCCACTGCCAGAACATCATGGATCCGCGCTTCGCCGAGATGGGCCTCGGGCTCGCGCCCGGCCGCAGCGCCGCGCGCCGCGGCCTCTTCTGGGTGCAGGTGCTCGCCGAGCCGCGCGCTTAGCGCCGCGCCCGGCGCGGGCAAACGCGCGATTCAGCGCGTGTTCAGCGGCGCGTGCCAACACTCGACTGTGGGGGCTTCAACGAGGAGTCATCATGAAGCACACTATAGTCGTTAGTCTTGCGCTGGCTGCAGTTGCGCTGCTCGGCGCCCATCAGGCCTTGGCCAAGGACGAGGACGCCGATCTGCGCTGCAAGCTCAGCTTCTCCCTGAGCGGCTGGTCGGCGCTGTATTCGCAGGCCGAGGGCAAGGGCACGGTGACCTGCCGGGACGGCAGCTCGCTACCCGTGCTGATTACCGCCAGGGGTGGCGGGCTCACGGCCGGCAGGACCCAGGTGGACCATGGCAGGGGCGACTTCACCCATGTGCGCACGATCGATGACGTGCTCGGCCGTTATGCACAGGGAGAGGTGCACGCCGGGGTGGTGAAGTCGGGGACCGCACAGGTGCTCACCAAGGGCACGGTGTCCCTGGCGCTGGCCGGCCACGGCGAGGGTATCGACCTCGGCGTCGATGTCGGCGAGCTCACCCTGAAGCCGGTGCGCTAGGGCGGAGTGGATGATCCGCCGGGGCGCGAGTGCGCGTCCCGCCGGCTCCTGCGCGACCGGGCCGGCGCACCCGTGGAGCGACCCGCTCCGCGGGTGGCGCTGGCCGCATCTCACCGTGCTCGTCGGTGTCGCGCTGCTCGGCGGCTGTGCGACCCTGCCGAGCGACTATGTCAGGACTGCCTCGAGGTCGCTGCCCGCGCAGTTCGACACACCTTCCACGCGTTACGTGCGGGCGGAGCGCGATCGTCATCCCGGTGAGTCCGGCTTCAGGCTGCTGGTGAGCAACACCGACGCGCTGATGAGCCGGGTGTGGCTCATCGATCACGCCCGCCACTCGCTCG
>Ga0335083_10001319_pt1 | contig 34313 bp, 27 predicted proteins | sample Lox_Sample_42_FD_206716 | JGI IMG/M metagenome (GOLD analysis project Ga0335083, IMG submission 206716) | Soil microbial communities from Loxahatchee National Wildlife Refuge, Florida, United States - Lox_Sample_4.2 | ecosystem: Environmental > Terrestrial > Soil > Wetlands | place: USA...
GGAAAGCGGCGCCACCACCCGGAGGCTCCGCAGCAACCCCCACTGACAGCGGCGGAGCAGACGCAACCGCAGCCCCAGCCCCAACCGCAGCCCCAGCCGCAACCGCAGCCCCAGCCGCAACCGCAGCCCCAACCCCAGCCGCAGCCGCAGCCGCAGCCGCAGCCGCAGCCGCGAGCCGCAATGCGGTGGCCACACTACGAATCAGCCTGGCGCGACACACTGCCCTGCTCATCGCTTGAAACGCTCTCCGTTGCGCACGAGATTCAGGCAGTTGTGCATGGTGTAGCGCCGAACCGCGCCGGTGGACTTGGCCCACGGCCGGCCGTAGCCGAGGAACACCACCAGTCCCTCGATGGAACCGACGATGGTGACTGCGATGTCCTTCACCTCGCGCTTGCTCAGGCGCGGATTGATCTCCAGGACGATCTGCTGCAGGGTGAACATGCCCTCTTCGTACATGTCTTCCATCAGCTTCGCGGCCGCGGCGTCATGGTTAGCCAGGGCCCACAGCTCGGGGTAGAACTTGCCCTTGTCCTCGATCGGAAAGGCATCGAAGATGCAGTCGATCCAGGCGACCAGCTTCTCCTCGGCGGTCTTGCGCGGATTCTGGAAGATGGAGGTGAAGCTCTCGAAGAACCCGTGCACCATGTATTGCAGCAGGTCGCGCAGCAGCCGATCCTTGTCCGGGTAGTAATACTGCAGGTTGCCGACCGTCGTGCCGGCGCCAGCCGCCACGTTGCGCATCGTCAGTCCGCCGTAACCCTTGGTCACGAAAACGTCCTTGGCGGCGTTGAGAATCTTCTCGATGCGCTCCTTGCCCTTGGGATACCGCGCGGTACCGGGCCGGTTCAACAGTTGTCTTCGTTTTGTTTCCATCACGCCATCCCGGAAGTTCTCAGTCGCTGCGCGCCGTCGCGGTGGCCGCCACGACCGGTGCGGTCGCCGGCCTGAAGATCATCCACACGCCGCGTGTCGCCAGCGGCAACACGAATACGGCCAGAAAATAGTACGAGCTGTAGCGATAGCCGCGCGCAATCAACTCGACGATGCCCAGCGCCGCGCCGAGGTAGACCGACAGCACCATGAGGCCGATGGAGATGGCCGGCCGGGCGCCGCGCGGCATGGCCACGCCCTTCTCGCTGAAGTGACGCGCGAATCTCTCGTTGAGACCGTGCAGCAGGCCCACTCCGGTCTTCAGCAATGCGCCCAGGATCACGATTCGCGCCATGATCGTCAGCAGTGGACTGCCCACCTTGGCCAACACGAGCGTCACGGGCAATGGGGCCGTCACGACGGCGGGATAGAACGCCGAGAGCGCGAGCAGGAATGCGAACCCGGGCAGCAGGATGAGTGGTCCCGCCAATGCTCCTGATATGAACGCTTCGCGCCGCGTCCGCAGGTTGCGGGCCACGAAAGTAAGCACGGGCAGCATCGCGATATTGTAGCCAGCGTAACTGATCGCGTCGCGCAAGCCATCGGCGATGCTGAGCGGCGCCGCGGCCAGATTGCTCGCCAGGGCGTCACCGAAATGGCGCACGATCATGACGAACAGGGATCCGTAAACCATATAGAAGACAACCGACCAGACCGAGATCACCCGCTCTATGAACGTGCTGCCGAAGAACACGATCACACCCACCGCCGCGGTGAACAACGCGGAGTCGAACAACTCGCCGGTGCCGGTGATCTCGGCGAGCAGTTTGCCACCCGCGGAGGCGACGACCGACAACACCAGCAGCAGGATGGCCAGGTAGCCCCACTCGAACAGGACCCACGCGGGGCCCATGTAGACACGGCAGAAGCTTCGGTAATCGAACGCCTGGTAGCGACGCGCGAGCTCGAACGAGATCATCGCGCCCAGACTGAAAATCAACGCCGTGAAGGCCATGCCGGGCAGCGCGGTCGCAGGTCCGTCCTTGAGGAAGAATTCCACCAGCTCGCGCCCCGTGGAATAACCCCCGCCCACGAGCACGGCCTGGATGACCAGTCCGGGAATCAGAAGTCGCATGAAACGCAAGATGCCTCCGCCTCAGAGCGAACCGCGCGCGTCGACCGGCCAGATGTCCACCAAGCGGTCGCCGCGCACACAGTGATACCAGTCATGCAGGTTGACGGTCGGATCGCAATGCGGCGTGACCAGCTCCACTTTCGAACCGAGCCGCAGCCGGGTCGCGCCACGCGACCAGGTGAGCATGCCGAATTCGTCTCCGTAGAACTGGAAGCGCGTGCCCCGCGGCGCACCGCGGCGCACTTCCGGAACCGGTCCGTCCATCGCGAAACTCTTGAAGCCCGCATCGAGCGTCGCCGCGCGCCGGTGGTTGTTGCTGAGAACCATGCTCTGCACGAACAGAGCGGTGCGCAGCGGCAGGGCCCCGCGCTGCGACAGCTGCACGTCGTTGTACTGAACGTCCATGAACACGTAGGAGCCCGCCTGCGACTCGGTGAACAGGCCAGCCCTGGGATCGATATGAAATGTGCCGGTTCCTCCACCGGTCACGATGGGCGCGCGGATGCCCTGCCGCGCGAGCCCTTCGAGCATCGACTCCAGCAGGGTCAACTGCGAAAGATAGACGATGGCCCGCTCACGATAGCCGGCGATGTGCTGCACCATTCCGGAGTAACACTGCACACCCCGGAACTCCAGCCGGTCGGAACCGGCCAGGCGTTGTCCCAGAAGCAGCGCGCCGCGCACATCCGGTACGCCGGTCCGGTGCATGCCGACGTCCACATCGAGCAAAACCCCGACAGTACGGCGCGCGGCGCGCAATCGCACATCGAGCTGTCGCGCGTTGTCCGCACTGTCAACCACGATCATGATGCGAGGGTCGCGTTCCAGCAGAGCCACCAGCGCGTCCATCTTGGCGGGCCCGGCTACGGGTGAGGTAATCAGGATTCCACGCACGCCGGCTTCGACCATGGCCTGAGCTTCCCGCACAGTCGCCACGCAGATCCCGACGGCGCCGTTCCGAGCCTGCAGCGCCGCGATGTGGGTGCTCTTGTGGGTCTTTGCATGCGGACGCAACGCGCGACCATGCTCCCTGCAGTAGCGCGCCATACCGCGCAGGTTGGCCTCGAAGGCGTCCAGATCCAGCACGAGCGCCGGTGTCGCCAGCAGCTCGCGCGATCCGGCCTTGCCGATCAGCCCGGTGTTGGGACTGGGGCGCCCCCCGCCCCGCTGCGACACTCGCCTTCGTGCCATCTACTGGTGCGCCAGGAGATAGTCCACGGCGAGCGAACTCAGGGTACGCACTCCCACGTTCAGCGCGGGCTCGAACACCATGAAGCGGGCAGAGTGCACGTCTTCCACCTTGGCCGGATCCGCCTGCGGATCACGTACACCCAGATAAAGGAACAGACCGGGAAGCTTCTCCTGGTAGAAGGCGAAGTCCTCGGCGGCGAGGACCGGATCGGGAATCTGCACGTTGTCGCTGCCCAGCAGCCGGGTCAGCGTCGGCAGACTGGCGCTGGCCAGGTCCGGATCGTTGTAGGTGATCGGCAGCTCGCGCACGATGTCCACGCTCGCCGTGGCGCCCGCGCTGGCCGCGACCATCTCGACGGTGCGCCGGATTCGCTCCCAGGCCTCATCCACGACCTTGGCGTTCAGGGTCCGGAACGTTCCGGTCAACTCGACTTCATCCGGGATGATGTTGCGGCGTGTGCCGCCATGAACGGTGCCGATCGTGAGCAGCGATACGCCGGCACCCTGGTCGAGCTGCCGGCTGGGAATGGTCTGCAGGGCCAGGATGACCTGTGCGGCGATCGTGATCGGATCGACGCCGTGCCAGGGACGCCCGGCATGGGTCTGGCGGCCGTGAATGACGATGCGGAAGTTGCTCTCATCGCCCATCAGCGCGCCGGGTCGCAGCCCGATGGTGCCGGAGGGCGCCAGGGGGCTGACGTGCAGACCGAAAATGGCCTGCGGATGCGGTTGATCGAGCGCCCCCTGGGCAATCATCATTTTCGCACCGCCCCCCTCCTCGAGCGGCGGTCCTTCTTCGGCCGGCTGGAACAGAAACACCACGGTGCCTGGCAGGCGGGGCCGGACTGCAGCGAGAACCTGCGCCGCGCCCATCAGGATGGCGGTGTGCGCATCGTGACCGCAGGCATGCATCACGCCCACCTTCAAACCATTGTAAGTGGTCGTCTCCCGGGATGCGAACGCTAAGTTCGTCTGTTCGACGATGGGCAGCGCATCCATGTCCGCCCTGAGGGCCACCACCGATCCGGGCCGCCCCCCTTTGAGCACACCCACGACTCCGGTGTGGGCGATACCGGTCCGTACCTCGTCGAAGCCCAGCCGCCGAAGATGCTCGGCCACCAGCCGGCCCGTGCGGAATTCACGGTTGGACAACTCCGGGTGCTGATGGATGTCGCGCCTCCAGCCGACCACCTCGTCGGCGTGCTGCGCGGCCAGCCGCACGATTTCCGCCCGTAGTGCCTGATCCGCTTCGCTGGAGGAAACCTCTGATGCCTGCATGATCCCCGTCCACCCCAGACACACCGTGCCGATCACGGCCCATCGCAGGGGCCGCCTCGCCGCCATGTCAAAAACTCTTCTTGACGTTGATGCCCACCGTGCGCGGACGAATGGTGTACACCGAGATGTCGGGAGAGATGAACACTCCCGCCGTCAGGCGCGGCCTCGAATCGGTCGCATTCTGCAGGAACACGGCGAACTCCCAGTCATCGTGCAGCACCCCGGTACGCAGGTTGATGACGTCGTACCCGGGCTGACGGTTGATGTACTGCAGTATCGGGTTGCTGAAGTCGTAGCCGTCCTGCATCGGGCCGGTGTACTGATAGTCGGCACGCGCATAGCCATCGAACTTCGACCGCAACGGCCAAGTGTAGGTCGCCGAGCCCGAGGCATGCCATTTGGCAACACCCAGCAGCGGATCTCCCGACACGGCGCCGACCTCCTGCGCGTTGTCCGTCAGCTTCGCATCGGTGAGGCTCAGGCCGAGATTCAACTCCAGGCCGCGCACAGGCAGTGCGGCCATCTCCAGCTCGAACCCGCGGCTGCGCGCCTTGCCGCTGTTGACGGTGGTACTGTAGCCGCAGGTTCCCAGGTTGAGATTCTGCTGGATGTTGTTCCAGTCGATGTCGTAGGCGGCGGCGTTCACGGTCAGGCGGCGCTCGAAGTACTGCGACTTGATGCCGATCTCGTGATTCCACAGCGAATCCGGATCCACCTGGGTGCGGTTGAGCGGCAGGCCGAGCTGCTCCAGCACCGGATCGCAGGCCGAGCCCACCGGGTCGAGGCCGAATCCCGGCCGGAAACCCTTGGAGACGGTGGCATAGGCCATGATGTCGTCCGTGAAGCGGTAGGAGGCAAGGAAGCGCGGCGTGTTGCCCGAGTTGTGCGCCCTGCTGTCCGTCTGGGTCGGGCCGCCGTTGAACAGCCCGTCGCCGACGGTATTCGTGGTCAGGTCCACCTTGAACTGGCGGATGCCGGCCGCCAGATCCAGCCTGGAAGTCGCGTGCCAGGTCACATCGGCAAAGACGGCCGTCTGCGACTGCTCGTCCCTGCTGAGGAAGGCGAGGAATACGCCATCCGGCACCACGGGCGCGCCGCCGAACACCTCGTCGTTGAAGTCCTGGTCGATCAGGGACTGACGGAACTGCGTATAGACCTTCTGATAGAACCCGCCCAGCAGCCAGCTCACCGGGCCGATCGTGGAGTTCACACGCAACTCCTCGGTGAAACCATGGCCGCTGTCCAGGTCGTCCAGGTTCCTCGAGACCGGCACGGTCATGCCGAACACGACCGGCAGCACGACGGTCATGTCGATGACTCCGGCCGTGGACCGATCATAGTAAGAGGTCGAAGACACCACGCTGAACGGCCCGGGGTTGTAACGCACCGTCAGATCGGCCACCGAGAATTTCTCTTCCTGAGGCGCCGGATTGATGTCGTGGGTGACCAGATCGCCGTGCGTGAAGTCATTCACCAATGGCGTGATGGTACCGATCGAGAAGGCCGGATCGGTCGGGTCGAGGATGACCTTGTAAGTGGGATCGCCACCGATCCGCAGGGACTGCTGCATCCAGGTCGCCGTCGCGTTCAGTTCATCGTTCACGATGCCCTTGAGCGCGATGCGCGTGCCGCGCAAGGTTTCCGTATTCACCCGCTTCTCCACATCGTTCGCGCCGACGTCGATGGGCTGCGGGACGACACTGGACGGCGGCGACTGCGGCGCGTGCAGGATATTGTCGATGTAGCCGCTGTCATCGCGGCTGAATCCCACCACGCGCAAGGCGAGCCGATCCGCGATCAGGGGAATATTGAAGACCGCGCTGCCATCGACGTTGGTTGCGCCGTGATGGGTGCGGGAAGTGGTCAGATCCAGTTTGCCGCCGAACCGGGTCGCATCGGGCTCATTCGTGATCACGCGCAGCGTACCGCCCATGGATGAGGCCCCGTACAGGGTGCCCTGCGGACCCCGCAGCACTTCCACACGTGCGACATCGAACAGGTCGGGGTCAAGAAAATGGATGGGCGTCTCGTTGATGTAGAAGCCCACCGTATCCGCGCCGCTGGTCGCCGCTATTCCACGCAGGCTCAACGTGGCGTTGCCGTGCTGGTCGCCAGTGGGCCCCTGGCTCTGGAAGTTCAACCCGGGGACCGTACCGAAGTAGCCTAGATTGTCCGACGCGCCCAACAGTTCGAGCGAACGCTCGGTGACGGCGCTGATGCTGATGGGCACGGACTGGATGTTCTCCGAGCGCTTCTGCGCCGTGACCACGATCTCCTCCAGGGCGGTGCCGGACTCGGCGGACCGGTCCTCGGCGCGGGCGGCCGGTACCCATAGCTGCGCCAGTGCCGCGGCCCACGCGGCCGCCGCCGGCAGGGATGCGGCGATTGCAGCGCGCCGCGCCTGTGTCTTGCCCCCGAATGCGCTCATCTGACTCCCCTTGCCGCTTGAAGATTACCGAGCGACTGTACGGTTTATTTAGGGTGGATCGTACGGTATATTTAGTGCATCTGTATTGGATTGTAAAGTGTGACGCCATGCCAGCACGTTCTGTACGCACTGAAGAGGGAATGTCGCGCCGCACGTCAGCGCCGCTCGCGGCGGTGATTCTCGCGGGAATTTCGCTGACTCCGGCGGGCTCACTCGCAGCCGGGGCATCCGCACTACCGGCACCTGCCGCCGCGGCTGCGTCGCCCGCGACCTCCTCGCCCGCAGCACCCGCGCCCACCTTCTGCACCGCATCGGGCCGGTACACGCTGGCCGTGCATGGCGGTTACGTGGGAGAAGCGCATCCGGACTGGCCGGATACCGCGGTCAGAGAGCTGACGCGCCGCATTCTCGAGCACGGCCGCGAGCGGCTCGCGGCGGGCGCCTCCGCGCTCGATGTCGTCGTGGAATCGATCGTGGCGTTCGAGGACTCCGGGCAGACCGACTCGGGCAAGGGCTCCTTCCAGAACCTGGCGGGGTTCACCGAGACCGATGCTTCGGTCATGGTGGGTTCGACGGGACGCAGCGGCGCGGTGGCGGCCATGCAGAGGCTCAAGAACCCCATCCTCGCCGCGCGCCTGGTGATGGAACGCACACCTCACGTGCTGTTCGTCGGGCCGGCGGGCGAAGACACCCTGGTCGGACTGGGAGCGCAGGCGCTGCCCGACCCGAAGTCCTACTATCGTCCGGTGGCGGAGCCCGAAGCCGACAAGAACAAGGGGCATGGAACGGTCGGCGCTGTCGCTCTTGACCGTTGCGGAGTCCTGGCGGCCGGCACATCCACCGGCGGAACCTACGGCAAACTTCCCGGACGCGTCGGTGACTCCCCCATCATCGGCGCGAGCACCTTCGCGAACGAACAGGTGGCCTTATCCTCTACGGGGGCGGGCGAGTTCTTCATCAAGCGCGCCGCAACGCGCGACATCGCCACGCGCGTAGCCTACCTGCACACTCCCCTCAAGCAGGCGGCGGATTACGTCATCAGGGATCTCATCGGTACCGCCGATCACTCGCGGGGCGCCATCATCGCGATTTCCCGTGACGGGCAGATCGTGTTCTCATCCACGGGATACGGCCTGCTGCACGGCTACGTGACCGAGAAACAGGCGCCGACCGTGGCCGTGAAGGTTGAGTGAACTCCACATTGATTCAGGGAGCGCCATGCGCTTTGCAGTGAACCCTCGTGCCCTGCGCACGGCATACACCACCGATGAGGCCCGCGTGGTGTCGCTGAGCGCGGCGAAGGCGGCCCTGTCGGAGATGTCGGGCTGGAGCGGGTACGAAATCGCCCCCTTGTGGAGTCTGCCGAAGCTGGCCGGGCAGCTGGGAATCTCGGCGCTCTACTGCAAGGACGAAACACAGCGGCTGGGCCTCGGAAGCTTCAAGGCGCTGGGTGGCGCCTATGCAGCGGGACGCGCCCTGCGTCGCCTCGACAGCGCAGCAGGTAAACCCGTCCTGTGCTGCGCGACCGATGGCAACCACGGTCAGTCGGTCGCCTCGGGAGCGAGGCGTCTGGGCTGCCGGTGCGTGATTTTCGTCCACGAGCACGCCCCGGCCACGAAGATCGAGGCGATGCGACGCCTGGGCGGCGAAGTCAGTGTGGTGGCCGGCAACTACGACGATTCCGTCCGGCACGCCGAGCAGGTCGCTGCGCGCGAAGGCTGGTTGCTGATCTCCGATACCAGCGAAGATCCGTACGACCCGGTAGCTGCCGATGTCATGAGCGGCTACGGCGTACTGTGCCTCGAAGCTTCAGGACAACTGTACGAGCGGATGCCCACGCACATTTTCGTGCAGGCCGGCGTCGGCGGCCTCGCGGCGGCCGTGGCGGGCTGTTTTGCCGAGATGCATGCCGATCAGCGCCCGACCGTCGTCGTCGTGGAGCCGGAAGCCGCTGCCTGCGTCATGGCCAGTGGCATTGCGCGGAAACCCATCCAGATCGAAGGCGATCTGGCGACGCGCATGGAAATGCTCTCGTGCGGTCAGACCTCGGCTCCTGCGTGGGTCATCCTCAAGCATCGCGCCGATGCTTTCGTCACCGTCAGCGACATGCAGGCCGATGAAGCTGCCGCGACACTGCGGACCAACACGGATAGGGTGCCGAGCCTGAACGTCAGTCCATCGGCAGCGGCAGGACTTGCAGGTTTGCAGGCGGTGCTGGGCAGTCCCGCGGCGGCCGACTCCGTGCAGCTTGGCGCCGAGTCCCGCGTGCTGATCATTGCGACCGAGGGGCTGGCTCGGTGAATCGCATCGGAACGCGACGGCGAGTCGCACTCACCTGCGCGGCGATGGGTGCGGTGGCGAGCCCGTTGATGGCGGCGGCGGGCGACTTCTTTGCCGGAACCTGGGAGTTGGCGGTCAAGCGACTCGACAACGAGCAGGACATGCGACTGAGCCTTGAAGCGGACGCAGAGGGTTATCGGGGCACGGCCGGACCGTACCAGGTCAGGGGCCGTCTGCAGGGAGATGTTCTCGAGTTGCGGTGCGTTGCGGAGAGCCCTTGCGCCGGGATGCGCCTGCACCGGAAGGAATCATCTCTGGAGGGCACGGGGGAGATTCGCTCGGTTGCAGTCACGCTGCGAGCTCAGCGGCCCGCCGAGCGGCCCGGCCGTGAGCCGCGCACCTTCGATTTCAACCCGCAGCGTTACTCGGGTCAGTTCACGGATGCTCTGCCGCCGGTCTTGTCGGTCTTCCCGGGTGACCGCGTCCGGACGAAGACGATCGATGCGGAGGGGTTCGACGAGCTCGATCGGAAAGTCTCCGCATACATCAATCCGCAGACGGGCCCGTTCTACATCAACAACGCGCTCCCGGGAGATACGCTCGTCATCCATTTCGAGCGCATCCGTACCAACCGCTCCAGGGCCGACATGTATGGCAATCGGGTGGTCCCGAATGCACTGCAACCGATGGATGATCCGACCCGGTGGCAGGCCAGTGCCGATGCGGCGAGTGCCAGCTCGTCGGCCCACGCGAACGGCACCTGGCAGCTCGAGAACGGAGTGGCCCGCCTGGCGCAGCCGACTGACAGGCTCGCGGGGTTCACGCTCACCACGAAACCGATGCTGGGTTGCGTGGGTGTCGCACCACCGTCCGGCCAATCCCTGCGTACTGTCAACCTCGGCAGTTACGGTGGCAATCTCGATTACAGCGGGATCCATGAGGGAGCCACTCTCTACCTGCCCGTGTTCCAGAAGGGTGCGATGCTCTTCCTTGGCGACGGTCATGCGTTGCAGGGTGATGGCGAACTCACGGGCACGGGTCTGGAGACTTCGATGGACGTGACGTTCAGCGTCGATCTGATCAGGGGCAGCTCGCTCGGGCAGCCGCGGATCGAAGACGAGGAGTACGAGATGTTCTCCGGCGTCGGCGGTTCACTCGAGGAAGCCCTGCAGCTGGCCACCAGCGGGGCGAATCGTTGGCTGACCCAGACCTACGGGCTTTCGCCCAGCGAGACGGCCATGGTGCTTGGCACTTCTTTACACTACGACATCGCCGAGATCGTGGACCCCCAGGTCCACGTGGTCGCGCGCCTGCGACGGGATGCGCTGGACCGCATCCGGCGCTGATCGGCTCGCGCCGAAGCCACTACGCCAAAGCCCAGCCCACGGCCGGGCACACCGATTGCTCCACTGCATCGATGGCGCGACCGGGATCGCGACCACCCTGACTTACTTTCTGCTGTAAAGTTGAGCGCGGCGCCCGTTGCCATCGGGCTTGTGGCAAAAGCGCGACGGAGCTATGGATGCACTACGTGGGTAGCCGGTGAGGATTGCGAAGACTGCGGGCAGGCTGATCCTGCTGCTGGCGCTCACTGCTGCCTGGCATGGCGCACAGGCCCAGACGCCCTCGCCGATGCAGGAGTGGCAATACTCCGGCGGCATCATCCTCGCGCGACTCTTCGAACCCGACCTGCCGAGGTGGCGCGTCGTCCTGGGCACCGCGGCCGAGGTCCAGCCGGTGTACGACGGCTCGCACGCTTACCGTGTGCAGGGCGGACCGGTCGTGAACATACAGTTCCGCGATATCGCCTTCGCGACCACCGGTGACGGTATCGGGTTCAACTTCCTGCACGGCGACCACTATCAGGTGGGCGTGGCGCTTACCTACGACTTCGGGCGGCGCATGCGCGACGACCTGACCAACCTGCATGGCATGGGGGATATTTCGCCGGCGCCGGTGGGCAAGCTGTTCGGCTCGTGGGTGCTGTCGCGGAAATTCCCGTTGATCCTGCGCGTGGACGCGCGGCAGTTCATGGGAGGCGCACAGGGCGCGGTGGGCGATGCTGCGGTCTATCTGCCGCTGCCCGGCAGCTCCAAGCGCTTCGTCATGTTTGCCGGCCCGTCCATCACGATGGCGACCAACCACTACCTGCAGACGCTCTACGGCGTAACGCCCCAACAGTCACTCGCCTCGGGGCATCCGATCTATGAGATTCCCCACGCTGGTACCAGCGCCGCCGGCGTGGGATTCAGTGCAACGAAGTTCATCACCGACCATTGGCTGTTCAACGTGGATGCGGCGATCAATCAGATCCGCGGAAGCCCCGCGCACAGTCCGCTCGTCGAGCGGCGTACGCAGCGCGTGCTGGCCATTTCGATGGACTATCACTGGTAAACGGGTGAGCGCGTCAGGGGAGCACGAGATCCGCAACTCCGTTCCCGGCGACTGGGGTCCTGTCCGGTCAGGCACCCGCGCCGGCGAACCGACCGGCCATGCGGCTGCGGAAGGCCGGCAGACCCGGCACGTCGCTCTTGATGCAGACGACCCCGCCCAGGCCCGGATGCCCGGGGTCCGTCCCCGTGGCGACATACAGATCCGTCAGGTCAGGCCCGCCAAACGCCAGGCTGACTATGTGCGTGAACGGGAGTTTGATGGTCCGATCCACGGTGCCGTCCGGCCGGAACCGCAGGATCCTCGCGCTCTGCCAACAAGCGAGCCACACGTAGCCCGCGCTGTCCACGACCAGGCCGTCGCTGTCTTCCACTGCGGCAAACAGTTCGGCCTTTCCCGGCGTGCCGTCCGTTGCCAGCGGATAGATCCAGATACCGCGCAGGGTCTCGGAGTGATACATCCACCGGCCGTCGGGACTGAACCCCACTCCGTTGGAGACGACCAGTCCTTCGCGCAGGATCCGTACCGGGCCTTGCGGAGGCAGGTAAAAGAACTGACCGTTGGAGGGAATTTCGTTCCGCTCGAACAGCGCGGCGAAATCCACGCTGCCGCCGAATATCCCGCCGCGGGAATCCGCTTCGATGTCGTTGATCGCCACGACGGGGCGTCCTTCCAGTTCACTCAGGAGAGGCGCCACGGCCCCGCTGGCAGGATCGATCCGTACGATGCCTCCCCTGCCACTGCACAGGACTGCGCCGCTCTCATCGAGCACGGTACCTCCGACCCACATGCGTCCCGGAATCAGCGTGTCAATGTCGGTTCGGCCCGGTCTGCGGCGATAGAAGCCGCCGCCGAGCAGGTCGCTGAAGTAGAGCGTGCCGTCGGTGTCGACTCGCGGTGCCTCGACGAAGTAGTAGCCGCTGGCGATGGGAGTGAACTGCATTTGTCATCGATTCTAATCAATCAAGGCTGGGATCGATACGGTGACGACGGCACGCCGCTTCCGGAACACATCGCGGCGCCAGCGCAGATCTGGCGTATCATGGTCACTGCGGACCCTGCCTGAAGAATCCCAGATCGATCGCTTCCGCCATCGCGCGATAGCCGGCATCGCCCGGGTGCAGATGATCGCCGCAATCGAACTCGGGCTTCAGCTGTCGTGGTTCCGCCGGATCCCTCACCACCTGATCAAAGTCGACGATGGCATCGTAGGGCGATTCGGTGCGAATCCAGGCATTGACCGCCTGCCGGATCTCCTCACCCTTCTCACCACCACAGTCCGGGCAACCCAGCGTTGGCGTGATGGTCGCACCCATGACCCGCAAGCCATGCAGATGGGCCCGCTCGACAAGCTGCGTCAGCGCTCCGATGACATCGCTGGCCGATACGTCCTGTTCCGGATGCCCGGGCCACCCTGCGATGTCGTTGATACCCTCCAGAATCAGCAGATAGCGCACACCCGGAATCGCCAATACATCGCGGTCCACCCGAGTCAGAGCGCTCGGGCCCGTCTCGGCATGAATGAGGCGGTTGCCACCGATTCCCATGTTGATCACCGCGAACCGTCCGGGAGCCGCCGCGGACAACCGTTGTCTCAGGTTGTCCGGCCAGGTTCGGCCCGCATGGGGCGTGGCGCCCGTGCCGTCCGTGATCGAATCACCCAGCACGACAACCGCGGTGGCCCCGCCAGCGTCCCCTGTCGCCGCGACATCGACACCAGCGAGGAAATACAGGCTTTGCAGCTGCGCCCCGACCGGAAAATCAGCCGCCGCCGAGTGGTCCCCGGGTGTGGACACGTAGCCGATTCGCCAGCCCTCCTCATGGACGGTACTCGTGCTGCCGGCGGTCGAATCGGGCAGGTACAGGCTGATGGCCAGTGGGGTTCCCGCTGTCACATCCAGCTGCACGGCATCACTGAACATGACCGCCCCCGCGGGCAGGACCGCCGAACGTCGCCCATGGAATCGTAGTTCGTGGTCCGACGATGCGATGGTTCGTGGCGCCGCGTCCGCCCGCGCCACGTGGGCAGCCCCGATTCGCAACGCACGCGAGCCGTACTCGTTTGAAATCAACACACGCAGGGTCTTGCCGCCCAGACTCGCGACCGCGATCTGACGCACGGTGACGTCGTGGAAGATCCGCCCGAGCCCGGGATAGTAATCGAACTCCTCGGGCGCCATCGTGGCCGCGCCCCAGACGCGAATCCAGCGTGTCTGCGGTTTCCCAGGCGCGTCGGGCCGTTCCGGGGCTGCCGCGAGCGCAGCAGATATCCACGGCAGCAGCAGCGCGATGGCCAGAGGTGTTGGAGTCATCAGCCGCATTCGGGCCTCACTGATGATCGCGCGGAATGTCCTCTTTCCAGGCGCGCGTCCTGATCAGCTCCGAGTCGCGCAACAGCTGGCGCGTATAAACGTAGTGAAACACCTTCGCGTCGCTGGTTACCGTGAGATGACCGCGCCAGATCAGCGCATGACCCCTGGATTGCTGGATGTACTCGGAATCACCCGTGACGGACGCAGACTCCGGGTGCGCATCTTCCAGCACGTACGTCAGCCGCTCGGTGTGATCGAAGCGGCCCCACGGATAGTCGGTGGAGGTCTTGCCCTCCCACACCACTTCGCTCTTCTGGCTCGCCTCGTCCCTGAACAGCGTCCATGTCCCCGGCCACGCGCTGGCACCACCCTTGATGTCCGCCCGGGTCTCGACAGGCTCGGGCGCAGCGAACGGCGGCGCCGCACGACCCTCCAACCCGACCCGAGGCAGTTCGATCCTCGAACCGGTGACGCCGCCCAGCTGCAGCGAGGTCGTCATGGGGTACGGAGTCGGCCAATTCATGGGCCACAACGCGTTGGATACCGCCAGCCGGATCCGGTGACTCCTGGGGAACACCCACGACGCGAGGTGCAGATCGAACTTCAGTTCATAGGCGCGGCCGGGCTCCAGATCCTGCGGATCGGCCATCGAATCGCGCTGTGCGCCGTTGAGACCCGCCCCGGTCACCATCGTCACGCGTCCGTCCGGAGCCACATCCTCCAGTCGTGCGAACCAGTGCGCCAGTGGCGCGGTCGCCGCGGCCCGCAGGGTCACGCGCGGCAATCCGATGATGGCCAGATCCTGCTCCAGGGGCTGCGAATCGTAAGTCAGGCTGTAGGCGTCCACGGGGCGCTGGTCCGTCAGCAGCTCACCCCACCAGAAACCTGCCTCGACGCCCGCCGAAGGCATATAGGCGAGTTGATCGACCGTGGGAGGCGATGCGCCGGTGCCGAGTTGATGATCCGCGCGCAAGTACCAGGTACTCCACTGCAGATCGTGCGGCGGCCAGGTGTCGGCCCGCCACTCTCCCGGAACATCCTGAGGCGCCGGGGTGGGTGGATGCCAGTGCTGCAGGTAGATCAGTACTTTCGGATCCTGGAGCACGCCCGTGTCACGGCCCTTGAGCCAGTAGTCGAACCACCGGACCGCCTCGCCGCGCCACTCCACCAGCGGTCCGTAGTCGCTGCCATTGGGGAAGGCATGGTTCCAGGGACCGATCCATGCTTTGACCGGAGCGGACACGCGCTCCAGCATCCGCGGTACGCTGTCCCGGTAGCCATCCTGCAGACCGCCGATCAGGAAGCAGGGAACACGCAACTGTTCCAGCGGCCGCACGGGCTCGTGCCAGAACGCGCCGTCACGCTGCTTGCGCATGTAGTTCAGCGACCACGGCTCCGAGTCCATGCGCGGACCGATCACCTTCTCATCCAGACTGAAATCCGGCGCGCCACTGCGCCCCTGGTCCAGGTCCATGGTCAGCTCGAACTCATCCACATGGAAGATCCCGTCCATGTAGTGCACGTCTTCCTTGAAGAGCGCCTCGGTAGCATCCACGGGCATGATGGCCTTGAGCGCCGGCGGATGCCGCATCGCCATCTGGATGGAATTGAATCCGCCCCAGGAGATGCCGAACATGCCTACCTTGCCGTTCGACCACGGCTGACGCGCGAGCCACGCAATGATCTCATCGCCGTCGGCAAGTTCGCGCGCGGAGTACTCGCGCTCCGGGGGAACTCCCTCGCTGTTGCCGAAGCCGCGAATGTCAACACGCGCACCCACGAAACCACGTCGCGCGAAGTAGGTGTGATTGCCGTAGTCGCGCACCGCCTCGTCGTCGTCCTTGCGGTACGGCAGGTATTCCAACAAAACCGGGAAGCGCGCACCTCTTGCTGCACCCGTAGGCATGTACAGGGTCACGGCGAGCCGCACGCCATCGCGCATCGGAATGCTCGTCTGCTCCATCCGGACGCCGTACAGCGCTGGTGTGGGTGGCTCGGCCGCCAACAGTAATCCGATCGAACCCAGCCACAACGAGAACGCGAAGCCCGAAGACCGCAGTGCGAGCCGGAGACCCGCCTGGGAAAAGACTGCCCGTTTCAAGGTTTCACCTGGTGGTGCTTTTTGGTGCGCCAGCACCATTCTTGCACAGGTGATGCACCTCGCTCGACCACTGCGGTTCGCACGCCGGCCGAAGCTGCCTCGTGGTGGTTCCCGCTGCGGGAATCGGTGGCCAGCGTGAGGTAAACTCACGAGCATGACACGACACTCCGGTCCCAATACGGTCTGCGTCCATGCAGCCCACGCACCGGACAAGACCACCGGCGCACTGGCCCAGCCCATTCACCTGTCCACGACGTTCGAGCGCAACGCGGACGGCGAGTATCCACGTGGCTACCGCTACAGCCGCGAGGGCACCCCGAATCGCACCGAACTGGAAGCGTGCGTGGCGGCGCTCGAGCAGGGAATCGGCGCCGCCGCTTTCGGCTCGGGACTGGCCGCCAATCTGGCCGTGCTGGAACTGCTGCGGACGGGCGACCGCGTGGTCGCTCCCCGCGATGCCTACTACGGCGCCCTGAAGCAGTTCGTGGAGGTTGCGCAGCGGCGCGGCGTGAGCGTCGAGATCGTGGATTTCACCGATCTGGCCGCCGTCAGGGCGGCGGTGGGATCGAAGGCGCGGCTGGTCTGGACCGAAACACCGACCAATCCCCTTCTCAACATCACCGATCTGCGGCTCGTCACTGACATCGGTCATGAAGCCGGCGCACTGGTGGTCTGCGACAACACGTTTGCCACGCCGATCTGCCAGCGGCCGTTCGAACTCGGTGTCGACGTGATCATACACAGCGGGACCAAGTACCTCGGCGGCCATAGCGACGTACTGAGCGGTGTCGCCGTGGTGCGCGCTGATCGTTCCGTCCTTGAACACATGCACACGTGGCAAGCCATGTCGGGCTCGGCGCTGGCGCCGTTTGACTGCTGGCTGTTGCGCCGGAGTATCGCGACGCTCGCCCTGCGCGTGCGCGCCCAGTGCGCGGGCGCGCAACGGATCGCTGATTTTCTGGTTCGGCATCCGGCGGTGGAGCGCGTGTACTACCCGGGCCTTCCCCAGCACCCTGGGCATGGCATCGCCGCTGCGCAGATGACGGGTGGTTTCGGTTCGGTGCTGTCCGTTTGCATCAAGGGCGGCCGCGACGATGCCATGCGGGTCGCGGCGCACACGAAGCTGTTCGCGCGCGCCACCAGCCTCGGCGGCGTGGAGAGCCTGGTCGAACATCGCGCATCGATCGAGGGGCCCGGATCGCGCACCCCACAGAACCTGCTGCGCCTGTCCGTGGGCATCGAGGAGCCGGAAGATCTCATAGATGATCTGACGCAGGCCCTGAAGTGAGCCGCGTCGCAGGCGCGACGCTGTTCGCCCTGCTGGCGTTTGCTTCCAACTCCATCCTGTGCCGGATGGCCCTGCGCGGCCTCCACATCGATCCGGCCAGCTTCACCACCGTGCGGCTGCTTGCAGGAGCGGTGACCCTGTGGATGCTCGTGCAGATCAGGGGCCGGACCCGGAGAGTCGCAGGAAGCTGGTCCGGGGCTCTCGCGCTGCTGGCTTATGCCATCACGTTCTCGCTCGCATACGTGGCCTTGCCGGCCGGAACCGGCGCCCTGCTGCTGTTCGGTGCGGTACAGGTCATCATGATAGCCAGCGGATTCGCCGCGGGAGAGCGCATCAACTCGCGCGTCGCGCTGGGATGGCTACTGGCGGTTGCGGGCCTCATCCTGCTGCTGCTGCCGGGGATCGCGGCACCGCCCACCCTGCAGGCCCTCAGCATGCTGGCCGCCGGTGTCGCCTGGGGGATCTATTCGCTCAAAGGCCGCGGCTCGACCGACGCGCTGGCAGACACGGCAGGCAATTTCGTCCGCTCGGTGCCAGGTGTCCTGGTCATCAGTGCGTTGATGTGGTCACAACGCTCCGCTGATGCGGAGGGCATCGCGCTCGCGGCCGCTTCTGGCGCCATCTCCTCCGGCCTGGGCTACGCGGCGTGGTACACGGCACTGCCGAAGCTGGGAGCGATCGCGGGCGCGAACGCGCAACTCAGTGTGCCGGTCCTGGCCACACTGGGTGGAGTCGTACTGTTCGCCGAACCCATCACCGCGCGGCTCCTCGTCTCCTCACTGCTCGTCCTGGGCGGAACCGCTGTCGCGATCCGCGGGCGCTGACGGCATGGAGTGCCGCCCCACAGCGCGCACTCGGTGCCCTCCCAACCTCAGTAAGCGGTGCCGAAGTGCGTCAGGTTGAAGGCGATGGCAATCCATAACAGACAGACGGCCGAAGCCATGATGACAGCACGCGCGCCGATACCCACCACGCCGCGTCGAGCAGCCAGTCCGATCCTGAAGAACCCGAAGCTGGCGATGCACAGGGCCGGCAACACCAGGATCGTCGCCGCCTCGAGCAGATAGGTCGCCGCGCCCAACGGGCTGAACGTCAAGGTGAGCAAGGTCGCCAGCCACCACAACAGGATGCCGAGGGTTGCCAGGCTCAGCCATGCGGTCCACAGGTAAGCGCGCCGCTCCCTGCCCAGGAGGCGCAGCGCGCCACCGTAGCTCTTTCGCGCCAGCCAGCCAGCGGGAAGTGACAGCACCAGCAGCAGGAGTGCCACGCAGCCCGCGATGGCGGCGGGTCGCAGCCAGGTCGTCGATTGGTACCAGGGAACCCGGTCGTACACCATGAACGGGGCGAAGGAGTCCACCGCGATGCGCACCACCTTGCCATCACGCACCTGAGCGGCGAGCCGCTCGCTGCTCTTGCGGTCCTTCCACAGGAACGGTCCGACTTCCACCCAGTCGCGCGGTGCTCCATCGAGTCCCGTGAACTCGAACGCACCCGAATACAGGCCGCCCTTCTCATCGGTGGTCACGCGCATCTGGGAGAAGAAGTTGAGGGCGCGACGCACGCCGGACTGGGAGTGGCGCGACACGAGATAGGTCCCGGCCAGGGCGGCTGAGTCAGCGATCCGGGGTTGGAACGTGGAAGGAGTCTGTGTCGCAGGAAAGTAGCGGTTCATGAAGTACGTCAGCAAGGCCTCGCGCACATCCAGTGTGGCCGTGGCGCGCCCCGCGCTGTTGAGAGAGACGAACAGGCCCACGTGCTGATCGAGCAGCAGCCACAGGTCGCTGTGGAACCATTGGGTGTCCCCGCCATGCGCAATGATCCGCTGGCCGTTCAGGTTCGCCTCGTAGAATCCCAACTCCATGCGGTTGAGCGGCGGCATGAGCGTCAGCGCCGTGCCATGCATGGTGCGCATCGTTTCGGGCTTCAGGAGCACGCTGTGATCCTCATCCAGGTGCGAGATCATGAAGCGCGCCATGTCAGCGCCGGAGATGCTGGCACTGCCCGCCGGCCGCACCGTGATCAGCTCGAACTCCTTTGCCGGACCCGAGCCTTGCGCATAGCCCTTCGACATGTCGCCCGCCAGGTTCGCCGGCAGCGGCTCGGTGAAGGTGGCGTGCTTCATTCCGAGCGGCTGGAAGATATGCCTGTCGATATAGGAGTCGAACGGCTCACCCGATACGCGCTGCACGATGTAACCGGCAAGCGCCGTGGCATAGTTGGAATAGGCCGGCGTGACGCCCGGCGGGAAAATCCTCTCCGGCACCCAGCGCTTCACGACCGCATCCAGTGCGGGCACGGTTGCGGTGTGGACGATCAGGCCGCTCAGTGCCTCCTCGAAGCCCGCGGTGTGGGTCATGATCTGCCGCAGGGTCACCGGCTGTCCCTGGTAGTCGGGAATCCTGAAATCCAGGTAGCGGTTGACGTCGGCATCCAGATCGATCCTGCCGAGCTCCACCTGCTGCATCACCGCGGTCCAGGTGAACAGCTTGGAAGTGGATCCGGGCCTGAACAGGGTGGTCTGCGGATCCACCGGCCGGCGCGCCTCGACGTCGGCATAGCCATATCCCTTCGCGGTAAGCACGGCGCCATCCTTCACCACGACGACGACCGCACCGGCAAGATCGCCGGACACGAGAGCGTATGGCATGTAACCGTCCAGCCAGCTCTCTACATCCGCCTGGGTGAGTTCCGCGGCCGGGGCCGCGCCGCCAGCCATCTGCGCCAGACTCGCCGCCAGCAGAGGCAGCAGGACGCGCCGAATGAGTTGCATGTTCTTCATCCCCCACCACTTGCGCCGGGTGGGGCGGGATTCTCTCATCCGGAATAAATATTTTCCAGAGAAGAATGATTTTTGCTATTTGAGAAAACTCATTGAGTTCCGCTCACTCGGTGAATCTCATGCCAGGCATCCGCGAGCTGCCGCACCACGGCAAGGCCCGCCTCCCCCTGCGCTGCGAGTCTAGCGGCTCCACGGATCAATCAATTCAACACCGCAACCCTCAAAGTCCGTGACGTTGCGAGTGGCAAGAGTGGCTCCGTGGGAGCGGGCGATGGCGGCGATGGTCGCATCGAATTGACTGATGGGCCGGCCAGCTGCCCGACGGGCGGCGCTGATCTGGGCGTAACCTGCGGCCGCATCGCTGTCGAAACTCAACACTCTCCCGGCAAGGTCCTCACGAAAAATAGCGGTTGCCGCCTCCCACAGTTTGCGCCGGCGCTGCCCCTCGGCAAGCACCCTGATCCCGTAAAGTATCTCCCCCTCTGTCATGGCCGTCGTGAACAGCGAATTGGCGGGCTGCGCCTCCAGCCAGGCCAATACCCGCCGTTCAGGTGCCGGCCTCAGGGCCTCGGACAGCACGTTGGTGTCGAGAACGATCATTCCTCGAATCCCGGGGGCTCGCGCACGGCTTCGCGCGGCGCGATATCCAGGTCCACTCCACCAAGTGGCTCCATGCGACGGCGTATGGCTTTCACCAAGTGACCCGCGCGTCGTGACGTGGACGAGAGCGCCGCACGCAGAATGTCCCGTGCCTCATCCTCCATCGAACGGCCATGCTTCGCCGCCTGCACGCGCAGGCGGGACTTGAGCTTCTCATCGAGGTTCCGGATGGTCATGCTCGCCACGACTACCTCCATTAATCATTGATGGCATTTTAATCGTTGATCTAAAAAGATCAATCCAGAAGGTTTCAGTCATGTGGGTAATATTCATATAATAATCAATGATTTGCACAACAATCGGGCACCTCAGGGTATCGATACGATAAGCCGCTTCCCGCCCATCGTTCGTGATGATGTGGAAATGCGGCGATGCCTGGTCGTCGCAGTACAGGACGAGGCTGGCAGCGGTCGAACCGGATCGGCGAGCCGGTTAAGATGAATACGGGACGGCGCCCGGGGAGAGGCGATCGAGGCCGGCTTGCGACCGCGATACCGAGATCCACTGGGGCGCCTACCTCGGAATGCCCGGAGAGATCCTGATATCGGGAAGGGTACGCGACGTCGCGGAGCGCATCTGCGAGGTGCGTGCCGAGGCTCGCGCACGTCGGGGCTGGATCATGGACACGTACCTGCTCAGAAGGCCTCGCACGGAATGACGCACTCCGAATCGGCGGACCCGACCTTGACCGACTTCACCGAACCTGAGATTGACGCCATCTATCGCGTCATCGCCTCACGTCGTGACATGAGGCATTTCCTGCCTGATCCACTGCCCGATGAACTTCTGATGCGTCTGTTGGGAGCGGCACATCAGGCTCCGAGCGTGGGTCTGATGCAGCCCTGGCGCTTCCTGCGCATCCGGGACAAGGAGCTGCGCAAGTCCATTCATCAGCTGGTCGAAGCCGAACGTGTGACCACGGCACGGGCCCTGGGCGAGCGTGAGGATGAGTTCATGCGCCTGAAAGTGGAAGGCGTGCTGGACTGCGGCGAGCTGCTGGTCGTGGCCTTGATGCCAGATCGTGAAAAGCACATCTTCGGACGTCGGACGCTTCCCGAAATGGACATCGCGTCCACTGCCTGTGCCATCCAGAACCTGTGGCTGGCTGCCCGCGCGGAGGGTGTCGGCATGGGTTGGGTATCCCTGTTTGATCCTGAGGCGTTGGGGCAGCTGTTGAAACTGCCACCCGGATCGCGGCCGATTGCGGTCCTGTGTCTGGGACGGGTCCTGGGGTTCTATGCCCGACCGATGCTGGAAGAGCAGGAGTGGGCCAAGCGAACGGCGCTCGCCAATGTGGTGACGGACTACTGGAGCTGATCAGGCGTCCGGCCGCGTAAGCGCTTGAAGTGGCGCGGACACTACCGGTTTCACTGCCCGAACGACGCTACGGGGCGCGGGTCAGGGCGGTGGGGCGGCGGGTATCAGGACCGTGGGGCGCCGGCCGTCAGGTCGGCGGGGGCGAGGCCGGCGCGCAGCAGGGCCTCGCGCAAGGTGGAGCAGTAGTCGGCATCCGCTTCACCGCGGATCACCTCCGCGTTGAGCAGTTTGGTCTGGACGCGCGGATTGGCTTCGCAGAGCAGGACGCGCACCCCACGCTTGCGCAGCTTGCCGATGACTTCCTCGAGCGTGTGGATGCCGGTGATGTCCATGAAGGGCACCCGGTCCAGCCGCACAATCAGTATCTCGGGATAGGGGCGCGTTTCGAGCAGCGGCCGCCGGAAGTTCTCCACCGCGCCGAAGAACATCGGGCCGACGATCTCGTAGACCTGCAGGCGCCCCGGCAACTCCCGCACGCCGAGCTCGTTCAGCTCCGCCTGGAGGGCCCGCTCGTTGACCGGCTGCGTCTCCACGGTCTCGGCCATGCGACGCAGGAATTGCAACACGGCCAGAATCACCCCGACATTCACCGCGACCACCAGATCCGCGAACACGGTCAGCAGGAACGTGATGAGCAGGATCACCCGGTCAGCGAGCGGCGCCTTGCGCAAGACTTCCACGAAGCGGCGCGCCTCGCTCATGTTCCACGCGACGACGAACAGGATGGCCGCCAGCACCGCCAGCGGAATATTGGCCGCCAGCGGCGCGAGGAACACCAGCACCGCCATGAGCGTGAGCGCGTGCGTGATTCCCCCGAGCGGGCTGGTGCCTCCGTTGCGGATGTTGGTGGCGGTCCGGGCGATCGCCCCCGTGGCGGCGAAGCCGCCGAACAGCGGCGAGACGATGTTGGCGATGCCCTGGCCGATGAGTTCCTGGTTCGAGTCATGACGGGTGCCGGCCATGCCATCGGCAACCACGGCGGACAGCAGGGACTCGATCGCACCCAGCAGCGCGATGGTGAAGGCGGGAGCGATCAGGCTCAGCAGATGGCCCAGCGACAGATCGGGCATCTGCAGCCTCGGCAGACCCTGTGGGACTCCGCCAAACGCGCTACCCAGTGTCGCAACGCCTGGCAGGTGCCAGGTGGACTGGATGACGGTGACGACGATCATCGCCACGAGAGGTCCGGGCAGCCGTGACAGGAACTTCACGCGCGGCGTGTACAGGACGAGGATCAGGCCCAACGCGGCCAGCGCGGCGGTGGGCGGATTGAAATGCGGAAAGGCCTGCAGGAGATGCCACATCTTCTCATGGAAGTGCTCGCCACTCACCGCGGGCAGACCCAGGAAATCCCGCCACTGCCCGACGAAGATGATCACGGCGATCCCGGCCGTGAATCCCACGATCACGGGTGCCGGAATGAAACGGATCACCGCCCCCATCTTCGCCACGCCCATCAGCACGAGGAACACCCCGGCCATGAAGGTGGCCGCCTCGAGACCGCTGATACCGTAGCGGGCCGTCACTCCCGCCAGGATGGCCACGAAGGCGCCGGTGGGACCTGCGATCTGCACCCGGCTCCCGCCGAACACCGACACCAGCGCTCCCGCAATGATGGCGGTGTAGAGCCCCTGCTCCGGCCGAGCGCCGGAAGCAATAGCAAACGCCATGGCCAGGGGCAGCGCGACGATGCCGACAATGAGTCCGGCGACCACATTGGGCAGCAGATGCTGGCGCGCGAACAGTCCGGCGCGCCGGGCTTCGATGAAGGCAATCATGTGCGCACGCGCATGAGCGGCAGTCAGTCCGCGACGCCGGGAAACCAACGCATCTCGTTGGTCGCCCGGAACCCCAGCGACTCATACAACGGACGACCCGCATCGGACGCATGCAACACAACGCGGTCGAAGGCACGCTCGCGCGCCCAGCGCATGAGAGTATTCATCAGCGCGCGCGCCACGCCTTTGTTGCGCCAATCCGGTTCGGTATAGACATTCACGATGAGCGGTACCGGTGACAGGGCGATGCTCTTGCCATCTCCTGAAATGCGCGGCAGTTGCGGCTTCACGTGCGCGCCGGCCCCGGCGATCACGCGGTCGGAATGGTCGACCGCAAACCAGCCGAAATAACCGCCACTGCGCAGCTCGTTGGCCAGAGCGGATACCGAATGCTCGAAGAGTGCGCGAGCCAGTTCATCGGAAGGCACGCTGCCCATCTCGCGAAACATCTCGACGCGATGCCGGGCGATGACGGGCGCGTCAGTTGCCGTACAGGTCCTGATCTGATAGTGAGGATGAGACATCTCGGATCCACGAATCCCGGATAAGACGAGATCGGGCACCGGCACGCAATGCGTCAATCACCGTCGAACCTTGCATGAAGCTTTCAGTGTCGACCACTTGCGATCGATTGCGCAAGTCGTAACGTGATGCAGTCATCATTCAGCAGGGCGTCAGGTTGCAGTGTCGATGATGGCACTCGTGTAATCCACCCCTTCCCCACCACAGGAAACGGTCCGATGAAACTGACGACACGGTTGTTGCTCTCCGGCCTGGCGTTGAGCGCCGCTCCCTACGCGGCTTTCGCCGATCTCCCCGGCAAGCATCCGCATTATCTGCATGCCCTGGCCGATCTGCGCGCAGCCCGCTGGATGCTCGAACACCGCCCCGGCGATGCAGCCGTGAGCGGCCAGGAAGACGTAGCGATCACCGAGATCGACGCCGCCATCGGCGAGATCAAGCACGCCGCCATCGATGACGGCAAGGACATCCATGATCACGTGGGTGTGGATGGTCCGGCGGATCGCCCGGGTCGTCTGCACAAGGCCATGGAGCTGCTGCGCGAAGCGCACGGCGACGTAGCGCGTGAAGAGGACGATCCGATGACACGCGGTCTTCGCCATCGGGCCGTCGGTCACATCGATGGCGCCCTGCACGCCACCGAGGGCGCGATCCACGACGTCAGGAAGGGTCGCTGAACCCGATCGCGGCATCTGAAAGTGCAGGACCGTGTGCCACACCGGCGCACGGTCCTGCCGGATTCAGTCTATTTCCCAACCTGCCTGCGCATGTCGGCTACGTTAGCCGCCGTGACGCTGGAGGGCGAAGAACCAAAACGCGCCGTCACGTAATTGGCAACCGCGGCCACTTCGGCATCCGAATACGCATCGCCGAAAGCAGGCATCGACGTGTGGCTGTCGCTTCTGAGCGTGGCGCCTCCAAGCACAGCCTGAACCACGTTGATCGCTGTCGGATCATTCACTGACCGCACCCCGGTCAGCGTCGCGTGATCCAGCACCGGACTGACTCCCGTCCAGCCATGGCAACCCACGCAGGCGCCCTCGAAGACTTCCTTGCCGCGCGGGTCCACCGCAGCCGTGACTCCTTCGCTGTGCGAAGCCGGTGCCGGGGTGGCCTTCACCGCGGGAAGATCGGGAGTTGAAACCGGTGGCACGGTAACCAGGTACGCAACGAGCGCCGACACATCCCCCGGTGTCAGGTAGCGCAGGCTCAGATCCACGGCCTCCCCCATCGGTCCGCCGGCAGTACCCCGACCCGAGGCGTGACCGGCACCGAGGAACGACTTCAGGTCATCCGCACTCCACGAGCCGACGCCCGTATTCCTGTCGGAAGTGACGTTGTAGGCGCGCCAGCCCGCCTGGACGGCGCCACTGAACTTGCGGCGGTTGTCCAGGGCGAACAGAGGATTGCGCGGTGTATGACACTCGCCGCAGTGAGCCATCGCCTCCGCCAGGTAGGCGCCCCGGTTCCATTCGGGGCTGCGTCCCGAATTGGGCTGGAAGCGCACGTCCGGATTGAAGAACAGCGACCAGAAGCTCATCAGCCAGCGCTGGTTGTAGGGGAAACCGAAGGTGCTCGGCTGCCTCGGCGTGCTGACCGGCGCCAGGCTGAACAGATACGCCTTGATGGCCAGTGCATCCGCATCCGTCATGTAGGTGTAGGCGGCGTACGGCATCGCCGGATAGAGGCGTGTCCCATCCCTGGCGATGCCCTGATGCATCGCGCGCAGGAAGTCCGCGTCGCTGTAATCACCGATGCCGCTCTGGCGGTCGGCGGTGATGTTGGTTGAATACAGCGTGCCGAAGGGCAGCACGATCGCCCGGCCGCCGGCGAAGGGCTGGCCACCCTCGGCGGTGTGGCAGGCCTCGCAATCGGCCGCGCGGGCCAGATACTGACCGCGCTCTACGAGACTTGCGCTGGCAAGCTCGGCGGGCGCGCCGGTTGCCTGCTGCGCACTGGTGCCGGCAACGCGCTGGCCTCCCGCGAAATCCATCGGTCCGGGGCCAAATGCCATCCACAGAAGCCACACGACCGCCACGAGCACGGCCGCCACGATCGCCGCGATGAGGAAACGCGCCGTCGCGCTGCGCTGGGAGAATGCAGTCACGGTGGTCATCCTTTCTGCGTAGGAGACGCCGGGCGAATACTACGACCAAGCCGCCCGACAGGCTACACTCCCGCGCGTGATCCTGCGCGACATGCCGCCGATCTGGGACCCGGCCTTCCGGGCCGGCTTCTATGCGCGCTGGGGGCGTGAGAACTGCATCATTGCCGCCCGCACCCGCGCTGCCGACTACCCACCCTACCGACAGACGCTCTCCATCAAGGCAGCCTGGGGCGGTCGCGAAGACTACTATGTGGACGGCCGACGCGTGGGGGTGGACGACGACACGTTCATGATCCTCAACGAAGGCCGGACGTATGGCAGCAGCTTGCGCAGTACCACGCCGGTCACGTCCTTCTCGATATTCTTCCGTCCCGGCATGGCCCGGGATGTCGTCCGGACGCTCCTTGCATCGCAGGAGCGTCTGCTCGAGAACCCCGATCCGGGCACCGCTGCTGTGGACTTCGCCGAGCACGTGCACCGGCATGACCGGAGCATCACGCCGGTGCTCGGATTCATCCGCTCCCAGGTACAGGCAGGGGAGCAGGACGAGGGTCTGTACGAGGACCAGCTCTATTTCCTGATGCGCCGGATGATGGTTCTGCGCGATCGGGACCGTCGCGCGGCACTGTCGATCCGTGCAGTCCGTGCCAGCACGCGCCGCGAACTGTACCGGCGCATCGGCCTGGCCCTTGATTACATCAACACGCAGTTCGCCCAACCCATCGGTCTTGCGCAGATCGCGGCGGCGGCACGTCTGTCGCCGTATCACTGCCTGCGGGTATTCAAGTCGGTGTGCCGACAGTCACCCGCGGAGCACCTGCGCGAGAAGCGGTTGCACGTCGCGTGCCGTCTGTTGAGGAAGCCTTCGCTGTCGGTGGAGCAGGTCGCTGCAATGGCGGGATTCCAGAACCGCACGACCCTGTTCCGCAACCTGAAGCGCAGCGCGGGGGTCGCGCCCGCCAGGCTGCGGCGTCAGTGGGAGGCAGAGACCCCGCTGGAAATGAGGAAGATCCGGCCCGACCGGTAACCGTTCACGCCGCTCCAGGCCGCCGTGATCAGCAGATCCACGCTGCCGTCTCCGTCCACATCTCCAATCCCGACCGCGTCAAAGCCAAGCGTGTCGCCGGGAACCCGATCCGTGTACGTGGCCAATAACTTGCCCGTGCGACCCGAGTACAGGTAGGCGCGACCGCCTGAGGCGGCCACCTTGCCGTACTGCCAGGACCCGATGATGAGGTCCGCATGGCCGTCGCCGTCCACATCGCCGGCGATTCCGGGACCGATGCCGAAGCCTTCGCCGGCTGTCTCGCCTGTCAGGGTCAACAGCCTGCGCCCGGTCATGCCCGAGTGGATGTAGATCCGGCCGGTGCCCTTGCCGAGGGCCGCATTGGCCCAGTCGGACGCATAGAAATCCGGTTCGCCGTCGCCATCCACATCGCCGACCACGGAAATGAACATGAGCCCCAGCGCCCTGCCCGTCTCGTCGGCCTCAATGGTGTACTTCGGCTTCGTATCGCCGTTGTCGTAAACATAAACGCGCCCGTGATGCTCCGGGCCCGCGTGCGGCGCTCCCACGAGCAGATAGCGATGCGCCCCCACCGATCGGCCGGCCACGGTGCTGCCGAAAGCATCTCCGGGCCGCTCGCCTGTCAATGTCAGCAGGCGCTGTCCGCTCTTGCCCGAATACACGTAGGCGTGACCGGGAGTGGTCGATTCACCATCCTTGCCCGGCGACCCGACGATCACGTCCGCGCAGCCATCGCCGTCCACATCACCAGCCCCCGAGGAATGATTGCCGAAGGACTCCTCCGGGCTCTGCGCATGGAAACTCTGCAGGATGCGACCATCCCTGCCGGAGTAGATGTAAGCCACGCCGCCGGCCGGGCCGCTGGCCACGACATCCGGGATGCCGTCACAGTTGGTGTCGCCGGCCGCTTCCACGCCTGTTCCCAACTCATCGCCCGGCTTGCCGTCAGCGCTCCAAAGGAGCTTGCCGCTGCGCGTGGAGTAGACATAGATGCGGCCCGCGTTGGCGTGGGTTGGAGCCGAAGTCACGAAGTCGTTCACGCCATCCCCGTCGACGTCGCCGATGCTGCGCGCGATCCAGCCAAACTGGTCGTTGGCCGCCTCGCCGCGCCACTCACGCAGCACTTTAACCGGCTCGACAAATACCGGGCCCGCAGGGGTCGGGCCCGGTTCGGGTACCGCAGCGGACGCAACTGCAACCCACGCGCAAAACAGAAGAGGAAACGCTTTCAACACGACGCCTCCGACAGGGAGGCGCCGGATGCTAGCAACGCGGACCGTGCACCGCGTTGCAGTTATTGCTCAAACGCGCGGAACGCCGAATGATCGCGGCATGCGGGTCAGGCACGCATGCGTGAGCCGCTCGGGTCGAAGGCCGCACCCGGCAGGCGTTCCGCCTTGAGGCGCTCGCCGATGATCTCGACCTCGAAGCCATGCGTGGCGTTGGCGAGCGCGGCGGGGACATATCCCAGAGCGAGCGAGCGCTGCACGCTGTGGCCGTATGCGCCCGAAGTCACCCAGCCGACCACCTTGCCCTCGTGCCAGATGGGTTCGTCACCCAACGCATCGGCATCGACCGCGTTCACGCCCAGCGTGATGAGCCGCAACGCGCCGCCCGTTTCCCTCTCGCGCAGCGCCGCCTCCCGGCCGATGAAATCGCCCTTCTGCAGATCGACGAAGCGGCCGAGGCCGGCTTCATAGGGACCGTAGATGGGCCGGAATTCACGCGCCCAGCTGCCGAAGCTCTTCTCGACACGCATCGCATTCAGCGCGCGGCCACCGAATGACTTCAGACCGAAGGGCTTGCCGGCCTGCAGCAGCAGGTCGTGCAGCGCACGCTGATAATCGGCGGTCACCCAGATCTCATAGCCCAGGTCGCCCGTGAAGGAGACGCGGCCGACGAGCGCCGGAACCATGCCCACGTCCATGCGCCGGAATGACATGAAGGGGAACTTCGACGTCGCGAGATCGTGCCGCACCAGTCCCTGCAGCAGTGCCCGGGAGTGGGGACCGGCGATCGACAAACCCACGTATTCCATGGCGCAGGGACGCACGCTGACACCGGTCTTCGGCAGAGTCCGCTCGAACCAGCGCAGGTAATAGCTCTCCGCGGCATAGGTACCGACGAGGAAGAAACGCTCCTCCTCGGGACGGCAGATGGTGAAATCGCCGATCAACTTGCCGCGCTCGTTCAGCATCGGCGTCAGAGCAATGCGGCCGACCGGCGGCACGTGGTTGGTCATGACGCGCGAAAGCCACTGCGCGGCACTGGGACCGGTGATCTCGAACTTGCCATAGTTGGAGATCTCGAGCAGGCCGACACCGGAACGCACGGCCTGGCACTCCGCGCCAACCTGCGCATGCGCCCCGGAGCGGTGGAAGGTGACCTCTTCCTGGGCTTGCGCCGCGCTTGGCGCGAACCAGAGCGCGTGCTCGAGACCGCAGTAGTCACCGAATACGGCGTGCTCCGCCTTGAGACGATCGTAGATAGGTGTCGTGCGCAGCGGCCGCGCCGCGCTCAACTCCTCGTTCGGGAACCGGATGCGGAAGCGCCGCGAGTAGTTCTCGCGTACCTTGGCGTTGGTATACGCAAGTGTTGCCCAGTCGCCGTATCTCGAGACGTCCATCGCCCACACATCCGCGCCGGGATCGCCATCGATCATCCAGTGCGCCAGCGCGAGTCCCACACCTCCACCCTGGCTGAAGCCGGCCATCACTCCGCAGGCCACCCAGAAGTTGCGCAGTCCCTTCACCGGGCCGACGAGCGGATTACCATCGGGCGCGAAGGTGAAGGGTCCGTTGACGACCTTGCGGATACCGACCTCACCCAGCGACGGGAAGTGCTGGAAGGCCACTTCCAGGCTGGGCGCGATCCGCTCGAGATCGTTGGGCAGCAGGTTCTGGCCAAAGTCCCACGGCGTGACACTCGGTGACCACGGTACGCCGGCGCGTTCATAGGTGCCCAGCAGCATGCCGCCGCGTTCCTCGCGCAGATACAGCTCGCCCTCGAAATCGATCGCGTGCAGCTGCTCCTTCTCGTTGCCCTCCAGCTGCGGCAGTCTCTCGGTGATGAGGTACTGGTGTTCCATCGCCAGGATGGGCAGTTCCAGACCCACCATCCGTCCCACTTCGCGCGCCCACAATCCACCGGCGTTGACGACATGCTCGGCGTGCACGTTGCCGTGCTCGGTGATGACATCCCAGGAGCCGTCCGGACGCGGCTTGAGGTCCACCACACGGTTGTGGCGCACGATCTCGGCGCCGCCGATCTGCGCGGACTTCGCGTAAGCGTGCGTGACGCCATAGGGATCGACGTGACCCTCGATCGGGTCGTACATCGCGCCGACGAAGTGCTTCTTGTCCATGAGCGGAAACATCTTCGCGGCCTCGTCCGCGGAGATGATCTCGAGCTCCATGCCCAGGTAGCGGCCGCGTGCCTTGGTCATCTTCAGCCAGTCCATGCGCTCGCGCGTGCCGGCGAGCATCAGGCCACCGGTGATGTGCATGCCGCAGGACTGTCCGGAGATCTTCTCGATCTCCTTGTAGAGATTGATCGTGTACTGCTGCAGCTTGGCGACGTTGGGATCGCCGTTCACGGTGTGCATGCCACCGGCCGCGTGCCAGCTCGAGCCGCAGGTCAGCTCGTCACGCTCGATCAGCATCACGTCGCGCCAGCCTGCCCGTGTCAGATGGAACAGAACACTCGCGCCGACGACGCCGCCGCCGACAACTACGACTTTAGCCGCACTCTTCATAGACTCTCACTCGTTTGAAACTGCCAGATGCACCGCCGGTCCCGGCGTCGCCGCCGCCCGCGTCCCGAATCTCTCGATCAACCACGAACGGAACAGGGCAATCGCCGTGTCGCCCAGGCCTTCCGGATGCGTGATGAGGTAGTAGCCGTAGCCATCGTCGAGCGTATCTTCAAAAGGCTTCACCAGGCGGCCCGCACGGATCTCGTCCGCGAACAGATTGGTGTCCACCAGGGCGAGGCCCTGCCCGCTCAACGCATACTGCACGGCCAGCACCGCAGTATCGAACACGAGACCCCGCTCGATGTTGATCGGACGCAAGCCGCACTGCCGCGTGAACTGCGCCCAGAACTCATGCCTGGGTTGGTCCGCGATACGGACATGGACGATTTCGTTGGCCTCGATGAACGCGGCGAGATCCTTGCCGGCATGCAGTGCTGCGATGCCCGGATGGCACAGGACACTCAGGCGTACAGGCCAGAGCAGATCGGTCACGAGATCCGTGACGGTGGGCTTGGAGTACACGACCGCCACATCCACATCGCCGAGCGGCGGCCCCACGCCGTAGGGACTGATCAGATCAATATCCACTTCGGTGCTGGCCTGACGGAAGTCCCGCAGGATGGGCACCGCCAGTTGCACCGCGAAGCTGGGCGGCATCTGCACGCGCAACGTCCGTTGGGTTGGCGCGCCCTCGTTGCGGATGTCATCGAGCGCGTATTCCAGCCGATCGAATGATTTCACGACGGCGGGCAACAGATGCTGGCCCGCCTTGGTCAGCGTGAGCGCATGCGGGCGGCGGTCGAAGAGCTGCGCGCCGATCAGGCGCTCCAGCGCGATCACGTGCCGGGAGAGTGCGCTCTGGGAGATCAGTAATGCGTGCGCGGCGGCCGTGAAGCTGCCGTGCTTGGCGACACCCTCGAAGGCGCGCAGGGCGTTCAGGGGCAGCCAGCGCCGGTCAATGCTCTTCCTGCTCATCTCGCTCCCCTCGCCCGGAGCCGATTCTAGCCTGCCGGGCCATGCGCAACCGATGGATTCCAATGCCTTTTTTCGATGCGGGTAGCCAATTTTCGGCTTTGACGGGCCATGCCGGCTGTGGAAGTCTGCACTATGCCCACAGCCCTTGCAGAACGCACCCGCCAGGAGTGGCAGCAGGCTGGCCGAGCGGCCGGGACCGCTCGCCGCACGCCATCGACAAGTACACCGATCTCAAAACCATCTGGACGACCTACCGATGAACGCGAACCCGGCCGTGCAGGCGCCTGCCCAGGCGACGCACCGCATCTCCTCCATCCAGATCACCCAGCACCGCCTGCCTCTCCAGCCACCCTTCCATGCGAGCTGGGACAGCAAGCCGCGGGTGCATTTCGATGCGACCCTGGTGCGCGTGAGCACGGATACGGGCCTGACCGGTTACGCCTCCGGCGATCTCATGATCGGCTTCAAGGGGCATGAGCACCTGTTCATCGGCCAGGATCCTCTGGCGCTCGAACGTCATTACCGGGTGCTGTCCAACATCGACTTCCACTACGGACGCTGCTGGCCCCTGGATCTGGCCTTGTGGGATCTGGCCGGCAAGATCACCGGCCAGCCCTGCTGGAAGCTGCTGGGGGGTCTGTCCAACCGGGTCCGCGCCTACGCCTCCTCCGGAACGCTGCGCGACCCAGGTGCGATGGCCGATGCCGCCGAACGGTACCTGGCGCAGGGATTCCGCGCCCTCAAGTTGCGATTCCATCGCGGCGACTGGCGCGACGACGTCAAGTCTCTCGAGGCGGTCCGAGCGCGCGTGGGGCGGCGCCTCGAATTGATGGTCGACTGCAACCAGGGCTGGCGTCTGCCCTGGGATACAGAGGCGCCATGGGTGCTGAAGGACGCCATCGCCGTAGCCCGGGAACTGGAGCGGTTGGGGGTCTACTGGATGGAGGAACCCCTGCATCGCGGCGACCATGCTGGCATGCGCGCCCTTCGGGACAGCATCGATGTGCGCGTGGCGGCCGGAGAGATGACGCGGCAGGCACATGAACTGCGTGACCTGATTGCCGGGGCATGCGTCGATGTCATTCAGCCGGATGCCGCGCTCGTAGGGGGCATCACCGGTCTGCGGCGCGTTGCCATCATGGCCCAGGAACACAACCTGATCTTCACTCCGCACACCTGGACCAACGGGATGGGCGTGGTGGCCAACACGCATCTGGTCGCGGGGCTGGGCAACTCGCCGTTCATCGAGTTCCCCTACGACCCGCCCGAGTGGGACCTGAGCCGCCGTGACTACATCATGGCGCAGCCCTTCGCCGCCGATGCCGACGGCTGGCTGACGCTCAGCGACGCTCCCGGGATGGGCTATGCGGTGGACGAGGCGGCGCTGGCCCGGACGTTGACCCGCTGAACGCCGGCCTGGTTCGGGCAGGGCCACGCCACTGACCGGGTGGGCCTACGGGGCGTCCAGGAAGCCGTTGATCACGCCGGCGACCGCTTCGGGATCTTCCCAGAACGGGTTGTGGCCCAGTCCCGGAAAGACCTTGACCTGCGCACCGGGCAGCGCCTCGCGCAGTGTCTGCCGGCCCTCTTCCTCCATGATCGGATCGTCACTGCCCCAGATCAGCAGGGCGGGTGCCTTCAGTCGCGGCAGCGTGCGCTGCAGGTCGGTGAATCCCGCGCCCTGATCGAGCACCGCCAGCCACACTTTGAGCGGAATCGCCGCCGAGTCGCGCCGCTGGCGGCGGATGAAATCCGGGTTGACCGGCCTGGGCGAATCCCACCAGGCGACCATGAAGGGCGAGTCCGGATCGATGGGCTCCTGGAGCTTGCGGATCTCGGCGGCGAAGTCGAAGCGGGGAGGCTTCGGCGGCGAGCCCGCACGCGGGCCACCCGTCGATGAGATCAGCACGACCCTGCGAACGCGGTCCGGCCACTCCTCGGCAAACGCCTGGGTGATGAGACTGCCCAGGGAGTGTCCGACGAGGTCCGCCCTGCGGATGTGCAGATGATCCAGCAGCAGCTTGATATCGTAGGCGAAGTCGAGGCGCGTGTAGCAGCATTCGGGCTTGTCGGAGCGCCCGTGGCCGCGGATGTCCACAACGATGAGCCGGTCGCCC